>JAAUYI010037746.1_pt1 | contig 35361 bp, 31 predicted proteins | sample 7278041 | NCBI WGS metagenome assembly JAAUYI01 (sample SAMN14350216, study PRJNA611818) | marine sediment metagenome | isolation source: surface marine sediment (0.6m) | place: French Polynesia: Moorea | collected 2018-08
AAAATACTCTCCAGATTTGAATAAGTCTGAGCCTCAGTGGGCTAATCTCAAAAGGAGTATTCGTTCCGACAATTCAGATATTCCTTTTCATAAAAAACTTGATAAACACATCCTCAGAATGTGTGCTTATTAACTTAATTTACTATAATTAGTGGCGATTTCAAATACTGAAATTATTAACTCCTTATAATTCAAAGGCATTCTCGATGGAACGTCTTTCTACTCACCAAAGTTGCATCTGAAATTGATCGAAGTGTAATTGAAGCTAAGTAACAGGTTAATGGCTTAAGTAACTTTGAAGAATGAGCTTAGCTGCTACTTGATCTTCCAACTCTTTAATTTTAGTTACATTGTATCCTTCGTCTTTCAGTATTTCTCTGGCTTCCCAACTGGTTAATCTCTCATCTTCATAAAAGACTTCTAATTGAAAAACCCGGTTGAGTTTTTGACCTATTAATTTAATTTGTTCGGCTTTTTCTCCCGATTGAGAAACTGGTAATCCAATTACTAAACCTTCAACATCATTGTATTCAATTAATATTTCTTTCAGCTCAGTTTGAAGTTGCTTGAAGAGAACGGTTTTTAAGGGCCTTGCAACAGTGAGTGTTTTATCGGATATTGCAATCCCAACTTTTTTGCTTCCAATATCTAACCCTAGTAACCTCATTGAGCCTGATAAGAAATCACTTTTCGTTTAAGGTATTGCCTTTTGATTTAGTTCTTTCTTCAAGATACTAATTGCTTTAGCTAATTGAATATCTTTAACGCTGTTTTCATTTAAGGCAGTTTCGGGTTTGACAATATTGTCATAATCAATAAACCAAGGACCTTTCTTTTCTTCCAAATCATCCTTTGTTAGCTTGACTTTGTGATTTGGTTGAATTCCTATTTTATTGATATCCGTGCCTTTAGGGGTTAAATATTTTGCTGTTGTTATATTGATTCCGGAACCATCAGGCAAGTCACGAACTAATTGAACTAAGCCCTTACCAAAAGTTTTTTCGCCAACCAGTACTGCCCTCCCATGATCTTTAAGTGCTCCGCTCAAAATTTCGCTTGCACTTGCTGAACCTTCGTTGACCAAAATCACAAGCTTTCCATCAAATTGAGCAAGTCTCTTATCACCGGTTGCTTTAGTGTTTACGTATCCATCTCTGTCAACGGTACTTACAATATCCAGTCCATCTTCAAGAAACATGTTTGCAAGAAGAATTGCGTTATCCAATAAACCTCCCGGATTATTGCGTAAATCAAGAATTAATCCCGGGCATTTGTTGAGTTGTTTTAATTTATTTGCAAACTCTTTCGCGGCATCTTGAGAGATAAAAGTAGAGAGGTGAATGTAACAAATGTCATCATTTATTTTTGCAGCTTGGCCTTCTGGAATCGCTTCAATATGAATTTCGGCTCTTGTAATTTCAAAAGATTTTTCCGACTCGTTTCGCAAAATTAAAAGTTTAACTTTTGTTCCAGGAGTTCCTCTAATTTTGTTTGCTACTTCTTCAATTGATAAGCCTTTTGTTGGTGTTCCATCCACCTCAAGAATTTCGTCTTTTGGCATGAGACCTGCTTTGAATGCGGGAGTTCCTTGAATGGGGGCTATTACAATAATTTTTTGAGTCTTATCCAATCCGATTTGAATACCAATTCCCGGTAACTTTGCATCAATTGCTTGCAGCTCATCTGCATATTCCTCTTTGTCTAAAAAGCGTGTATATCTGTCACCCAAACTGGCTAACATGGTTTGTATGGCTTTTTTTGCATCGTCATAACTTTTAATTTTGTCTTTATATCGTCTTTCGGAAGACCATATGTCTAAATCTTGATTGTTATAGGTAGTATCTAAATAATTTTGATTGACTATTAGGCGAACTAATTCATAAAGCTCATCCGGTTGAATATTTCTTTGAACTCTCGGTGTTGCTGATATAGAGAACGTGAAAGAAATAGTAATTGCAAGAAGATATACAATTGAACTGAGCTTTATTAATGAATACTTTGGTGCTTTGAGGAATTTGCTAAACAATGTTGAATTACCTTGGGCTGACAGATCAAAAAATGGTTAAAATCATTCTAAATTAAAGATTTTTATTTATAAAGAAGTCTTTAGTTAATTATTTGTTCTCATAAATTTTTTTTCAATTCAACTTATTCAAATCTTCTAATTTTCAATGTCAGAAAAAAAAAGTAAATCGGTTTTATTAATATTGGATGGCTGGGGCGTAAATACCAATCCAAAAGAAAGTGCAATTTCAGCGGTTCAACCAAAGTTTTTTAATAAACTCCTCAACGAATTTCCCAATAGCCAACTAGAAGCTTGCGGTGAATCAGTTGGCCTTCCGGAAGGAGTTATGGGGAATTCTGAAGTGGGACATGAAAATATTGGTGCTGGAAGAGTTGCTAAACAGAAACTCACTTTAATTAGTGAAGCTATTAAAAACGGAAGCTTTTTTGAAAACAAAGAGCTTTTAAATCTTCTAAAGGATTTGAAAAAAAATAAATCCAAATTACATCTCATTGGATTGTTGAGTGAAGGAGATGTTCATAGTCACCTCGGGCACATGTATGCATTAATTGAGTGGGCGGAAAGAGAACAACTTGATTTATTTGTACATCCAATTTTGGATGGAAGGGATGATCCACCCAAAAACAGCATCTCTTTGCTTGAGGGTTTGGAGAGTAAATTAAATAGAGGAAAGATTGGTTCTGTTTGTGGACGATATTGGGCAATGGACAGAGACAACAATTGGGACCGAATTGAAAAATACTGGAGGCTTTTAATTAAAGGAGAGGGTTTGGAGAGTAAGTCTCCAGTTAATGCAGTCAAAGAAGCTTATAATCGGTCTGAAGGATTATATGAACCTCAAGAAAATAGTGATGAATTCGTTCAACCAACAAAATTTTCTGGTATCGATAGCCGCATAACTGATGGTGATGGAGTCATTTTCTTTAACTTTCGTCCGGATAGAGCAAGGCAAATTACAACTGTATTAACTCAAGAAAGCTTTGATGGTTTTAACAGAGAAATTTTTCCACAAATTGATTATGTCTGCCTAACGACATATGACCGTTCTCTCCATGAAATTGAACAGGGGGCTAAACCAGTTGTACCAGTTGCATTTACCGATAGTGAGCTACCTCCACAAGATAGAACAATGAGCTTGGGAGAATATGTTTCATCATTGAATCTCAGGCAGCTTAGAATTGCTGAGACTGAAAAGTTTAGACACGTTACAAGTTTCTTTAATCAAGGTAGAGAGAAGCCATTTGAAGGAGAAGAAAGAATTTTAATCCCTTCTCCGAAAGTCGCAACCTACGATATGAAACCAGAAATGAGTCTTCCAGATGTTGCAGAGAAATTAACCCAAGCAATTAAAGACGATAAATATGATTTGATTGTTGCTAATTTTGCAAACGCCGACATGGTGGGACATTCTGGAATTTTTGATGCAGCTTCTGAAGCCATTCAACATTTAGATTCTGCAATTGAAAAAGTGACTAATGCCTGTTTAGAGATGGAGGTTCCGTTGGTTATTACTGCTGATCATGGAAATGCAGACCAAATGGTTAATGAAGATGGGGGAGTAAGAACAGCTCATAGTCTCAATCCTGTTCCTTGCATTTTAGTTAGCAACAAAAATAAAGATGTAAAAATGTCTAACGGTGCTCTATGTGATTTGGCTCCAACACTCCTAAATTTAATGAATTTAGATAAACCAAAGCAAATGAGCGGAAAAACTTTGATTTAAAGAGTTTCTGCTTTAAGAAAGATATTTCAAGTAAATGCCTATTTATATTTTTTATCGGTTGGATATATATTTGCCAATCTTGTGGAAGCTTCCACAAAGTCCTTTCGTACTTTGAGTTAATGTAAGCTACACCATGATTGATCTCATTGGATGTTTGGTTAATGGATCCGATAACTAATAATAATTTGTGAATTGAACTTCTGTGTTTTTTGGGTAAGTTATCAGCAACTTCTTTCTCTGAGTAAAATTGTATTTTACATTCATTGTCTAGAGGAAAAAACTTTTTTCCTTCTATGGAAACATAACCTTCATTGTCTGGAATGAGAACATATGTATTAGTTTGTAAGATATTTGATGAGAAATCTATTTTTTTCTCTAAAAGTATTGGAAAGCTATTGTCTGGTCTTCTTATCTCATAATTGATTTCCTGATCTTCCTGGTTAGTTTCTTTCCACGAGTAACTTCGTATCCTTGCCCCACTCTTTAGATGAGAATTATTTTCAGTTTTGTCTCTCGGATTTTGAGATTCCAATGAATAATATTTTTCTCTAAGTTCTTGAGAGAAAGACAATGTTGATAAATATGGATGCCTAATTGTGCACTTAGGTTTTTTTTTCTCTAACCTTTGGCTGTTAAACTCTCTTTTTGCACTTTTATCTCGCGGCTTAATAATTGTGTTAGGTATTTGGCTGGAAGGTGAAATTTTTATAGCAATCATATGAACTGTAAAATAAACATTTGATTTGTTATATTTTGTTTAAACTTGAGATCTCCAAATAACATTAGCTGAATTGAATCCAACTGGACTTAATAACTCAGTTTATTTAAGATATCTTTTATTTTCTCGATTAGTAAATTTACGAGACATTTTATTTACTAATTAATTAATAGATTAGAAATGTAAAGCAAAATAGCAATCACAACTTTTGCAAATACCCAGATATACTTTTACTTACTTAAAAAAGGCTCTAAAACTCATCAGATAATTTACTATGCAGCAAGTATTCGGAATGGAAGATTTAAAAAACTCACAAATTGAAGGAAAAAGAGTTTTAGTAAGAGTTGACTTCAATGTTCCAATGCAAGATGGCAAGGTAACTGATACTACTAGGTTGAAAGCATGCCTTCCTACTATTGAGTTTCTGTTAAAGAAAAACTGCAAAGTCATTTTGATGAGTCACTTTGGGAGGCCTAAAGGCAAGAAAGATTTGAAATATTCTCTTAAGCCAGTTGCACTTGAATTAGGCAGTCTTATACGAAAAGAAGTAAAGTTTGCATCTGATTGCATTGGTCCTGAGGCTGAGTCAGTAGTTAATTCATTAGACGAAGCTGAAATATGCCTTTTAGAAAACGTTCGCTTTTACTCTGAAGAGGAAACTAATGAAGAAGGTTTTAGCAAGAAACTGGCCTCTCTCGGAGAGTTATATGTTAATGACGCCTTTGGATCGGCACATAGAGCTCACGCAAGCACTACTGGTGTGGCAAAATTTCTTAAACCGTCCGTTGCAGGTTTTTTAATGGAGAAAGAAATTACAGAATTGGGCAATTTGTTACAAAGACCTGAAAGACCTTTCACCAGCATTATTGGAGGAAGTAAAGTTTCTTCTAAAATAGACATCCTTGATTCGTTGATTGAAAAAAGTGATGTTGTTTTGGTTGGTGGTGGTATGGCTTATACCTTTATTAAGGCAAGGGGCGGAAAGATAGGTAAATCAATTTGTGAGGATGATAAATTATCACTAGCCTCAGAGTTAATACAAAAAGCAAAAGATAAGGGTACTGCCTTCATCCTTCCAGATGATAACTTGTGTATCAAAGATTTCAATAACAAATCAGAAGTTCCACAACCAGTTTTAGCTGGACAAATTGACGATGAGTTGGAAGGATGTGATGTTGGCCCGATAACTTGTGAAAACTTTAGTCGTTACATTTCTGAATCCAAAACGATTTTATGGAATGGGCCAGTTGGTATTTTCGAAGATGATAGATTTGCTTCGGGTTCCAAAGCTATAGCGGAAGCTTTAACTAAAGTACAAGCAAATGGGGGAAAAACCGTTATTGGTGGTGGTGACTCTGCTGCTGCGGTTGCTAAATTTGGGTTTACAGATAAAGATTTCGGACACATTAGTACCGGTGGTGGTGCTAGTTTAGAGTTCCTCGAAGGGAAAACCCTTCCCGGTGTTGCCGCTCTGGATAAAATATAAGAAATTTAATTTAGTTTTAATCTGAGTAAGAATAATTTTCTAGTTTGCTTCTTAAAATAGAAATCGCTCTATTGTGAATCTGACATGTTCTAGACTCAGAAACGTTTAAGGTAGAAGCTATTTCTTTCATTGTAAAATTCCTGTAATGATACAAACCAATCACCATTCTTTCTCTTTCAGGTAAAGAATCAATTGCTTTTATGAGATTCTCTTTAAAATTATTTTTTTCGCAGTTTTGTTCTGGGGTAGCTCGTGAATCGGCAATTTGATTTATCCAGGTTTCTTCTGAATCATCAGTTAAATTAATATCCAAAGAAAAAGTTGATACAGCTGCTTCTCTTTGGATTTTATTAAGCTCCTCAAAACTAATATCCATCTTTTCAGCAATTTGGAGATTGGATGGTGTATAACCCAGCTCCGCTTCAAGTTGATTAATTGAATTAGTTAGAGCTTTTACTTTTTTTCTAGACGTTCTACTTAGGCAATCAGTGACCCTTAAGTGATCCAGTATTGCTCCTTTAATTCTTGGGGCTGCAAAAGCAGCAAAATTTTTCCCTTTGCTCGCTTTGTATTTATCAATTGCTTCAATAAGCCCAATTGTTCCGTAACTAACCAAATCTTCCTCGTCTAAATGTCTTCCTTTCATATAAACGAATTTGTTCACAATCTGCTGAACTAGTTTTATGTTATTTTCAATATCTTTTTGTCTTCCTTGGAAAAATTCTCCATCTAAGAGCGAGTTGCAAATACAACTCTCACCATTGTGCTCTGCTTTAAATAGTTTTTTGCTTGGCTTGCTTATTTTCATGTCTCAATAACAAACTTACTACTCTATATTTGTAGAAATGTTTGTCTATTGAGTCATTCGTTCAACTGAATCACTCTTTTCAAAAGGGTCTTTTCGGACTTTTGAAAGTTTGCCCTGTAATTTAACTATGCTTTTGAAGTACAAAAAATCTTTTAGAAGTAAACCGTAAAATTTGAATATTTTCACTCATAATGAAAACTTTGATTTTTATTAGTTGAATAGTGTTTTCCTAATATGAAGAACCCAAACATCTAATCGTAATAAAACTAACAAAATCTTAATTTAAATAGACTAATTGTAACAATAGGGATTTCTCTATTGTAAATTGGGATTCAAATATGGCTATACATTTAAGAAACTTGTTAACTTACAACCCGTTTGTAAACTACTTATCTCAACGTATTGAAGAACGTATGTTGGTTAATGAATCTTCAGAAATTTTAAATGAACTTAATATTTCGGAAAGATTTGGTGAGCACAGTGCTTACAATCTGAAATTCTATAAATTCAAGGAATGGGTGAATTACAATGGTAAAGGCATAATTCGTAAAGATTTTACCAAGGCTCAAATCGATGAAATTATTCAAGATACAAACTCTCAAATTCGAAGATTGAAATCTCAACAGGGAGTTCTAATGTCTCTGCAAAAATATTTGGAATCAAAAGAAGACATCAAAATTGCTAGCTTATTATACGAAAAAACTAGTAATCATATTGAGAGCGCGAACAAATTTATAGATTCTCTTAAGTTGAAATACAGATCAGTATTAGAAGAACATGAAAAAAAACAAAAAAAACTTCTGACCACTATAAATACAAAGATACGTTCTTGGAAATACGTAAAGAATAGGTTTCAAGAAGGTAAACTTAAACATTTAGTAAGTAGTACTCCTTCAGAGATGAATCATATTTTAAACTATGCAGTTCTTGGACAATACAACGAAGATGGAACTCTCTTTCCTCAAACAGAGTTAGCTTTAAAAAGGTTTTTTGGGATCAAGGAGCAGGATTCGATAGGTACTCTTCAGCAGGAGCATTTTGAATTATTAAATAAAGAAGATAGACTCATTGCGGTTATTGATTATGCAATAGACTATTATGAATATATTAAGAAGAAAAATCAAAAAGATTTTTCTCTTGAAATGTCTTTTCATCCTATAGAAATTAAACTTGGATCAAAGGGAGTTAGTGAAATAGCATAAATTTGAGATGAATTCATCTTTAAACTCATTAGGCCTGTCTTTTTGATCAATTACAGAGACAAAGATACAATTCTTTTACCTTAATTGATTTTTACTAAAGATTACCTATCAACATCAGGCATAATAAAATCAATACTCGCAATACAGGCCATCACATCAGAAATTCGTAAATTACTCTCATCAGGCCCACCTTTTGTTAATAAGTATGGAAGAACAGAAACGTTGTTAAATGACGGAGAATGCCAGCGAACTCTATATGGACTTGAACTTCCGTCGCTGACCACATAAACCCCCAAGTGTCCTCTTGCGGATTCAACTGCAGCATAAGTCTCACCTTTAGGTGGTTTTAATCCGGGGAGAATTTTCTTTGCTGATATTGGCCCTTCGGGAAGTGAGTCTATAGCTTGTACCACAATTTTCGCTGATTCATAGAGCTCTTTTACTCTACATATGTATCTTGTATAACAATCGCCTTTTGTTGCAGTCGGAGATATAAAATCAAATTTTGAATACACGGAATAATCTTCGGTTTTTCTTAGATCTAGATTCACTCCAGACGCTCGAAGTGATGGACCTGTCACGTTATAGCTCAATGCAACATCTTTCGGCATAAAGCCAATATCTTGCATTCTGCTTTTGAAAATCGGATTTTCGTTAGCAATAGCTTCATACTCAGCTACTCTAGAAGGAAATTCTTCTGAGCAAAACTTACGAACCTCATTTAACCATTTTGCGGAAGTATCGCGATGAACCCCTCCAATGCGAATGAAATTAAACATCATCCTTTGTCCAGAAATTTCTTCCAGAAAGTTAAGAATTCTGTCTCTCTCTCGAAAAGGGTAAAAAGGAAAACCCATCATGGCACCCATATCTATAAGGCAAGTACCAATCCATAAAAGATGTGATGTAATTCTATTGAGTTCAGAGCATATTACTCGGATATATTTTGCTCTTTCGGGTACTTCAAGCCCAACAAGATTTTCAATGGCCATTGAGAAGGCCTCGTTGTTATGCATTCCTGCAAGATAGTCAACTCTATCTATGTCAACTTGGTAGTTAAAGTAATTACGCTGCTCACCCAGTTTTTCTAAGGCTCTGTGCAGATAACCAATTACAGGTTCAACCTCTTTTACAAACTCTCCGTCAAGTTTTAACTTTAATCTCAGAACTCCATGGGTCGCAGGGTGGTGAGGACCCATATTAATAACCATTTCTTCGGTTTTAAGATCTGGCAAGATTGCTGTCATAAGTCTAAAATAAGCTATAATTTAATTCCATAATGGAAATTCTATAATAGTTTTCAGTTCTTTAGAGAGTAAATTATTCTCTAGAAGTTGAAAGTTCTCAAATAAGTTTTATATATAACTAATAAAACATGAACCCAAAAGAACTAATTAAGATCTTAGAAGAAAAACTTACGGAGTCTCCCGCAAATCAAGAGATTAAGGAACAATTAGCATTTTTATTTTTAGCTCAAGGTAATTTATCTAAAGCAGAGAATCTATTTAACGCTGTTGTTCAAAGTAACCCTAAAGCATCCAATTCCCTGTGGGGATTAGCCAAAATCCACTGGCAGCAGAATTCATTTGATAAAGCTTATTCTTATATGAATCTTTTGTCATCCATTCCCGATACAAAGCTAAATAAAGAGCAAGCTCTTGTTTTTGCAAAAATTTTGGCTCAAAGAGCCAGTTTTAAAGAGGCCTCTAGATGGCTTGACTTTGCAATTGCTCAAGATTCTTCTCTTTTACAGTCCGAAATCCCTTTTCTGAAATATATTCGTCAAAATCTGCCAACCAAGCAGAATAAAACCAAAGAACAAAAACAATTTAACGATAATATTGCGACTCAAGATATTAACGGTTCTCAAGTTAAGCAATCACACTATATTGTTCTTGAGATTTCACAATTAATAGCTGCAAGCTCGGCATTGCAAGGTCAATCTGGTTTGCCAATTCCTCCTCAAGCTCCCTCAGAGAGTAAACAACCTGAGCGTGAAAAGGAAGATTTAAATCAAGTCCAAAAAATAGTCACATTAGATCAAGTGGGTGGCTTAAAGAAGGCAAAGCAATCTCTCATTCAAGATTTAATTCTCCCAATAAAGAATCCACAGTTATGCTCTATGTATGGCAAATCTTCAAACCCTAAGATTTTGCTATACGGACCTTCAGGTTGCGGTAAAACATATTTGTGTAGAGCACTTGCCTCAGATTCTGAAATTAATTTTTTGCCAATTAAGCCTTCAGATTTCTTGGATTTAAGTTTTGAAGAGTCTGAACTTAAGCTCTATCATTTGATCCAATACGCGAGGGAATGCAAGCCATCAATCATATATTTAGATGAATTCATATGGCTGTCTCATAGCAAAGAGAGCGAACTCAGTAATAACGAGTCGTTCTTTTTCAGGTTTAACTTATTTAACAGTCTGTTGGAATTATTAAATGGCAATTTTTCTTTGAATAATCAAATTGGAATTGTTGCTACTACAAATTGTCCTTGGTTTATTGATTCCAGTTATTTAAGTACTGGAAAGATTGATAAGCATATTTTTATAAATCCTCCAAGTTTCGAAGAAAAAGTAGACATATTAAATATAATTCTCAATTCAAAGCAAAGCCCAGCATTAAAACCTAAAAATATCAATTCAAACGAAGTAATCAGAATGCTTGGAAATAACTTACAAACATCCGCTGATATAGAAAAATTAGTTGACTCTTCGATGTCCAGTCTTTTGCTGGAAACGGTTTCTAGTGTTCAAAACAATCAGAAAAAAGAAGCTAAAGAGGTAACTTTAAGCACCAGTAAATTAATTTCAGTTGGTCAACAGATGAAGTTTCATCCTACTTCTGATTTGTGGATTGAAGAAGCTAAGTTTTCATTAAAACCAAAGAGAGAATTTCAACATTTTTGGTCGGATGTAAAAAAAGTTATTCCTTCTCCCTTTGAGTCAATGTTTAAGAAAAAACATTTTAAGTTTAAATGAGTAAAGCTTGCTTAATTTTAGAGGATGGTTCTTGTTTTAGAGGAAAAGCTTTAGGAAAAAAGCAAACTAAAACTTTTGGAGAGATTGTCTTCAATACTGGGATTACAGGGTATCAAGAAATACTTACGGATCCTAGTTATGCAAAACAAATAGTTACTTTGACTTATCCAGAGATAGGGAATTATGGTGTGACCGATTTAGATAATCAGTCAAGAAGAGTCTTTGCTTCCGGTCTAATTATTAAAAATTTAAGCCCTGTTTCATCTTCCTGGAGAAGTAATGGTTCCAATCTTGAGGATTTCCTTTTAAAAAACAATTTGAGTGCTCTTTATGGAATAGATACTAGAGCTTTAACTCGTAGAATTAGAGACAAAGGTGCTATGCGGTGTGTGCTCAGCACCGATGATAACTATGAAGAGCAACTTGAATCCCTTCAACAAGAAGTCTTAGATTCCCCCTCGATGAATAATCAAGACCTTACTTCTTTAGTTACCACTCCCAAAAGATACTGCGAAAAAGGTAAAGCTCCCATCAAAGGTACTTTGGCTGTTTTAGATTTGGGTTTAAAGCTAAATATGCTTAAGTTACTCACCAAACAAGGTTTTGATCTTGAGGTTTTCCCTGCTAACACAAGTTTTGAAGAAATATCCTCGATGAATCCTGATGGGATCTTTTTATCCAATGGTCCTGGGGATCCGAGCGCGGCAAAACAAGTTATTGAAACAGTAAAGAAGTTGATTGATTCTAATATCGCTCCTATTTTTGGAGTTTGCTTGGGACACCAAATCTTATCTTTAGCTTTTGGAGCTAGAACTTTTAAAATGAAATTTGGTCATAGAGGAAGTAATCATCCGGTAAAAGATTTGACAACAAACAAGGTTTTTATAACTAGTCAGAATCATGGATTTGCGGTTGATGATAAAACAATATCCAGTGAACTTTTGAATATTACTCACAGATCTCTTAACGATAATACGCTAGAGGGCATTGAACATAAACACAAGCCTATCTTTAGTGTTCAGTTTCATCCGGAAGCTTCTCCCGGACCACACGAAACGGATTATTTGTTTGAAAAATTTGGAAATCTAATTGAACAAAACAAAAAGATAAATGCATAAACTGCAATTAATTATTCAAATTTGGACTCATTCAATAATTTGTTTAATTTGAATAACTAACAAAGGAGAGTTTATTTACGCGATAATCTTCTCAATTTGTAAAGAAGTGATTAACCACTAGGCAACCAAAAACTGATGAATAAGCAAAAACTATGGGCGGGAAGATCGACAACTCCAACCAATGAACTACTTGATGAATTCAATTCTAGTTTTCCTTTCGATTTTGTTCTCTGGAAGTACGATTTACGAGGTAGCAAGGCACATGTACAAATGCTGTCTGATACAAAAATAATATCTTATTCAGATGCAGAAAAAATTTTGAACGGTCTCAATCAAGTTGAGAAGGAGATTGAAAAGAATGAAAAGCTATGGTTTGAAAAGAATAAAAATGAAGAAGATGTTCACATGGCCATTGAAAGGAGACTCACAGAGCTAATAGGAGATACTGCTAAAAAACTTCATACAGCCAGAAGTAGAAACGATCAGGTTGCTACCGATCTTCGGCTTTGGTTAATAAATGAAAATCTACAAACTTGTGATCAAATTATCGATTTGAGAAAGGTTCTTCTCAACCTTGCAGAAAGAGACTCAAATCAGATTTTACCTGGATACACTCATCTACAAAAGGCACAACCAATTTCTTTAGGGCATTATTGGATGGCTCATTATGAAAGACTGTCTAGAGATTTTGAGCGTTTTAATGAAATAAGGAAAAGGGTTAATAATAATCCTTTAGGGTCTGGGGCTTTAGCTGGAACAACATACCCCATTGACAGAGACAAGACAACTTCTACCTTAGGTTTTAGCAGTCCGACAAAAAACAGCTTAGACGCAGTGAGTGACCGGGACTTTGTTGCTGAACACCATTTTGCTTCAACGTTGCTCATCGTTCATTTGAGTCAACTGGCCGAGGAATTAATTATTTGGTCAACCGACGAATTTAATTTCATAAAGCTGGATGATCAGTTTGCCACAGGTTCAAGCATGATGCCTCAGAAAAAAAATCCGGATGTTCCAGAATTAATAAGAGGTAAATCTGGAAGAGTGTTAGGCAATTTACAATCAATTTTGGTGGTTCTTAAGGGATTGCCATTGGCATATAACAAGGATCTTCAAGAAGATAAAGAAGCTCTCTTTGATACCTGCAAAACAATCAAATTAACCCTAGAAATAACCAGTAGGTTTCTAGAATCAATAAAAATTAATAATTTAAGAATGGATGAGTCAGTTGAATCCGGTTTTTTAAATGCCACAGACGCGGCTGATTATTTGGTTAAGAAAAATATTCCGTTCAGAGAAGCCTATTATGCCGTAGGACGAGCTGTTCAATATTGCACTGAGAATGATAAGTCTTTGGCTGATTTAACTATCAATGAATGGAAAAAGTTTCATGAAAAGTTTGAAGAAGATGTAGCCTCTCATATCAGCTTGAGAACTTGCCTGGACAATCGTAAAAGCTATGGAGGTACATCTCCAGACAATGTAAAACTAGAAATTTCTAAAGCGAGAGAAATAACTGAAAGAGATCTCGAATCTATAAAAAAGCAAAGATAAACTTAACGAATTTATCTTTGCTTTAGCTTATTTGTTTTGTTTAAAACATTCTTTTAAACAGGGTTCATGATGCAGCTTTCTCTTATTGCTTTCAATCTTTTTATTAAAGCGGGAACTTTGTCTAAAACAATCATATTAGGTCCGTCCGAAAGGGCTTTACTTGGTTCTGGATGAACTTCCATGAATACTCCAAAAGCACCTGCAGCTATTGCTGAAGAAGCAAGGGTGGGTGCATAAACACTTTTACCGCTAGAAACACCGTTTCCTCCGCCTGGTAATTGAACGGAGTGAGTTGCGTCAAAGATTACTGGTAAATTGAGTTCTTCCTGAATTATATGTATTGATCTCATATCAACCACTAAATTGTTATATCCAAAAGTTGTTCCTCTTTCAGTAATCAAAACGTTTTGATTACCACTGGCTTTAATCTTGTTTCCAATGTGAACAACATCGTTCGGTGATAGGAATTGACCTTTTTTAACGTTGATTACTCTTCCTGTTTTTGCAGCTTCAACAATTATGTCAGTTTGTCTACACAAAAATGCTGGAATTTGAATTATATCTAGAACTTCTGCTGCTGGTTCAACTTGTTCAATGGAGTGTATATCCGATAAAACCCAGATACCCAGATCCTCTTTTAGTTGTTTGAGTATTTTTAAACCTTCTTTTAGTCCAGGTCCTCTAAAAGAGTCGATTGAAGTTCTATTTGCCTTATCAAAAGATGCTTTAAAAACAAAAGGTACACCGAGAGACTTACAGGTCTCTTTCATTTCAGCAGCTATCCGATATACAACTTCTTCATTTTCAATAACGCAAGGCCCTGCAATAATCAAAGGATCCTTTTGAGATTTGATTGGTTTATTGAAATCGGAAAACTTTATTGGCAGTGTGTTGGATGTCATTTCTATTTACTCCATTAAATAGTTAAAATAAGTCTTTAAGGTAAGTTAATTTCCCGAATTAATTTTACTGGAATATATAGGAAGTTGTTGGAACAACTTCAACTGGTTGCCGTCTGCAGCTCTATGATAAATATTATTTTAATAAATATTTTTAGGCTCAGCATGCAATCGTGAAAAGACATCTATATTTAGTTAGGGAGAAGTTAGGATAATGTCTCAAAATCTTTTAGAAGAAAAACGCGCTTCGGAAATTAATGATTTTTCAACACTCGCATGGAAATTTAACAATTTAAATTCAACTGCAAAAATGCTTTTGGTTGGAGCAAGTCCTTCAAGTGTTCCCTTTATACCAATCTCAGATTTAGTCGAAGCTGATAACGTTGAATCATCTCCTTATAAGTCTTCAGCTATACCTGATACAAACTTGTCTATTTCTTCTTTATCTTCCTCTAAAGAATCTCTATCAAAAGGTATCTCTAAACGACTAATTTCTCCACCTCCAGCTTTTCAGCACTCTTATACTTATAAAGATACAAAGTTATCTAATAACTCATCTTCAACAATTGAAAAGAGTAATGATTCTTCAGCTCTTCTTTCTGCTTCCAGTAAAGAAGAAGAGAATGTACCATTCAACACTTCTTCATATGCTGAGACTGAAAAGCCTATTGAGAAAAAAGTTTTAGGTGACCCGGTTCCAGCTAAAGAAAAACTAGAAGTAAACAGGAATATTCCTTTAGTTCCAATAGAGGGAAATACATCTAATATTGAACAGACTGATCTCACGAAAGAAAAGACAACTGAAGAAGCTCCTTCTGATTCAGAGACTTTAAACCAAAATCTCGATCCTTCCATTCCTCCGTTCGTCGAAGATTTAAAACCATCAGGAACACCTTCTTGGAGTTATAAAGGTGCTCCAGCTGAAGAAGAAGAGTATTATTCTCTTAAAGAAGAATTAACAAGAAAAAACAATAAAGCAGGTGTTGGACCTTTTCTAAAAGGAACTGCAAGGTCAGCAGCAATAGTCTCTTTGATTGCAATTTTAGGTTTTGGTGCTTACAACCTATTAAAGAAAGAACCGAATCAAGATATTGAAAATTATATTAATGAGAAGGACGAACTAGATGAAGATTTAACAACCGATCCTTTCTCGGATAGAATCGATCAATCTGAAGCTTTTGAGTTATCCGATAAATCAATTTTCAGTGAAAGCAATTCTGATTCTTCTGAAACTTTAATTGAAGAAGAGAAAAATTCTTATTATCAACCAACTGTTAGAAGTAAGAAAAAAGTTATTCAACCAGCAAAACCAAAAGTGTTTTCTTCTTCAAAAACTTATAAATCCTCGCCTGTTCAATCTAATAAGTCTCCATACAGTTCGACTTCACGATCAAACATTTCTAAGCAACAAACTTCTTCTCCAACCACTTTCTTATACGATCCTTCTACTGTTTATGATTCTTCTTCGAGTGAAGCAATATCTCCAAGCACCTATTCAGCTAGAAAGTTTCCTTTAGAGATCTCATATGCAAAATCCAATTCTCTTTATGAAGCACCATTAGATCCTTCAACTGGTACAGTTATTTCTTCTTATGCCTCCACTCAGCCACTAGGTCAAGAGGATAAAGTGAGTTCCGGTTACCCGATTGTTCAGCAACCACAGTACAATCAGGTTTCAGATCAAGGTTCTCCTGTGAATAATTTCAATATAGATAATTCTCAGGTAAATAGTCTGCAAGACATTCCGTCTTCTAATATCAATAATCAGATCTCGATACCGGTTGTTTCATCTCCAACTGTTAGTGGTAATCAACAGAGTACTTATTCATCAGGATCACTGACTTCTGAAGAACAAAATATTTCTGATTCATTCTCCAACGAAAATATAGATTCAGCCAATTCAGAGGTAAACCTTTTATATCCACAAAACAATACGCAAAATTCTTTACCAGTTACGAACAAATCTCTAGAAGACGATTCGGTAAATTATGTTCAACAAATTCCAAGCACTGGTGAGGGTAACATTGCACAAGAAAGTCAGTTTTCACCAAGTGAAGAAAATGTTGACTTGAGTATTCCTTTGCTTCGTGAACCGGTTCAGTCTTCTAGCAATTTGAAAAAAGAATTTGATTTAAGCCAGCCGCTTCCTTCGCCATACTCTAAGCAGGCACCTCTAACAACTTCTACTTTTATTAATCAAGATTCTGAGGTTACAGAGAATATAAATAATAATAAGCCCAATGAGGTTGTAAAAAGTAGTAATTATCAACCGAGAAGAGGGCGCGTAAGCAGATTCTTAGATCGTTTTAAGAGCAAGAAGAGACCCTCAAAAACGTCTTCGACTAGCAATACCTACTCGAATGAATTAAATAACATTGAAAGAAAAGCTAAGTCTCAAAATCTAAGCGATTATGAGAAAAGACAGTTATTAAGCCAGATTGATTCGTTGAAAAATAAAATAATCTCCAACAGAAACTCTTCTCAACCGTCATCTGCTGATTTGAATCGTTTGGAGAGAGAGGCAAACAGTGTTTATGTGGAACCATCTCCTTATGAATCTAATCCTAATGGTGGTGTTGAAGATACAACCTTAAACATTAGCTAATTAAATTCATACAATGAAAAGAATTAATTCTGGAATTTATTTTGCAATCGCTTTAATAGCGGCTTCATTGATTTTCGGTTTGTTATTTTATGCTAGCCGTTCCACCAAAGATACTATTTCCGTTGTTGGTTATTCAAGTAAGTTAGTAAACGCTGATTCATTAAAGTGGAACTTTACTTTAGTTAGAACAGTTCCTCTGGACGGTTTGTCGGATGGATATAGTGACATTAACAACGATCTCAATTTTGTTAAATCAACGCTGATTGGCAAAGTTGGAATTGATAAAGAAAATATTCTGGTAAGTCCAATAAATTTGGAAGATAAATATGAGTTCAATAAACATTCCGGTTACAACATAGTTCAAAATGTCAGCGTTATTGCTCAAGGTGAGTATTTAGACAGACTCTCCGAATTTGCATTGAGTCCCGCAGAGTTTTTAGACCAGAACATTATTTTTCGTTCTTCGTATTTATCATTCACTCTTTCTGACTTATCTAAGTTGAAGCGCAAGTTGCTAGCGGATGCAACAATTGATGCTCAAAAAAGAGCTTTAGCAATTGCAAAGAGCGCTAAAAACCAAATTGGTAAATTGAAATCTTTGAGAGTTGGGGTTTTTCAAATCACAGAACCTTTATCAACCGAAGTTAGTAACTCTGGGATTTATAATACTTCTAGTAAGGAAAAAACAATTTCGGTAACAGTGAATGCTAATTTTTATTTAAAGTAAACGTTCTTACTAAAAAGAGAAATTGGTTTATTAAGGAGCTAATCCCATGATTGATGAAACTATAAAAAAGATAGAAGAGAGACTCAAAGAAAGTCCAAATATGCAACCTCAAAGAAAAGAGGATTTACTGGCTTTATTAGAAAAATTAAAATTAGAGGTTTCGTCGCTATCAGAAACCAATCAAGACGATGCTCATAGCATTGTTAAGCTGACCGATCTGAGCGCTCATGAAGCAACAAAAGAAAAGCAAAATAGTCACCTAATTAAATTATCGGTTGACGGATTATCTAACTTAGCTAAAAACTTTGAGACTTCTCATCCTCAATTGGCTTCTGCCATCAATAACTTTTGCCTATCGCTCTCTGGAATGGGCATTTAGTTTATAAGTTTTGTTGGTTTTAAGGATAATTAACAACTTGAAACATAAGCTGTCCATCTAGATTGTCTCTAACGACAAGAAAGCTTGCTTTTTCGTTAGCAAGTATTGAATCTCCAGGTTGAAGATCAAAGCTACTTCCTATTTCTGCTTTTTTCACAATTTGCCAATCAGTTGCTCCTTTTTTAAATATCTTTAGTACATCATTAGAATGAAAAAATACTTTTACACTGTCTCTGTATGCTTGAAACCCTGGACTGTTCAGCTCAAAATAATCTACTAATAAGGGAGAATCAACTGTATAAATTAAATTGGATTTATTTTGTCTCAGTTGTTTATTTTGTAGTTTTTCTACTTCTTTAAATGCTTCTTGTTTATTTGGTCTGCGAATATGATGACGCCTCTCAACTTGAGTGGGTATTATAGCTATGCCTCCAAAATATACAATATTCAATTCTTTAGACCCATCATTACCTACAGTAATCTCATCTACTGATCTTATTGGGGAAGCAACATTGTCGTCCAAAACATATATTTGTATTTTGCGGTAATTATTTTGTATAAATTTCGCTATCTCTAAATTGATCGTATCATAGCGAAAGCCTATTTTATCTTTACCTATTTGGGTTTTTGGCTCTCCAAATCCTCTGACTACAGAACTAAGAATAATTGTATTTAAAGGATATTCTGATTTACTTGGTTTACCTAATTGGATTAATTCAGCACCATTTGGACCGATATCAGAGTTTGTTTTTCCAACGGTTTTTATTGCTTTGGCGTCATTTGGTGCAAAGCGAATAGAAAAATCATTATGGAAATTCAGAATAAATCCTCTAATAAGTTGAATTTTCTGATCTTGATCATTCCATATCTCTCCATTAACTACAGTTCCATTTGTTTGAGATTTGTGCACAAGAAAATAGTTTCCATTTCTATCCTTCTCTATTTCAAATTGAGTTCTCGACATATATGGGGATACATCATTTGGGAGAGCCCATTTGTATCCGCTTCCTTGAGGCTCCCTTCCAACTATTAATTTGCTTAAATTAGGAAGTTGCTCCAACTTACTGTTAAATTCTCGTGTGTAATGAGAATTGACTTTGCCGTTATTTGGAAAGACTTCAAGAATTCTACCCTGTGGATCTACTCTGACTACTCTAAGAGAGCCAAAGATCTGGGATTCTCTCTGTCTATGTGAGGAATGGAAACTCTGAGCTTTTCCTATTTGTCTGGTTCTAGTTAAAGTCTTATTTCTTGAAGAACTTCTAATATTAATATTATTAAAACCACAACTTACTAAAGGTTGTATTTGATTAACACCTTGCATAAATCTCAACTTTTATATTGGTTAGTACAGTATATATTCTCAACCATTCAGACGTAAGTTTCCTTACAATGTCTTAATGGTTTTTAAATAGAATTAATACTTTCTTAAAAAGCCTTTTGATGAAATTTCACTCGTTGTTTCTTGGATTAATAAAAGTTTCAGTTTCTTCATCTGCTTGAGGAATAATTATTTCTGTCTCACTAGTTGGATTAAAAAACTGAACTACTATTCTGTCGAGTCCAATAAAGTCTCCGGGTTTTAAGGTCCGAGTTTGATTTTGTCTTAAGACCTCATTTTGTCTAATTTCTGCTGGAGTTGAACGTTTCTCCTGTGATATATAAGTTGCAAGTGGTTGACTACTATAGTTTGTTAAAGAATATTCAATTTGCCTTTTTAGAAAATGTCTTTTGGCTGAAATTGATGCATGAATACGTGAGATTCCAATATGATTGATTAAAATTATGTAACTGTAAGTATTCTTATTTTCGCTTAAGTACTTATCTAATGTTTTTGAGTTTCTCCCTATTAGAACTGCTTCCCCAGGCTTAAGCTCTTGAAGAATTAAAGATAAACGTTCTTTTGTAAAAGTTGTAGCTGATAGGGTAACTCTTTGGGGTTCTATATTTGAAGAATGTTTTTTTGCTTCTGAATTGAATGTTAAAGGTTGATTTTTAACAAATTTGTTGAAGAGCTGTTGATTAGAAGCCGCATTTATAATCATTGAATGTCTTGTATAAACTTTGAAGTAGTATATACGGCAACTTTAGTTCGAACTGAAAGACTTTACAAAATCTTAATTTTGCTTAATATTGAGTCTTGAAAACACAAATTTTCTTTTAACAGATGATTTGTTTACAGACTCTAAATTTCTTAATAAGATTTATTAATTGATTTGTCTGCGGTTAAGGATATTAATATGAGTAAAACGGCTTTGGTAACAGGTTCCTCGAGAGGAATTGGGAGAGAAATAGCTTTAACTTTGGCAAAAGATGGGTATTCTGTTGTTGTAAATTATGTTTCCAGCGAGGAAGCGGCAAATAAAGTTGTAGAAGAAATTAAGTCTATTGGTGCAGAGGCAATTGCCGTAAAAGCCAATGTCTCAAATAAGGATGACTTACAAAAACTCATTGATGAAACCCAAAAAGCTTTCTCTTCAATTGACATTGTTGTAAACAACGCTGGAATTACCAGAGACAACTTGATGATTCGAATGTCCGAAGCAGAGTGGACAGAGGTATTGAATACAAACTTTGTCAGCATCGTTAACTTTACTGAGATGCTCATTCCAATTATGAAAGAGCAAGGCAAAGGCAAAATTATAAACTTAACGAGCACCGTTGGGGTTCATGGAAATGCTGGGCAAGCTAACTACGCTGCTGCAAAATCAGCCTTAATCAGCTTTACCAAGATTAAGGCCAGGGAACTTATGCCATTTATTCAAGTCAATGCTATTGCACCCGGTTTAGTCAAAACTGATATGACTGCTAGGTTTGATTTGGAAAAATTGTCTCAGACAAAGCTTGGTCGCGCCGCAAATCCTTCTGACATAGCACAATGTGTTTTGTGGTTGGCCAATCCATCGGGAGATTATGTTACCGGTCAAACCATTGAGATTGATGGAGGCTTATTCTTGTGGTCTGATGTTGAAGCCTTGGCTAACTGATTTCAAGTAAATTCTTTAAATTGGTTTAATAGCTTTAACTCCCATCAAGTTTCTTTAATCTAAAACTGCCTAACCTTAGTTAATTCAATTAGGGCTCTGTGGTTGTAGATTGAAGCGAAATAGACTCAAGAATCGTTCAATTCACAACATAGTTTTGGGAACTAAATGGGCTGTAAATATAACTTACATATATAACTTAAAATATTGGTAAATAAAGTGGTTTCAGCTTCAGAAAATGAATTAAAAATGGATCCGAGCAAAGATAATGAATTGAAAAATTTATCCAATCGAACCGAGGAATTACTCTCTCGTTTGAATGAGCTTTCAGATAATTTGAGTTCTCAACTCCATCCCTCATCAAACCAGGATTTTATAAAAAAAGATACCGAAGCGAGTGAATTAGTCCCGTCTAATTTAGAAGAAAAAGATAAAGTTACTTTTCAGCAACCAACATTTGAAGCACCAAAAGAAAAAAATAACTATTACAAAATACCGGTTAATACCCACTACCTAGAAAAACACGAAAAAAGAGTACAAACAACCGGTTCTGGAGAAAATTACGTAACCACAAGCAGCACCTCTTTTTTTAGAGAGCAACATTTTCATAGTCCCAATGTTCCTTCAGAGAAGGAATCTCCCAAAGAAGAGTTTGTTACTGCAAAGTTCGATGACTTTGATTTGAAGCCTAATGAAGTAAAAAGTCAACAGACTTCTAACCTTAGTTTCGAAGAAGATCATAAAGACCCGAAAAATGATTCTGACGAAACTAATTTTGAATTGAACAAAGAAGAACGATTAACTCAGCCCAGCTCATATATAGATGAAGGACAAGCAGATTCTAGAGACCAAGAATTTAAGAATTTGAAAATGAAAGAATCCCTTAAAGAAGCAATTGAAGAAGCTAAAACAAAAGTAATCTCTTCTCGCAATCCAAAATATAAAATATCTAAGTCCTTTGGAAAACCGGATAGTTCCGAGGAAATTCACGAGAAAGTAAAAGATAAAATTTATAAAACAGAGGATTCACACAAATTTCCAGAGAAAGAATCGTGGGTAAACTTAGATGAGTCTTTGAAGCCGGCTGCAATCTTTTCAACAACAAATGATGAAAATAAAAAAAACGTGCATGGATTTCAATCTTACAAATCGGTAGATCGTAATTTCTCTGAAATAGACGCTCGAACCAAGGAAATTGCCGATGAGTTGGCTGCAAAAAATAAAGAAATTAAAGATCGATTGAGCAAATACTCAAAAAGAGTTCAGGTGAGTTCTCAAATTGATAACCTTAAATTGTTTGCTTGGCTGGTCTTATTATTCTCTCCGGCAATTCCTTTGGCAGTAATCAAAGACGATTTTATATTGGCTATTGGCTGTTCTAGCCTCGCTTTGTTTTTTGGTATTTTCTTTTCAATGATGGCTTTGAGATTGGTAGAAGTATCCGAATTGGTGAGGTGGGCCCATAATCAAATTCTTCACATGCAGTCATCGGTTGAAGAACTGAATAAGCAAAACAAAAACAATGTTGAATAAAAACAATATTGAGGTTGCAAAAAAAGTCTTTTTAAGTATCTTTGCTATCTCAATATTTTATTGTAATTTTTGGATAATGTTAGCTAGGTCACCAGCTTCTGAGTTAGCACAAAAATTACCAATATCCAGAGTCGCAGCGGATCTATTTGATACCTTTTCGGTTTTTTCTTATTACGAAACTATCAATCGAAATATCGTGATAAGAGGGTTACCAAAAAACAGTCCATCGAATCATCAATATGCAAGTAGTAACGAATGGGTAAATATTGATTTGAGTTTTGATTATTTCCCTCATTGCCTAGGTGAACAACAGATGAGATTATATTTTTCCAAGCACCTCTCATTGGGCCAAGAAGAATTCAACAAGGCCTGCAAAGCCATGGCAAATAAAATTAAAACTAGAGTCAATCTCAAAAGACCTAATAATCAATTACATAAAATCTCGATTGGGGTTGAAATATGGCCGAGAAGTTTACTGGGTTATGAATATTTGAAGGAAGCAGAGACTACCAAGTTCACAATTCTGTGTGTTGGAGATTAATCTAAAAATGGATATGAAAAAAGTAATTAATTTATGGAACAAATTTTGGTTTGAGGAACAAGATGCTTACCCAATCGCGGCTTTTAGAATCGTTTTCGGAATATATCTTTTAATCTTCTTTCTCAAATTTTTGCCGTTTGTAGAATCCATGTTTTCCAATCAAGGAGTTTATTCTCCCTTTTGGATTCCGGATATTGCACCAGAGCCAATTTTTTCTTGGCTAATTTATTCTCTCACTTTGGTATTGATTATTTTATTCATTTTGGGAGTGAAAACAATTTTTGTGACTCCTCTTTTGCTATTTAACTTTCTATATTATTTCTTCTTGAATTTCGCTGTTAAGAATAGTTCTTACGACAGACTAATAATCATTTTTCTAATAATTTTGTGTTTTGCTTCAATAAACAATGTTTGGTCTATAAAATCTCCGAAAGAAAAAATAAGAAAAACCAGTGTTTTTGCAACACGTCTTTTGTGCCTTCAAATAAGTATTTTTTATTTCGGCGCTGGATTATATAAAGCCTTTCAGCCTTCCTGGAGCAACGGAGAAATTCTGGAAATGACAATGGCCTCTAATTGGGGAACTCCACTTGCCTTTTGGCTCTTAAGATTAGATCTACCCAGTGTGTTTTATGACTTATTGACAATTGGAACTATTATCTTCGAAATACTTTTTGGGTTTCTTCTCTGGATAAGGCCATTGCAAAAATATGTTTTCACTTTGGGAATTTTATTCCATCTATCAATTTGGTTATTACTTTCAATTCCAGAGTTTATGATTTGTGCAACAACCTATGTTTTGTTCATGAATCCTAAAGATTTAGAAAATATTGGGAGTTCTCTTTATTCCAGAATAAACCCGAAGAGATTAAACGTTGGAGATAAATAAATACAGAATCTTCTAAATTTCTATGATAAGCCTAGTGTTAGTGATTCAAGAAATTTTATATTGCTAGAAAACCAACTCCCAACTTATTTGCAAGCGCAATTGTTTTTTCTTTTTCCGCAACAAAAGTAGAATTGGCTTCAATAGCGAGTATAGAACCTTTATGCTTTGCTATGGTTTTAATTGTTCTTGGTCCAATGGTTGGTAAATCAAACTTATCGGATTGATTTTTCCACTTTACTTTAACTACAACCCCACCTTTTTTAGCCAATTTACATCCTCTTTCAATTGTTTTATCTGTACCTTCTGCCGCCTCAAAAGCCATAACAGATTTATTCTTTACAACTACCATTTGGCTCACCTCAAGCTCAGAAGCTTTTTTTGCTTTATCAAATCCGTAATCGATATCTTCTCGCTCCTTCTCAGATAAATCTCTAAAAGTAAAAATTTGCGTGGAGGGTAGTAAATCCTTTAAGAATTGCAATTGAGGAATAATATTGAAACCGTTTTCTTGAGCGATTTCTTGAAGGACTTTATGGAAAGTATTGTCTTCAAGATTAATCATTCTTTTGAGGCATTCTCTTCCTAATTTATCCAAAAAAGGGATTTGCGAAATTGCCCATAACTTGTGAATTTTCCCAATAAAAACAATTTCTTCTACTTTATTACTTCTAAAATATTCGATGCATTGGCCTCCTAACCTACCGGGAATCATTTTTCCTTGCGTGTAAATTCCCTGTAAATCCAAAAAAGACTTAAGGTTGAGTCCAATCGCATATGTTTCATAACCTTGTTTTAAAGCATTCTCTGATAAAGTTCTGGGAAGTATACCTTCTCCAGCGATGATTCCAAGCTTTTTATTGTTCATAAAGAAAAATAATTGAGGCCATTTTATATTATTTTGTCAATTAAACCATGATTAGCGTTTATGTCTAATCGATAATAGACCAAACTAATCTTATTAACACAAGTATCATTAAGGGATTCTTTATATTTTAAGTTCAATGCCTTCTTTATTCATAACTGGAACGGACACTGATATTGGAAAAACATATGCTACAGCTTTAATAGCAGGTTACCTCATAAAAAAGGGGAAAAAAGTTGGGGTTTATAAGCCAATCCAAACTGGTGCAGAAAGAATAAATGGTCAATTGGATTCACCTGACTTGAATTTTATAAAAAAAGTTTGCCCAAATGTAAAGGTTAAAAACACTTACTGCTTTGAATTACCGGCGACTCCTGAATTAGCTGCGGAGCTAGAAAACATAAATATTGATTTTGAGAGGATTAAAAATGATTATTTTTATTTGAAAAAGGTATGTGATTTTGTCTTGGTTGAAGGGGCTGGAGGATTATTTGTGCCAGTATTTGAGAACAAAACGATTGCTGATTTAATAAAATTTCTTGATTTGCCAACCGTTTTAGTTAGTTCAAATAAATTGGGTACTATAAACCATACTTGTCTGTCTTGCTTCTATGCCCAAGCTAAGTTAATAAATTTAAAAGGCTTTCTGTTTAGTCCTAATCATGATCGTAATTCTTCCCAAAAAGTACTTTCTTCAAACGCTAGTTTTATTGAAAGGTATTCTGCAACAAAGTTTTTAGGTAATCTGCCACATTTTCAAGAACAAATTTTTGAAGACGTGTTGGATCAGCTAGATTTTTTGAAACCTGAAGATTGGTTTTAATTTCTCAGCTAACGGTTTTGCTTGTTTCTAAGGCTCTGAAAGTTATATTTAAGTTTACTTTCCAAGGTAATCGACATAACTGAGTCTGTGTGAAGGTAGATTATTTGAGAATAGTCTACTGTTAGTTATTCCTTTATCAAGGATTAAATTATCCAATATTATATGGCTGCTGGGAATTACAAATAATTTGTTCCCATCACTTCTTGATGTCACTCTTACACAGTAATTATAATATTTTGAAGCTAAGAGTGAAATTGGAATCCAAGGATCTTTTCCACTTGAAGTAATTGAAGCTACTGGCTCTAAATCACTATAAATATCAAATATCTCCAGCTTAGTTCCTATTGGAAGCATACGATCTAAAGACCCTGAATGGAGTCTAAATTCATAAGTAACTTCATCGTCTTTTCCTATAATGGTAGACATTCTTAAGTATCCCAATTTGGACTGCTCTTTACCAGGGAATTGATCAAAGATACTCTCATACACTTTATTGTTATTTTCATCTTTAATTGAGCCAGAGTATATGGCCTCTCTTCTTATTACTTCTCCTTTTGGTAACTTAAATTGATTTATGATAAAAGCTAAAGCATTGTTGTCATTGGAAGCTGCAGCGTTATATGCTAATTTGATTGCATTTTCCAAGTTTAATTCAGCTGAAACTGTATCTCCTATTTCTTCGGATATTTTTGCAATTTCCATATAAGTTGGGTTACGTCTCATCTCTTGGCGTAGTTTAGTTCTTCTCTGGTGGGGCGGTGAATTGAGTTTTTCTTTCTTAGAATTATTTTTTTTGGTTATTTGAAAATTCTTCGATAAAGCAACTGGATTAATTAACGGACTAACAAACATATATTCACGCTTCAAAAAACTAGATTAAAGATAAATATTATCAAATTAGTATATACATCTAGTATTTATTGACAAGTATTAGAAATTCTTAATTTTATTTTTCAGAGTAAGATCTAGAAAAACATTTTCAACAAAACAAATTCATTAAGTTATTATTTTTAATTATCTGTGTTAATCGGTTATTAGCATATTTTTAAGCTTGCATTTAGCAAATGGGCATATATTGAACATGACAGAAAGTTCCACAAAGATTCGTTTTTTTAATACTTTATCCAAGAAATTAGAAGACTTTCAGACTATAAAAAGTAATGAAGTCAGTCTTTATACCTGTGGACCAACTGTTTATGATTCATCTCACATTGGTCATGCTAGAAGCGTGATTGTATGGGATTGTTTAGTGAGATATTTAAGATTTAGAGGTTTCAATGTTAAGTGGGCAAGAAACATAACTGATATTGATGACAAAATAATTAACCGTTCTAAAGACCTTGGAATTAGTCCTGAATTATTGGCAAGACAACAAACTTATGATTTTTGGAGAGATATGCAAAGTCTCCACGTTACTTGGCCAGATTATGAGCCTCGCGCTACTGAAAATCTAATTGAGATGTATCAATTCATTCAAGGCTTAATCGATAGAAAACACGCTTATCGAACAGAGAATGGTGATGTCTATTTTGATGTGAAAAGTTTTAAAGATTATGGTCAATTGAAGAATTTAGCAAGTTCCTGCGAAAGTCTAGCCAGAGTTGATCACCAAGACGTGAAGAAAAATGAATGTGATTTTGCTTTGTGGAAAGCATGCCCTCAAGATGATTATGGATATGAAAGCCCTTTCAGCTATGGTAGACCCGGTTGGCATTTAGAGTGCTCAGCCATGATAAAAAGGTATTTCGGAGAAACAATCGATATTCATGGTGGTGGAGAGGATCTTGTTTTTCCTCACCATGAAAATGAAATTGCCCAGTCTGAATGTCTTCACAATAAGAAGTTTGTTAATTATTGGCTGCATAACGCAATGATTATGGTCAATGGAAGCAAAATGTCTAAGTCTGAAGGGAATTATGTAACAATCTCAGAATCATTGAAAAAATACTGCGGCAACACCATAAGATTTTTTGTCTTGAGCGCACACTACCGTCAGCCAGTCAATTACACAGAAGAAGCTCTCAACGCTGCTCAGAATGGTTTTCATCGTTTGTTCAACAGTATTAATAAAGATGCTTCCGAGCAAGAAATACAGAACAAAGATTTAAACCAAGAAGCAATAGATAAATTCAATTTCTACATGAGCGAAGATTTGAATACTGCTTGTGCACTTTCAGTATTATTTGAGTTATCAAAACAAATAAATAAAGGAGAAACTCATTTAGAGCCAACTCTAAGAAAACTCATGCAAGTGCTCGGTTTTGATCTCAACGTTCAAAAAGAATCCTTTTCGGAAAACTCGGTTGAGTCTCTGTTTGATTTTCTTATTGAAATCAGGAACAATGCGAGGGAACAAAAAAATTATGCCCTATCCGATCGGATTAGAGATGAGTTTGAGAAGGCTGGTTATAAATTAAAAGATTCTCCAACAGGAACAACTCTTGCTGCAAATTGTCAATAAACTTTTGATATTAAATTCTTTGTCTTACATAAATTTTATTTGGGCACAATCACATTAACTATATTGTCTAAATTTAAATAGTATTTTCTAAAATTATTAATATATCTACATCAAAGCATTGAGAATTAATTCCAATAAGCCTTTTAATTTTATGCAAACTAGAGCATTCTTGGTCTTTAGTGCTTTGTGTTTAATGTTTGTATTAATCGGTAAGGTCGATGCCAAAAGTATTACAAAAGTAAAGAAAGTTTTTTTTAGTGGTGATAATTTATTGATTGATTATTCTGGTAAGAAACCGGAAACTAGTAAATTTAATTTGAAAAGCTCTCAAAGTGACTACACAAGACTAGTAGTTGATCTGAAGAACAGTAAGCTTGTTAGTGAAAAGATTTTGGGTTCTACTGGAAACAAGAAAATAAAAACAAGACTGAGTCAATTTAGCCAAAAACCTTCCGTTGTGAGAGTTGTTTTTGAGGGACCGAAGTCGGAAGTTGACAAATTAAAGATTTTTGAAGAAAAAAGCCAAATATTAATCGGAAAGACAAGGCAAAGCAAAGGAGATAAAAAGCCTGTCGAATATAAACTTTCTTCCATTAACAAAGTGGATTTGGCTAATGGACACTTGAGCTTGAAAGGAAATTATGGAATTAAGAAAAAGATTTTTAAGCTCAACGTAAAAAACAAAAAAATGGTTGTTGCGGACTTGAAGAAAGCCAATTTATCTAGCACTCAACTTGCAAAGTCTTTTTCTGAAAAACAAACCAATACTTCTGAAAAAATAAGAGTTGCTCAATTTGAACCGGGTACAGTTAGAGTTGTAGTGGAGGGACCTGAATCAGATCTATGGCAATTTGATTTAAAAGATAGAGATTCTCAATTACATGTTTATAAAAGTAATAAAAATTCTTCCGAAAACAAGAATCAATCTAGTAATGAAGAAACTGAGTCAAAAAGTTCTGGAACTAAGACAATTTCAGCTGGTAGTTTAAGGATCGAAAATGGTTCTGAAGCAACAACGCTTTCATTACTTAATCTAAACAAGTCTCGAATCAAATACAAATATTTTCAGCTCCATTCGCCAGAGAGGTTAGTATTAGATCTTTACAACTGGACAGAAGATCCTCAGAACCTCATTCCTTCGGAAGAATTGTCTTCAACAATTATTGGAGTGAGAGTTGGAAGGCCAACACAGAATAACTCAGTTGCAAGAATTGTTTTTGATTTATCCGAAAAGGATCTCGAAATCAAAGACTCATTATCATCGGATAAGAGAACTCTTTTCTTAAAGATTTCTACTAAAGATAAAGAACCTTCTGAAGACTTTGGAAAAATAAGAAAAAATGCAAAAGTAATCATTGATGCAGGCCACGGTGGATATGACTCTGGTGCTCATTATTCTGGAACTGAAGAAAAGATATTGAGCTTGGAAATTACTAAAAAGGTTGAAAAAATACTGAAGGGACGAAAGATTGAAGTTGTTCAAACTAGAAAAGATGATCGTTTTGTTTCTTTAGATGAAAGAGTTGAAATCACCAAAAGAGTCAAACCGGATTTATTCGTTAGCATTCATTGTAATGCAATGCAAAGTACATCTCATATCAATGGAATAGAGACTTACTATTTCACAGCTCAAAGTCATAAATTAGCGAAAATTTTACATAAGCATTTAGTTCAGCAAACCAAAGCACCAGATAGAAGAGTGAGAAAAGCTCGATTTGTTGTTATTAGAGAAACCTCAATACCCTCAGTCCTTTTAGAAGTCGGTTTTCTTTCAAATTATTCAGAAAGGAAAAAACTGAAAGATTCAAATTACCAAAATAAAATAGCAAAAGCTGTTTCCGATGGAATTCTTGAGTATCTTAAAGCTTTGAAAAATTAATATCTAACACCAGGTTTTGGAGAGGTATCAATATTGTTTTCTACTGTTTGTAGTTTATGATACTTTGTTATCGCTTCATCAAGTTGGAGAAGTGCTATCTTCGCGTTCCATGAATAAGCCAATGATTCCATAACATGTTTATAATCAGACGCTTCTGGTGAACCGGTTATGTTAACTCTGAATTTTGAATCAGTTGTTGGTGGCTGGGGAGGAACATTTGGCTTTTCTTCAATACCAAGTGCTTCTCTAAGTATTTCTTCAGAAGAATATAATTCTGAAGCGATATCTTGAAAACTAGAAGGTCTCCATAAAGTACCACCTACATATTCACTATTAATCAGATCTTCTCTTTTCTGAATTCTACTTAGAGCTTGTTTTGATAACTCTTGTGACTTGGTAATTAAGTGTTGCTTTACTTGTGGTACTAAAACTTCTCTAATTTGAGTTCGTTTTACTGGAAAGTTTCCAGCGCTATTAACTTCCATAAATTAATTCAAAAGTAAATTACTAAGAATGCTAACCGTTGAACAGAAAACTGTCAATACCTTGCAAAATTTTTCAGAGATTTATAATAGTTCATTCTTAGAATAAGGATACAAAGTTGACAAGGATAGCTTTTCTTGATTCGGGTGTTGGTGGGCTCACGGTACTTAATAAATTTTTCTCGGATGAGCTTTTGACAGAGGAAAAGTCACAGCTGAAAGATAAATCTGAATCATCACAAATCATTTATTTTGCAGACTCAATTAACCTTCCTTATGGAGATAAATCTTCAGAAGAATTAACTGAGATACTCAAAAAAAATCTCAATTGGATTCAAAGTAGAGCTGACGTTGTGATTCTCGCTTGTAACAGTAGTTCATCATTATTGGATGATTCAATTATTAGCCAAGTCAATCTAAAAGAAATTTGGAGTTTGATTGAAGTAACGGTGAATTTTATAAAAGACAAACATTCAAATGTCTCTGATGTTGCTGTTTTTTCAACGCAAGCTACACACAATTTACAAGGTTATCAAAAACGGCTGATGGAGACTTTTCCAAAAACAAGGATATCTTCTGTCCCATGTTCTTCACTAGTTCCAATAATTGAGGAAGAGGTTTTATTGAAGAAAAATAACTTTGGGAATTTGGCTATTGAACAATTAAACAAATATAAAGCATGTTTAAACTCCGAACCTGAATTACTGATCTACGGTTGCTCACACTATCCGATTCTTGAAGAGTATTTTAAAAAAGTTTTCCCCAATACTATACTGATTGATCCTGCTGATGCGATGTACTCGAAATTGAAGCATTATTCATTTGTAGCTGAAGAAAGCTCATGTTCTTCAGTTGTTACTGGAGAGAAAGATAAATTTCTAGAAAAGTTGAAGGCTTTAGATGGATACTTAAATTGTGCAAAGTATTTCAAAAACTCTATTAAATTTGCGGAAATCGCTTGAGCAATCTTGTGACTTATCCATTCAAGAAGCTGAAACTGAGGCAGCTGCAATATTATCTTATGTTTTGGGAATTTCGAGAACTGAACTGGAAATTAAGCATAATCATTCACTTACTTCAAAAGAGTATGAAAAAGTAAAAAACATTCTAGATCTAAGGCTTAAAGATAACCCTCTTCAATATATTCTTGAAGAAGCCTATTTCTATGGTTTAAAATTCAAGGTTAACCCATCAGTTCTCATTCCTCGGCCTGAAACAGAAATTCTCCTCGAAAAAGCAGTTGAGATTTTCAAGTCTTTAAACAAAAAACAATTGAAAGTTCTGGAAATTGGCACTGGAAGTGGTTGCCTCAGTGTTGCATTAGCTTCGGTGCTAAAGAAAAAAGGCTATGAGTTTAAGATTTTTGCAACTGATATCTCAAGGGAAGCTTTAAGAGTGGCAAAAGAAAACGCCATTAATAATTCAGTTCAAGAATTCATCTACTTTGAATATGCAGACTTATTGCCTAAGAAATTGATAAACCAAAAATTTGATTTGGTTATTTCGAATCCTCCATACATTAGTGAATCTGAGTATTTGGAACTCTGCTCAACGGTATATAAAGAGCCTAAGTTGGCACTAGTTGGGAATAAAAGTCCTAACGGGTTGGAATATTACTATCAAATTGCCAAACTTCCCATTGAATGGTCTCATACAGTGATGGAGTTGGATCCTTCAAGGGCGGATAAGGTTAAAGAAATATACGGAGAATTGGGTTATAAAACGATTTCATTCATAAAAGATCTTGCAAAGCAAAAACGTTTTATTCATATCTTTCAAGATATATCCCGGGAACAAATGTCGAATAATTAACGCCTTTATTTTTATTCAGCCAGTTATAAAGAGAGGTTACAAGATGGATTCTCAAAAACAAGAAGAATCAAAAGATGTTAAGTTCCAAATTAGAATAGTTTTGGGTGACGCAAAGATTAGTTAGTTCTTAAATTCTTTTAAATACTTTCATCATCGAGGATTTCAATTATCCGATTAGAAGCTTGACTGGTAATACAGTTGGTGTTAAGCTTATAGAAATGAATTAAACTCTCAAGGAGTTGAGAAAACAGTTGCTCAGGCACTTTTTCTCAGCTCTTTTGTTTTAAGAGGATAAATCTGATAATGCCTAAGTTCAAAATAGATAAATCTTTTGAAAATCACCTCGAAAGTGAGTTGAATATGATTGGTTTGTCTTTAGTTGAACTAAGAAAATTTCAGACTGGTTCAACTCAAACAATAAGAGTGACAATCAACGATCCTAAAAGACCGGTAGGACATGACCAATGTTCAATAGCTTCTAGGTTGATTCATTCCATAGAGCCAACAATAAGGGAAGCATATAATCTTGAAATATGGAGTCCTGGGGTTGAGAGAGAACTTAAAACTGACAGAGAGTTTAATGTATTTAAGGGACAAGAAATTATTGTTTCATTCAAGAGTAAAGAGGAAAAAGACCAACTTGCCACTTTAATTAATAAGCAAGATGGTTGTGTAATCGTTTCAATTAATGATGAGGAAACCTCAATTGATTTAAGCGAAATACAGTGCATTAGGGTGGCTCCTCAAAAGCCAGACACACAGGAACCTATAGAAATTTCTTTGGAGGATATTTGATGTATACCTTTGGATCAGAGTTTATGGCCGCAGCTGAGAAGCTCGAACAAGAAAGAAGTATTTCGGCCAGTGCCTTTATTAATGCGATCTGTGACGCTGTTCTAGCTGCTTATAAGAGAAAGGTTCCTGGTCACAATGTAGAAGGTGTGAAAACCGTTTTTCATGAAGATACTTGTCAGCTTGGGATTTTTGCACCATTAACAGTTGTAGAACAAGTAGAAAACGAGTTCATTCAGATAAGTTTTGAAGAAGCAAAAGCGGTATTAGGAGATGTTCAACTCGGTGAAATTCTTGAGGTGGACGTTACTCCAGAAGATTTCTCTGAATACGGAAGAATTGCCGCTCAGGCTGCAAGGCAAATGATGCGCCAAAGATTAAGTGAAGAAGAAAAGAAATTACTGCGAAAAGAATTTGATGCCCTAAAAAATACAATGATTGTTGGGCAAGTTAGTCGTTTAGAAGAAAGACACGATTACGGCTTTGATGTAGTAGTTGATTTGGGACGGATAGAAGCAGTTATGCCTCCTAAAGAACAAATTCCCGGCCAAGAATATAAAAAAGGCCAAAGGGTGAGATGCTATGTAAGCGATTTCCAGGAAAGAAGCAAGAGAATGATAATTATTGTTTCTCAAGCTCACGAAGAATTATTACTTGAATTATTTAGGTTGGAAGTCCCTGAGGTAGAAGAAGGAATAGTGGAGATAGTTTCAGCCTCTAGAATTGCAGGAAAGAGATCTAAAGTTGCGGTCCGTTCCAACAATTCTGATGTTGATCCTATTGGTGCGTGTATTGGTTCTAGAGGAGCAAGAATCCAGAATATTAGCTCAGAGATTTACAACGAAAAGATTGACGTAATTCCTTGGTCAGAAGATCCAATTGAGTTTATCTCTTACGCATTAAGTCCAACTCAAATCTCGCAAATAGCCCTATTTGATGATAATCGAGCATTGATTGTTGTTCCTGAAGATCAATTGAGTTTAGCCATTGGAAAGGGAGGACAAAATGTGAAACTCGCAACCAAACTTACCGGCTGGAAGCTAGATATCCGTAGTGAAGATGATGTTGATAGCAATGCACCTCAAGGGAAACCCATAAATCAAGACGATTCTCAAAGTCCTGAAGAAGATCTTGATGAAGAATCTGTCTCTGAGCCTTCTGGAGATAAGGTTATTGAACAAGAATTGCAAAGTCGAGATGAATAATTTGAAACTTTATTCGTTTGCTCTGAAAGCTTCTACCTCTTCTCCAATTCAATAAATTATTTCAAAGTTATTGTTAAGCCTGCATTTCTTCTATAGCTGATAACATTACATAGATCTATTTATTTATAGTTTTAGGAGAAGTGCCGGAGCGGTTGAACGGCGTCGACTCGAAATCGAATGGGTTCTTTTGGAGCCACGGGGGTTCGAATCCCCCCTTCTCCGTCGGTTTATTTTTGTTAAATCCAACCTCTAAGTTGATATGCTTGAAGCCTCCCTCTGTAAGGGCGTGTTAAAAATTACCTGCGTGAAAAAGGAGCATCTCCGAGCCAAATTCAGGCATAAATAAGGCTTTTTCTACCGCTAAGCTCTCGAATTAATTGATGTCGTGGTTCCAAAAGTCTATATTTGGGAATTTAGAGATATGAGTTGCCTAAAATAAACTTGAAGATAGTAATGCAACTTTATCTCTTTGAGTGGCAATATTTAAGAACTAATGACAGAAACTTTTGGAGTTAATAACTTTAATTTAAAAGCGGCTAAATACTAAAGAATTCTTTTTGCTTTTTCCAACAATTTAGTAAAGACACAAATAAAGATCTTGCTGTTATTTTATCCGGCTGCTTACCCTGAAAATTAACGTTTTTATTTCAGGTGCTAAATATGTTGAATTAATCAGTTTGTTTAAATATCTCTTGCTGAATCCATATTCGTTTCTCAATTGTTCAAATTCTTTTTTTGAAAGTTCGTTTTGCTTCCGAAAATGAGACTGTTAATCAAAGTATAGTGATAGAATAAGAGGTATGAAAAAGTGCCCAAGATGTGAATCAGAAAGAATATGGAAGTCAGGTTTTCAAGGTGGAAAACAAAGAT
>JAAUYI010224617.1_pt1 | contig 35113 bp, 26 predicted proteins | sample 7278041 | NCBI WGS metagenome assembly JAAUYI01 (sample SAMN14350216, study PRJNA611818) | marine sediment metagenome | isolation source: surface marine sediment (0.6m) | place: French Polynesia: Moorea | collected 2018-08
CCACAATTACAACAGCGGGTACAATCTCTTTGTCTCAATCAATTAGAAGCTCTTGGGGAAGCTTTATTGGATTTTACTGGTATGGAAGATTTACTTAACTGGCTCCAGGTAGAGGAGTGATTTCCTCTGCTCCCCACACTTCCCACACCTCCCACACTCCCCACAATGGGCATAGCAATGTATCCCGACTAAAATAAAAGGGATTCTATAATTAATCTATACAAAAATATCTGATTTTAGTCCGAGCAAGTTTGTAAGTATCAGGGGCAATTTTTATGACCCCCCTCGACAAAAAACTCCTACGTGATTTCCTCCACTGGCGAGGACAAATTATTGCCATTGCTCTGGTGGTGGCTTGTGGAATTGCCAGTTTTGTCTGTATGCAAAGTGCCTATGAATCCCTCAAACTCACCCAAGCAACATACTACGAACAGTATCGCCTTGCGGAGGTGTTTGCCCAAGTAAAACGGGCACCAGAATCATTAAGAACTCAGATAGAGGCAATTCCCGGTGTGGCTCAGGTACAAACGCGGGTGGTAGCGGATGTAAATTTAGATATCCAAGGCAGGGAAGAACCAGCTATTGGGCGGTTGGTATCTATACCCCCGCGACAAATGCCCATGCTCAATGACCTATATCTGCGTCGGGGACGGTATATTCAAGGGGATAAGGCGGATGAGGTATTAGTTAGTGAGGGGTTTGCCAAAGCTAATAACCTGGATTTAAATGATACCATAGGCGCAGTGATTAATGGACGCTGGCAAAAGCTGCGAATTGTAGGTATCGCCATGTCTCCAGAGTACGTCTATGCCATTCAGGGGACGGGGGATATATTCCCAGATAATCAACGGTTTGGCATTTTTTGGATGGGAAGGGAGGCTTTGGGAACGGCTTTTAATCAGGATGGGGCGTTCAATGATGTTACCCTGACCTTAATGCCCAATGCTGTGGAAGCAGATGTAATTTTTCGTTTGGATCGGCTCCTGGAAAGGTACGGAGGTTTTGGAGCATACCCCCGCAAAGACCAACTTTCTAACCGCTTCCTCTCGGAAGAAATTGCCATGTTACAAGGAACTGCCACCGTTGCCCCTTCTATCTTCCTAGGCATCGCCGCCTTCTTGTTAAATATGTTACTTTCCCGCTTGATTAGCACTCAACGGGATCAAATTGCTGTGATTAAAGCCTTTGGTTACAGCAATAGAGCGATCGCTTGGCATTATCTCAAGTTTGTGTTGGCAATTGTGTTGGTGGGGGGAAGCCTGGGAACTGCTGTGGGACTGTGGTTTGGTATTGCCGTCACTGAGAATTACACCCGATTTTTCTCCTTCCCCATCCTCCGTTATCAAGCTAGTATGAGCTTGATTTTGGGGGCGATCGCTATTAGTGTTGGTGCTGCTGTTATCGGTGCTATTACTGCTGTCCGCAAGGCAGTTTCTTTACCTCCAGCAGAGGCCATGCGTCCCGAACCACCTGCCCGATTTCGCCCTACCATCATTGAAAGAATCGGGTTACAAAAGTTACTTTCCCCCACCGGGCGAATGATTTTGCGGAATTTGGAACGTAAGCCCATCCAAGCATCCCTTTCTACCCTGGGAATTGCCCTTGCCGTTGCCATCTTGGTCATTGGTCACTATTCTGTGGATGCTATGGAATACATGATTGATGTCCAGTTTCGCCATATCCAGCGAGAGGATGTGATGATTGTGTTTAACGAACCCCGTCCTGCCAGGGTGCGCTATGAAGTTGAGAATTTACCAGGGGTACTCAAGGCAGAAGTATTCCGCAGTGTCCCCGCTAAGTTACGGTTTGAACACCGTACCTATCGCCTAGGTTTAACGGGTATTGAACCGGGGGCACAACTACGGCGACTGTTGGATCAGCAGTTACACCCAGTTAATTTACCTCCAGAAGGGGTAATTTTAACCAGGAAACTGGCAGAAATTCTGGGAGTCAAACCAGGGGATATGCTGACTGTGGAGGTGTTAGAAGGAGCAAGACCAACCCGTACCGTTGCCGTGGCTGGGCTATTGGATGAATTAATTGGCGTATCTGCATATATGGACATCCACGCCTTAAATCGGTTGATGCAAGAAGGGGGGACGATTTCTGGAGCTTATCTTTCAGCCGACTCCCTAGAACTAGACCGCCTCTATGCCCTCCTGAAACGCACCCCAGCAGTCACAGGGGTATCTGTGCGGGAAATGGCGATCGCTCGCTTCCAAGAAACCATTGCTGGTAGCCTCAGTATTTTTACTACTGTGTTGGTAATATTTTCCTGCATTATTGCCTTTGGAATTATTTATAATGCTACCCGCATAGCCCTTTCTGAAAGGGGGCGAGAACTGGCAACTTTGCGGGTGATTGGGTTTAATCAAGCAGAAGTAGCCATTATCCTGTTGGGGGAACAGGCAGTATTAACTGGGTTAGCCATTCCCCTGGGATCTGTGATTGGCTTTGGCTTATGTGCCTTAATGTCCTTGAGTTATAGCTCTGAGCTCTACCGCTTTCCCCTAGTAATTACCAAAACTTCCTATGGATTCGCCTTTATATTTATTGCGATCGCTGCCATAATTTCTGGATTCATAGTCCGTCGTCAGTTGGTTCATTTGGATTTAATTGCTGTACTGAAGACGAGAGAGTGAGGGGAAGTGAAGGAGTGAAAGAGTGTAGACGCGTAGCGGCTTCGGTGCAGGGTAGGAGTGAAGGATGATGGAGTAATAAGCAATAAGTAATAAAGAAAAATTTGTCCCCCTCCCCTTGTCCCCAGACGAACTACAAGCGATCGCGTTCAGATACTTATATTTTTATAAATAAACTCAAACATAAAATATATTTATATTTTTAATATATTGTCTATTTTTCATAATAAAAACTTTGTTAAATCAAACAAACTATAAGAAAAAAAAATAATAATACTTTTGATTCATCATTCATACATGAACTTAATTATTAATTACTCAAATTAAGTAAAATTTCGGTTCTTACTTTCGTAACAACTTTTCTATCTTGTTTCTATGTAGTCAAGAAAAACTACAGCACATACAAAATCATCTCCTAAAATTCACGTTAATTGGGTTATCGAGTTAACTGTTGCCAGAGATATGGCCATATATGTGCAAGCCTAAATCTGCAAGAGGTAGCTGATTTTCGTGCGAGCATATGCTCTCAAAACTTTAATCTGAAGTGTTCTTTACCAATTATTTAATTAATTACGGTGCTATGCCAACCACAGTTACTAATGAACTGAAGTATGAAACTTGGCAGTTGTTGCGAGAGTATCAGCAGTCTCGTACAGCAAATATTCGCAACCAGTTAGTCAAACTTAATTTTGGGCTTGTAAGAAAAGAGGCTTACTATTGGATGAATCAATGCCATGAAAGTTACGATGACTTACTCCAAATAGGTTGTCTTGGTTTGATTCGGGCAATTGAGAAATTTAATATTACTAAGGGTCATGCCTTCAGTTCCTTTGCTATTCCCTACATTCGTGGTGAAATTCAACACTATTTGCGGGATAAAGGCGTGACAGTACGCATTCCTCGACGCTGGTTAGCATTACAACAACAAGCAATAGGAGTTTCCCGTTCTTTACGAGAAAAATATAATCGCCAACCTACGGATAAGGAATTGGCAGCTGCACTGGAGGTTTCTCCAGAAGAGTGGCAAGAAATAAAACTAGCATGGGCAAACCGCTCTCCTTTGAGTCTAGATGTACCCATACAAAATGGAGAGGAGGGTTCTACCAGCTTGGGAGAACTAGTTCCCGACCACCGTTATCGTAGTTTCCAACTAGCGCAAGAAGATCGACTCCGGTTGCAACAGGGGCTTGTACAACTAGAACAACGTACCCGTGAAGTTTTGGAGTTTGTGTTTTTGCAGGATCTAACACAAAAACAAGTTGCAGATCGTTTAGGTATTAGTGTGGTTACGGTTTCCCGTAGAGTTAAGAAAGGATTGGACTCATTGAAACATATTATGGTTTTGACAGACGATTAATTTCACCGAACTTCCTTTAACCTTAATTTAACGATGGTTTTAACACTACGGTTCTCAAGGTAGACAAGGTTTAGGCATATGAATTTGCCATCAATACACATAAGTTAGGTTATAACGGAATCGGAACTCACCTTTGATACAAATTTCATTAGGTAGATTTCAAAACAAAATTTCCTATAGCTTTTGAGAACAGCTAATGGGCATATATTTCCACAAATATTTCAAAATTACGTTATTTGCTATTTTGTCTTTGCTAATTGCTTCCTGTTCTTCAGAAGGCGAACAACAATCTAGCAATCCTCCTCCATCAATCAATACACCCAAAAAGAAAAAAAAAGCTGCTGCCCAGCCTTTTAAAAATCCAGTGGTTCCAGGCAAAAATGGATCTTTGACAGTTGCTTCCACAGCATCTAATCTGATTCAACCTACGAATGCCAAGGAAAGGGAAGCAGTGGTATCCAAAGGTCGTTCAGACCCGTTTGCCAAAATTGATGGGCAGATAGTTCCTATTTTACCTGGCAGTACGGGGGTCGTCCCTGCCAAAAGACCTGTTCCGGTTTTGCCCACCCTAACTACTCTCAAGAAAAAACCGAAAAAAATAACCCAACAACCCAAACCAAAACCAAAACCAAAAGCGAGCAATAAAAAAGTCGTTGTTTCTGCATCGCTGAAGAAACCAAAATTAACTCCTGTACTACCGAAGGTTTTGCCCCAAGTAGTTCCAAGTCCAAAATTGGTGCCAGTATTACCGCCACCACCACAACCAAAGTTGGCTCAAGCTGTCTCTGTGTCAGGGGTGGTGTTAATTGGCAAGGAACCCCAAGCAATTATTAAAGTTCCAGATGAACCCACCAGCCGTTACGTACAAGCGGGACAAAGATTAGCCAATGGTCTGTTGATTAAACGGATTGAAATGAATGAAGGTTCAGAACCTACGGTAATTCTGGAACAATATGGTATAGAAGTTGCAAAAATGGTAGGAGAAGGTGCTGTTAATCCGAAATCAACTGAGGCTTCCACTGAAGCAGCGAATTCGTTAACACTACCCGAGCCAACAACTATTTCTATGGAAGCTTCATAAATATGGAGACACGAGAGAAAATTGAATTTGCTAATGTACCTTTGGCAATTTACCGCGAGATAGCAGCTCATTTACGTCAATTAGAAGGGGTGAAGGTGGAATTAATTCCCCAATCATCCCCAGAATTTGATTACAAACAGAGCCAAATCAGTGGACTGTGGGTTGATTATGAACCCTCTCGCACTCAACAGGTAGAGCAAATTCTAGCTTACTACCGCGATCGCTATGTTAGTTAATGGTATCCCAGAAGTCCCCTAATATTGGGGATGCTCCCGTTGGTGGTGGGTTCAATCCCCCACCACACTTATCCGCTGTTCCATGTTTCCCTATTCCCTATTCCCTATTCCCTTGAATAGTTTACTTTTGATTAAGAATATATAATTTATCTATCAAATATTTAAAACTAAAACACAACTGTAATTGAGCTAATCTGTTAATAAAATTTACATTACAAACAAATGTTAAGAATAATTACAGATTTTGACGGTCCTATAGTTGATGTATCTGAACGTTATTATCGCGTTTATCAAATTTGTTTAGAGAAAACACGCGATCGGCAGCAGCCAGTTAAAGAACTAACGAAAGCAGAATTTTGGCAGTTGAAGCGATCGCGCGTTGGAGAAACACAGATTGGGATTCTTTCTGGATTAGATGCAGCTCAAGCAGAAGAGTTTGCCCAAATGCGGCGACAAACCGTACATACACAGCCTTACTTCCAGTATGACTGCCTAGCAGTAGGTGCGTTGGATAGCCTACGAAAAATTCAACAAGCCGGTCTAGATTTAGCAGTGATGACTATGCGCCGAGTCAGAGAGTTAAATTATGCCTTCAACCAGTACGATTTGGGTCAATTTTTCCCAGAAAATCGTCGTTATTGCTTGAGTAATGGCTACATTAAAACCTCTGATGTAGAGGATAAGCCATTGCTGATGTCACGGGCTTTAAGGGAAATGCCAGCAGCTTATGACACTTGGATGATTGGAGATACTGAAGCTGATATTGCGGCGGCGAAAAGACATGGGATGAAAGTAATTGCGGTAGAATGTGGTATCCGCGATCGCACCCAGTTAGAACTCCAACAACCAGACTTAATTGTTAAAGATTTTAGTTCCGCCGTGAACTTAGTTCTAGAAAATTCACTACAACAGATAGGATAAATAGTTCATGGGTTAACCTCTGACGCGAAATTCTTCAAGCTTCTATGCGGTGCGGAGAATTTCACTGGGTTAATGGGTGAGCGAAGACGAACTCACCCACCCATACACAAAAAGAATCAGCGCAAAAAGCTACTCACCAACCATAACAATATAAAACTGACCACCGTAGAAAACTGATTTGCTCCTAAACTAATAGATTCTAGCTGTGGAGACAGCCAACCAGCCAGTAGTCCGCCACCAACTAAACCAACAATCAGAGTTAGCAAAGTCAATAAAACAGATTTACCAAACTTGCCTTCTTTGTGACTAAGAAAATAAACGCTAACTCCTACACCAACAATCAGTACCAGCTGTAGCATTGTGTCACCTCCAGCTGAGTAAAACACACTAATAGCACTTAAGCCTAAAAACCATGCTCCAGGCCAAAGAATATCTGTCAGTGAAGGTTGAGCTAGTATGTTTTGTAGCCATGCGGGGGACTGTTCTCGTGGGGTTGATGCTTCTTTTGGAAGTGCTTGAACTAGGCGTTCTGGAAAACGAATGCGTTCGGGTACTTTAATTTTACCTTCTTGGCGCATCCGCAGGCGTTCCATTAAAATCGCATCATAGGCAGCTTCAATCATTTCCAGACGTTTACCATCGTCACTGTACTCTTCCAGCAGACGACTGCGAACCTCTTGAATTTCATCGAAGGTAGCTTCTTCTGATACCCCAAGTGTTTCGTAGGGATTTTGATCGCTCATGGTGAGTTTATTAGTTCTGCCTCTATCGTCGGCAATCTTTGACCTTTGCAGAAAAAAACAAATTAATGTTTTAATTGGCTCGAAAGCTAATATTCCGTTAGATTTTGACACCCTACTGGGATAGTAGCACGGATTAAATTGACCAAAATAGTAATTTTAACTATAGTCACTTTAACATATTGTCAGAACTCAGTGTATCCCCTCATGTCGTTGACTAGTTAGGGTCTTACTCTAGAATTTGAGGAAAAAAAATTAATAGGTCTTTAATTTATGATAAAAATATCCTTTTTGTTTGTTATTTGGCAATTTACAATACCTTGACAACAAAATAATTCCCTTATCCTTTCAATAAATTGTGCCATCCAGTCGCATATAGATTTAAAATTGAAGGAATTTCCACAGTAATACGACTGAATTAACTAAGTAACTTAGTTTACTCTAATGAAGTCTTGTAACTGATGTACCTACCTTACATACTGGAAACAAAACTAATGCTTACAGGAGCTGCTATCTAGTACAGAATAATGTACATCTGTCTATTATCCGAATTAATTTAATATTCGGAGTTTGGGAAATTACCGTCGTAGCCTTGTAGATTATTATTGTTTCCCAAACGGAAACCGTGGTTTATACCAAATCCGTCTGTTAATCCTATGAATGTTTGTTTAAAGTGATTGTCATGGCTCCAGCCAAGATTCTTGTTGTTGATGACGACCCTGCGGTTCGGAATTTAATCCAACGCTTTTTAATGAAACAAAGCTACCAGGTGGAGGCTGCCGAAGATGGTAAGACTGCCTTAGCCCTATTTGAGCAATTTAATCCAGATCTGGTTATTTTAGATGTAAACTTACCAGACGTTATCGGTTTTAATCTATGTCAAGAGATGCAAAGCCGCAATGGCGTTTTTGTCCTCATGCTCACTAGTCGTGCGGATGAAGCTGACAAAATTCGAGGTTTTTCTAAAGGTGCAGATGATTATCTTACCAAACCGTTTGGTTTGGGAGAACTGGAAGTCAGAGTCGCCGCAATATTGCGCCGCCAGCGAGTTGTAACAACAGCGGAACAAAAGCGTCTGGTATTTGAAAAATTAATGATCGATCCGGTGCGTCGGGAAGTGGCATTAAATAGTCAACCAATTTCTTTAACTGCACTTGAGTTTGATTTATTACATTTTCTTGCCAGCCATCCCGGTCGTGTGTGGCGACGAGCTGAACTGATCCAGGAAGTCTGGGATTATGAATATGTAGGAGACCAAAGGGTTGTTGATGTACATATTGGTCAAATCCGTAAAAAGATTGAAGCCGATGCTACCCAGCCGGCATTAATTCAAACTGTACGTGGTGTTGGTTACAAATTTGAATGTCCACTCAATCCCAACAGTTAAAGAAAGTTGAATAGTTTACAGCGATAAATATTAGAGCAGGGGGTATGAGAATGCTAAAGGTAAGCCAGTGCGGTCTTGGGGTCTCCCCAAGTGGAGCAACTGGCAGTGAGCCAGTGCGGTCTTGGGGTCTCCCCAAGTGGAGCAACTGGCGTTGGCGTAGCCTCTCCGGAGGAAATATCCGTAAGGACGGATGGCTCAGCCATCTCTGCTGTAGGAGGGGAGGTAAGACCAAAGCTTGGACTTTTGTCTCAGCTTTGGCACTCCCCTATGAGTACAGAAGCCCCATCCGCCGGGAGCGGTGGGGTAGTTGCCTATTCTTTTCTGCTTCACTTGTTGACTCCAGACTGTTCTGCTGCGTTATCAGTTTCTTCTGGTAGTTTAGATATATCTTCCTCATCGAAGACATCGAGATCGAACCAGAAGGTTGTACCAATTCCCACTTCACTAACTAAGTGAACCTTGCTATGGTGCTTTTCTTCAATAATATTTCTGACAATTGATAGTCCTAAACCAGTACCTTCTAAGGTATGAACTCGATTTTCTACCCGGAAAAAGCGAGCAAAAATTGCTTGTTGATCCTCTGAACCAATGCCAATACCAGTATCAGATATTTCCACTCGGACTTGAGATTTTTTGTTAGAGGAGTTGGGTTTTGCAGCTAATTGATAAGCACGCAGAGCTACTTTTCCACCCGCTTTGGTAAATTTCAGGGCATTACCGACTAAATTAGCCAATACTTGTAGTAATAAATCATAATTGCCGATTACTGGAGGTAATTCTGGAGCTATATCTTGGATGAGTTCAATCCCTTTATCTTTCGCATTGAGTTGGTAGGTTCGCAGGGTTTGTTCGATCGCCTGCCCTAAGTCTACCCCTTGTAAACTATAACTACGCCCAGATTCTAATTTGGATAAGTCTAATACATCATTTACCAAACGTGTCAAGCGATCGGTTTCATGATTGACTGTTTCTAAGAATTCCCGTCTTTCCTCTACACCCAAATCTTCTCCGTATTCATGTAATGTTTCGATAAAAGATTTGATGTTAAACAGGGGAGTACGGAGTTCGTGGGAGACGTTACTGATAAATTGGCTTTTGGCTTCGTTAAGTTCTACCTCGCGGGTAATATCTTGTATGGTAATGGCGATACCTTTAATACTTTCCCTTTGTAAGTTAAGCACCGTAGTTAAGAGAATGCGAACAGTTTTATTGTTAGGTTCGTTGAGGTGAATGCGAAATTCTGCACTTTCACACTCCCCCGATGCCATTTCGTATAAGGGACGGGTAATTTCTGTTTGGACTTTAGATGGCAATTTATGGAGAACATTACTACCCACAACATCACACGTATCCCAACCAAAAATATTTTTGGCGGTGGGGTTAACCAAAATTACCTGCATATTATTGTCAATCAGTACCGCCCCATCAGCAATGGTAGAAACCAGGGTTTCCAGTTTTGCTTTTTCGGCAGTTAATTCTTCAATATTTTGCTCTTCATAGCTTTCTAAACGCTCTGCCATTTCATTAAAGCTGAAAATCAATTCCCCTAATTCCCCACCTAGGGGTAAGTCAATGCGCTGCTTGAAATTACCTGCTGCAATTTGCTTGACCCCTCCCAATAGTTCTTTGATAGGTTTAGTAATGGTGAGAGCGTTAATTACTCCCCCTAAAATCACCATTACCCAAATGGAGATGAAAACTGCGATGGTCACATCACGGGTAAAATTCGAGGAAATTACAGCCGTGGGATTGGGGTTAATACCAATTGCCAACACACCAAAATATTTTTTGTCTACCACCAGGGGTACAAACACATCAGTCACTATGCCACCGGGACTCATGTGTTGCCGCACCATAGGTTTACCCCCGTGGGAAGCATAGTTAGCTGGTAATTTAATCCGCCTTTCAATACTCAGGGATGTTTCCACTTCAGGATTGAGAAAGGGAATACCAAAAAAGATTTTCCCTGTGTCATCAGCGTAGAGCATATAGCGGACACTGGAGGTACTGCCGTAGAAGCGTCGAGAAAATTGAGCAACTTCAGTCAGATTATTCTCAGCCACTAGAGGTGCTACATTGGCAGCAAGAAGTAGTCCTAAATCGCTACCAAATCGGGTATCGTTGAGGCGAGCATCCTGTTGAATGGTGTTCACCGCCCAAAAGGTCAAACCACTCATAACCAAAGATACAACTAACGTAGCGGCAGCCAAAAGTTTGGTCTGGAGAGTAAACTCAGACCACCAATTAGCGATCGCTTGTCGGATGGTTTGAAAAATAACAAGCATTATGAACTACCCCTGGCTAACTTCGTTTGAGCCAGGGGTTTCTACATCCCCCAGCATAGCCAAGGATTTTTGACCGAAGGCAGAAGCCTTCGTCAGGCAGGAGGCAGGAGGCAGAAGGCAGAAGGAGGATTTTTCCTTCTTCCCTTCTAATTTATGGATACAAGCCCCGTCGTTTACGACATCAGGAGTTTGGGAGTCCTCCAAGCTCCTGACAAACATAAAACCTTCTTCCCTCTTCCCTCTTCCTTCTGACTTCACTTGACGATATAAGTTACTAACCTGTTTTTGGGCTTGATTCCATCTTCTAGAAGCTGTTTGTTTTTTCTGGAAATTGGGCGAGGGTTTACGTCGCTTACCCTGACTTAATTGTTTAATTTTTTGCTCTGCTTTTCTCAAGAATCTAGGAGCAGGGACTAAACCATTTTCTTCTCCATTAGTCCATGCAATTGCATCATTGCATCCCAAGTCTATTGCTATTACCCCATCGTCAGTTTTACGGTTATTTTTGAGCAAAGTATCATCTATATCTAAAACTATAGAGGCGTACCATTTCCCATTGCGGTAAACTATATCTAAAGCCTTGGGATGCCCCCAAACTCTAGCTTTACCTCGCATTTGGATTTGACCAATTTTTGCTAATTCTAAATACCCATTGTCCCCAATACTATGTACTTTACATCCAGTTTTAGATGGGTAACTCCATCCGGAATAACGATGGATTGACTTGAAGTTAGGATAATTTGCTAGACCTTTAAAGAAACGCTGAAAAGCAAAATCAACAGGTTTTAATGTTGCTTGTAAAGCTTGAGAATTGATTTGTTTATATTCTGTCCAAACTTGTTTAAACTCAGGCAAGCAATTCTGTTGATCCAAGTATGAAACTGATTGAGCAAACTTTTTGTAAGATGTGATTCTATTAGAGACTGCGGCGTTGTAGAGTTCCTGATGCAATCTCCTGTGATAGTGCAATAAACTGTCCACTTTCTTGGTTGGATACAACCTAAAAGTTGCTCTACGTAACGCCATTGATTATCACCTCCTGTTTGATGCCTAATTCATGGTATATTATCATATTTACATATTTAGCAGATACAAAGGATCGTTGAAATTCAAGAGTTAATGTTGTCCAAAACTCAACTACCCCATTGCTTATTTTATCTGTGGTAAAAATCAGCAATAGGGCGTTTCGTTTTTGACTCGCTTACATAAGCGCCCTGCTCGAGGCTGAGGACGGGGAATTGCGCGAATTTGTTAAACTCGACTTTATCCATTCGTACAATCTTTACAGAACGGTTATATTCGGTGACGCTACGCGAACGACTTCCAATGTATGAAATCATATTATATATGAGCGTTACACCAGTTGCAGCTATGCCTAGAAAAAAGATTTACAACGAGCACAAGCGTAGATTTACTATGACTTTGACCGATACAGCTATTAAATGGTTGTCAGAAAAACAAACAGAATTAGGTGCTAATAGCCTAAGTGACGTAATTGAACGTATGGCTAGAGAAAAACTAGACAAAAAGTAAGATATGTCTACTTATGGGTAAAAATTATGTAACAGTTTCTTACCCCAACAACTAAAAAGTTAACAGCTAATTAGGCAAATAGGGAAGGAGGAGGGGAGGAGTGAGGGAGTGATGATTGATAGTTGATGGTTGATGGTTGATGGTTGACAGTTGACAGTTGACAGTTGATAGTCTTGAATTTATCACTCCTTCCCTCCTTCACTCCTTCCCTCCTTCACTCCTTCCCTCCTTCACTCCTTCACTCCTTCCCTCCTTCCCTCTTTCACTCCTCCCCTCACCTGACTCGATAACCGATATCACGGCGGTAATACATTCCTTCAAATTCAATGCATCTAATTCCTGCATAAGCTCTATCTAAAGCTTGCTGGAAATTTTCTCCAATGGCGGTGACGTTTAAAACTCGCCCTCCATCTGTCATAATTTGTTGACCTAATAGTTTTGTCCCTGCATGGAAGACTGTGACTCCCAATGCTTCGGCTTGCTCAATCCCGGAAATTAATTTTTCTTTTTCATAATTACCAGGATAACCACCAGAAGCAGCTACCACGGTGGCGGCTACTCCCTGTTTCCAAGTGATGGGTGGCATTTCTCCTAGACGTTGCTGAATGCAAGCCAACATCAATTCTTCTAAGGGTGTTGCCAATAAAGGTAAGACTACTTGGGTTTCGGGATCGCCAAAACGACAGTTAAATTCTAATACTTTCAACTCTCCTAGGGGAGTTATCATCAAACCGGCATACAATACCCCACAATAATCAATACCTCTACCTTGCAAAGTAGCTCTTGCTGGTTCTAATACCTCTGTCTGCACCTTTGCCATTAATTCTGGGGTGGCGATGGGTGCGGGTGCATAAGCTCCCATTCCACCGGTATTATCCCCCGTATCTCCTTCCCCAATCCGTTTATGATCCTGAGCTGGTAACAAGGGGCGAATGGTTAACCCATCAGTTAATGCCAACACAGACACCTCTTGTCCTGCTAAATATTCTTCGATGACTAGAAATTTTCCAGCACTGCCAAATTGTCCTTGGAAAATCGACTCAATGGCTGATTCTGCTTGCTCTACTGTAGCTGCTACAATTACGCCCTTTCCCGCCGCTAAACCATCTGCTTTGACGACTATGGGTGCTCCCTGAGCTTGGACGTAGGATTTCGCCTCTGGAGCCTGGGTAAATACCGCCGCCTTTGCTGTGGGAATACCTGCTTCTTGCATTAAAGCTTTTGACCAAGCCTTACTTGCCTCAATCTGTGCCCCTGCTTGGGTTGGACCAAATACCATGATATCTTGCGATCGCAGATAGTCGGTAATGCCTTTTGCTAGGGGTACTTCTGGTCCCACCACCACCATATCTACCCCCTCTTTCAGGGAAAATTTACTAATTCCCTCAAAGTCATCTACCTTTAGAGGTAAATTTTGGCAACCTGACATAATTGCTGTACCACCATTACCGGGGGCACAATATACCTGTTCTACTTGCTGAGATTGTAATAACTTCCAAGCCAGGGCGTGTTCCCGCCCTCCATTACCAACAACTAAAATTTTCACAAATTTCCTCACCAACAGAGCAAAGCAAGAATACCCTCAGGCCACTCCTGTTTCAATCTTTTCAGCAATCAAAATTTTTTTCAAGACCTACTGATGATTAGAGTAAAGGTAGTTAAAATTTTGATCGTTAGTTCCTTAATTTTACAGGGCAAGCAGATTTGTCTGTGGAATCAATCCAAAATCTAAAATCCAAAATCCAAAATTGGTTGACTGAATAGTGGCATTGAATGCCAACCTAGTTGTTGATATCGCAATATTTCATCCTCTATTTATCGTCTATCTACTGTTAAAAAAATAGTACTTTTAACTCAAATACAAAAAATCAATATTTTATACAAGTAGTATGGCACACGAACAAGTTAATATTCTACTTTTTTCTGATTGTCAGAGAAAATTAAAATTTACTGTCAGCAGAAGTATTACTAATATTACTGGTGATGCTGATTGTTGGAAAACAGCACTGAGAGAAATAAGAGACAATACATCTCAGTATTTTATACAGTTACACATAATTAAGGCTGAGGATTTTTTAGACGCAGCATCAATTTTACAGTGTCAACTAATTGATGTAGCGATACTAGATTTATCAGATAATCCTGCCAATGGTTTAGTCACTATTTCTGGTTTATGCTCTTTAGCTCCCCAAGTAGCAGTTGTAGCGATCGCTAACTGGGAGGATGAAGAAATATTAACACAAGTGATTCAAATGGGAGCGCAGGAATATTTAGTCAAAAGTCAGATTACTGCTCAAATTTTACGACGAACATTATTATCTGCGATCGCTCGCCAAAAAAGTTACAGGGAAGTTATAGAGTGCCAAAAAATACGGCAAGAGTTAGAGAGGAAGGAAAAACAGAGAAGGGAAAATTATCTCCGTAGGCGCAGTTATACTCTGATGCAACTGGCAAAAAGTCAGACATTGCAACGAGGAAATCTCCAAGCTGCATTGATGGAAATAACGGAAGCTGCTGCTAGAACGTTGCGGGTACAGCGAGTTAGTATCTGGTTATATAACGACGATTATTCAAAAGTTGAATGCGTGGATGTATATAATGCCACTACTGAATTTCATGGCTCAGGAGGGTCACTGTTAAAAGCAAATTATCCTTCCTTTTTTCAGGCATTGGAAGTACAACGTAGTATCGCAGTCACTGATGCTGCCAACGATCCCCGTACTCAAGAATTGTCGGCTAACTACCTATCTGTATTGGGGATCTCCTCTTTACTGGATGCTTCAATTTGGTTGGGTGGAAGTTTGGTAGGAGTAGTTTGTCACGAACATATGGGAGAAGTTCGTCAATGGCAATTGGAAGAAGAGAATTTCGCGGGTTCCATTGCAGATTTTGTGGCTTTAGCCATAGAAGCAAGTGAGAGAAAAGCGGCTCAAGAAGCACTGCGGCAAAGTGAGGCACAATTTCGGGCAATTTTTGAGCGTTCTTCCATCGGTATTGGGTTGGTAGATATAAGAGCGCGGATTGTTGATACTAATCCGGTTTTATCTCAAATGTTAGGATATAGCCGAGAAGAGTTATGTGGTAAGCGGTTCACAGATATTATCTGCAAACAAACTGGAGATTTAGAGCTTTATAAACAACTCCTGTCGGGGATGCAGGAGCGTTTAGAAATGGAAAGGCAGTTTTTTCGTCGGGATCGGCGGTTAGTTTGGACTCTTTTAAACATCTCTTTGATTCCTAATAAACATGGCAAACCAAAATTTTTCCTGGCTATGGTTGAAGATATTAGCAAGCGCAAACAAACTGAATTGCAACTACTTGCTAGTAAAGAAGCAGCAGAAGCAGGTAGTCGAGCAAAGAGTCAATTCCTAGCTACCATGAGCCATGAATTACGTACTCCTTTGAACGCCATTATGGGACTATCCCAATTCTTGCAACAAGAGATGGTAGGAAATCTCAATCATAAACAGCAAGAATACATTGATTGTATTTATAGGAGTGGAGAACACCTGTTGGCACTGATTAATGATATTTTGGATTTATCTAAGGTAGAAGCAGGTAAAGAAGAATTATCACTTTCAAAATTACACATTCAAGATTTATGTAATTATGTAATTTCCACAGTACGCGATCGCGCTTTAGAAAAGGGATTACAACTAACAATAAAAATTGACACTCAAGCAGATATTTGTATTGCAGATGACAGACGACTGAAGCAAATGCTGCTGAATTTATTAACTAATGCCATTAAATTTACCCCAGCAGGAACAGTTTCCTTAGAAGTCAAGAAAGTAAAACAAGGAATTAATTTTATTGTTATGGATACGGGTATTGGTATTGCTGCCGAAAAATTGCAATTTTTATTTACTCCCTTCAAACAGCTAGATAGTAGGTTGAATCGCCAGTATGAAGGAACGGGATTAGGTTTGGCTTTGACACGAAAGTTAGCGCGGTTACATGGCGGAGATGTAACTCTGGAATCTACTTTAGGCAAAGGTAGTCGATTTACTTTATTTTTACCAGTGATCACTGCCCAGGAAAATGATCGATCTCAGATAAGTGGGGATTCTGATTCATTTACATCCGCCGATTCTCCCATCTCTGAGGTATGTGCTGCTCCCACCACTAAACGTATTTTACTGTTGGAAAGTCAGGAGAAAGCAGGAAAATTATTACAAGATTATTTACAGGCGATTGGATTCCAAGTCGAGTATTTGCAAGACGGGAAGGAGTTTTTACAGAAGGTGCATAGCCACCAGCCAGACTTAATTTTATTAGATGGGGACTGGTTAGACAACAATCGCACGGGGTGGGATTTGCTAGCTCAACTGCGACAAGATAAAGATTTTCCAGATTTGCCAGTAGTAATGATGATATCAGCAAATACCACAGATAACAGCGATCGCTATACAGCTAATGAATGTCTAACTAAGCCTTTGGGTATTGTGCAGTTGGAGTCAATTATTATGCAATATCTCGGTTAGGTGGTAAAACCTTGTAACAAGAGAATCAGAAGGGCACGGCATCCAAAATCAGAAGGGCACGGCATCCAAAATATTTACCCTTGTTGAGAATAATCTTACTGGTGCCGTGCCCCTACGAGATCATTTATTTTTGCCGTTCCCAGAAGGGATATTAACTACAACTTAATGGTGACGGTTTTTATTTCAGTGTAATGTTCTAAACCATATTCACCAAGTTCTCTACCCATACCAGATTGCTTGAAACCACCGAAAGGTGCAGCAGCATCAAACACATCAAAGCAGTTGACCCACACCGTACCAGCACGGACATTATTAGCGATGGTGTGTGCCTTGCTAATATCTTGAGTCCATACGGCCGCGGCTAGACCGTACATGGTATTATTTGCCCGTTCAATGACTTCATTAATGTCTTTAAACTTGATGATACTCATCACCGGACCGAAGATTTCTTCTTGGGCAATTTTCATGTAGTCTTTAACATCAGCAAATACCGTGGGTTGAATGAAAAAACCGCGATCGCCAAGACGATGACCACCACATAACATTCGTGCCCCTTCTCGCATTCCCGACTCGATATAGCCGATTACTTTATCAAACTGGTCTTTGTCTACTTGGGGCCCTTGTTCGGTATTGGAGTCAAAGGGATCGCCCACAACCCGGCGTTGGGCACGTTCTACACTCTTGGCTACGAAATCGTCATAGCATCTTTCTTCCACAAACAGCCGGGAACCCGCACAACAACACTGTCCTTGGTTAAAGAATAAAGCTTGGTGAGAACCTTCAATGGCTGCATCCAAATCAGCATCGGCAAACACAATGTTGGGACTCTTACCGCCTAGCTCTAAAGATACCCGCTTCAGGTTACTTTTAGCGGCTGCTTCCATAACCAAATGTCCAACTTCTGTGGAGCCGGTAAATGCCAGTTTATCAATATCCATGTGATTGGCGATCGCAGCTCCGGCGGTGGGGCCATATCCTGAGAGCAAATTCACCACACCCGGAGGAAAACCAGCTTCAATAATCAACTCACCCACCCGTAAGGCTGATAAGGGAGTTTGTTCGGCTGTTTTCATCACCACGGTATTACCAGTTGCTAAAGCTGGCCCTAGCTTCCAAGCCTGCATCAATAGGGGGAAGTTCCAGGGGATAATCTGCCCCACTACACCCACGGGTTCGTGACGGGTATAGCAGAAATAAGGACCGTTGATGGGAATGGTCTTTCCTTGTACTTTATCTGCCCAGCCTGCATAATAACGATAACAAGCAATTACTAACCTCAAGTCACCGTAGGAATTTTGTAGTGGCTTGCCGTTATCTAAGGTTTCCAACTGCGCCAATTCGTCAATATTCTGCTCAATTAAATCCGCTAGCTTATACAGTAATTCACCCCGGCGAGTGGCTGACATTTGCCGCCATTCCCCACTGTTAAATGCCATGCGAGCTGCGATTACTGCCTTATCTACATCGGGAGCATCAGCTTCCGCAACGTCACAAATGACTTCCCCTGTAGAGGGGTTAATAGTTTCAAATCTACGACCACTGACACTGTTTACCCATTCATTGTTAATCAGCAGTTTGGTGGGACCAATTTTTACCTGTTGCTCTGGTCTTGCTGCCGTAACCATCAGGTCCTCCTAAAGCTTTTTTCCAAAAATGCTTTCAATCTACCAATCCGGAAATTAAGCAGCGATCGCCACATATTTTGAGCTTAACTTCCCTAATTTTGATTGGTCTAATTATTATGTTGTCTGATATACAGTCAAGATGAGTTTTTTTTAATATATTGTTATGTTTTACTTTACAAAATGTTTACAAAATATTTTTGATATCAAGGTGATACCGTTTCACAAAAATCCTGATACAAATACAGATGACGTAGAGACGTTGCATTGCAACGTCTCTACATGATTTATATGTATCATCGTTAACATGAATTGGTATGAATGCAGTTACCAGTTGTTTTCCCCTGATATTTGAATGTTGTTGTATTTGCAAGTTTGTGATGAGGTTGAAAGTTATTTGCGAAGAATTATCCACATGAATCATGATGTGTCATCAGGAATACGAACATTAGTCTTCAACTACCCATTTAGCAACTAGGTATTCGCGATCGCCTTTATATTCTTTCACCCAAACCATCACCAGATGAGGTCGAGTATGGGTATTATCTTCAACTGGAGAACTATTTGACCATGTAATTAATTGTGACGGATACGCAACATCTCGCAAGCTGACTACAGATTTCATTGCATTCGATCCCTTTGTGTGTGTGTTATATGTAACCTCTACAGCTATTGAGATATTTACGCATTACTTCATAAAAATATATATTTTGTGAACAAGAAGCAGAGGGAATGCTTCTTCCCTCTTCCTTCTAGCTAGAAAATAGTTAATCAGCGCGGAGCTTGTAGGGGCGCATTGCGTGCGCCCTTGAGGAGTTGTCACAAAGCATTTTCATGCTTGGTTGTGGGATTTTCCCCTGGGGGACTAGCTTGAAAGAGGGTGTAGGGTGTAGAGGAAAGAACCCTTTTTCATACTTGGTGATGAAAAAATTTTTCATCGGGACTTCCTTCGTCCTTCGGTTAGCAGAAAATAGTATTAATTTTACTCAACTCAAACCAGGTGCGATTGCCTATAATTCCATCTACAGATAATCCCGTTTGTTTCTGTAATTCTTTGACTGCGACTGCTGTCATTGAACCAAAATCACCATCAAGTTCCCCTTGGTAGTATCCACCAATAGCCAGCCTTGCTTGAACCTTTTCTACTAATTCACCCCTGCTACCAAACTTCAGAATTGGCATATCCACAGGGGCACCCTTGTAAAGTGATAACCAAGTGCGATCGCTTACAATACCATCTTCTACCAGGAAATTAATGCTTTGGTAGAGTATCACCGCTTGTTTCGTTTTTGGACCAAATATACCGTCAATTACTTCTTCCCCAGGAAATACACAAGCACCTTGTTCATTTAGGTAGACGAAAACCCGATGGGGTAATAGCAATTTTTGTAGTTCTTTAACCGCTTCACCGCGAGAACCTTCTTGAAGTAAGGGTTTATTTAATTCAGATGTAGAGTTTGTAGTGTGAGTAGCAAATGTCATCGTTTTGACTCCTAGATATTTCAACTCTGATTGTTAAATACTTTCAGAGTTAACTACAAAAATCCGTCAAAGCATTTCCGATGACAGTTGTTTTTCTGTCACATTACAAACACCTCCACAATAATTAAGAATTATGAATTATGAATTATGAATTAAATTAACGCTCTTAACAAAGCTTGTAGTTTTAATTGAATTTCTATCAATTCCTTGTCTGGATCTGAACCCGCCACAATACCAGCACCAGCATACAACCTGGCGCGATCGCCATTTATTAATGCGGAACGAATACCAACAATAAATTCACAATTCCCCTCGGCATCTACCCATCCCAATGGTGCAGCATATAAACCTCGCTCAAAACTTTCGTAATGGCGGATTTCTCTACAAGCGACATCGGGTAATGCTCCCGCTACTGCTGGTGTAGGATGCAATTGGGCAACTATTTTTAAGGGATGTACGTTAGCTGGGACAATAGAACTAATGGGTGTCCATAAATGCTGAATATTAGATAACTGTCGCAAACGTGGTGGTAGTACTTGGGGTAATAGGCCTAATTGAGATAAACTTTGAGTAATAAAATCAATGACTAAATTATGTTCGCGCCTTTCTTTGTCGCTACTGAGTAAACTATCGGCATGAGCTGCATCTTCTGCGGGTGTTTGACCTCTAGGTGCAGAACCAGCTAGTGCATCTGTAATCAGTTGTTTTTGGGAAATACAAATCAATCTTTCTGGACTGGCTCCAATAAAGTTTTGACCTTTACCATTACTCGTGGAAAATATATAGCAATTTGGGTGTAATTGTCTCAGGGTATCTAATGACTTAAATAAATCAAATTCACCACTGGAAACTACATCTAATGCATTGGCTAAGACAATTTTACTAATTTTGTTATTTTTTATTTGGTTTAATACTGATAATATCGAAATTTTAAATTCTTCCGACTCAATTACATATGTTTGCTGGATTTTTTTTTCTTGCTTTTGAAAAGTTGGATAAATATCTTTCAATGAATTTATTACCCTGACTTTTTCCCACAAAGAATCCAACCAACTGGCAATATCGGTTCCATCAGAAATAATTAAATTCGCTAGTAATATACATTGCTGTTTTTTTACAGTAACTTGCCAGCGTGGTAAAAATATAGTTGCTGGGGAAAAAGGATAATCAACTTGATAATTATCATCAAAAAAACTAAATCCACAAAAAAAATAAGGTTCAGTAGATGATAAATCTTTATAAGAAAATTTGCTAATATTTTTAATAGACTTTTTGATAAAATCTTCTGCTTGGTCAAATCGATGTTGACCATAATTTTCTTGTTTAATGACAGCATCAATAGCAACTATTGCTTCTCGATTAGCTGTATTCTCCCAATAAAAATTGAGTTGATTAGTTCTTGATAGTCTTGTGAAGACAACCAGGGGATCTACTAAGTCAATTTCCAGGGAGATACTGGCAATTTTTCTACAATTGTTTTGTCCGCAATTCTGCTGAATAGATAATAGAAATTGGTATAGTTCTTTATTGTATACAAAAAAATCGGCAGCGCATGGTGAAACTGTCATGGATCTGAAAATAGTTAATTTTCTTGAAGTTATCTTTCTAAACAGTGATAAATCATGGTCGTATTTTTACAGGTAACATAAATAGAGGCTTTTTTACCAGATAATAGAAGGGTGTGTTGGGGTAAAATTTTCCCAGCTCTGGAATAGACCTACTACCGCGATCCTGGTAGCTCAGGCAATGGGTTGTCACATACAGCTTACCTAATCAGAGTAAAATAGCAGTGTTTTGCCTGCTACTAAAATCGAATAGCTGCCAAGACGAGAAAATATTTTATTTAACTACGGGTTCTACTAATTTGAACAATTGCCACTGATGACTACAAAACAAATTTTACCTCCCAACAAAAAATTATGGTTGGCGGCTATCAAACCGCCAATGTATAGTGTTGCGATCATGCCTATATGGATGGGAACGGCTGTGGCTTTTGCGGAAACGAAAATTTTTGATCGAGAAATTTTTGTTACTTTTGTAGTTGCTGCAATTTTAATTCTGGCTTGGGAAAACCTTAGTAATGACGTTTTTGATGCAGAGACGGGTATTGATAAAAATAAACACCATTCTCTAGTGAATTTAACTAATAATAAAAAATTAATATTTTGGCTGGGAAATTTATTTTTAATCTTGGGTTTGCTAGAGATAACAGCGATCGCTACTTGGCAAAAAGACCTAACTGTGTTGGCAATTAGTATTAGTGGTTGTATTTTAGGCTACCTTTATCAAGGTCCTCCCTTTCGTTTAGGATACCAAGGTTTGGGGGAGATTCTCTGTTTTTTTGCCTTTGGTCCTTTGTTAGTTAGTGCTGCATACTACAGTCAGGCACAAAGTTTCTCTGTGGCAAATTTCGCAGCTTCTGTCATAGTGGGTGTTGTCACCAGCCTAATTCTATTTTGCTCCCATTTTCACCAAGTTGAGGATGACTTAGCCGCAGGAAAGCGATCGCCAATTGTTCGTTTAGGCACTCACACAGGTGCTAGAGTTTTAGTTGGGATTACTGGTAGTATTTATGCCTGTAATGTTCTATTTGTGATTATGGGGATTTTCCCCGTCTGGACATTACTCAGTTTCTTGAGTTTACCCTTTGCCTGGAAATTATGTAGCCATGTACAACAAAATCATGATCGGCCAGAAAAGGTGAGTAATTGTAAATTCATCGCTGTAGCGGTGCATTTTTGGTGTTGTTTGTTATTGGGTGTGGGTTTTGTACTGACACAGGCGATAAATGGCTTATAGTTTTGAGTATCGTCCCTATAGGCGGAAATTTGCCCGTCCCCTAATTACTAGTCATGGAATTTGGGATATCCGTGAAGGTATCATTATTCGTCTCAGGGATGGAATGGGTAGAGTCAGTTGGGGGGAAATTGCTCCCATTAGCTGGTTTGGTTCGGAAACCCTAGAACAAGCTTTAGATTTTTGTCAGCAACTTCCCCAGTCAATCACAGATGAGGTAATTTTCTCTATCCCAGATACTTTACCAGCTTGTCAGTTTGGTTTTGAGTCAGCCTTGGGAGGAATGAGGGAAGGAGTGATGGAGGGAAGGAGTGATGGAGGGAAGGAGGGAAGGAACTTTCTGAGTATCTACACTCCCTTGTTCTCACTTTCCTACAGTGGTTTGCTCCCAGCAGGGGAAGCAGCACTGACAGCTTGGGAAAAGCTGTGGCAACAGGGATATCGCACCTTAAAATGGAAAATTGCCGTGGATGTCACTGCTCATGAGTTAGAAATTTTTCACAAGTTGATCCGAGTACTTCCAGATTCGGCAAAATTACGCTTAGATGCTAATGGGGGACTCAGTTATCAAGAAGCACAAATATGGCTGGAAAATTGCGATCGCATCAATGGTAATATCCAATCATCCCCAACCATTGAATTTATCGAACAACCTTTACCAGTGGGTGAATTGCAGTTAATGTTGACATTGAGTCGTAATTATCAAACTGCGATCGCTTTAGATGAGTCGGTAGCTACTTTAAACCAACTCGTAGACTGTTACGAAGGAGGATGGCGGGGTATTTTTATTATTAAGCCAGGAATAGCTGGTTCCCCTTCTGGTTTGCGTCAATTTTGCCAACAATATCAAATTGATGCTGTATTTTCGTCGGTGATGGAAACTACAATTGGCAGACAAGCTGCTCTCCAACTCGCTACAGAATTAACCACTAAGCCCAGAGCAGTTGGTTTTGGTATCAACCATTGGTTTACTGAAAATGAAGCAACTTGGCTACAGCAGTTATGGTAACACCTTTAGATCATCTAGAATATTTGAGCGATCGACATTGGTTAATTGGTATCAATCAACATCAATTACAGCAACTTGCAAGGGAATTATATTTAGAATTAACGCCCTATTTACAACAATCAAATCCCCCCAAAATTCTCTTAGCTGAACCAGAGCAATTACGTTTTTTAGCAGGTTTTATTGCTGCTTGTACAGCAAAATTTCCCATATTTATTGGTAATCCTCATTGGGGGAAACAGGAATGGCAACAAGTATTAGAATTAGTACAACCAGATATTATTTGGTCACCAGAGGGAGTAATTAAAGGGGAAGTAGAAAAATGTAACTATATCAATCAGCAAAACCAGAGACATATTGCCAAGGGAATTATGATTCCCACTGGTGGTTCCTCAGGAAAAATTAAATTTGCCATCCATACATGGGATACTCTCATGGCATCTGTAAATGGATTTAGGCAATATTTTAATTTACACCAGGTTAATTCTTTTTGTGTATTACCCCTCTATCATGTGAGTGGTTTAATGCAGTTTATGCGTTCTTTTTCTACTGGTGGTAAACTAGCGATCGCTGACTGGAAAAAATTGGAATTAAGTCAAATATATAATCTTGATATTACAGATTTTTGTTTATCTTTAGTGCCAACTCAATTACAAATACTTTTACAAAAAACAACATTAATTAATTGGTTATCTCAATTTCATACAGTACTTTTAGGTGGTGCCCCAGCTTGGTATGAATTATTAGCAACAGCAAGATATCATCAAATTCGGTTAGCACCAACCTACGGCATGACAGAAACAGCCTCGCAAATTGCCACCTTGAAACCAGATGATTTTCTTCAAGGTAAAATCAATGCCGGTCAAATTCTTCCCCATGCTACTGTGACGATTTGTGATGATTTGGGAAACAAATTGTCACCCAATCAAATAGGTAATATTAATATTCAAGGTCAATCTTTATGCCTTGGTTATTATCCTAATTTAATTAATAATGAAGGGTTAAAAATAGGCGATTTAGGCTTTTTTGACGACCAAGGATATCTTAATATTGTCGGTCGTAATAGCGATAAAATTATTACAGGTGGTGAAAATGTCTATCCATTAGAAATAGAATCTGTAATTAGAGCCACAGGTTTAGTAAGGGATATTTGTGTAATTGGTATACCAGATAAACATTGGGGACAGGCGGTTACGGCTATTTATGTATCGGGGAAAAACCTCAATGTTCCTGAGGAAATTATAGCCCTACTCCAAGACCAAATCAGTAAATATAAGATACCTAAATACTGGGTTACAGTTGACAGGATTCCTAGAAACGAAAAAGGCAAAATCAACCGTCAAAGCCTACAAACAATAGCTCTTAATTCTCTCTCCACAGAAATACAATGATTAAATAAACTCTCTTGACTTTCTTCTTTCTGTATTTTCCACATTTTTACGATTTGCATCTAACCAGTTAATCATTTGACTGGGTAATCGATTTTTTTTGCGAGTATTTGTATCAATACAAACGTGCCTAGTCACTGCCTTACTGACAATCATATCAGCAATGAGAATTTCATAATTAATCTCAAATTTATCAATGCCTAATTTTTGTGGTATTAAACTCACCAATAACTTATTACCACAAAACATAGGTCGGAAAAAATCGATACTAGAATGTACAATTGGGAATGCCAAAGATGAATTACCAAAAAAGTCTTGTAAATTAATTCCTGATATCTCTAAAGACTCTTCATAGGCTTCATGGCAAATTGCTAAAGCATTAGCAAAATAAACTACTCCAGCAGCATCCGTATCTCTAAATCTTACAGTGCGGTGATAAATAAAAGACATGGGCAATAAATTGAATATTCCAACTAAACATAAGAGTAGTACTGCTGAGCAGAAGTCAAAAGTCACGCATTCAAAAGTCAAAAGTACAGTATTTTCTAGCTTTGACCTTTTATCAATGTTCTGTTCATTTCCGCCGAACGGTGTGAGCAATCCTCGACTTCTATCCTAGGAATCGCTACGATGTGCGGATATTGATTCAGTGGAGGTGGAAAAATTTTTTCCGGAAACTGATAACTGATAACTGTTAGCGTAGCTCCTCCGGAGGAGGCTAACTGATAACTGAAATGACCTACCCTCAGAATTAATGTTACCGCAACTCAAAATCTGAGTCATTCAACGAATGATAGATATCCTGGGAATGAGGATTTAAGTAAGGATATTGCCAATCAATTCCCAAATGGGCAAAATGTTGACGAATAATTCTGATTTTAGCTTCACTGGATTTTTTACCCCTTTCCCAAGCATCTAACAACCCATTAGCAATGATTTGGCAGCGGTGGATACCAAAACTTTCTGGGGGAGGATTTTGCTGGTTTGGTTCTTCGGCAAAACTCAGTCCTGGTGCTAAAAATTTGGTAAATAAGGGGATTTCTGGGCGAAAATGGGATTGATTCTCTGGATATACAGCTTTAAGTACCTTGATGATTCCTGGGTAGTCCCGACAAGCAAAACAGAGTAACCCAGAATTATAACGTTGATAAGCAGCAGGATTGTAAAGGACTTGAAATCTAAAAGGGATACCAGCATTATTCAAATGGATAGTTAAACTATCCATCAGAGCGATCGCTCCTTCTGGGGTAATGTTAAAATATATTCTCCCTCCGACTAAATCCCCATCTGGCTGACTTGATTTTTCCGCACCGGCATTACTCACCCCCACATAAAAACCATTTTCTAATCTATGATTATCCATCCAAATAGCGATCGTTTGACCAACTTTCGGATATTGCCAAGCTGATTCGATTAACCAGTCGGGTTCTACGTGCAAGTGTAAACCATCTTTACTAACAGCTATACTTCCATCCGGTTCCAAACGTAGTACTTGCCAACCAGGATCGAAATAACCAACCCCATGATTACAACTGTGTAAATTTTTGTGAAATTGCCAGTCAATCCCAATAATCAAATTATTTTCTATATTTTGGTATGGTAAATAGTTTTTCGGTCTATTATTTGCTAAAAAATTATTTTTGAGACATCCACTAAAATAGATACCATAAATAAAATTCCTTAATAATAATTGTAGATATTTATTTTGTAGTTCTAGGGAAGTTTTCTTTAATCTATCTACAATTTTAGACGGTAGGGTAAATGGTTGGAAATTAGGATGATAAATTTCAAAATCAGATTGTATTTGGATATTTTCTGCAATATCCGCTAAATAATCATGAATATTATTAATATTATGGGTATCGATATCTAACATTTATTACTAATTTTATTAGTATACTAATAATATATAGGAGCCCTTCAATAATCAAACAGAATTCTTGTATATATATAGAACTTACCCACTCGTTAGGAGAAGTCAGGTTTTTGGGATTGCTTCCTTGCGTCGCAATGACTGTAATTACCTTGTCTGTACCTAAGTCCTGATATATACAAAACGATCTGAAGTAAATTTCAAGTTTGAAGCTATTAACTATTAACTATCTTCCCTCCTTCCCTCATGGGCACGGCGTGTTTAATATAATTGCATATACCGAGAGATTGTGGATGCCGTGCCCCTACTGTTTCCCTCCATCACTCCATCACTCCTTCCCTCCTTCCCTCAGCAGCCTCGCAACCTTGTTGTGGGATAGTAAATACGCAGTAAATTTTGTTCCCTTGCCAAATAAGGAATAGTCTGGGATGTTGGCAAATCTGGAATCAATTCTGAATGATGAATGCCGAAAATAGACTGTACTGAGTTTTGTGGCATAGTCAGGAGATTATTCGCCACTTGAAATATACACAATCCCCGACGATCGCAGTGTTGGTGTTCCACAATCTCTTCCTGGACGCGATCAATCAGTACTAAACCTGCAAATTGAATTGCTCGGTAAATAAAGTTACGTCGATAATCAGTAATTTCTGGGAAGGCATTCAGATAACCTCTAACTAAGGCAATTATTGAGGGTTGGATTAGTTCTAAAGGTACAAGAGCTAAAGCTAGTGATTCTTCTATATTTAGGGTATTATCTACTACTAAACTTTGTAGCCAATTTTCTAAATAACTAGCTAACAAGCAACCTAAATCAAAGGCTGGATCTCCCCAAGATGCAGCTTCCCAGTCAATAAATTTAATCAGACAATCGTCTAGTTGTTGCCAACGAGAATGTACCAAAATATTCTCTAATTTGAGGTCATTGTGGGTCAAGCAGCATGGTTGCCAATTATATGCCAAATCAGCGATCGCAGCTGAGATACTTTCATGGCTCTGATAGAGAGTATAAAATTTTAGGGCACCACTAGGAACCTTTGCCAAAATCTCTGGTCCCATAGTTCCTATTCCCTGTGCTGGATTGTGAAACTGATAGCGAAACTGTCCTTGGGGAGCAGTTGCCATAAACTCCCGATACTCTCGGCGATCAAAAGTAGCGCGATGAACTACCCCTAAGGTATTACCAATGGCAGTGGCGATTTGCTCCGGGTAAATATCGTGGTATTGGTAAAAACCCCGAAGCTCTAGATATTCACTGAGATAATTACGTACCAGAATCGAGTTTTCTTGATCAAAATGAATCACTAATGGCGCGATCGCCGCAATATTTCCCAACACCGGAAATTTTTGCAACAATTGATGAAACAGCCACTCATTAAAAAGTTCTTGGGGAATACCATCATGGGCGATGCCCCCTTCCTGCTTGACTAATAATTGTTGACCATTACCTGCTGATAAAGTTACTAAAAAATTAGAATTTTTCCTACTTTGTGGTAATTCATCTTCGGCCGCAGCTCTATCTTCTGAGCTACACAGATCTGCTGATTGCAGATACTGGATAACGTTTTGAGAAGACAGTGAAAATAACATGGATAATGTCCTAGATAGTGGAGATTGTTGAGATAAATAGCTGTTTGGGGATGGATTTGAAAATACTCTATATGGACTAGATTACTGCTAGCACCAGCAATTACATATAGAGATTAGTAAAATCTACTAATATCTGATTTTGATAGCCAATACTTGCCAAAATGGCATTACTTACTTCATGATTACTTCAATTTTCACCAGTTGATTCCATTAAATCTTTAAATAACTAAGTACTCTTGCTGATACCTGTATCTATTTTCCATTTTTTAGGCGATCTACATCTTGATTTTATTGCGGATTGATCTCTGCAAACATTCATGGATAAATATTCCTGCTATGTACTGTTCAGAAATTATTAGTCATGAATCAAACTACGTCTATGTTGCAGTCAATCAAGTTTGAATTTTGGATTTGGGATTGACCCCATGTCTAAAGCCCTGAGGCTTGAAACAATGATAGAACCGCTTGTTTTTCTCCACGGATAAATCCGGGGGCTTGTATCCAGCCTATTTTCTGGTCAACCATCTTCAATTACAAGGAATGATATTTACTTTCCGGAAAAAAAATAGTTTCGTCATTGATGAAATTACTGAACATTGCACTTATATTAATCCATATACCGCCTCAAATAATATCAATTCATATTTCTCTAAAGAATACTTATCCCAATCTTAATCAGATTTTGATTGTAGTAACACCAGCATATTCCACATATCTTAGTAGCAATATAGCCTGGATTGCATTAAGTAATATTTCAGCGATCGCACATAAGTAGCCATGACATTTTTGTTATTCACTAACATCAGATTATTGTCTATCTATAACCCCAATCAGCAATCAGAAAAACATCTATTTTACATGAATAAATATTCATCTAACTGTCATTTAAATCATCGATAAATCGAGAAAGTAGTTACTCTATTTCGGGAAACTCAAAGTATAGCACCTACAGAGGGAAACAGTAGGGTTTAAAAAAAATATTTTTACATAAATAAAATTTTAAGGCTTGATACCGATTACTGTTTGGTCATCAGTCAAATCAACCTTAATTTATAATAAAGTATTATTTTGGGATACTAATTATTATTATTTTGTTACAAGCATTCCCATTCAGTAAATTATTTGGCAAACCTGAATATAGTAGTCAAGGGGAATGAGCGAATGAGCGAATGAAGAATTTAGAATTATTACCCCATCTATGGGGTAACTGTTAGCGTAGCACAAGAGTGAAGGAGGCTAACTGATAACTGAAATGACTCTCCACGGATGAATCCACACGGCTTGATGAGAGTCTATTTTTTGGTCAGATAATCCCCATAAAAATAGGTTATTCTTAAACCTGTGTAGATTTTGATTTTATTGCCAATGTAGATAGACAATTGACCATAGTTGTTTAGCTGCATCGCCCAGTAATCGATGGACAATCAAGCAAATGCCAGGGTTCAATTCCTGCAACGCCAAGTATCCTCCCTGCTACTGTACCAATCCGTACTGCAAACAGAAGTGGGTAACGCCTTTATTGACTTACTGCAATCTATACGTTATACCGATGCAGACGCTAGGGGTTGTTTACAAGCATATGGAAACTACTTCAAATCCCTGGCGAACCAAAATCAAAATTGGGAAGAATACTTGATTGCTCGAATTCTTAGAGATGATAACCCTTTCTCCCGATTAGCTCAACGCTCGGCATTTGCCGATTTACCTCCGGCTGTGGTAACAGCAGTCCAACATGATTTACAAGTACTACAAAATCTGTACGAATGCAGTAGCGCGACTTTAAGTGAATGGGTGCAGACTGCTGCCCATCTACCAATTTCCCCGGTGGTATGGTACACAGAGCAGTCAGAAGAAGTAGGAAGGGAAGAGGAATTGTCCCTAGGGGAAAAACTGCAACAGTTGAACAATTGGGCTGATGCAGTAGCAGATTTGGCAGCTTATTATCAAAAATTTGGTACAGGTATATTTGCAGAATACCCAGCTCTACGTTGGCGACATGGGAAGTTTATTGGCATTGATTATGCCGATCCTGTGACTCTCGACCGACTGGTGGGTTATGAATACCAGCGCGACACATTGGTAAAAAATACTGAATTTTTACTGTCAGGTAATGTAGCACTGCACGTATTGTTGTACGGTGCTCGTGGTTCGGGCAAGTCTTCTTTAGTCAAAGCCTTGTTGAACCATTATAGGGAACAGCAGTTGCGATTGCTGGAAGTAGCAAAATCTGATTTACAAGATTTACCAGCAATTATGCAGCAGTTGCATTTATTACCACAGAAATTTATCATTTTTGTCGATGATCTTTCCTTTGAAGAAGATGATGATGCTTTTAAAGCCCTGAAAGTAGTTTTAGAAGGGAGCATTACAGCTCGTCCCCAAAATGTAGTTGTATATGCTACTTCCAACCGCCGTCACTTAGTGAGGGAGTTCTTTGGGGATAGACCAGCTCCTCAGGACAAGGATGAAATTCAAGCCTGGGATACTATGCAGGAAAAACTATCATTTAGCGATCGCTTTGGTTTGACTCTAACATTTGAACCAGCAGATCAAAACAAATATTTACAAATTGTCCAACATCTAGCCAACCAGGCAAAAATTGATATGAATCCAGAAGAGTTAGAAGCTAAAGCTTTACAATGGGCAACACGCCATAATGGTCGTTCTGGCAGAACTGCAAGCCAATTTATTGATTTTGTCAAGGCGGATTTAGCCCTATTTCCTGGGGACGCTCCATTGGCGTAATCTTCCCTAAAAGGGTAGGAGCCTCTGTAGGCGAATACCCAGGAAATAATAGTTAAAATCACATTAAAATCTAAAATATATATTTTTGATGTCACCCCAGTTATTGTAAAAAAACAATGGCATCAAACAATCTTCACTATCCACTGGCGACAAGCCTACAAACAAGCGATATGCAATCAGCTATGGTCAGTAATCGATTTGTTCTCGGTATAATTGCCCTGGGTGTCAGCTTTGGTCTGAGTCTTGTCCTTACTTGGAATTTTATGGCTGCATTGCTCACAGGTATAATCACCATCACTGTCAGCAATGCTGCACTATTTATAGATCGACAACAACGAACTTCTGAAATGCGAGGGCGACGGGATTCTCTTCAAAGACGCATTCAAGAACTGGAGGGATTGAAAGCTCGGGTTGTAGGAGAGATTAATCAACTAGAAACATATTGCTCGTCATTATATAAAGAATCTAATCAACTCCAAAATCAAGTTATTGAAAACCGCAATCAACGGGATAATTTTCAACGAGAAGTGAGTAATTTTCTGGTTGAGAGAAAGCAATTAGAAAGACAAAATCATCAACTCCAAGGCGAAATTGAAGAATTACAACAAACTCAGGGAGAAATCAATGATGCCTTAGTTGCTCTCAATACAGAAAAGCGTAGCTTAGATTTGAATTGCAACCTCTCCAAAGCTGAAATTACCCAGTTAAATTCCCAAATTGCTGATTTACAACAGCAAAAGCAAGACTTGGAAAGTAATTTAACTTTATTAGAAAGACTCAGACCCCAATTGGAAGAAAAATTATATGAAATGAGGGTACAAATTCAAGAGTTAGAAATACAAGAGACAAAGCAGAGTGAATTATTAGGCGCGAAAACTAATGAAAAAGTTACCTTAGAAACTAACTTGACGACCTTAGATCAAAAAATTGCCGAGCAGAAAATAGAAGTAGAACAATTACAAGAGCAGGTTGTCATCTTACAAACAGAGAGAGACCAGTTACAAAATCAAGTATGGGATTTACTGCAACAAGTAGATCATGTAGCTCAACCATCTGCCAACGAGCAACAACTAGAAGAGGATGTAGAACTATTTCCTTTTGCTGACTTAATTGAAGCCACAGATAGTCCGGAGGAAATAGAGGATGATTTACCAGAAGAATGGCATCAATTGTTACAAAATATGCCATCCCATGAAGTAGAAGCATTAAAAGCTATATTAGAACAAAATAATTGCGATCGCATTCTGAAAACAATTGCAGAAAATCAAATAACTATGCCAAGTTTATTGGTTGATGCCATTAATGATAGGGCAAATGCAATCATTGGTGAATTAATTATCGAATCAGGGGCAGAATCACCATTCATCTCTCCAGAATATATCAATCATGTAAGTACATTAATTGCTACCTACGATCATTTAAGAACTAAACAAACATCATCTAATTAAATTAGAAATTGCAACGTATAATAATATCATTGTTAAGGTAAGTAAAATTTTAAATAGCTACGAACCTCAGCATATTCACAGGAAATGCGGTGAAGTAAATGGCAAAGCCGAAAATATCTAAAAAAGTATCTACTGCTTTAATTAACTCTTTGGGCGCGGGAGTTGTACCCAGGGTTGGTTTGTCACATATTGCAGTAGGTAGAGAAAAAGAGATCAAAAGCCTATTACAAAATCTTGATGATATTGCTGAAGGTATAGCCGCATTTCGCTTCATTATCGGTAACTATGGTTCGGGCAAAAGTTTTATCCTTCATCTCCTACGCAACCACGCTCTAGAGCAAGGTTTTGTCGTTGCTGATGCAGATTTATCTCACCAAAGACGATTGGCGGGAAGTAATAATGAAGGTTTGGCAACCTATAGGGAATTAATGAGTTGTCTTGCCACCAAAACCCGTCCCGATGGTGGTGCTTTAATTGCAATTTTGGAAGGCTGGATTAATAAAATTCAGCAAGAAGTGGCAAAAGATACGGGAATGCGTCCCAATGATCAAGGGTTTGATGATCAAGTAGAAGCCAAAATCCGGGAAGTTGTTCAGTATATTGAAGATTTAGTCCACGGATTTGATTTTGGTAATGTCATTATTGCCTATTGGCGGGGCTACCGCTTGGATGATGATGATATGAAAGGTGCCGCTATGCGCTGGTTACGGGGAGAATTTAATACTAAAACAGAAGCGAGAAATGCTTTGGGTGTAAGGGTGATTATTGATGATGATACCTGGTATGATTACATCCGCATTGTGGCAAAATTTGTGGCGGAAATTGGTTATAAGGGACTAGTTATATTGCTAGATGAAGCCGTCAATTTATATCAAATATCTACCACAGTAACTAGGGAGAAAAATTACAATCGCCTCCTAGGAATTTTCAATGACACCATGCAGTGCAAGGCAGAGAATTTAGGTGTTTTTATTGGTGGAACCACTAAATTTTTAGAAGACCCCCATAGGGGACTATTTGCTGATGGGGCATGGCGCAGGCGGACAAAGGAAAGTCGTTTTGTTACCCAAGCAGGGGTGCAGGAGTATACTGGACCAGTAATTCGTCTCAACCCCCTCACGGAAGGAGAAATTCTTGCTCTGTTACAAAATATCAGCGAGATTCATACCCTGAATTTTGGTTATCAACAAAAATTGACTGGTAGGGATTTTCAGCAATTTGTAGCAGAAATTGTTAACCGCCTGGGAGCAGATGCTTTACTTACTCCTGGTGAAATTGTGCGAGACTTTATCAGCATTCTCAATGTCATGCATCAGAATAGTAATATTGTTTTTACTGACATTATTCAAGGTGCTGACTTTAAACCCACTGCTGTAGGACAGGATGTTGATTTAGGTGAAGATGATGTGGCGGAATTTACTTTGTAAGCAAAAGCTATGATCAAATAATTCATAATTCGTAATTAAAAATTTATGAATTACGAATTAATTATTAGTTAATGAATTCAGGGTACAAGCCCCTCAATTCATTGATGAAAAAAATAAATTTGATTCATTGTTCAAGCCCCCGGATTCATCCCTGGGGTAGTAATTACAGAAAACTCATGCATATATCATACTAAATGCAATTAGTCAAGTATAGGTAAATTTAGGTCGATCTGAAGCTGAAATCCAATTCAACGATAATAATAGTGTTTTAGCTGTCGTTTGAGGAAGTTTCCATAAAATGCCCCTATTATAATTTACACGAAATGATACAAAAAAATCAAGAGCTTCAAACGACGCAAAATCGTTGAATTAAATAGGAATATATCTCAATAATTTTTAGTAAAGAATTGTATACTTTTAAAAAATAAAACAAAAGTAGATAAAAATATAATCTTTGCTTATGTGAATGAATTACTCCCTTCTCGGCATAAGATTACCTATCTTCTCCGCCTCTCTTCCCTCTGTGTTCTCTCTCTTGAAAAGTTGCTCTTGCGGGAAACCCCCAAGACCGCACTTTTCGCTGCTTCCTCTGCGGTTTTTTAATCAGTAATCTTTGGGCGGGATAGGAGTATGTACAGTAGCAAAAATAACTGTCCGATGCAGGAACTTCCGATGGAATTAGATATTGATACAATTATCTTGACGATACAAAATAGTGGCTTTACTAAGTTTACCAGTACTTGGTTTTAATCCTTCTAAACTTAAAGTACGAAATCCCTTTTCCTTTGCATGATCGATCGCTTCCGAATATCTTTGCCTGTCAGAATCATCAAGAATAATGACACCTGTTTTTGACAACTTGCCAATGGCTTGTTTGACACAATTTACCCTATCTCTGCCATCAACTATGACAACATCAAATTCTTGATTGAACTCAGTAATTGAGCGACAGTAACTCCCATCTATCAAGGCAAGACGGGACGCGAGAACCCCTGTGTTTGTAACCAGGGGATGAAGCGGACGGGCAAGGTTTTAACCTTGTGTATTCCTGAATAAGCGTTCAGCCATTTCAC
>JAAUYI010163842.1_pt1 | contig 35073 bp, 24 predicted proteins | sample 7278041 | NCBI WGS metagenome assembly JAAUYI01 (sample SAMN14350216, study PRJNA611818) | marine sediment metagenome | isolation source: surface marine sediment (0.6m) | place: French Polynesia: Moorea | collected 2018-08
ATTCGTAATTCGTAATTCGTAATTACGTTTTGTAATGGGGATTTAAACCCCAACACAAAACAAACAACCCGTAGGGGATGGGGTTTTAAACCCCTAGGAGTATAGATAAAGGAAGTGTGTTCAAACTGATAACTTGCAGCAATCTCATTTAGTCCACATTCCCACCTTGAAATTTATTTCAAGGCTAATAAACCAAGTACGTTAAAACGCACTGCAAGCCTTACCCAGTCTGATTTATCAGACTTTGTCTTTGAGAAAAGGGAATTTATTCCTAGGCGGACATTTGGGCTAGTTGAGAATAGTGCAAGTTGTTAGTTAAAACGCACTGCAAGCCTTACCCAGTCTGATTTATCAGACTTAATCTTTGAGCCTGGGAATTTATTCCTAGGCGGATTGTTGGACTGACTACAAACTAATTCCCAGGCGGATTGTTGGACTGACTACAAACTAATTCCTAGGCGAATTGTTGGACTGACTACAAACTAATTCCTAGGCGAATTGTTAGACTGACTACAAACTAATTCCCAGGCGGATTATTGGACTGACTACAAACTAATTCCAGCCCAAGACTCAATTGCCTCAGTTGACTTCACCACATGCATCCCTGCATCAGCGAACCGTTGAAACGCCGCATTTGCTTGGTCAGTAAAATCGACTACACCAGGTACAACCACCGGAGAAGTACAATCTTCCAATAAATAAACCTTTTGTGCCAATTTCGGGTCTTGAGCTTGAATTTCCGTCAATAAATCATCAATAGTCCAAGCAACACAATGACTCTTCGCCTGTCCGGCAATAATTACTGCATCAAACTCCAACAACTTCTGAATAAAACGGGTATTTTTCTGGGCAATAGGACGACCACTGGCATCATCTAATACCTCCGGACGCAACACAGAATAGTTTTCTGTCAGGGGATTACCACCCTTAATTTCAAAATTAGTTTGACTATGGCGAGCGATCGCATGGAAAAAACAAGCTTCTTCTACTGCTGAAACCAACGCATGACCAATACCACCCAACATAGCATGATAAGGCCAAATAGTCAGGGGATATTTGCCCTCATCGCTCAAACGCTTGACATAGTGGAGAGCAAAAGATTGCAACCCCATATAATTACCCCGAGCAATACTATGAGCAATACCAGGATTCACCTTCCATACACCCTGCTGTACATCTGACAAAGAAATCATCGTCATCGGTGCAGGATGCTCCCCACCATCATTTACCCAGAACATCGGGTGAAATATCTGCATGGAAGTATGGGTATCCATAGTCGGCGCAATTTCTGTAATTACACCCAAATTGTGATAAATAAACTCACACAACCTGACATTATCTTCCACCGCACCCATACCCGAACTACCACCCACAAACAGTTCAAAATCGGGAATGCAGAAAGTATTTTGTACATCAATCGCCATCAAACAAACACGGGTTTTATCCTTAGCAGCAGGCATTATCCCGTGCCGTTTTGCCCAATCCTGCGCCTGTTGTGCCCTATCTTGGTAAGGTACGCGCCACACCTCACCCACACGGGAACCATCGAAAAACTGAGGAATAGGAAGTTTCGTTATTTGAGTAGTCATAATATCTCCTGTAACTTGAAAATAGTTGTTAGTTGTTAGTTGTTAGTTGTTAGTTGATGGTTGTTAGTTGGTGGTTGTTAGTTGTTAGTTGATGATTGATAGTGAAAAGTCTTTCCATCACCCCATCACCCCATCACCCCATCACCCCATCACTCCATCACCCCCCCCCACTCTCTTCTCTGCGCCTCTGCGCCTCTGCGTGAGCCTTCCTCACCCCATCTTTAGTTGATAAACCTCCTGAGAACCCACCACATATAACCCCTGCGGTGCAACCAGAAGCCGAGAACCACCATCCACAAAAGGCTCAGTATCAGCAAACACCTTTGTCTGTACCAACTGTCCCTGCTGTATCTCAATGCGGATAATCCCCTCATCAGTCGCCGCCAACAGGAAATTACTCGCCGCACAGTAAGGAGATTGACTCCTCACACCACCCTTACCCAAAACAGCCAACCAATGCTCCTCACCTGCAATAACTTGACTGCTAGCAACCACAGCACCATCGGACTTTACCACAACACAACGGTAACAAATCCTTCCCTGCTCCTGGGTAATCAAGAACAACCAAGCATAACTAGAACTAAAACTACAATGAGCATCAATCAACTGTCCTTGCCAATGTGGTAACTTAACTCTGTCATTTATCCCCGGCTTACAAACATCAAATACAAAAGCAATATTTAAATTACCGGCACGGTAGAAACCAAAACCAAAATCACTCCCCACCCAAAACTGAGTTTGTGCAGGTAAAACTTCCCCAATACAGACATCACCCAAACTGCCATTATGTCTTAAGTAACCATTACTCATCCAATAGCAATTAGATTGATTTGTATCAAATACCACCCTTGATGTATCCACAGCCACCCTTGAAACAGGCTTGTCGGGATGAAAACCTACCACCTGACCCTGATATCCTAAAAAGGTGGTTTTGCCTTGAATCCGCCACTGGAGATGAGGGCTTAAATCTCCCTGCAATACCACCGAACCATCTTCACGGTGGAATTGCCCTCGATGGTGATATAACCAGTATAATTTCCCTTGCTCCACAGCAGTACATAGAATCACCCCCTCGGTGCTAAATAATCGGGTAGCTGTCACCTTACCCCGCACCACAGTTACAGATTTAAGGTTAGTGGGTGACCCTTGATGACAATAGGGACAGGTAGCACGGGCGTGTTCTTTGCCGCAATTAATACATTCAGTCCAATGCAGATTATCTAGTAATGGTTGGGGAAATTTCCCTCGCATATCCTGCTCAAATACCTGATGAAAATATTGTAATAACTCATCTGGTAGGACTCTATAAGGAATTGCTGGTTTGGGGTAGCGTACCTCTGGGTGAAAAATAGTAATCCGATGCAAGGGACGAGTAGCATGGGGTATTTGCTGACTTTTTTGTTGTGGTTTGTACACCCCTCCGTAGGGATCTACAAACAGTAAACTTTGCATTAACATAATCGTAAAAGCATACCAATCAGAATTGATATTGTGCTGTAAGTGCAACATCAATTGACTAGCTTGAGCATCACACAGCAAAGGATCGACAAATCTGGTTGTAAATACCTGGCAAGGGAAATTCCCAAACTGAAAGGAATCAGTATCAATTAAATAAGCTTCTGTTCCTTTAATTAAAACATTAAGGTCATTAAAATCACCAATTACCACCCCTGCAAAGTGTAATTTATCAACCGTGTCATGTAAATCTCGAAAAATCTGCACTACGGTTTGATTGCTTACCCCTGCTTGACGAAAACTGCGCTCCCTATATTTTAGTAATACCTCCGCACCTTGAATCAAGGGCATAGTATAACCAACAATATTGTTTCCAGACTTATCAGTAGCTAAATCCGTGGGTGCGATCGCTCTTTGTGGTAAGTTACTAGGGAAGGCTCGCAATTTGTGTTGGTGGGTTTTTAACCGTTGTTTTGCTGCTTGTTGTTCCTGGGGTAATCCTTGATAATCAGCATGGTTAGGAGACTTAAATAATTTTAGTACCTTACCCTTACCAATATCAAAAATATCAGCCTCGCCCCCCTTACCAATAGCATTCTGGGGTTTGAAACGTATACGTTTACCATTTATATAAACTTCCATTTCAAGTAAAAAGTAAAAAGTAAAAAGGCAAAAGAAAGAGTACTATTTAATTATGTTTATTGACTTCCTCACTCTTTTCGTCCTCTTGCTGCCTACGTATAACTACTAAAGTTGTATCATCAGCAAGTAACCCATTTTGCTTGATTAACCGCCTTGCTTCCCAATCTGGTTTAATACTGTTATGACTAATCAAAGCCAGACGACGATTCAAACCATAGGGATTGCGAAAATAAATATTATCCTCCCAATATTGAGCGATTTCTCCCACCCTATCAGACTTTCCCGGTAGACATTTATCCGCCACACCTATCAAATCTTCCACCCCATCCGTACCAATCAAAATTGACTGTACTTCTGATGTTGGAACTTGACGATGTACTCTAAATTGACAATCTACTGCTTTCATATCTAACACAGCATCTGTAATTAACCCATAACCTAAATAGGGAGGAGCATTGTTAGGAAAAGGTGGGATGGTAATCACTTCCCCATTGAGAGCAAATACCCCATCACCAATGGCAAATAAAGCCGTTTCTTGGGAGGTAATCACCGCACCGACAATGGTAAATAATAAATACTCCTTGACGACTGGCACCAACTCCCCACCCAGGCTTGCAGCTATCATCCCTAAACTATCTAATAAGTCTTGATGAACTCGCCGCCAAAAGTCCATAGATAAACCATCCTGGGGTAAATTCCTCAAAATAGCTTCTACCACCAACCTCCCACCGATTTTCGCCCCTACCTCACTGTGAGTACCGCTGCCACAACCATCACAAACAACGGCAATGGTAGTTGACTCAACACTTACCCAGTGATAAGCATCTTGGTTATTTTTGCCCAAACGCAGATGTTCTCTACCAATAGTCGAGCCTCCTGCTAGTTCAAATTTATCCTGCATCGTGAGATAGTGTTTGTATAACACTAACTATAGTGTCAAAATTACACGATGTCAACCCATGTCCTATTCTTACAAATATCCCCGAGCAGCATTAACCGTAGATTGTGTTGTTTTTGGCTTAGATGAAGAAAATACGTTGAAAGTGATGTTAATTAAGCGTAAATTGCCACCATTTGCGGGAAAATGGGCACTTCCTGGGGGATTTGTGCGGGTTGAAGAGTCGGTGGATGCAGCGGCAAAACGGGAGTTGAAAGAAGAGACGGGGATTGAGAATGTATTTTTGGAACAGTTGTATACCTTTGGGGAAGTGGAAAGAGATCCTCGGGAAAGGGTAGTTACCGTTGCTTACTATGCTTTAGTTAATCTCCAGGATTATCATATTCATGCAGATACCGATGCGAGTGACGCTCAATGGTTTGCAATGGATAGTTTACCACCCCTAGCTTTCGATCATAGTCAGATTTTGCAAGTTGCGATCGCTCGCCTTCAGGGTAAATTAAGATATGAGCCTATAGGCTTTGAGTTGTTACCGCAGAAGTTCACCCTTTCCCAACTGCAAAAGCTCTATGAAACCGTGTTGGGAGGAACTTTAGACAAGCGTAATTTTCGTAAGAAAATACTGAAAATGGGTTTGTTGGTAGAACTGGATGAAATGCAAACAGGTGTGGCTCATCGTGCAGCAAGGCTTTATCAATTTGATGAGCAGAAATATCAACAATTGAAGGAGAAGGGGTTTAATTTTGAGATTTAATACGAATTATGAATTAATAATTATGAATTAATTGGTCCTCCCGTGATATCTTTTCCGTTTGTATCGGAATTATTTCATTTTTCTCTCCTTCTTTTTTTTCTCTGCGCTCTCAGCGTCTCTGCGGTTTTTTATCATTCCGATGTAGCCGGAATTGATATGAGCCAATTAAGTCCAATTTCCTAATAAAACATAAGCTGCCCAATAATAGGGCGATTTATATTTAGATTGCTGCAAAATATTAATTTGGGCACGCTGTAAGGCTTCTGCTTTTGATATACCTGTTTCCTTGGCTTTTACCAATTGATCATAAAAATAACTCATCAATGTTGCTGAAGCTTCATCATTCACAAGCCACAATGTTGCTACAGTACTCCTAGCACCAGAACGCACTGCTACCCCTGCCAATCCTAACGCAGAACGGTTATCACCAGTTGCTGTTTCACAAGCACTGAGAACGAGAAGTTCTAGGGAGTTCTCTTGGGACAATTCTGCTGTTTTGAGGATACTACTCAAATCGTTGACATTAATTTTGTCATCCCAACTGGCAATAAAAGTCTCCTCTGCTGTGGAACCAAATTTACCGTGGGTGGCTAAATGTACAATTGGGAAAGAAACGGTTGATACTTTATTTTTAAATGCGCGATTGGTAAATTTTTCATCGGACAAAACTTGGCTGGAATCAACAATAGATTCAACTTTTTTTACTTCTTTTTTGACATGGGGTAAATCAGATAAATTCAATTTGGATTTGATTACTAATTCGGATTTACTTGCTTTACTTAATCCACCTACTAAGGCTATCAAAGGTTGCTGTTGGAGTGATTGCGGTGCTAATAGTTGCAGTCCTGGAGTTAAGGCTATACTGTAGTCTTCAATCAGATATTTTTCACCATCATGAAGTGCGGCCATAGGTATATTACGCAAGACTCCATCTAACACAAATACGAGGGTTTTTACCCCACTTGTTTTCAAATCCTCTGCTTCCGGACGAATCACTAAATTATACATCTGTTGTAAATTTATGATGGTGTCATCAGCAACAGTACTGGGTTGCCTCAGCATTTTTCGGAGCTTGGATACCAGGGTATTAATTTCGTCACTGCTGATGTCTGTTTTATAATAGCGAAAATCACGTTGATTCTGCGTTTGGGAATTTGCTTTTGGTTTGGGTAAACTGGCAATTATTGCTAATTGTTCTTCCAATATGATGGGATAAATAATTGCTGCCTTAGCATCTACATTATCTATTTGTTTCGGATTAGCCTTTAAGCAAGCTTGGCGAAAAAAGTTATCTAACTCTACCAGTTGCAAACCCTCAATTACATCTCGCGCCGTTTTCAGGTTATTTTGTTGATTTGATTTAATTAACAGACTGACAAATTCCCGGTGAATTGGTTCGATTGCATCTTTGAAAGAAAACTGTACATCAGGATTTGCTGCTGCTAAGTCTGCACGGAGGGATTTAATAGTTCCCACTGCTTCCTTATATGCTGCGATCGCACTTTTGGTGTTACCCTGAGCTTGAGTCACTCTGCCTAATTGCCATTGCCAAATATAGGCAATATCATCAGCGTTTATCTGCTGTGCTAATTGTAGTGCTTGTTCCGTGAACTGTTGTGCTTTTGCCCATTCTTTGTTTTTTTCGTATACATTACCAAGACTTCCCCAGGCGTAAGATAATGTGCGAGGATTTCCTAAAGTTTTGGCTTGTTGCACTGCTACTGTTAAAATTTGGGCAATTTCCTGATAAGAAGTAATTGTGGGAATTTGTTCCCGAATTGCCATCATTGTATGTGCTAAATTTATCCTTGCTTGAATGGCGATGGAACTGGGGGATAATGGGTTAATTTCCTGTTGTACCTGTGATAGCAGGGTTTTAGCTTGATTCTGATATTTATTTTCCTCCAGTAAGCCAAGTTTACTATCAGCCAGCAGGCTAAGTTGATTCAGCCGTGCTTGTACTCTGATATGACTGGAGGTAGATGTAGCAGCTTGTTCGTAGAATGTTAGTACTTCTTGGGTATTAAGTAGAGTTTTCTCGCGCCGCTGCTTGCTATGATCAGAATTAAACTGGGTACGAGTGTTATTACCAAGACTAAGCTGTGCTAATGCGATTGCATCAGGTAATTGTAAGCTTTTAGCTATATCAAGGCTACGTTGTAACGTTATCTCTGCTTGTTCAAAGTTACCAACTACACGTAAAGAATCTCCCAAAATACGTAAGGCTGTTACGGTTTCAGGAGAAGCAGAAATCTCTTTTAGTTGAGTTTTGAACTGTTCATCATTGCTAGTTGAAATCGGTGATAAATTTAATGCTTTGACTAGTAAGGGAATGGCACGACGATAAAGTCCTAAATTTTGCAGTGCTCGCGCTTGTTTTGTTTGACTTATGAGTGCGAATTTAGGTTTGTTTAATTGAGTGTAGATAGCTGTGGCATCTTTCCAGGATTGTAAAGCGGCGTTTGTTTTCCCTTGGGTTAGTTGCAATCTACCTTGAATATCTAAACTTTGTGCTAATGCAGAGAATTTTTCCGTATTTGTATTTTTACTAGATTTTAATAATGCAATACTTTCAGCAATTACACTGTTAGCATATTCCCACTTTTCGAGTTGTTGATAGCACAGAGAGAGGTTGCTTAGGCTGAGGGCTTGGCGAATGGGATCTGATACAGCTTTATAAGCCTGAGATGCTTTTATAAATAGTTTTGCGGCTTGGGAAAAATTACCTTGTTGGTAGTGCGATCGCCCTTGCTGTTCTAGGAAAGATGCTGATTTATTTTGGTTAATAAATGTATTATAAGTAACAAAAATTGGTTTTTGAGCAAAAGTAGGTGATGTAATACATAGTACTGTTGTCATCACCATTGGTATTAAGAAGCGAATCAGTTTTTTATAGTGTTTGATGATATAGTTCATTACTTAAAAATAGGGGTTGGTTGTTAGTTGATGGTTGTTAGTTGTTAGTTGATGGTTGATGGTTGATAGCTTAGGTGTGGGAGCCACACTGGAGATATTTTCATCCTTGATTGTGGGATTTTCCCGTAAGAAACTAGTTGAAAAATAGGCGGGGAAGTGCCGAGTAGGGGCGCATTGCGTGCGCCCTTGAGGTGTTAGTCACAAAGCATTTTCATCCTTGATTGTGGGATTTTCCCCTAAGAAACTAGCTAGAAAATAGGCGCGGAAGTAGGGGCGCATTGCGTGCGCCCTTGAGGTGTTAGTCACTACCTGCTACCTATTTATGATGATGAACAAACTGATGAAGTGGTACGAGAAGACGGTGTAGCTAACGGAGCTTGTGCTACCAGGTGAATCTTGCCATCAGCAGTTTTTATCCAGCCTTGTGCTTCCACCATTACAGATGGAGAGGTATTTGATTTCTTGGTAGAAACCTTAACTTTTCTCTCTCTATTGGGTTCATCTAAGGTTGCTAGTGGTGTGTTATCAATTCCACCAGTCAAGGTTTCTAGGGGACTGGGCGGTAAACTACCCCTTCCGGTGATATAAAATTCACTCAATGGTTTAGCATTAATTCCCCGGGGACAAATTTGGTTAACTTGGTTACTCTTGTCAACCACAGCATCTGGTAACTCAATTAAGCCTCGACTAGGATCTACATCTGGTTGGGTGATGCTAACTTCTCCTTGCACACCGAGTTGGGAGCTTGCAGTAATATCACTCAATGGGGTTAATTGGGTGGAGGCTGCTATACCAAAAATACCTTGAGTTGTGATGTTAACATTGCCACCTCTCCCAGTGAAGGCGTTGGCTGTGATGTCGTTATTCTCGTTGGGTAGGGCAACGATGAAGGGTGAGTTGATAGTGATATTACCACCATTGCCACCAAACTGTTGGTTGCCAGCGGTGGTGGAAATTTGACTATTATTGCGGAGTAATAATAAGTCTTGTAGATTCAGAGTAATATTACCACCCGTATTGCTGCGGGTTTCGGCAGAAATTTCACCATTATCTAAAGTCAGGAATCCTGCTGCAAGTTCAATATCACCACCGATTCCCTCACCATTGCTATTAACTGAGATTTGAGCGCCATCTCTAATAATAAAAGTTGTGGGATCGATAACAATGTTTCCACCTTTACCCGTAGAACCTGCAAAGGTATCAGCGAATATTCCTGTTCCGGAGTCTGATAGGGTAATTTTGTCTTTTACATTGAAGATAATATCACCTGCTGGAAATTGACCAAAAGTCACGCTATTAATTTGACTACCCTTGCTGGCTTCAAAAGTATTAGCAGTAATATTTACACTCCCCGCATTTCCCTTGCCAGCAGTGCTGGTATCTATTACAGTTCCATTAGTCAGAGAAAGAAAATCAGTGTTAATGTCTATAACACCTCCTTTACCTTCTCCTGTCTTTCTGACTGTGCTGAATACAAAACCGCTATCAAAGGAGACATTATCCTTAGCATTTATATTCACATTGCCAGCATCTCCCTTTCCTAGAGTACTAACACTGATGTCAGCACCATTGGTGACTGCAAGGGAAGTGGTTGTGATTTTAATGTCTCCTCCTTTGCCCACACCCCCTGCAAGGATACTGCTCAAACCACTATTGACACCATCAAACTTGACAGTATCACGAGCTTCAATTGTGATATTACCTGCATTTGTGGAGGTATCAAAGTCTGCTGGTTTGAATAGGCTACTATTCATTTGACCACCATTTGTTAAAAATAGCGAGCCAGTTTTTACCTGAATCAAGCCAGCATTACCATTGTCAGTTGCAGTCTCCGCCCTACTCAATAAACCATTTTTACCTACACCATCAAAAGTAATAGTATTACGAACATCGAGAAATATATTACCTCCATCACCCTTTCCACCATTAATTGCTCGGATATTGCCACCATTTTTTAACAGCAAGTCACCTGCTGTGATGGTGATATCTCCACCATTCCCAATACCATTAGAAGCTACACTACTGGAAGCTTCACTGTTAAATGGTGTGCTTCCTCCAAAACCTGTAAAAATAACGTTATCACGGGCATTTATTGTGATATTACCTGCATCTCCTCGCCCATCCGTATTATTTGATATCAATGCGCCATTGGTGACAAAAAGTGACCCTGTTGTAATCTTAATGTCTCCTGCTTTCCCTGTACCTCCAGTTAGTAATTCACTGGCAATACCACTACGGGAATCAAAGGAAATACCATTAAATTCATCTAACTTTACGCCGTCTAATGTTACAGTATCGCGGGCTTCTACAATTATATTACCTGCATTTCCTTGTCCAAAAATCCTAGTAGTTAATTCACCACCATTTGTTAAGGATAGTGTTCCGGTTGTTATGCGGATATCTCCACCATTACCAATAGAATCCTCAGAAACGCCAGTTAAAGCATAAGCACCACTGTCAAAGCTAACGGTATTGTTAGCATTGATAATGATATTTCCTGTATCGCCTTTAGCAGAATTAATAATGCTGGAAATAAATGCTTCATTACTCACTTTCAGTGAACCTGTTGTGATTTGGATGTCACCAGGGTTTCCTTTACCAAATATGTTGTTAGTTATGTTAGCGCGATCCCTTAATTCAACAGAACCTTGTTCATTATTACCTTTTAGCAAACCTGTTGTGATGTTGATTTTACCAGCATTCCCTTCACCAAAGGTATCAGCATTTATTGAAGTACCATCACTCAATTCAACAGAACTTGCTTCAATATTAATTGTGCCAGCATTACCCACTACCCCAGAGAATATAATGCTAGAAATACCTCTTTTCGCTAAAGAAACTTTATCTCGTGCTTGTATATAAACATTCCCCGCGTCTCCATTTCCGAGGGAGCTGACATTAATATCACTATTAATTGAATTAAATGACCCTGTCGTTATATTAACATTACCCACCTTACCAGAGCCACCGGGTGCTATGACATTAGCAATAAGACTTCTTTCAGTTAGAGTTGTTTCACCTGTGGCATTAATGACAATGTCTCCACCTTTACTATCCGGTGTACCTAAACCAAAATTAATTCCTGCCCGCAGTCTACTTCTCCCTGTCAATTCTACATTCCGAGCATAAATCTTGATATCACCATCATTATCACTGCGAACATTTACAATTGCCCTATCAAAAGATACGTCTGCTCTTTCCACACCATCAGGTATACCTAAACTGATATTACTATCAACAAAATTCAGCTCTATATTACCCGGTGCAGACAACCCCGCTAACTCAATATTTCCACCGAAAGCATTGATTCGACCCCCATCAATATTGACATCCCCCCCCACAAGCAGCAAACTTTTACTATCTGGTACTTTTAAACCAAATATAGGCAATCCTTCTAGTATTGCTCTTGATTTGTTGGTAATGCCCGCATTCGCTTTTATCTGATTAAAAAGCAATGCACTCGGATTCACAGTTAATAGTGTCGGTACTTCTGGATTCGTCGCACTAAACACACCCTGTTCACCAAACTGCACTCCATTCGCAGTAGTGCCAACAAAAGAACCCCTCACATCTAACCTTGCATTGTCCCCAAATATAATCCCATTTGGGTTAATCAAAAACAGATTGGCAGCACCATGAACTCCCAAAGTACCTAAAATATTCGACACATTTCCACCCGTTACCCGTGTCAGTATATTTTCTATTCCAGAAGGATTGATAAAATATACGCTTTGCCCGTTATTAACATTAAACTCACTAAAACTATGAAATAAATTACTACCCCGTAACGCACCACCATCAATCTTATCTTCTATACCGTTATTAGGAATGAAGCGAGAGCGTTCTGCTCCTAAGGTATTATCGGGTGTAATTTGGGCAAATGCAGGCACACTGGTAAGAATTGTCAAACCACTAAACAGCGTTTTGACAAGCCAAATCTGTCTATTTTTCATAGAGAATAAAAAGGTGAAATTAGCGATGTAGCAATTTAACTCTATACATAAATTTATCTTGTAAAAATCTTTTCATATTATTCCCTATACAATTATGAAGATACAGCTAGTACTTGACAAAGTTTTTGTAAAAGCTTTGCTAAACCACGTCTATTTTGAAAACCATAGTTTTTGCTTACGAGTATTCAATTGGATGAGGTGGGCACGGCATGATTAAGGTTAGGGAGCAATGCAAGAATATTGTGGGTGTTCCCTACAAGGAAATTTATTGTTTGGTATTTCCTAGCGGACATTGTTAAATGCACCAAACCTATGAACAGTCAACTTATACCAAGTTGCGTTCTATCATAGTAGTTCGAGTCGGCGTTGCTGAATCCAGGTATGAATTTATCTCACGCAGAGGCGCAAAGGCGCAGAGAATAAGAGTTTTAAAGTTATTCAGCAGACCCTACTTATTACTTATTACTTATTACTTATTGCTTGCGCGTAGCACTATATTGTTGGCTTATTTGCTTGATGTATTAGAAGATGCTGATGTACATAAAAACTTCAGAAATTGTTCACGATTTTTCACAAAAGCTGGCGAAGGTTTATTAACTTGATAAAGAGCTAACAAAGCATCAGACCAAGCATTAAAAGTATTATTTTCTGTTTTATGTATGATTTCATAGTTGAGGAAAAATGCCGCTTTTCTCAGAGCAATTTCTTCTGGAGAAGCTTTAGCATTTTTCAATTGTTGTTCCAACGCCTGTAATTGTTTTTGAACCTTGTCCCGCTCATCTTTGGGCATTATTTTAAACAATGCCCCCTCAGTGCTTCCCGATAATTGCCATTCATATATTGTGCCTGGTTTTAGGGATTCTTTACCACCGTAGAAAGCCTTTTTATCCTTCAGGTTAACGGTTTGTGTCCACACATCTTTGTCACTACCAAGCTCGCGGACAATTAATTCCACCTGTTTATTATCCCCTGAATATTGCCATAAAAATAATGGCCGATCGCTCCACACAATATATGTATCAATTATACCAGGTGCAATTGAGTAAATTTTACTAATACAGGTCTCGCCACGGGAACCTAGTGGTTTTTTGGGAGGACGACGGAAAATTGATGACCAACCCGTTGATTGCTGGGTAATCATTTGACTAGATACAGGAGATAAATTGATACTACTAACCAAGATAATAGAGGGAATGAGGGTCAAACTAAGCAATAACGAGGGATAATTAAACATGATGTTTTCTCCTTGTAACAGGTAAAATGTAAGCTAAGAAAACCGCAGAGGGAAAAAACCAAGGAAGTAAAACCCCTGCCGATATATATAGTTGCAATCCTGCTATACTGTAAAAAGCGATCGCACTTAGGGAACTAGTTAAAATTTGAGTTTGATTAAATTTAGACCTTTTATTAAGTGAAATGACAGTAATTTTACTGGCAATTACTGCCAATCCAATCATCCACATATCTGGGATAGGGATTACCATGCGACGGCTGAGAAAATGGTGAATCATGTATGCTAAGGATTCACCCCCTGTCATCCAATCTTGTTTAGTCCAATAATAGGTGGCAGCAGAGGTGGAAAATCTGTCTGGTTGCCCTGGGGCAATTCCCAACCGTTCATCGCTACCCACGGCAATTAAAACTACTTGTTTGGATAATAAGGACAACTCGTGAGGCTGTGCATTTTCAATCAATTTCCAGGCAGGAACTGTTTGATAAACTTGCTGGGGAGGAATGGAGAAATCTACGACGGGTGTTAATTTGAATGGCGATTTCCATCGGTAGATATTAGTAACAGGGGCTTGTGAATGCTGCTTATCTAGCAAATCCAAAAACTGAGTACGTAAATTTGTGACTCTGTCGGTGTGTGGCTGGGGTAATTGGCTAATTTTCTGGTTAGCTGTTGTATGCACCAAGGACATTAAATATGCAAAAGGACAAGCTTGGCGACAATCTCCTTGGGATTCTGGTAGCTCTACAAAATGGGGATATGCATCTAGATATGCTTGTAAAGTCCAATTCCAATTGGTAATTCCCAGAGATTTATCAGAACCAACCTCTCTTCCAGATACGAGCCTTGCACCAAAAATTAGCCACATATTCTCATTGACTGCCCGACGCACAGCCCTACCTAAATCTTCATCCCCCGATGGAGGATCTGTTTGTGGTGCATCAAAGATAAAATCGATCCCAACCACAGAAGCATTTAATTTCCTCACCCTATCAAGTAACTTAGCAATGTAGCTGCGGTTCATGGGCAAGAGTTGGGAATTCGGCAGCTTGGCACGGGAAATAGACTCCATATCAATTTGTATGAGGGTGACTGGTGGAGTTTCTGTCGCTGAAATTTGAGCAGTTGCATGACGGTAAACTGCTTGGGTAAATATACGCCCATCCAACAAAAAATCTGTAATCAAGAAACTTTGGCTAAGGGTAATGGTGGCAATAAGTGCGATCGCTTCTACTAAAGTTGGTATACTTTGATGTAGTAGCAGTTTCCATTCAAATGGCGGAATGCGGTACAGTTCTGCTCCGGGATGGCAAAATAGGGAAGGTACTAAGTAGGATGAAGGGTAAGTGTGGCTTTTTTCCATACGCAGAAATTGTCGTGCTGCCATTACCGATTCATATACATCCTGGTGTTTCCCTAAACCTTGGAGAAACTGCGCTAAAAATTCCTGAGCGACAAAATTGTGAATTGGTTCGCGCATTACCACAACCTGACTAAAACCCAAGTCAATTAGGGATTGGGCAATATTGATGCCACTGCAAGAGTTAAAAATGGCTACTTGTAATCCCCGTTGCTTGGCAATACTCAGTTGAGGGGTAATTTGATTAATAGAAATTGATACACCAGGAGCAATACCCAACTCCCCGCCAGTCATTGCCGTTTCATTACTATGCCCAGCAAAAAATAATATATCCCATCCCTTTTCATCTGCGATCGCATCACTGATTTGTTGTATAACTTGAATAGGAGTTTGTTTCGGCTGCCAACCAACCAACTGTACCTCTGCAATCCTATTTAAGGATTTGACTGCTTGCCTATCTCCTTGAAAATTCAATCCAGTATCATCGCCTAAAATTGCTAAAATTCGGGGACGTACTTGACGTTTAATTGGCTGCTGCTGAACTGTTTCCGCACCAATATTTAAAGGAGCGCGAATCATTTGCATTGCCTTGCCCAGTTCCCAATCTTCCCAAGGAAAACGTTCTAATTCCATAGTTGTACAAGTTAAGAATACTTGCACAATCCGATCTATTTCTGAATTTATTTGCGTAATTTTATTACGAATATCATATAGTTCAGCACTTTTGAGCCAGCGATGAAACTCGTACATTAACTTAGTTTCTGCCTTGACTAATTCCGCGTGCCAATCCACCACAGGCACTACTACACCACCACTAACTGTCCTTCCCCGCATATCTTCTGACTGGTAGAAGTTCAGATATGCTCGTTGCCAATTTTGATACAACTGAGTCAAGGTAGCAGGATAGACAATTTCAGCATTTAATCTTTGTCCCTGTCCCCAGGATAATTCAAATATACAAAGTTGTTCAAATTTTTGAATTTTAAGATTAAAAATATGGTAATTAATTTGCATAATTAAACGAAACTCCTCAAGGGCGCACGCAATGCGCCCCTACTCCTAAACTCCGAACTCCGAACTCCCTATTTTCAAGCTAGTCCCCCATGAACGTTTGTACACAACCTGCCGATGAAAATACCTCGACTGCGTCTCCCACACCTAAGCTGTCAACCATCAACTAACAACTAACAACTAACAACCATTTTCAAGTTAGCCGTCAACCATTAACTATCAGGCGTTGCATAAATATGAATTTACCTCGCGCAAAGACGAGCCAGTGCGTTGGGCGGCTCCGCCGACTTGAAGCAACTGGCGTGCAAAGGCGCAAAGTTACAAAGAAAAATAAGGGTAATTTTGACATATCATATCCTGATTCAGCAATGCCAACTATCAACCATCAACCATCAACCATAGACACTTACAACTCCAAAACAAAAGGGGGAATTTCAAATACAAATTCATCATCTACTGTCACTGTCACCCAGAATTTTTCATCCCAATTACCAATGACTTGAGCATAGAGAATGCCTTGACTAGTATCTGGTAATGATTGTAAAAATAATTGCTGTGTTTCATCCTGTACCTCTAATTGCAAACTTCTGGGCATTTTCCCTTCTGGCTGAGAACCCAAAGCAATTAACAACATCCATTCTGAGTTTTGAGATATTTCCGATAATATCCATGTGATTGCATACAATCGCACACTGCCACTTGCACATTCTAAGTCACGGAAAGCACCCCGCGCTATGGCAGGAATATCAATTCCCTGTTGGTTTAACCCCCCTCGAATTTGTTCAAAACTTTCTGGTGAAGAGCGTAGTTGTGAGACTGCTGGTAATGGCATTAATATCCACCCCAACTCTTGGGCTACTGTATCTATTTGATTATTAAACCAAAGTCCAATATTTATCAAAGGTTGTAATGTGGAAGGAGTTGCAGATTTATACACCCAATTAATTAATTCTGGATTACTTAATAAACTTCTTCCTTCTGGGATGGTTAGTAATTCCCAAGGATACTGATTTTGTAGTTGAGATGTGAGTTTTATCAGCTTTTGTTGCAACAGCACCACATCATTTTCTATCACAGGTGTGGCTACAGGTAATTGAATGGCATTTGCATCTAAACAGCGCAAATTTAATAATAGAGCATTAGCATCTGTATTGAACCATGTGTCAGGTATACTATATGTCCAATCTGAATCTATTTGTAATGGTTTTAATGCTTGGTAATGACAAAATTGTTCGTAGCTGATAAACCCCGATATAGCAACCCGTTCTTGTTCCTCTTCAACCTGCATTAACACATAAAAATTTGCTGTTAAATCAGGAATATCAAACACTGGAAAAGGAATTGAATGTTTATTCATGAAATGACTTGCAGTTAACAGGCAGATTTTAAAATCACCCACCCTAATATTACAAGCAGCACTGCATAAATTTGCATATGCAGGTTGCCAAATAGAAGCCGAATCAGTCTCTATCTCTAAATCTATTGCCCGCTCCTTCAACCATTCCTCAAATCCCAAAACCGCTAATGCACAAAGGTAAACCTGCCAACGTTGTTGCGACAAGGGAATTGATTGACTCAAACGTGCAGCCTTTTGAAAATGCTGTGGTAATAATTCTGTTTCGGTTTCATTCAGAGAATCGAACAAATCAATAAAATCTAACTCTGGTGTCTGTTGATTATTCATTAGTTGTTAGTTGTTGGTTATTGGTTGTTGGTTGTTGGTTGTTAGTTGTTAGTTGTTAGTTGTTAGAATAAACTTGGTTTGAAAAAAAAATCATATTGTTGTGGTTTTATACATGAAATCAATTTATTTTTTGTTTTGGTTAAACTAAAAATCACCTCTTTTATCTAAATAACGACATAAACGACGAGCCAATAAACTACATAAAGGTTGATTGCGTATAGGCTTTTTGGTTTCTGATTCAGCCTCTTGAATTATGTTGTCAATTTGTTCATCTAAAATTACTTCAATCCTTTTGTCTAAAGTTTCTAATTGCTGAGAAGCTGTCAAATATTTGGCAGTTTCTAAAACGCGATCGCGCAAATTAATTAATAACCTTTGCCGAATATCAGCACGAAATTCATTCAACTTTACAAATCGTGTAACTTCATATTGCTTTTTAAACCCAATTTGAGAAGCAATTTGGCTCATTGGTTGACCTTGACAATGAAAAAGATGTAAGGCAGTAAGTAATGATTTTTCATTCTTATTCGCAGAAACTTTGCGTTGTAATTTAGATGTAAAATCATCAATCACCTGGAAAATAGCTTGGTCTAAAGATTCAATAAACTGATTGTGATACAACTTCAAAAATTTTATTTGTTCTTCATCTTCTTGAGTCAATTGTGAACCTTCTACCATTGGTTGTATATCAGGTTGGTCAAAAGAAACTTCAGCAATATAACCCCCTTGTGATACAATTTTATACCGCCTTAATTTAGCAGCAATACCTTGCAACTGACTCAACAGTAATTCATGACTCATCACCCTCCCAGTACGATTTTTTAGGTCATCAGCAATGCGAGTTAACTGCTCAGATGTTGGTGGCTGACAAGCTAATTTTATGCCTTGCATTCGTTGCCTTAAACGCTCTTGACGATAAACTGCATGGTAACTGATTAATAGTTCCCTTCTTTGCTTAATTTCCAAATCTACTGCATGATAAAAATCAGCAAAAATTCGTTGTAATTGCTGCGGACTTGTATCATTTAAAAGTGCCCAGTCACTAATGAGGAAGACCCCATGCTGAAGCAGAAATTTCTTCAATTCTGGATGCTGTTTTACATAACGTTTTACCCAAGTATTCAGCCTTCCTTTATCGGGATGAAAGGTTTGTAATAAACTTGTCGCTAAGGATTTATAGCCAGATTTTTTCTGTTGCTTTGGAGTCATCCAAAGAACTTCATCAGGTAATACAAATGGCAGTAAATCTACATTACTAAAACCTTTGTTATTACCAAACTTAACTCCCAAATCCCAGCAAACTCGATCTATTTGGTGTGAAATATAACAGCGCAGACAAATTTCAGCTAAGTGTGATTCTTCATTACTGCTTGTTTCCCCACCCCGACACATTTGTTGCCAAAGTTGGCGTACAATCTTGGAATCCTGAATTTCAGGATTGTTTGTAAATTGATTTTGAAAATAAGTTTGTGCAACACTAATGCTTTCAGTCTGGCGTTTATTGCTAAAATCTAATTTGACAAATTGCCAATAAGCTGATACAATCACGACGGTATTTTTACTGAAGAAATATAAATTACTCCAATTTTTTCACCTCATTTCAGGAAAAGCAATTTGTTTGGTTGATGCTTTGCTATTTCTTTAATATTTGTGGGGACTGAGTAAAATTAAATCGTAGGGCAAGCGATCGCTCCTGGGATATATAATATAAGATAGGCGATCGCTCGATGATTATCTCCGTTAAATTGTGGTGATTTTAAGAGCGTGATTCTTCTAAAAATATGATCCAAAGGTGAATCAGGCTTCTATGTTTAATTAAAAATTACCAAGTCCCCCACGTATGTTTGTCCACTCATTAACATCAAAACCTGTTCTAAATCGACAGGCATAAGAATCACCATTAGCGCACCAATTATTCAGTGTTTGATTAGCTCGACGATATTCATAGCAGCTTTGTGAATATCCAGAAGAACACCTATTGCTAGCAGCTAATCCATAGTTATAAATTCTCATATATACCGAGGGATGACGTTGGGATTGTCTATATCTAGCTCTTCTCCTAGCATTTCTTCGTCGTATTGCTTGTTCGGCAATTTGATGGTAGATACTCTTGTTTTGTTTTTGTTGAGCATATTCACTAGTTTGAGAGTAATCTTTAGCACTAGCAACACCACTAGTTAAAACAATTGCAGTTAATGCAGCGCCCAAAATTGCAAAATGACGTTTCATTATAATTTACTCCTTACAATGTGAGACTTATTGATAGGTTATGGTGAGGCGAAAAACCGACTCTCATGGTGATTCAACGAAGAGGAATTGGGTTAAGGCATAACACTGTATTTCAATTTTCTAGCAAGACTTAATAACCAACAAAAATCATGCTACTTGTTTGTTAGTTTTACCTTATTGTGATAGTGAAATACCCTACCCAATATCAGAAAAATCAAGCACTCATCTTTTATCTGGGATGATTAGTTCTGATTAGATGTGACCTTGTTGACCAATCATATTAGCCATATCTACAACAATATTATGAGTTTGAATCTTGTCTCTAGTGTATGAGAAAGGATCTGATATATAAGCTGGTGGATTATACATAATGCCAAAATAAAGAGGTTGATCGTACCATTCCCCTATTCCTTGGTCTATAGCTCTATAACCTCTTGAATACAAGTCGCCAGCTTGAGACATTAACCCATCAAGAGTCCAATTACCTATAAAAGAAGTTGTCCCTGGTATATCAGAATAAGTAGCAGACCAAGAACCATTAGTATAATTTACGTCAACTATATCAATCTTAAAACCAACTATTTGCCTTAAATCACCGATCAAATCATCAAAGCTATCATATTTTAATTCGTGAGCTGTGTAGTTATGGAAGGATGTTAAGTTATGAGATGTGTATGTTAGTGACATAATTTTGTCCAAATTCTAATTCAACTACCTCCCTATATTTCTGAGGTGGGGTAACTTATGCAAATCAAGGGGAGTTGTAGTGAAAAATCTGCCCGTTAACGTAAATTAGACACCGGAAGTGGCTTCCCGTAGAGTAGACACAAAGTTTTGATTATAAGCAATTAGGCGAACTTGATATGATGAGAAAATAATTTTTGAGTGCAATCCGGAATGCTGTATTGAGGATTTGTAGCTCACAATACAATAGACAGTTAGGCCAAAACAGCCTGCTGTCATTATGTATTAACCTTGCAAAGGAGAATAAGAATGAGCGAAAAATCCGTTGAGAAACAGTGCGTGGTTTCGTGCAAAGGTGCTCCAACCCGTGACTGGTACGCATGGAACAACTTGATGCCACCTAAACCCGACGATTTTCACGTCGTTGGCGAAGTAGAAGTCGGTAACCCAGGAATTGTGGCAAAGCTCTACCCAAGAGTACCACAAGGGATCAATCCTGAAATTCTCTTGATGAATCTAGTTCTGATTCAGCAGCCGGGAATTTGGCCACAAATTGTTACCTGGATTCCGGCGCGGTACGACAAAGTTATCATGAACAGCATGTATAAGAGGGTCAACATATTCTGCGAAGATAATATTATCGCAGACATTGAGGTTGAAGATGTGCATTAGCATATAGACACCGATGACTGTTTACCCAGAGAGTGGTATCACCGTCGTGGGGTAACACTCTTATCGCTTTGCTCGCAGACACCCCATCCTTGAAGCTGACTTTTTACGTTATATGGAAAGTTATCCAAAAACCTAGGGCGTGTTTTCTTTCCTCATTCGTAGGTTGGGTAGAACGAAGTGAAACCCAACTGGGTGTACGGAAAATGTTGGGTTACTCTGCGAGAAGCCCCTTCGGGTCTACGTTCGGAAACCCAACCTACAATTGATACTAATTTGGGGTTTGAAAACACGCCCTAGCCCGGTTTGGGGGATGAGGTGGCGAGCAGTATAAAAATAAACTGGTAAAGTCCGTAATTTTTTGTATTATCCAACACCATATAATTGCTATCAAGAGTAATCATAATGACACAGACATATATATCAAAAGTCATCGTTGACTTATGGGAACAAGAAGTGACACTTGAATGGACAGGACCAAATGCAGCAGCACAAAAAACAGGTCCTTACCACTGTACCCCTGGTGCAGGTATTTCCGGTGTCAATTGTGATCATGTTACAACCAGTAAAAGGAGTGGGACAAATTGCACTCCAAAAGGTGAATTTTCGGTGATTCGCCACGAACCTCATTTTAGCAAGTACCCAGAAGCGAAATGGGTAACACGTTTTCAAGATGATTCCCGTGGAATTGCTCTTCATTATTATCCAACTGTTCCTGAATACCCTGCATCTCGTGGATGTGTTCGTATCGCCAGCTTAGAAGGAGCAAGATTAATTCATGACAACACAAAACCCGGACAATCAATTGTCAGGGTGCATGGAGAACTACGACCGAAATTCAGTCATATTTTAAAGCGTGGAGACACTGATCGAGATGTAAGAAAGGTTCAGCATCAGCTAGTTGATCAAGGATATAGTCTAAACGTTGATGGCGATTTTGGTCCGACAACCGAAGCAGTAGTTAAACAGTTTCAACAAGACAAGGGGCTTGTATCTGACGGAGTAATTGGTTCTCAAACCTACGGGGCACTTTTTGCGTAGTGGATGGAAACGACTGTCCGTTCGCTCATTTTTGAACCGAAAATTTAATTAAGCCTTACAAACCCCGATCGCTGTTTGAGGTTTAGTGATTTTGTGGTGAGAACCCCTCCCGTCAGCGCAAGCGATCGGGAGTCTTCTCGCTCCATTAAGATACAATAGGATAGTATTTTAGTATAATAAAGTCAGGCAATGAAACAAATCCTTAAAAATGTTAAGGTATCAGAAATTCCTAAAATTATCGCTCAGTTAGGACTTTCTGGTGAACAAGAAGTTAATTTAACGATTGAAGAAGCTTCAGAAAATCTCTTGGCAATTATGGATAGAGTAGGCAAAAAAGCTCAAGACAAAGGATTGACAGAAGCTCAGTTAACAGAACTTCTAGCAGATGAATCATAATCGAGTGGTTATAGATACTAATGTTTTTATTAGTGCTTTACTCAATCCAGAAGGAACACCCAGGAAAGTAATCAATATAGCAATAAGCCAATTTTTAATTCTCCAGAGTGAGGCAACTTATCAAGAATTGGAATCGAGAATAAGTAAAAAGAAATTTGATAAATATTTAGAAGAGAACGATAGATTCAAATTTTTGTTAGCAGTTAGAAATGAAAGCTTATTTATTGATATAGTTCATCAAACGGAAATTTGTTCAGATTCAGATGATAATAAATTTTTGGAATTAGCCGTGTCTGGAAATGCAAGCTACATTATAACAGGCGACAAAGACCTTTTAATTCTTAATACTTATCAAGGAATCGCAATTATTACACCCGCCAATTTCCTGTCCATCGCCCAGGGATAAGCTAGTGCGAACCTCTCCCTCAGCGCAAGCGTTAGACTCGATGATATTACGCCATAGGTTCTTTGCTCCACTTCAAACAGTCGAATATTTAACAGCCAAAGTTGTTATCCATCATTATATTTACCCAATATGAACAATATAGTAGGTTGGGTGGAGCGGAGCGTAACCCAACACAGATATATTGGGAAAACATGGAGAATCTATCTAAAGTAGCCCAATCCATTATGGAAATATTCTATTTTGGGATAATTGCACCTCATACTAAAAATTTTGAAGAGGATATTTTTTGGTTGAATTGGAAAATATTTTTCTAGTTTAAATAATGTCTGTTTTAATTCACATTTGTTGGGTTCCACTTCGTTTCACCCAACCTACGAGGAATTGCGATCTGTTTTAATTCACATTTGTTGGGTTCCACTTCGTTCCACCCAACCTACAGGGAATTGCGATCCCACTGAATGGAAGTATGAATTTACATTTTTCGAGATTATTGAAGAACGATTCTTTGCGCCTACCCTTCGGGAAGCCACCTACTCTTCGAGAACGACTTCGTCGAACGGTGTCTAATGCGTTCTTTGCGCGAACTTAATTCATACTCCAATTCAGCAACGCCCATATTTATACCTTTCCCCCTATTTATTCAGAGTCTCCTACAATGGTAAATCCAGCCCAATAGTAAGGATGGGTATAAAGTTGCTCGTCAGCAGACATTTGCTTAATTTTATATAATTCAGTTGCTAAATCTGCTTTCTGGCTCAACTCTTCTTTGCCTAAATCACTAAGTAAATCCTCATACCATCGTACCAACTCCCCGGCTGTGACTTCTCGTAACCAGCCTGTAGCTGTTGCTAAAGCCTGAATGGGTGACTTACCTTGTTGTAAGTTGCGATAAAATTCCACAATTACTAAAGTACTGGCGGCTGATTCCACAGTCCACAGGGGAGCGAGGACATAATTAACTCCCTGACTCAAAAAGCCGCTAGCTAACCCCACATACTCAATATTCAGAGTTTGGTTATTTCCAGAAATAAAGGTTTCATTCGCTGCCAAGCAGACTAATTTGTAACTAGCCAGGGAATGGTTGCAGATATCTACTAAGGTAAGTTTCTCATCTCCAGCCAGAAGTAATGCAGATTCATGGGGGTTAGTAAAATTGTTAATGCCATAGCCATTAAAATGCAAAATCTGGTGATGATTATCTAGGGCATTTTCTAACTGATTTTTAGTCGCCTCTCCAGTCACAATGGATGTACAATTGGCAAACATTTGGTTCACAGCTTCTGTTTGCAGTTTGCTAAACCGCAATGGTAGATAACCGTTACTATTGGGATATTCGACACTCAGTAAAGATTGCTGACGGTTGATACTAAATGCTGTGGATTGACCTAATAATCCAATTTGAGTACTGGGTAAATAGGTAATTACGTAATTGCCATGAAAAAGTTCGTGCAAGGGAAATCGATGCAAGTCTTGATGGGGAACTAAAATTAGCTGGTTTATATCTTGTAGTTCTTCTTCTATATTGGCAATATTGAGAATTTCCCGGAGATGTTCTAGGCGTTGCTCCATTAACAAGCGCCAAGAATGGGTGATTTGACTTTGTTTATCCTTAGCTGTTTGTCGATATTCCTGGTATTGCCAATCCCAATCTTGCACCCAATCTTCCAAGTCTACTAACCTTTGGACTACTTCTGGCAGGGGAAACTGATTATTTTCCCCTGGGTTGAGCATGGGAGTAAAAATGTGAATGGGTTCTGGATAATTATGCTTCAACACAAATGTATGCATACCATAGGGACTTATATGCCAGTACACCATCGCCGTGGTGGAATTGAGCAACTGTTGAATGGATTTATAAGTAGGTGAGTAAATCTCTTCATTCCAACCGTACAATTGCCAGGTTAAACAAGCATTCTTTCCCTGTTCGGCTATTTCTAAGGCTGATACAAATTCCCCTGATTGGATGGATAAATCCACCGCCAATTGCCCCAAGCCAGCAACTTTTAAGGATAACTGCTTTTTGTCTGCTTCGGTAAACTGAGGATCTCCCAGTAAATATCCCCAAACATTCATCCCCTGTTCGTGTAATTCTTGTGCTTGGGGAATTTGACCCAAGCCCAGTAGTGCTATAATCTGGGATTGCAAAACTTCTAGGTGCAGTTGGGGAAAGTCTTCTGCCGTAAGGATAGATAGGGCTAAATCGTATTCAGCTACCGCTTGCATCCAATAATCCCGGTATGCCCCATCTCTTCTGCCTTGACTGTATAAAGCATTACCCATAGCTAAATGCAATCTTCCCCAAGGTTCGGGATGGGTGTCCTGATGGATATGTTTCAACCCTTCCTCGTAGGTTGCCAATTTGCCGTAGTAACCCCTTTGATTGAGGGCAGGATTGCTATGGGCAATATCACTTTCAAAACTGAGGTGGGGGTCGCAATGGGAGGATTTTTCCACGGCATTAGCCCTACTCATCCAAGCTTCCCAATAATCTGGTTTGATTGCCAAGGCTCGATCATAGGAGGCGATCGCACTTTCCAAGTGTCCTAAATAAAACAATGCCACTCCGCGATTATACCAGGCTAAATCAAAGTCGGGTTGGAAGTAAACCGCTTGTTCGTAGGAGGATACTGCTTCTGGGTAGCGTTGGAGGTTATCTAAGGCTACACCCCGGTTATACCAAGCTAGGTAGAAATCGGGTTTTAATTCTAGGGCTTTGTCCCAAGCGGCGATGGCTGCTTCCAGGTTCCCCAATTGAATTAAAGCCACCCCTTGGTCGATCCACACATCGTGGAAATCTGGTTGGATTTCGCTGGCTCGTTGGTAAGCAGCGATCGCTTCTTGCCACCGTGACAATTTATCCAGGGCTGTACCCTTAAAATACCAAGCTTCGTGGTTTTGGGGAGCAATGGCAATGGCTCTGTCAAAACTGGTAATTGCCTCTGACCATTGACCTAATTGATACAGGGAAATGCCCCGTTGTAACCAAGCCGAATCCGATTGGGGTGTAATTTCGATCGCCTGATTATAGCTAGCGATCGCTTCTTCCTGTTTGCCCAAACCAGATAAAATGATACCTCTTTGATACCAACCCAACCCATATTTAGGGTTAATTTCCAGGGCTGTTTCGCAACTAATCAAGGCATCATTGTAGCGTCCCAAATTATACAATGCCATAGCGCGACCAGACCAGGCTTGGTAATGGTCTTGGTTCAGTTCCATTGCCCGTTCGTAGTAGGGGATGGCATCTTCAGAACGCCCTAACTGTACCAGAGCATCCCCTAATTTATACCAAGCTTCTTCGTAGGTAGGTAGGAGTTGTAATGCTTTGCCGTAGTTTTTAATTGCTGCTTGAGTTTCTCCCGCAGCTGCCAGTACCATGCCCTGATGACATAAGCTTTCTGGGTTTTGGGGTTCAATTTGTAACGCCTGATCGTAACTGGCGATCGCTGATTGGTATTGTTTTAACTTCCGCAACACCCAACCCCTGTCTGCCCAAGCTTCTTGGTAATCTGGCTTCATGGCGATCGCTTGATCGAAGGCTGCCATTGCCTCTTCTAATCTTGACAAAGCAGCCAAAGTTATGCCTTGGTTATACCAACCCTTGGGAAAATCAGGCTTCAGAGCGATCGCCCGTTGATAAGATGTCAAAGCCGATTCATAATTACCGAGGTGAAATAGGGTCAAACCCGTGTTAAACCAATATTCATAGGCTTGGGGTTGAAGAGCGATCGCCCGTTCGTAGGATGACAGTGCAGCAGATAAGTTACCCTGCTTTGCTTGTTGCAGTCCTTGGAAAAACCAACTTTGAGCTGACTCCTCCATGCTTTGGGAGGTTTGTTGCCCTTCTACCTCCAGTGGTTCTACGGTTTGATTGTGTAACCCAGAAGACAGTTGTTGTACTAAGCTCGCACTCTGTTGCAACCGTACTAATAATTCATCTAAGGTATGGGCTACGGGTTCTTGTAACTGATTTCCAGGGAGATTTTCACCCCATGCTGTTGTAGCTTGTTCTGCTGGGGTTTGTCTGACCTGAATGCCGTGATTTTCGTGGCTAGAATTTAGGGGTGTGGTGGGAGAGATTTCTATTTCCTCTGTTTGTTCCACCACTGATTCAGATGTAGGGATGGTTACTGGGAAATCGGCAGCTTGTTCTCCCCAAAGTTGTGTGGTTGGGGGTGTAGATATATTTTCTCTGGTATCTGCTGCATATGAAGTTGGTTGTATGGGTTCTTGGATTTGGGAACCTGTAAAAACTTGTTCTTCAGTATCCGCAACTACTGCTGATGGTAGAGGTGGAGTTTCTAGGATATCCTCCTGATATTGCCACGGTTGGGGAATTGTGGTGAATTGGGAATCACCAGTCACCTGTGCTTCAGTATCCGCAACTGACTCTGACTCAACTTCTGCTGGTAGAGGTGGGGGTAAATCTGGCGGTGTAGATGGAGTTTCTGGGATATCCTCTTGGTATTGCCAGGGTTGGGGAATTGTGGTGAATTGGGAATCATCAAGAACCTGTGCTTCAGTATCCGCAACTGACTCTGACTCAACTTCTGCTGGTAGAGGTGGGGGTAAATCTAGGGGTGCAAATGGAGTTTCGAGGATATCCTCCTGATATTGCCAGGGTTGGGGAATTGTGGTGAATTGGGAATCACCAGTCACCTGTGCTTCAGTATCCGCAACTGGCTCAGGTAGGGGTAAATCTGGCGGTGTAGATGAAATGTCTGGGATATTATCTTGGTATGACCTTGGTTGTATGGGTTCAAGGAGCTGGTAATCTGTAGCTAATTCCCCTTGATTGTGGACAACTTGTCCTTCCCAACCTGGCTCTAGTTGATTTTCAACCTCAGTTTCATACCCAGCAAAATAATTGGGTGCTTGATACTCCAAAACTTGTTGTGGTGAATCCTGGGGAATATCATCCTCAGTCATTTGGAAGTCAGCAAACTCTTCTCCCAAATTCCGAGTCATCAACTGAATGCCGATTTCATAGGCAAGTTCGCTAATCTCCCCGATATCTAACTCACCCAAATCTACCAATCGGGAAGCCAACTCACTATTAGGTGCAGGAGAAGCCAACAAGCGATCGCCAAAACCACTCAGCCATTCCAACCAGCGTTGATTATCTATCCGGTGTTCCATGCGTTGCAAATATTTCAACGCCCATTCTTGTCCCCGCGCTTGATATACACCTTCTAGTAACTGAGTAAATAAAAATTCTAGATCGGAATTACTCAGTTCTGGTGGAGGAGCAAGTAATTTTTTCTCCGTAACATGGCGCGAAGCAATCCATTTGCCCCCAGATAACCACTTAAAAAAACGTTGAAGCCACTGCAATAGCTGCTTGAGCATCTGCTGCACTTTGGGATATTTTCCTAGATTTTTGTGATGCTCCTCCAGGGAGCCACCTAACGGTGATGGTACAAAACATCCGCCTGACGGCGATCGCTATGTATCAAAAATAATGCCAAACTAGTTAGATAACTAGGGCGATGGCGTTTTGGTTAGATAATTCCTAACCCATTGATTTAACCAGTCCGATGACAATTTGACAACAGGTTTGACATACTCCCACCGTCAAGCTACGCTGTGACGGGGGATTCTTAAACTCGCATATAGTGAGCTATATTTCTACTTACTTAACTCGTATCCCTATATATTAAAGATTACACCACCTATTGCCCATATTCCTTCATTAAGAATATGTTAAGGAGAAGACCTATTTTTTGCCACTCCCTTATTCATCCGTGTTTGATTGATTTTCCTCATTAAATTGATTAATCAGTCCTTGAATAATCCTTTCTGGGTCTTCCGTATCTAAACCTAGTTGTTGGGCAATTTGCTGGCATAAATTCCGATCCTGTTGCAACATGGAAAACAATTCATCTAAAGTAACAGTTTGATATTCCCCTTCTGGGAGGTTATCATGTTCGTCTTCCCCGGTAGTAATTACGGGATTAGAGGACGTATTTTGTGTAAAGACACTTTCGTCGCCCAATTCAAAATCACCTGAGAATGGGGACGGTGCCGCATCTGGTCCTTCATATTCAAAAATGGGTTCCTTTTGGTTGCGGGTTAACAAATCCATACCAATATCGTGGGCATAGTCTCCCACATCGCCAACCTCTAGCTCGCCTAATTTCACCATCCGAGCAGCTAATTCATTGTTAGGGGTAGAAGATGCCATTAACCTCTCCCCAAAGCCATCTAACCACTGTAACCACCGTTCCTGGTCAACCCGATGTTCGAGATTTTGCAACCACTTCAGTGCCCAAGCTTGTCCTCTTTCTTGATGTACTCCCTCCAACAGTTCGGTAAATAGAAACTCTAAATCCGTATCGCTGAGGGATGGAGGAGGTTGCGATTGGATATTAGCTTCTATCTGGGATACTTTTTGTTGTTTACCAAACAAGCGTTGGAAAAAATTTTTAATCCATTGAATCAACCGCTTGAGCATTTACCGCACCATGAGTATTTCTGAGATTACCCTAAAGATTTTAGCGATCTCTGGTGACAAGAGGCTCATGTCGTCATATTACTTACTGTTGCAGGAGTGGGGGAGTGTGGGGAGGGAAGGAGTGAAGGAGGGAAGGAGTGAAGGAGGGAAGGAGTGAAGGAGGGAAGGAGTGAAGGAGGGAAGGAGGGAAGGAGGGAAGGAGTGAAGGAGGGAAGGAGTGAAGGAGTGAAGGAGTGATTAATTAAACTAACAACTAACAACTAACAACTAACAACTAACAACTAACAACCATCAACTGGAGTTGCAATATAAAATAATTGCATCCCGAACTTAAATCTTGTGCTACAGTTCCATTTTGCAAAGACATTGACTTTTGACTTTTGACTGACGCTCAGCGGTTGACATTTCCCAGCCATGTCTTATGAACCCCTACACCACAAGTATCGCCCCCAGAGTTTTGCTGAACTAGTAGGACAAGAGGCGATCGCTACTACCCTGACTAATGCCATTAGCACAGGCAGAATTGCTCCTGCCTACTTGTTTACTGGCCCTAGAGGTACGGGGAAAACTTCTAGTGCCCGGATTCTTGCCAAATCCCTCAATTGTTTGAGTAGCAACCGCCCCACCCCCGAACCCTGTGGTAAATGTGATGTATGTGTGGGTATTACTAAAAGCTCTACCCTGGATGTAATTGAAATTGATGCTGCTAGCAATACTGGGGTTGATAATATTCGGGAGGTGATAGAAAAGTCCCAGTTTGCCCCGGTACAGTGCCGCTACAAGGTTTATGTGATTGACGAGTGTTTAACTGGGGATTCTCTGGTTTTAACCAGTGAAGGCTCAGTTCGGATTGACGATCCCAAAATTAAAGGGAAAAAAGTTCTTAGTTATAACGACACTACAGGAAACTGGGAATACAAAAAAGTTGTTCGTCACTTAGATCGGGGAACAAAACAAACCTTAATAATTAAGACAACTAACCGTGAAATTCGATGTACGGGCAATCATTTAATTAGGACTGATACAGGGTGGATACCAGCCAGAGACGTAAAAGAAGGAACGAGGATACTATCTCCTGTGAATGTGGATGTGGAACCCTCATTTACAAATTTGGCACAGATGGACGATGTCGAATTCATAAAGCAGTCGAATACTTCTACATTGGTATGTCAGCAGAAACTGCTAGAAAATGGTTGGCAAATCTCCGAAAATACTCAATTTCCTCAATGGATTACAAATTTAGAGATAGTTAAATTGGTAGAAACAGGAGCAGTTGAACCTGTTTACGATATAGAAGTTGAAGATAATCATAACTTTGTTGCCAATGGGCTTTGCCTGCATAATTGCCATATGCTCAGTACCGCAGCATTCAATGCCCTCCTCAAAACCCTAGAAGAACCACCCCAGCACGTCGTATTTGTCTTAGCCACCACCGATCCCCAAAGAGTCCTACCCACCATAATTTCCCGTTGTCAGCGATTTGACTTTCGCCGCATTGCTCTTCAAGATATGGTAGGTCATTTAAGTAATATTGCTGTTCAAGAAAGTATTAATATTTCCACTGAAGCCATTACCTTGGTAGCTCAAACTGCCCAGGGAGGACTGCGGGATGCAGAAAGTCTTTTGGATCAGTTGAGTTTACTTTCTGGTGAAGTTACGCCAGATAAGGTTTGGGATTTAGTTGGTTCCGTGGGAGAACGGGACTTACTTGCTTTATTGGATGCGATCGCTACTGACAATCCCGAAGCAGTTTTAGATACCATCCGACAAATTTTAGACCGGGGACGGGAACCCCTAATTATCCTGCAAAATCTCGCCGCTTTCTACCGAGATTTACTGATTGCTCAAGCTGCACCCAATCGCCAGGATTTAATTGCTTGTACCGAAGAAACATGGCGATCGCTTGTTAATTTTGCCCAGCAATTAGATACTAGTACAATCTTGTTAGGACAGGAACATCTACGCACCGCCGAAGTTCAAATCAAAAACACTACCCAACCTCGTTTGTGGCTAGAGGTAACGTTATTAGGATTATTACCTTCCGCCCACACAAGCACACCACAACCTCAAACCAGAGTTATTACCAATAGAACGACTCAACCACCAGTAAACAAAACAAATCCTTCAACTCCCCCCACTCCCCAAACTTCCCCCACTCCCCAAACTCCCCAAACTCCCCAAACTCCCCACACTTCCCCACTCTCCCACTCCCCCACTCCCCAAACTCCCCACACTTCCCCACTCTCCCACTCCCCCACTCCCCCACTCCCCCACTCCCCTACTCCCCCACTCTCCCACTCTCCCCAAACTCCCCAGCAATCCTTAGATGAAATCTGGAATCAAGTTCTGGGAAATTTATCCATACCTGCTCAAGCTTTACTCAAACAACATGGGTATTTATTAAGTATCGACAAGGACGCAGCAGTTGTTGGAGTACCCCCAAAACTGGTAAAACTAGCTCAGGGGAAATTGACTGATGTGGAACGAGCATTTTCCCAAATGTATCCACAGAAATTAAAAGTCAACTTAGTTGCTCATCAACCCCAGAATAATCAAACTCAAACTAATCATGTTTCTGAGAACACAGAAGTACCTCAAAATGCCTCAGTTCCAACACCAAAACCGCAACCAGTCACCATTCCTCAAACACCAGAACCAGTAGTAGCGAAAGAGCCTGTTGCAGAAATACGTCAACCAGTTGCAACTTCACCCATCAGTAATGGCTTAGTTACAAAAAAGACTAGTGAGCCAGCCCCAGCTCCAGAACCTCCCCCCATCCAAAACCCCCTTACATCTCCCGGAGAAAATCGTCATTGGGAGCCAGATGAAGTAACAGTCGCGGCTCAACGCTTGGCACAATTCTTTGATGGAGAAGTAGTTAGTTTTACTGATGATTTTAGTGAATCTACTGATAATATGGCTACATCGGATTTAGCAGAAGGAATGATCGAAGATGATGATTTTTAGCTTAACCCTACCCGTTAGGTATTTTGTTATTTAAATAATCTCTATTTGTATCATATTTTATGTTGGGTTCCACTGCGTTTCACCCAACCTACAAGGAATTGCGATCGCATTTTTCACTTGCGCGTAGTGCTATATTGGGTTAAAAAATATGAAAAATTAATATCAAGAATCACATCATAATTTTGAGTATTCAATTTTATAGCACTACGCATATACGTTAGGACATTTCTAAATCCGGAAACCCTTTGATAGCTTACTGTTCCCTGTTCCCTATTCCCTGTTCCCTAGCACGTAGTGCTATAATTCCTCTGTTTTTCAAGTACCACGGAGAATACGTTTTGCTAACCAGGGAGCAAAGCGATTAATCCAAACCAATAGCTTGACTTTACCCACATTGATTTCGTAATTATTTTTCTTTAATGCGTTTAATATTTCATCAGCTACTTGTTTGGGACTGATTTTGCCTTTTCCTCTACCTTTAGTCATGTCAGTGTCCACTAAGGGCAAAATCGCTTCAAACACTGCAATATTGGGAGCGTTATATTCCATCTGATAGCGCAAAGACTGACTAAAGATATGTACTGCTGCTTTAGTTGCACAATAGATAGGCGCGCTACTTTTTGGAGTTAAAGCTAAACCAGAAGAAATATTGATAATTCCGCTTTCCTTTTGTTGCTGTAACAAAGGTAAACATAGAGTCGTTAACTTAGCAATAGAATTAAAGTTAATCTGAACTTCCCAATCTATATCTTTGAGAGCTTTTTCCCTATCGACTTTCGTTAGCTGATAGTTCAATTGCACACCTGCATTATTTACCAGCATAGACAAGTCAGGAAACTTGGTATTAATCACTTGTACCAAATTGATAATATCATCATCTTTGGCTAAATCACACTGAATAGTCTCAATTTCACTCATTTCTTTCTTAGCAAGAGCAAGTCGTTCTATACTCCTACCACAGATAATCACACGGTTACCTCTTTTATAAAATTCTCGAGTAAGTGCAAGTCCTACACCAGCACTACCACCAGTAATCAAAATTGTATGACCAGATAATTTCATTTACCTATTTATTCCCTGACAATATTTACATTAATTTTGAGCTAAATATGACGATTAAAGACTTAAATTTGGTTTAATTGGTCAAATAACTGTAAATTAAATTTTTAGCTGCTACCAAAATAGGGGAATTTTGTCATCATAGGTATATGAGGGTAAATACCTGAGATAACTAACATTTTCCTAGATTAAGTTGAAGGAAGGGCTGGATTGATTGCGATCGCAGTATCACATGTCAACAGAATCTAGGGGTATGTATATTTATTGCTTTTGCGATATTAGCAGAGGTTATAACCTTAAGACAAACTTCTCAATTTTTACTACCATTAATATGAAATTGTCAATGTATCGTCACATTGCGATCGCAGTATCTTCCTTGGGACTGCTTCTACTGACTGGGGGATGCTATCAGTTAAGTATATCCGTAGAGCCGGATGGGACTGACTCGCAAGTATCGTCATCTGTGTCTCCAGCAACAAATAATACCAAATCTCCCATTCAACTACCAAATCCAACCCCCACAACATTGGTAGCACAACTTCCTGAATCCGAGCGCGAACCCTTAAATACAGGAAAAATACGTATTAGTAATAAGACGGATATACCCATACGCATTGTTTTACTACCACGCCATTCTGGGACAAAAAACCTAAGTAAAGATCAGAATCAAAAATATAATATTCCCGCTCACTGGGACTTTGCTTCTCAAGAAGGAAGTACTAAAGGTTTGATTTTGTCCTTATCCCAAGGAAAGTTAACTTTGAAACAAGGGGATATATTAGTCGCCTTTGCTGAAGATGGTTCCCGACGTTATTGGGGGCCCTATGTGGTGGGAGAAACTTCTGAACCATTATGGAATGGTCAACAGAAAGAATGGAAATTGATTTTGCAATAGCAGCTTTGCTGTAGTAGAAAATGTCAAAATTTTACTAGACACTTCCCAGAATTATTGGCGATAAGTCGCCGGAGGAAGACATGGAGACAATGAAATTGCAATCGCATATTGGGGCAGATGGTATATTGCAAATCGAAACCCCCACTAACTTAAAAGATACTTCTGTTGAGGTGGTGGTGGTGGTGCAGCCGTTACCAGATGCAGAAGTTGCACCACTAGAAGAAGATGAAGTGCGTTATAACGCTTGGGGAAAGGCGACGACGAAAAAATCAATTCAAGAAGCAATTACCCGAATGCAACAACTGCGACGAGAAGTGGCGTTGGATAAAACTTCAATCCGCTCCATGATTGAACAGGGGCGAAGATTTTAATGCAGTTTGTTTTGGATTGTTCTGTAGCAATCAGTTGGTGTTTGGTAGATGAAAATAACGATTACGCTAATGCCATACTGGCTATGATGCCCGATTGTGAGGCATTTGTACCAGGAATTTGGTCGTTGGAAATTGCAAATGTGCTACTGGTGGCTGAACGACGTAACCGTATGACAACTGAGCAATCATCAGAAGCTATTGCTTTGTTACAGTCATTTTTAATACAAGTTGATACAGCTACAGATGCAAATGCGTTAGGTGCAACTTTGGCAATAGGGCGACAGGAAGGTTTAGCATCTTATAGAACTAGTCGAAGTTCAAAACTCCCGTGCTTCTAGCGGGGAGATGTAGAACGAGGTAGCACATTTATGTGCCGCTTTGATCAAATCCGGAAAAATCTGCCAGCCTC
>JAAUYI010027511.1_pt1 | contig 35006 bp, 46 predicted proteins | sample 7278041 | NCBI WGS metagenome assembly JAAUYI01 (sample SAMN14350216, study PRJNA611818) | marine sediment metagenome | isolation source: surface marine sediment (0.6m) | place: French Polynesia: Moorea | collected 2018-08
AATGTTGCCGTGAGCGCAGAGCTCATTACCCCGATCGCCATGGATGTCGGCCTGCGTTTTGCCATTCGCGAAGGCGGTCGTACGGTAGGTGCCGGTGTTATCAGTGAAATCATGAAATAAAGGTGCATAATGATACCTACAGAGAAAATTCGTATTCGACTCAAGGCATACGATCATAAATTGCTTGATCAATCTACCTCGGAAATAGTCGAGACAGCCAGAAGAACTGGCTCGGCAGTGGCAGGACCGATTCCGCTGCCCACGTCGATAAATAAATTTTGCGTTCTGCGGTCGCCTCACGTTGATAAAAAGTCCCGGGAACAATTCGAGATGCGCACCCACAGACGGCTTCTCGACATACTTGAGCCAACGCAGCAGACCATTGATCTGTTGATGAAACTTGAGCTTTCAGCAGGCGTTGACGTAGAAATAAAACTGCCCTAGAGGCAGATACTCAATAGAAATTTGAAGCAGCAGGTAATGTTATGCCAAAAACAATGGGTATTTTAGGAAAAAAGGTTGGTATGACCCGAGTGTACAGTGAGCTGGGAGTAGCGATACCGGTCACCGTCATTGAAGCCGGTCCCTGTAAAATTCTTCAGGTAAAATCTGAAAAAACGGATGGCTATAACGCTATTCAGGTCGGTTTTGCTCCCAAGAAAGAGAAGCGGATCACCAAGCCTATGCAGGGACATTTCCAGAAATCAGGCGGTGAGGGATACTACCACGTTCGGGAGTTCAGGGTCGAGGATCCTGAAAAGTACGAAGCCGGTCAGACCGTTGCTTTGCAGGATCTCTTCAACGTAGGTGACATTGTTGATGTCCGTGGCAAGAGCAAAGGACGCGGTTTTCAAGGTGTCATAAAGCGCCATGGTTTCGGCGGCGGTGGAGCAGGCCATGGCTCGGGTTTCCATCGTGCTCCTGGGTCCATTGGTTGCAGTGCTTATCCTGGTCGAGTCATGAAAGGGAAAAAGATGGCAGGGCGTATGGGTAATGATACCATCCTGAAAAAGAATCTCATTGTTATCGACGTCCGCGCAGAAGACAACGTTATATTAGTCAAAGGACCGGTACCTGGTGCCAATAATGGCCTTATTCAGATCTTTACCAAATAGCAACAGCGAAGAATAGCCGGTTCAAGGAGATCATGATGTCAACTGTAGATATATATAACATCAAAAACGAAAAAGTTGGCGAGGCGGGATTAAACGAAAAAGTGTTTGATCTTGAAGTCAAGGAGCACCTGCTGCATGATGTTGTCCGTATGCAGAGAGCTGCCAAACGTGCAGGTACCGCTTGCACTAAGACCCGGGTGGAAGTGCGCGGCGGCGGTGCAAAACCATGGCGACAGAAAGGTACTGGCAGAGCCAGGGCCGGGACTAGAAGATCGCCTCTCTGGAGGGGTGGTGGAGTGACCTTTGGTCCTAAACCCAGAGACTTCAGCTTTAAGCTGAACAAAAAAGTAAAGAAACTTGCATTGGCCATGGCCATGAGTGCCAGAAATCAGGAGGGTAATCTTCTGGTGCTTGATGATATCACCATGGAAGCAATTAAAACCAAGGATTTTGTCGGTATCATGAACACCCTCGATATCGATAACGGCCTCATTGTGATTGAAGGCAGCAATGAAAACCTCGACAAGTCATCACGTAATGTCAATGGATTCAAGGTATTGCCTGCAGAAGGTGTGAATGTTTATGACATTCTTCTTCACAAGAAGCTGGTGCTGGTTCAGCCTGTAATTGAAAGTCTTGAGAAGAGGTGCTTGGCATGAAAAATCTAACTGAAGTGTTAAAGGGGCCCTGCCTCACCGAAAAGGCTACCCTCTTGCAGGAACTCGATGGCAAGGTCGTTTTCAAAGTCCATCCGAAAGCAAACAAGATAGATATCAAAAAAGCCGTTGAACATATGTTCAAGGTTAAAGTTGAGGATGTTCATACCGTGAATATGCATGGTAAAAAGAAAAGGGTGGGACGGCATATCGGTCAGACTTCCAACTGGAAAAAGGCCTATGTGACCCTGGCTGAAGGCGAGATTAACTTCGCTGACGAACTGTAGGTAACATTGCCGAATCAGCAGAATATGCTGGAACAGACTCATTGAAACAGAATCTATCGAATACAACGATGATGGAGCGATTGGGAAATCATGGCTATAAAGACATATAAACCAACATCAGCTGGAAAAAGACACCAGGTGTCGATCAAAAATCCCGAATTGTCGTCAGGGGGGCCAGAAAAAAGCCTGCTTGCCAGCAAATCGAAAACGGGCGGCAGGAACAATTATGGCCGTATCACTGCCAGGCACAGAGGTGGTGGGCACAAGAACAAATATCGCATAATTGATTTTAAGCGCAATAAAATCGATATAAGTGCCAAAGTCGTATCTCTGGAATACGATCCAAACAGATCCGCCAACATTGCCCTGTTGAGTTATCTGGATGGTGAGAAGAAATATATTATTGCACCTCGGGGACTCAAGGTGGGAGATACGGTTGAAGCCGGGGATAACGTCGATATCCAGCCGGGCAACTGCTTACCGCTGATAAACATCCCGCTGGGTACGATCATCCACAACCTGGAGATGAAAGTTGGCAAAGGTGCGCAACTCGTGCGCAGTGCCGGCGCTTATGCGCAACTCATGGCCAAGGAAGGCAAGTATGTTCAGGTAAAGCTGCCTTCCGGCGAAGTCCGAAAATTCAATAAACTTTGCCGGGCCTGTATTGGCCAGGTTGGTAACAGAGAGCATGAGAGTACCAAGCTTGGCAAGGCTGGACGTAAACGTTGGCTCGGGAAACGGCCACGGGTTCGCGGTGTTGCTATGAATCCGGTTGACCATCCCATGGGTGGTGGTGAAGGCAAGAGCTCTGGTGGCAGGCATCCCGTATCTCCTTGGGGATTTCCGACCAAGGGATACAAGACGAGAAAGAAGAAGGCTTCCGACAATTACATTGTCAAGCGGAGATCATAACAAGCAAGGAGTAATGTATGTCCCGTTCAATTAAAAAGGGTCCCTTCGTGGATGACCATCTCATGAAAAAGGTGAATAACGCCATTGAGAGTGGTTCGCGAAAAGTCATAAAAACCTGGTCCCGACGCTCGGATATTACCCCTGAGATGGTTGGATTGACCTTTGCTGTGCATAATGGGAAAAAATTCATACCGGTTTTTGTCACTGAAAACATGGTTGGTCACAAGCTTGGAGAGTTTTCTCCAACCCGAACCTACTATGGTCATGCAAGTGATAAGAAAGGAAAAAGATAATTAGAGAGCAAGCGATTCTCTAAGGACTCACTGGGAGTAAACACTATGGAAGCAAAAGCCGTAGGAAAATATATACGTATTTCACCACAGAAAGCTCGTTTGGTTGCCGATGTGGTCCGAGGCATGAACGTTGATCAGGCCGTCACAACGCTGCGTTTTATGCCCAAAAAAGGCGCTTCGATTCTGCGTAAAGTAGTAGAATCCGCTCTCGCCAATGCCACCCAGGATGACAAGATAGATGTGGATAACCTGTACATCAAAAAGATTACCATCGATGGCGGACCATCCCTGAAGAGAATTCGTCCCCGGGCCATGGGCAGAGCAACAGGAATTATCAAGAGAACCAGTCATATCACTGTAATACTGGATGAAATGTAGAAGGCGTAAGCGTAGATTATCAGCGCGTTACAGCTTTCCCGTCATTTGAAAACAACTTTTGTTGGAGGATTGAATTTTGGGGCAGAAGGTTAATCCATTAGGACTGAGACTGAATATCACCCGGACTTGGGATTCGATATGGTATGCGGATAAAGAGTACGCCACCTACCTGATCGAAGATCAGAAAATCAGAAAGTTTCTCAAGAAACGTCTGTATCACGCCGGTCTTTCAAAAACCATAATTGAGCGTACCGGTGAAAAAGTTCGTGTTAAGCTTTTCACGGCCAGGCCCGGAATTGTCATCGGCAAAAAGGGTGCGGAGATTGAGAACCTTAAAAAAGAACTGGAGAAACTTGTCAGCAAATCGGTTGCTCTCGACATTCAGGAAGTAAGAAGACCGGAAGCCGATGCACAACTGGTAGCTGAAAATATCGCCACCCAACTGGAACGTCGGGTTGCCTTTCGGCGGGCTATGAAAAAAGCTGTCAGTTCTGCTCAGCGCTTTGGAGTCAAAGGTATCAAGATCTCCTGTGCTGGACGTCTCGGTGGTGCGGAAATGTCGCGTTGCGAGTGGGTACGGGAAGGAAGAGTGCCTCTGCACACATTGCGTGCCGATGTCGACTATGCCCTGGCCAATGCTCATACAACCTATGGGATTATCGGCGTCAAGGTGTGGATTTTCAAAGGTGAAGTACTAAGTGATACGGAAGCTCCTGCTGCTTAAATGCGCCTTGAGTCTTCAATCTCATTTGGTGAAATAACGGAGTAAGCGATGTTAAGTCCAAAAAAAGTAAAACGTAGAAAGGTTTTCAAGGGCAGAATGAAGGGAGTGGCGCTGCGAGGTAGCAGCATTAGTTTTGGCTCTTTTGCCCTGAAAGCACTTGATTGCGGAAAAATGACCTCGCAGCAGATTGAGGCAGGTCGTATTGCAATTAACAGAAAAATAAAGCGTGGCGGTAAAGTCTGGATCCGTGTTTTCCCAGATAAGCCGATTACCAAGAAGCCAGCCGAAACTCGTATGGGTAAGGGTAAAGGAAGCCCTGAATACTGGGTTGCCCCGATTAAGCCCGGCAGGATTCTTTTCGAGCTCGACGGTGTTGATGAGAAGTTGGCGGTACGAGCTTTGACTCTGGCGGGAAATAAGCTTCCATTTGCAACAAAAGTTATTTCCAAGGAGAAGACCCTATGAAATCGGCAGAGTTAAGAAATATGACTCCAGAAGAATTGACTAAGAAAGAACAGGAACTTCGTGAGGAGTTGGGCAATCTTTCCTTTCAGCATAAAATTAGACCGCTGGAGGATTCGTCCCGGTTGAAGAAGATTAGAAAAGACATAGCCAGAATTGCAACAATTAGTCGAGAAAAAGCTGCGAACTAGAAAGAGGGCCAGCGTCTATAGCTGAAGGCCATTTTCTAAAGACACATTTTATAAATGATACATTATGACTGAAAATACAAAATCCAGAAAGACAAGGACCGGTTCTGTTGTCAGCAATAGAATGGAAAAAAGTGTCGTCATCCGTGTAGAGCGCCAGTTCCGACATAAACTCTATGGCAAGTATGTGAAGACCAGCGTCAAGTATCTTGCCGATGATCCTGAGAATAAATGTAATATTGGTGATACGGTTCTCATTGAGGAATGCAGGCCTCTGAGCAAGCGGAAACGATGGCGGGTGAAAAAAATTCTCGAGCAGGCTGTTTAAGCGTACGGTCTGTTTTTTGAAAAGATCTGTAACTGATGTGTAATCAGGTGAAACTATGATACAAACAGAAACTATACTCAACGTTGCTGATAACTCAGGTGCTAAAAAAGTACTCTGTATTAAAGTTCTTGGCGGGTCCAAGAAACGATATGCAACCATTGGCGACATTATAGTGGTGACGGTTAAAGAAGCTATACCGCACGCCAAAGTCAAGAAAGGTGAAGTCATGCGGGCAGTAGTTGTTCGCACCGCCAAAGAGATGAAACGGATGGATGATACCTGGGTTAGCTTCGATGAGAATGCTGCGGTCATTCTCTCCAATACCGGTGAGCCCGTTGGTACCCGTATTTTTGGTCCGGTCGCAAGGGAGCTGAGAAACCTTGGATTCATGAAAATAATCTCGTTGGCTCCTGAAGTACTTTAATTTCTCCAAACGAAAATAAAGACTAACAGAAGGTAGTTAGAATAAAGGTATTGAAAATGGCAAAGGGTAAGACATACCTGAGAAAAAACGATCAGGTCGAAGTTATTGCTGGGAAAGATAAAGGCCGCGTTGGCAAGGTTTTAAGGGTTCTTCCGGCAACGAATCAGGCTGTGGTTGAAAAAATCAATATGATTAAACGCCATACCAAGGCAACCGAAATGAACCAGCAAGGACAGATTGTGGAAAAAGAGGCACCTGTGCACGTTTCCAATCTTTTAATGATTTGTCCTGAGTGTACCAAGACTGGTCGGATTGGCAAAAAGTTCCTCGAAGACGGCACTAAAGTTCGATTTTGCAAGAGCTGCGGTGAGGCGCTTGAGAGCAAGGCTAAATAATGAATCAGGGTTACGTCAGGAGTTATAAATGGGTGCGCTGAGAGAATTTTATAAAAACGAATGTATACCGGCTCTACAAGAGGAGTTTGGTTTCAAGAACGTCATGGAGATTCCCCGTCTTGAGAAAATTGTTCTCAACATGGGACTGGGAGAGGCTGTTCAGAATCCTAAGATCATCGAAGGTGCTGTTGAGGAACTCACCAGGATAGCAGGTCAGAAAGCAGTGGTCACCAAGGCAAAGAAATCAATTGCAACGTATAAACTGCGGGAAGGTATGCCGATTGGCTGCAGAGTCACCCTGCGGGGGGACAAGATGTATGATTTCTTTTCCAAACTGGTCAATATCTCTCTGCCGCGAGTAAGGGATTTTAGGGGGTTGTCGCCGAAAGGATTTGATGGGCGTGGCAACTACTCGGTCGGGATCAAGGAACAGATCATTTTTCCGGAAATTGATTACGATAAAATTGACAAGATCAAGGGCCTGAACATAACTATTGTCACTTCGGCACAGACCGATGACAGTGGCCGTTTCCTTCTTAAGATGATGGGAATGCCCTTTCGTAAGTAATTGAAACTTTTATTATCTCAAATTGAGTGTTACTGGAGGTTGGTTTGGCTAAGAAATCGATGATTGCAAAAGCGCAACGCAAACCAAAATTTTCTGTCAGGAAATATAATAGATGCCCTCTTTGTGGACGATCAAGAGCATTCATCCGTAAGTTCGGTATATGCAGAATCTGTTTTCGTCAACTTGCATCAAAGGGTGAGTTGACCGGCGTGACCAAGTCAAGCTGGTAGCAGTATCTATTATTGAAATATTGTTATCTAAAGCTCGGAAAGATAAGGAGTGTTCGCTATGGCAATGAGCGACCCCCTGGCAGATATGCTGACCAGGATACGAAATGCAGTAATGGTAAAAAAGAGTAGTGTGGAAATCCCCAAATCCAATACCAAAGTCGAGATCGCCAGAGTACTGAAGGAAGAGGGGTATATCGTAGATTACCGCGTTTCCCAGCAAGAGGGAGAGCAGGGAACTCTCATCGTTGATTTAAAGTATGATGAAGAAGGCGGTTCGGTCATCTCTGGGATACAGCGGGTCAGCAAACCTGGCTTGCGCCAGTATGCCAAGGCGGGTGAGATCCCCCAGGTATTGAACGGTTTGGGCATATCCATTGTGTCAACCTCAAAGGGAATTGTCACTGATAAAAACGCCAAAGCCCAAAACACAGGTGGAGAGATACTTTGTGAGGTCTGGTAGCACTCGCAAATAATCGGAGGAAACTATGTCTCGTATAGGAAAATTGCCCATCCCTGTACCTTCGGGAGTGAGCGTAAAAATAGATGGTCAGCACGTCACCGTTAAGGGAAGCAAAGGTGAACTCAAGCTCGATGTTCTTGATAAGGTTGAGGTTATCCAGGAAGACGGTGTGATTACTTTAAATAATCGCGAAGCAAGTAGAAAAGCAAACGCCTTTCGCGGTCTGACCCGCAGTCTGATCAACAATATGGTTATCGGCGTAGATAAAGGGTTCCAGAAAAGCCTGATTATCGAAGGTGTTGGCTATAAGGCAAGCACCAGCGGCAGCGAGTTGACCTTGAATGTAGGCTACTCCAATCCCGTTATCTTCAAGATACCGAAAGGAGTAAACGCCTCCGTGGACGGTAATAAAATAACCCTTGAGTCCATTGATAAGGATCTCTTGGGGTTGACAGCCGCCCAAATCCGTCAGGTTCGCAAGCCAGAGCCGTATAAGGGTAAGGGAATTCGCTACGAAGATGAGCAGGTACAGCGTAAGGACGGTAAGTCAGGCGCTAAAGCATAAGTTTTTCGGTGATCAACCAGTCACCTTTCATTAATAAATGGTAAAGAACTATGGCTAACAAAAATTCCAAAGTACAGGCGAGAGCTAAGCGGATAAGCCGAATACGAAAGAAAATCACCGGTACCACCGAGCGGCCGCGCTTGCGGGTTTTTAAGAGTAACAAACACATTTATGCTCAGATCATAGATGATTCACTCGCGAAAACCTTGGTTTCCATGTCCACCCTGGATAAAGAGTTCACTAAAGGTGAAGAAAAGGGGAAGATGGAGGATGCCAAAACCGTCGGTAGCCGTATTGCAGAAAAAGCTAAAGCTGCCGGAATTGAGAAGGTTGTCTTCGATCGGGGTGGATACCTGTATCATGGTCGGGTGAAATCTCTCTCTGAGGGAGCGCGCGAAGGCGGATTAAAATTTTAAGAATTGGAAGAATGGGGGTGTCCCTTGGCTGATTTTAAACGTTCTAAAAGTGAAAGTACTGAAGAACTGATTGAAAAAATTGTATTTATCAACAGGGTTGCAAAGGTTGTTAAGGGTGGACGAAGCTTCAGCTTTAGCGCCATTGTTGTTGTCGGCGACGGCAAAGGTAAAGTGGGTTATGGCCTTGGCAAAGCGAATCAGGTACCAGATGCTATTCGTAAAGGCGTTGAACGGGCCAAAAAAGATATGAGTAGCGTGTCAATTACCTCTATTAGTATACCTCATCAGGTCACTGGCAGGTATGGTGCTGGCAAGGTACTGCTCAAACCGGCCTCTGAAGGTACCGGTGTCATTGCCGGTGGACCTGTCAGGGCGGTTCTCGAGGCAGCCGGGGTAAACAACGTACTCACCAAGTGCCTCGGTTCTCATAATCCCCACAATATGGTGAAGGCTACCCTTGAGGGACTGCGCAGTCTGCGTACTGCTGAGGCGTATGCCCGTTTGCGAGGAAAAACGGTCGAAGAAATATTGTCATAGCATATACATTGCGTGGGTAGACCACGGAGTGTTTGAGAAACATATAATTACGGATTCGAAAAGGTAACAACATGGCCGAGACAATCACATATACTCTGGTCAAGAGTGGAATTGGCAGCACTAAAAAAATTCGTGCCACTCTGACAGGATTGGGGCTTACCAAAATGAATAAGACAGTGACTCGTAAGGATACACCTGAAACCAGGGGCATGCTCGCCAAGGTCGGGCATCTTGTACGAATCGAGGAGGTGTAACATGCTCACATTGGATAAATTATCTCCGGTTAAAGGTGCAAACAGAGAGAAAAAACGTCTGGGTCGCGGGTCAGGTTCCGGCCACGGGAAAACTGCCGGTAGGGGACACAAAGGGGCAAAATCACGTTCAGGCTACAAAAACAAGCCAGGCTTTGAGGGTGGTCAGATGCCATTACAGAGGAGACTGCCTAAGCGTGGTTTTCATAATAAATTCAGAGTAGAATACGCAATTATCTCTCTCACCCAATTGGAAAAAATTGGTGATTCGGGTGAAATCGATAACAAAGCGCTGCTTGAGGCTGGATATATAAAGCCAGGTCAGTTGAGCAAGGTTTTGGCCAATGGCGAAATTACCAAGGCCGTAACTATCTGTGTTGACAAGATAAGCGGTCAGGCCAAGGAGAAGGTTGAACAGGCCGGCGGTACAGTTAAACTGACGGAATAGTCAGGGGAACTGTTTTTTAGTACTGGCAGTACACATTCAGCCACGAAACAAGGAATTACTTTATGAGTGGATTGCAGAGCGCGGCCAACATTCCTGAACTCCGCCGGCGGATCATTTTTACTCTGCTTATGCTGGCTATTTATCGCATGGGCGTGCAGATTCCCACACCGGGTATTAATGGCGAGGCCCTCACCGCATTTTTTGAACAAAGCTCGAACACCTTGTTCGGTATGTTCAACATGTTCTCCGGTGGTGCTTTGGAGAATTTCTCCATTTTCGCCCTGGGTATCATGCCATATATCAGTGCGTCCATCATCATCCAGCTGTTGACAGTGGTCATCCCCCAGCTTGAAACACTTAAAAAAGAGGGGGAAGCCGGAAGGCGGAAAATTACCCAATATACCCGTTACGGCACTATCGGGCTTTCCATCATTCAGGGAACATTCATTGCCATGGGTTTGGAAGGTATGGCTGCCCCGGGTGGTGAGGCAATTGTTCTTGACCCGGGTATGGAGTTTAAGCTGATGACCATGCTCACCTTGACCTCAGGAACGGCGTTTTTGATGTGGCTGGGCGAGCAGATGACCGAGCGGGGAATAGGCAACGGTATTTCGATGATTATCTTCGCAGGTATTGTCGCCCGAGGACCTGCCGCCATCGCCAACTCTGTTCAACTGGTTAAAGCAGGCGAGATCGCTATCTTTTTTGTGCCTTTTCTGCTTATTTTTATGTTCGCTGTCATTGGTACGATAGTGTTTTTTGAAACATCACAGCGAAGAATTCCCATTCAATACGCCAAGCGTGTGGTGGGGAGAAAGGTGTATGGCGGACAAAGCTCGCACCTGCCTCTAAAAATTAATGTCTCCGGGGTTATCCCGCCGATCTTTGCATCTTCTATCATGATGTTTCCGGCCACGGTCGGCAGTTTCATCCAGATTGACTGGGTGCAGCAAGTATCTGCAGCATTGTCCCCGGGAACAGTCTGGTACTATATAGTTTTTGTGGCCATGGTCGTGTTTTTCTGCTTTTTCTATACGGCAATCCAGTTCAAACCCGATGATGTGGCTGAAAATCTTAAAAAGAATGGCGGATTTATCCCCGGTATCAGACCTGGAAAGAAGACGGCTGATTTCATTGATAAAGTACTTACCAGGATTACCGTGGTGGGAGCGATCTATCTCAGTACCGTCTGCGTATTGCCAACCATTCTTATTTCCCAATTTAATATACCATTTTATTTTGGGGGAACGGCTCTGTTAATCGTTGTTGGCGTCGGCATAGATGTCATTTCCCGGGTTGAATCCCATCTTGCCATGCGCAATTACGAGGGATTTATGAAACAGGGCAGAATTCGGGGACGCAGTTAAGTGTTAAACCAGGTAAGGTATTGCACCGGGGATAGGGTAATTTTCCGGTTTGGGGAGCGCTGCATTATCTGAGGCTTTGGATATTTTCATGAAAGGCGATGCAAAATCCATGGTGGTGAAGAATAAAGACGAAATTGCCATCATGCGTGAGGCAAATCAGATTGTCGCTGAGACGCTCATAGAAGTAAAAAAGCATGTAGAGCCAGGAGTTACCACCTGGGAGTTAGACAAAATTGCCGAAGATATCTGTGTGAGCAAGAAGGTTCGTCCGGCTTTTAAAGGATACCGGGGGTTTCCGGCTAGTCTTTGTGTCTCTGTTAATGAGCAGGTAGTACATGGTATTCCCTCACGCAAGTGCAAACTGAAAAAAGGAGATATCATTTCCATTGATTTCGGGGTTGAGTACCAAGGGTATTTTGGTGATTCTGCAATCACTTTGCCAGTTGGAAAAATTGACCCTGAGACGCAGAGACTGCTCGATGTAACCCGAACTTCTCTCGAGTTGGCCATAGCAGAGGTCAAGGTGGGAAATAGAATTGGTGATATCTCCGCAGCTGTTCAGCGCTATGTTGAAGACAGTGGTTTTTCTGTTGTTCGTCAGTTTGTTGGACATGGAATCGGTGCAGCGTTGCATGAAGGACCCGAGATCCCAAACTTCGTTCAGGACGATCGTTCGCCAAGAATAATTGAGGGACTGGTGCTGGCTATTGAACCAATGGTCAATATGGGGACACACAAGGTAAAAGTACTTAAAGATGGCTGGACGGTAATTACTGCGGATAGAAAACCATCGGCCCATTTTGAGCATTCTGTGGCAGTGACAGCTGCAGGACCGGTTATCTTGAGTTCACGCGAGAGTTTTGAGTAGCAAAAAAATTCTTCTCTTTTCTGATAGAATGAATTATAGTAACGAGTTTTTGAATTAATTCTCATACCATTCAGGAGCCTCCATGGCAAAAGAAGAAGCAATTGAAGTTGAAGGTACTATCATCGAGCCATTGCCAAACGCAATGTTTCGGGTTGAGCTCGACAACGGTCACAAGGTATTGGCTCATATATCCGGGAAGATGAGGATGCATTTTATCAAGATTCTCCCAGGCGATAGAGTCACTGTGGAATTATCACCCTATGACCTTACCCGGGGTCGAGTGACATTCAGATCTAAAAACTCGAAAAAAAAATAGCAGAGTGAAACAATGAAAGTACGATCATCCGTCAAAAAAATATGTAGTGCTTGTAAAGTATACAAACGCAACGGAATCGTTCGCGTATCTTGTAAAATTAAAAAGCATAAGCAAAAACAGGGATAAGGGTATAGCCTCGTTTCATCCCACTTGTTTAAGGAGATACATTTTGGCACGTATAGCTGGAGTTGACCTACCAAAGAACAAACATATCGACATCGCCCTTACCTATATTCATGGTATCGGTTTGACTTCCGCCAGAAAAATCCTAGATAAGGTCGATCTGCCGTATACGATGAATAGTGATGATCTCGACGGAGATGATGTCACCCGCATCCGTAAGGTAATAGAGGAAGAGTATACGGTGGAAGGTGATCGCAGACGTGAGGTATCAATGGATATCAAGCGTCTTATGGATCTTGGTTGTTATCGTGGTCGTCGGCATCGTATGGGATTGCCATGTCGTGGTCAAAAGACTAAGACGAATTCACGAACGAGAAAAGGACCGCGCCGCGGCGCTGCACGAAAAAAATAATAGATATTTACAGGTGTAATAATGGCAAAAGGTAAACGTGCAGAAGCACGCGTAAAAAAGAAGGTTAAAAAGAACATACCGGAAGGTATTGTCAGTATCTATTCTACCTTCAACAACACCGTGGTAACCATATCCGATAAGCAGGGGAACGTTGTGTCCTGGTGCAGCGCTGGCGTTTTAGGCTTCAAAGGATCACGAAAAAGCACTCCTTTTGCTGCCCAGAATGCCGTCGCTGATGCCGCGAAAAAGGCAGCAGACCAAGGGATGCGTAAAATCGAAGTAAAGGTGAAGGGACCGGGACCAGGAAGAGAGGCGGCCTTGCGTGCCTTGATTAATACTGGTTTTGAAGTAAGCCGCATCTATGATGTTACCCCGGTACCCCATAACGGATGTAAGCCTCCTAAACGACGTCGGGTATAGCACCTGGATGTCGATAAAGGTATATAAATTCAGCAGAGCGGAGGACAAAGTTGGCTAGAAATATAGGTGCTGCATGCAGACGATGCAGACGTGAAAATTTGAAATTGTTTCTCAAAGGTGACCGCTGTTATTCGGATAAATGTTCCTTTGAAAGACGTGCTTTTGGTCCCGGTCAACACGGGCAGTCACGCTTCCGGAAGATGTCTGATTATGCCGTACAGCTAAGAGAGAAGCAGAAAGTCAAATCAATGTATGGCATGCTCGAGAAGCAGTTCCGGTTGACTTTTGAAAAAGCCGAAAAGCAAAAGGGCGTAACAGGTGAAAACCTGCTCGTGCTTTTGGAGCGACGCCTTGATAACACCATTTTTCGGTTGGGTTTTGCCTCCTCACGAAATCAGGCAAGACAACTGGTCAGGCACAAGCATATTCTTGTCAATGACAGGAAGGTAAATATTCCGTCTTTCTTGGTATCTGAAAACGATGAAATTACCTTAAAGGAAAAAAGCCGTGCCAATCCGATCATCAACGAAAGCCTAGAAGCGGTGGCCCGGAGAGGAGTTCCCAGCTGGCTTGAACTTGATAAGGACAACTACAAGGCAACGGTCAAGGCGATGCCAAATCGTGAAGAACTGACGATGCCGATTCAGGAGCAGTTGATCGTCGAACTGTACTCAAAGTAAAAGTATGACATAACCAGCGTACTCTTGGATATGCTGGTTCGTAAAAATAAGCGCCTTATTGGTTGGCGAGTGAAAGCTGCAGTTCACGCTACACCGCCATTCAGCCAATAAGGTTTTTACGCTTTTTCCATGTCGTAAAAACAGGGAAGGATTTATATGACCCAGAATGTCGAGGAAAATATACCGTTTTATCGGAACTGGCATGAGCTGATTTCACCTGACAAACTTGAAGTGGACAAAGAAAGCCACAGCGAGAGTTATGGAAAATTCATTTGTCAGCCACTCGAAAGAGGTTTTGCAACAACTATAGGCAATTCTCTGCGACGCATCCTTCTTTCTTCCATTCAAGGATCTGCAATCACCAGCGTCAAGATCGAAGGTGCTCTGCATGAGTTTACCTCAATGAAGGATATATCCGAAGATGTGAGCGAGATAATACTCAACATAAAGCAGATTCGGACGAAGCTGAACAGTGAAGAGTCTCAGGTGATCTCCATCGAAAAGCAGGGTCCCTGTGTCGTTACAGCTGCTGATATTAAAAGTTCAGCAGATATTGTTGAGATAATGAACCCCGATCAGGTAATCTGCACCTTAACGGGTGAGGCGACCTTCACCGCGGAAATGAAGGTGGATTGGGGCAAGGGATATCAGCCGGCGGAACAGCAGGACAAGGAAAAACTCGCCATTGGCCAGATTCCTATTGATGCGATCTTTTCACCGATCAAGGGAATTCAGTATGTTGTTTCCCAGGCCAGGGTCGGGCAACGAACCGATTATGATAAATTGACCCTTGAAATTGAAACGGATGGATCAGTCAGACCGGAAAGTGCCCTCGCATTTGCTGCCAAGATCCTCAAGGAGCAGATGACCATCTTTATCAATTTTGACGAGGAAGCTGCAGAGCCAGAGAAAAAAGACGAAGAGGAAGAAGATGTCGAACCGCTCAATCCGTATCTGGATAAACCGGTCGAGGATCTTGAACTATCTGTCCGCTCCGCCAATTGTCTAAAGAATGCTGAGATACATTTTATTGGCGACCTGGCTCAGAAAACCGATCAGGAAATGTTGAAAACCAAGAACTTTGGGCGTAAATCCCTCAATGAAATAAAATCACTTCTCTCGGAAATGGGATTAACGTTAGGCATGAAGGTAGAAAATTGGACACCACCCGACAGAGTTCCAGGTGAAGATGAGTAGCATTACAGAGTCAGAAAACTTTTAGTACAAGATAATCGTAAGAAGTAAATCAGCGTTGAGGATAGATAAATGAGACACAGAAAATCCGGCAGAAAACTCGGTCGCACCGGTTCCCATCGGGAAGCCATGTTCAGGAATATGGTTACCTCGCTGTTTGAGCATGAGCGCATTGTCACAACGACTGAGAAGGCCAAGGAAATGCGACCAATCGCCGAGAAAATGATCACCCTCGCCAAAAGAGGTGATCTTCATGCCAGAAGGCAGGCCTACAGCTATATTCGCAGCCAGGAGGTAGTGGCCAAGCTCTTTGATGAAATCAGCGAGATGTTTGCTGACCGCAATGGTGGGTATACCCGGATAATCAAGACCGGCGTGCGTCAGGGGGATGCCGCCTCGATGGCGATTCTTGAGCTGGTTGGCTATGAAGAGGATCTGGGTGAAGAAGAAGTCAGCGAGGAAAGCGAAGAATAAGTTGATTTAGTCAATCATCATCCTATACTAAGCTGATATGAGTAGTCTGCTCATGTCAGCTTTTTTTTTGGTTTTTGGATTATTTTAGAGTGAAGTGAGGTTGTTGTATGGAAAAGGAAAGAGAGTTTCCAGAAGGAATGGTTCCGCTGGGTGAGGAGCAGTTTACCTTTAATTGTCATCCGGGAGTCTCCTGTTTTACGAAGTGTTGTCAGAAGGTAGACATGTTTCTATTCCCCTACGATATACTTTGTCTTAAGAATGCATTATCAATGGATTCTTATGATTTTCTGCAAAATCATACCCGTCTTGTGCAGGGAGATAACCCCTACTTCCCTGCAGTTATGCTTAAACTCAATGAGCAGGACAACTGTCCATTTCTAGAAGAGTCAGGGTGTGCTGTTTATCGACAAAGGCCCTCTGCATGCCGTACTTATCCTCTGGAACGGGCAATTGACCGGGCTGGTGGGAGCAGCAGACGAGACTTTTACTTTCTTACCCATCATGACTACTGTATGGGACATCAGGAAGAGAAGACATTCTCGGTTAAACAGTGGATCCGTAATCAACAGCTGGATAAGTTCAATCTCATGAATGACTTGTGGGGAGAGTTAGATACGCTTTTTTCTACCAATCCTTGGCGTGGTGAAGGTGCAGGAGGAGAAAAACAGCGACTGGCGTTCATGGTCTGCTATGACATCGATGGCTTTCGCAGGTTTGCTGAAAAAAACCAACTCATCGAAAAATTTCGCTTAACAAAAGATGATAGAAAACGTATTCAAAAAGATGATACGGAATTGCTTAAATTCGGTTTTGAATGGCTGAAGCTCATTCTCACCGGAAAAAGTTCGCTTGTGCAGCGATAATTGCAACGGCTCTATGAGGAGTGCTTGCAATATCGATATGCACATGGTAAACAGAGATGTTTATCAACTTTGCATGGGCTGAAAGCAGGTCCATGAGAATAAACCCTTAAAATACACACATCCCTGAGTCTACTGGTGTCATCCAATGAGGATGATTGTGATGGGGATGGAGGAAAAAACCAGCAAAGGAGAATGCTAATGGCTAACGCAAGTGTGAAGGAAATGCTTCAGGCCGGTCTTCATTTCGGTCATCAAACACGGCGCTGGAACCCTAAGATGAAACCATACATCTATGGACCGCGTAATGGAATTTATATCGTCAACCTCGATATTACCAAGAAGTTGTTCGATAAAGCCTGTACTTTTATTGAAAAAGAGGTGGCCAAGGGAGGTTCGGTGCTTTTCGTCGGTACAAAAAGGCAGGCCCAGGCCATCATCAAGGAAGAAGCCCAGCGCTGCGGCATGTACTACGTTGATCATCGTTGGCTCGGTGGAATGTTGACCAACTTCCAAACCATCAAGAACAGTATTGAGCGCCTCAAGTCAATCGAATCCATGCAGGAAGACGGCTCAATAAATCGTTTCCCCAAGAAGGAAATTCTGCTGATGGAAAAAGAGCGCATCAAACTCGAAAGAAATATTGGTGGCATAAAAGATATGCGTTCTTTGCCCAGCGTTGTTTTTGTGGTTGATCCGCGAAAGGAAGCAATCGGCGTGAGTGAAGCCAGAAAATTGGATATTCCGGTAGTTGCCATCACCGACACCAACTGTGATCCTGATGGTGTGGACTATATAATCCCAGGTAACGATGACGCGATTCGCTCCATACGACTTATCAGTAATTACGTTGCTGAGGCGGTGCTGCGAGGCAAGGCCGCAAAAGATGGTGAAGATGCATCAGAAGAGGCTATGGCTGCCGCCCACGGTGAAGCCGGAGCCCAGTTTGAAGAAGAAAGTACACCTTCTGAAGAGGTGGAAACTTCTGACGAGTAGAGACGATAAGCGATGCCTTGACATCGCAGGAACGTTGAGAGGGGCAGTCGTCAGACCGCCCCTTTAGTCTGCATATACGATTAACCCAAAGATAAACTGGGTTGTTAGTTTGTTATATTGAAAGGATTAATGCCGATTGGCGTTACATAATGGAGGTTTACCATGAGTATTACGAGTAAGATGGTAAAAGAGCTGCGTGACAAGACCGCCGCTGGCATGATGGATTGCAAAAAAGCACTGACTGAAACTAATGGCGATATGGAGAAAGCGGTGGATCTGCTTCGCCAAAAAGGTCTTGCTGTTGCTGCCAAACGTGCTGGCCGGGCAACAAGTGAAGGTGTTATTGCTACCTATATACATGCAGGAGGTAAGCTTGGTGTTATGGTGGAAGTCGGCTGTGAAACCGATTTCGTAGCTAAAACCGATCAATTTGCGGAGTTCGCCCGTGATGTGGCAATGCACATAGCGGCTGCCAACCCTGTCTCAGTTACCCGCGAGGAAGTACCAGCCGAGGTGATTGCCAGGGAAAAAGAAATTTATATTCAACAAGGTCTTGAATCCGGTAAACCCGAGAATATTGTTGAGAAAATGGTGACGGGTAAGCTGGAGAAATTTATCTCCGAGATAGTCTTGTTGGAACAACAATTTGTCAAAGATCCTGATCATACTATCCAGGACATCCTTACCGATCTTGTCGGTAAAATTGGTGAAAATATCACCATAAAGAGATTTAGCCGTTTTCAAGTTGGAGAAGAGTAGCAGATAGAGTGGTTTTTACTGTTACTGGACCAGTGGCTGGTCAATCCTGCAGCTTTCATAGTCAAATGGAGATCTGATAATGCACATAGAGTATAAGAGGATTTTGTTAAAACTCAGTGGCGAGGCTCTCATGGGCGACGATTCCTTTGGCATCAACACCGATGTTATTGACTATGTCGCCAAAGAAATCCAGGAGATTGTTGCCATTGGTGTACAACCAGGTATTGTCATAGGGGCCGGCAACATCTTTAGGGGAGTTGCCGGTGCCAGCAAAGGCATGGATCGAGCAACTGCAGACAACATGGGGATGCTGGCCACGGTCATGAACAGCTTGGCTCTACAGGATGCCCTGGAACGCTGCGGCGTCGACACCCGAGTGATGTCAGCGATACCGATGCAGTCGGTGTGTGAACCGTATATCCGTCGCAGAGCAACCCGCCATCTGGAAAAGGGACGGGCGGTAATCTTTGCTGCCGGAACAGGAAATCCCTATTTCACCACAGATTCAGCCGGAGTTCTCAGGGCTTTGGAAATAAATGCCGATGTGATTATCAAGGCAACGAAGGTCAACGGGGTTTTTGATAAAGATCCCATGCTGTATGATGATGCTGTCCTCTATGAACATCTCAGTTTTGATGAGGTACTGATCCGCGACCTCAAGGTGATGGATGCTACCGGTATTGCACTAGCCAAAGGCGACAAGAAGCCTATCATGGTATTTAATATGAAAACTCCCGGCAATATTCGTAAAGCGGTAAGTGGGCAACCCATTGGCACAACCATAAGTATGTAGCGCAAAGAAACCCAGCTGGTTTCCATTTTTGATTCGTTATGTTGGTCAACGCATCCTTCCGAACAATACGTTGTCTTTACCTGGGCCTCTAAAGGCAGCAAAAATGCGAAAAATTGACCGGTTTCTCAAGGTAAACTCCACCAACTAGGAGGAAAGTAGAAACATGAGTGATGTAATATTAGATATGACTGAGAAGATGGAAAAGAGCGTCGAGATGTTTAAGGTTGAGCTTTCCAAGATCCGTACCGGCAGGGCCTCATTGGCTCTTCTGGATGGAATCACGGTCGATGCCTATGGGACATCAATGCCTTTGAATCAGGTTGGCACGCTTACCATTCCGGAGAGCAGACTCATTGCCATCCAACCTTGGGACCCTCAACTTCTGCCGGTCATCGAAAAAGCCCTGTTGAAGGCCAGTATTGGCCTGACCCCGGTCAACGATGGTAAAATAATTCGCTTGAATATCCCGCAGCTTACCGAAGAACGACGAAAGGAACTTGTCAAACAGGTCAAAAAGACTGCAGAGGAATTTCGGGTAGCCGTTCGAAATGCCAGGCGCGAGGCCATTGATGCCCTGAAGAAGCAAAAGCAGGACAAGGAAATTTCCGAAGACGATATGTTCAAACTCCAAGATGATGCGCAAAGCGAAACCGACGATCATGTCAAAATGATCGATGAAATAACCGCTGCCAAAGAAAAAGAAGTAATGGAAGTTTGATCAGATCTGGGTCTTTTCCCTGAAGCTTCTTGTTCAACATCAAGGGATTCAATGACTCAGAACCGGCTTTTCATCACCTGAAACCAGAATATCTGCAGAGCATGCCAACGGATCGAGAGCTTGACCTACAACGAGTGCCCAAGCATGTAGCTATCATCATGGATGGCAATGGCAGGTGGGCGGAAAGCAAGAACAAGCCACGTCTCCATGGTCATCGGAAAGGAGCTGGCTCGGTTCGCGAGATTGTCGAGGTCGCAGCAGAGGTTGGTATAGAAGTATTGACCTTGTACGCCTTTTCCAGCGAAAATTGGAAGCGTCCGGAAAATGAGGTTTCCGGTTTGATGACCATCCTCAAAAACTATCTCGAGTCAGAACTGTCGAGGATGCTGAAAAATGATATTCGTCTTATCTGCATCGGCGATCTCGAAAAAATTCCCGAAGGCGTTCGCGAAGTTCTTTTTGAAACTATAGAGAAAACCAAACACAATAAGAGACTTATTCTCAACCTTGCCCTCAGTTACGGCTCGCGGGACGAAATAACCCGGGCCGTCCAAGTTATTGCCCGAAAATGTTGTCAAGGGAGCCTGAATCATCAGCAGATTTCCCAAGAGACGATTAGCGAACACCTGTATACTGCAGAGTTACGGGAACCTGACCTTTTTATTCGCACCGGAGGTGAGAAGAGGTTGTCAAATTTTCTTCTCTGGCAGGCCTCATACGCTGAAATTGTTTTCACTGATATCATGTGGCCGGAGTACAGAAGAGAAGCTTTTCTAGACTCGCTTCACGAATTTCAGAGCCGGGAGCGAAGGTTTGGCAAGACCGGTGCACAGCTGAGAGCTGGGTAAATAATATGAAACGGCTAATTCCAGGAATCCTGTTGGCAGCTTTATGGTTGTTACTTCTCCTCTACGGTTCGTTTCCTCTATTCTGGCTTGCCGTAATTACTATAGTTGTTATTGGCGCCCATGAGTATTTGAAAATGGCTTTGCCGGCCAGCACCACCGATATCGATTTTCTGTTTTTTTCCTTTCTTGTTGCACTTCCAGCTATTTTCGTCGGCATGTGGCATGAAGATGGTGTCGGGGGAGGACTCTTTCTGGCCGTCTTTCTGTCCATATGCTATGTCCTGTTCAATTACTCAAAGTTGGCAAATAGCCTCCAATTTTTGAACAGGCTTATTTTTGGTGCGGTATACATCGGTTTTTTTGCTGCTCACCTTGTCCTACTTCACTTGCAGCCGGAGGGAAATCTTTGGCTCATCATTCTTGTTGGTATTACGGCCGGTTCAGACTCTGGAGCTTACTATAGTGGCAAGAAATTCGGCAAACATAAACTCTCCCGCCACGTCAGCCCCAACAAAACAGTGGAGGGAGCTGCCGGCGGGGTGATCTGTGCATTTTTAGTTGCTGTACTTCTTGCCTTTCTGTTGCTTGACCAGGTCAACTGGGTCGTACTCATGGCTGCATCCATTGCGTTGGTTTGCGTTGGTATCGTCGGTGATCTTTGTGAGTCGATGGTCAAACGCGGCACGGACACCAAGGATTCCGGCAGGATCCTATTGGGACACGGCGGATTGCTTGACAGGATCGACTCATTGCTTCTGGCTGCGCCGTTTCTCTATTACCTGCGGATATTTACAGGGTAGCTATGAAAAAGATAGCACTCCTTGGCTCAACCGGCTCAATAGGTGTCAACACACTCAATGTGGTTCGTGAGTTTCCCGAAAAGTTCACTATAGTTGGACTTGCTGCTGGCAAGAATGTCAAGGTACTCAGCGAACAGGTTGTTGAATTCGACCCAAAGCTTGTTTCCATAGCCGATGAATTGCATGCCGAGAAGCTAAAGAAGCTGCTGCCTTCTGTGTTTCATTCTCGAATCGTTCATGGCAACGACGGCAATTCCCAGGTGGCATCACTTGCCCAGGCAGATTTTACGGTTTCTGCGATTGTTGGGGCAGCAGGTCTTTTGCCTACACTAGCGGCAATTGAGTCCGGCAAAGATATTGGCCTGGCCAATAAAGAAACATTGGTGATGGCCGGTAAATTGGTTATGGATGCGGTGCGTAAAAATGGGGTTAGATTATTTCCCATAGACTCGGAACATAGTGCTATCTTTCAAGCCCTGGAAGGAGGAAGGCGTCAGGATGTACATAAGATTATCCTGACGGCATCGGGTGGGCCATTTCGCGCAAAATCAATGGAAGAGCTGCAGAGAGTCACTCCAGAAGAGGCCCTTGCTCATCCCAACTGGTCCATGGGAAAAAAGATATCGATTGACTCGGCAACGCTTATGAATAAAGGCCTCGAAGTAATTGAGGCGCGCTGGCTGTTTGATATGCATGGGCGTGATATCGAAGTGGTCGTCCATCCGCAATCCATAGTTCACTCACTGGTTGAATTTCAGGATGGTTCGGTTTTGGCCCAGTTGGGCATACCGGATATGCGCATCCCCATTGCCTACGCTCTGTCCTATCCGCAGCGACTGCCATTGCAACTGCATCGGCTGGGGCTCTCCCAGTGTGGTAATCTGGAGTTCGAGGAACCAGATTATACGAGGTTCCCGGCATTGAGACTGGCATTTGCGGCCTTGCAACAGGGTGGCATCAGCCCGGCAGTGCTTAACGGTGCCAATGAAGTGGCTGTGGAGGCCTTTTTAAATCAAGAAATAGCCTTTCCCCGGATAGCTGCCATTGTCGAGCAGACAATGTCCAGTGTCACCGCAGGAGACGAATACAGCCTTTCTGATATTTTGGCAGCAGACGCTGAAGCCCGGCGTGTCGCTCAACATTTGATGAGAGAGAAGGAGTAGCTCTCGTTTCCATTTGATCATTTCGTGATTATTCTTGGCATACATTTAATCGAACAATAATCTTTTTATAGTTGTCTTTATGAATACTTTATTTTCCTTCATACTGGTTCTTGGCCTGCTCATATTCGTTCATGAACTTGGCCATTTTCTTTTTGCTAAACTTTTTCGCGTTCGCGTTCTCAAATTCTCCCTTGGTTTTGGCCCAAAACTCATTGGTAAAGTGATCGGGGAGACCGAATACGTGATATCGGCTCTGCCGCTTGGTGGATATGTAAAAATGTACGGGGAAAACCCCGATGAGCAGAATGTGCCCCAACAGGACAGAGAGGCGGCCTTTGCCCATAAGACAATCTTCCAGCGATTTCTCATAATCTTTGCCGGACCACTCTTTAATCTGCTCTTTCCAGTCATTCTCTTTTTTCTGTTGTTTTTGACAGTTGGCGTACCGGAACAGGTTGATACTACTCGCATTGGTATGGTTAACGAGGATTCTCCAGCTTGGGAAGCGGGGATTGAACAGGGTGATGAGATTCTGGGGATTAACGGAATTCCCACGGAACGTTGGGAAGACGTGCTCAACGGAGTTAAAGACAGTAAGGGAGAAGAAATCACCATTGAGCTCTGGCGCGAGGGTCAGCGTTTTGAAGTTCAACTGCAGCCGGCTCTTGATGATGCAAAAAATGTATTCGGTGAAGTGGTTGAAGAAAGATTCATGATCGGCATTGTCAAAGATAATGTTATTGAGTACACCTCGGTTGGCCTGTTTCAGGCGTTCAGCGATGCTCTTGCACAGACTTGGCTGTTTATTTATTTGACCGGCATGGGTTTTATCAAGATCGTACAGCAGGTCATTCCGGCGAGTGAACTTGGTGGTCCAATTCTCATCGCTCAGCTTGCTGGCGAGCAGATGCGGGAAGGATGGATAAACCTCACCTACTTTATCGGGATTTTGAGTGTGAATCTAGGCATTTTGAACCTTCTGCCAATTCCGATTCTGGATGGCGGTCATCTGGTTTTTCTCACAGTTGAAGCTATCAGGAGGAAACCCATGGATGAAAAATCACAGATTATTGCTCAACAGATTGGCCTAGCCTTTCTCGGAACCCTGATGATTTTCGTCTTTTATAATGACATTGTAAGGTTGTTCCAGTGATGGCAGGTCGTTATCCGCTAATCCTTGCCATGGATACAGCGACCAGGTGCTCCACGGTTTCTCTCACCAGGGGTACAATGGCGCAGGGCGAAGTGATCGCCTGTCTTTCGCTGAGTTCTAGTATTACCCATTCCAGAAGGCTGATAAGCTGCGTAGATCATCTTTTCAGGGAGACTGAAATAGGTTGGGAGGATATAGATGCCATAGCTGTGGGGCTGGGTCCAGGCAGTTTTACTGGTTTACGAATAGGTATGGCAACCGCGAAGGGGTTTGCTGCTGCCGCCGATAAGCATTTGGCTGGTGTGCCAACCCTTGATGCCCTGGCGGCAATGTGTGCCACCGATAAGCCAATACAGGCAGTCATGGATGCCAGGAAAAAGCAGGTATATACGGCAACTTATCAATTTGAAACAGAAGGTTGTCGATTCATCAGGACGAGCGAGATAGAGGTAGTCTTCCCAAACGAATTAGGGAAAAGAATTAGCAAGCCAACGATGCTCGTGGGCGATGGTATTGCAACTTACGGGGGTCTGTGGCAGGAGCAGCTAGGCAAACTTGTCAGCTTTGCACCATCTCAGCTGCATTTTCCTTCCGCTACAGCGGTGGGCTTGCTCTGCGGCAAAAATGTCAGTGAAGAAAAGTATCTCGATATTACTCAGGCAACACCTGTCTATGTACGTGCTTCAGACGCCGAGCTCAGTCTTGCCGATAAAAAGAAATCAGCAAAAATGGGTGGAGAGAAAAAATGATTGTCCGGCGGAAAACCCGGAAAATTACCATAGGTGATATTGATATCGGTGGTGAAAGCCCTATCCGCGTTCAATCAATGACCAATACGGATACACGTCAGGTCGAGGCCACGGTGGCGCAGATCCATGAGCTTGAACAGAGCGGTTGTGAGTTAATCCGGGTTGCCGTTCTGGATATGGATGCGGCACAGGCACTCAAACAGATAAGAGAGAAGATTTCCATTCCGCTGATTGGTGATATTCACTTTGATTATCGCCTGGCGGTAGCTGCAATGGAAAATGGTGCCCAGGCCATCCGCATAAACCCAGGTAATCTTGGCGGCTCTGAGAAGCTTGCTAAGGTTGTTGATGCCGCCAAAATGCACAAAGTGCCAATCAGGGTAGGGGTAAACAGTGGATCAATTGAAAAAGATCTACTGAAACAATTCGGTTATCCCTGTCCTGAAAAACCGGATGCCCTTATTCAAAGTGCCCTGCGCAACGTCAGACTTCTCGAACAGCAGGAATTTTACGATATTAAAATTTCTGTAAAAGCATCGGATACTCTGACCACCATACATGGTTATCGTAAACTTGCCGATCAGACCGATTATCCCTTGCATATCGGCGTAACCGAAGCCGGTGGTTTGATAGCTGGAACGGTAAAATCCAGTGTTGCTCTCGGGATACTGCTATTCGAGGGAATCGGCGACACCTTTCGCATCTCCCTCACCCGCCCACCGGTGGAAGAAGTTCGGGTAGGCTACGAGCTGTTACGCTCCTTGCGGATCCGTGAGCGTGGACCTGAGCTCATTTCCTGTCCCACCTGCGGTAGAACACAGATAGATCTCTTTGCCTTAGCTGAAAGAGTTGAGGAATACGTTCAGAAAATGGAAAGTCCCCTAAAAGTGGCGGTGATGGGCTGTGTGGTCAATGGTCCTGGAGAAGCTAAGGAAGCAGACATCGGTGTTGCCGGCGGTCATGGCGTAGGCATTATTTTTAAAAAAGGGAAACTTTTCATGAAAGTACCAGAGGCCGAACTCATGGAGGTTTTCATGACTGAATTACAGGCCATGGATAAAGAGAGACGGACGAAGAAATAAACAGTTTTCAATATTTACATCCCTAAGATAAAACTGCATTTCCTGTTGACTCAGCCCTGAGATAGTATAAAAATGAAGAAGCAGTTATCGAGGCTGAGGCAACCAATCCAGGTAGCCGGAAAGTCATTTGTTACGGAAGGCTTGGGTATATCCTTCTGTCTATTGAAAAGAGAGAATTCTGTATGATCTCGAAAAGATCACTTTAACCCCCATAATTCAAAATGCGTTATACACAATCATTACTCCCGACCCTAAAAGAGACGCCAGCTGAAGCAGAAGTTATAAGTCACAGATTAATGCTGCGTGCCGGGTTCATGAAAAAATTGACTTCGGGTGTCTATTCATATCTACCCTACGGCTTGGCAGCTATCCGTCGAGTAGAAGACATAGTTCGTGAAGAAATGAACAGAGCAGGTGCCCAGGAAATATTGATGCCCATGGTGCAGCCCGCGGATCTTTGGGAGGAGTCCGGCAGATATAATGATTATGGTCCAGAGCTGTTGCGTTTTAAGGACCGTCATGATCGGGAGTCCTGTCTGGGGCCGACGCATGAAGAGGTAGTCACCGATATTATGCGCCGCTTTGTGCATTCCTATCGCAATTTACCGCTGAATCTTTACCAGATACAGACGAAGTTTCGGGATGAAATCAGGCCACGGTTCGGTTTAATGCGCGGGCGTGAATTTATTATGAAGGATGCCTACAGCTTCGATGTAACTGATCAGGAAGCAGAGGTATCTTATCGGCGCATGTATGACGCCTATGTCCGGATATTTACCCGTTGCGGTTTGAAATTTCGGGCTGTCGAGGCGGATTCCGGGGCCATCGGCGGGAGTTTTTCACACGAGTTCATGGTTCTGGCGGAGAACGGTGAAGACACCATTGTTTTCTGTCATAATTGTGACTATGCGGCGAACCTGGAAAAGGCGATTGTGGTCGCACCGCAGCCGGCAGAATCGCCAGAGCTGGCTGAGCTTGAAAAAATTGAAACTCCCGGTAAGAGAAAGGTTGCCACGGTCTGCGAATTTCTAGAAATTGAACCGAAAGCTCTTGTCAAAATTCTGGTGTATTTGGCCGATGGTGCGCCTGTCGGTGTTTTATTGCGTGGCGATCACGACCTGGAGGAGGTAAAGTTAAAGAACCTACTAGGGGCAACCGATGTTATGATGGCCAGTGACCAGGAGGTTTTTGACGCCACCGGAGTTCCGAGTGGCTATCTAGGACCGGTTGGTGCCTCTATTCGCTTGGTGGCCGATCAACAGGTTGCTGCAATGAACAATTTTTACACCGGCGGCAATGAGAAGAATTTTCATCTTAAAAACGTCAATCTCAACCGCGATTTTAAGGTTGAAACCATTGCCGATCTTCGTCAGATAACCACAGAAGATCCCTGTCCATCCTGTGGCGGTAAGCTCGAATTGACAGAAGGCATAGAAGTCGGTCATATTTTCAAGCTGGGTGACAAATATTCAAAATCCATGCAGGCCGTTTTTCAAGACAGTGAAGGTCAGGAAAAGCCATTTATCATGGGGTGTTATGGCATCGGGGTCAGCCGGGTGGTGGCTGCGGCCATCGAACAGAATTATGACGAGAACGGTATCATTTTTCCATTGCCATTGGCACCCTATGCTGCTGTTATACTCAATCTTGGCATCAATGATGAAAAAATCACCGCCATGGCCGAGAGTCTCTATGAGGACCTTCGTGAATTGGGGGTTCCTACGCTGCTCGATGATCGGGATGAGCGCCCCGGTGCAAAATTCAAAGATGCCGATCTTCTTGGCATCCCGTATCGGATTACGGTTGGTAAACGGTTCCTCAAAGACGGAGTAGTTGAGTTGCGCAGCAGAAGAGACGGTGTCACTGAAGAGATGAATGCAGGAGATCTTCTTGCTGCACTCAATAAAGTAGTTGCTGAAGCAACAAACTGAATTATTTACGGCTGGTATGCTACAAACATCGAGCCTCAATACGGAAGGGCTGAAAGTCCTTGCCTCAAACCACCTGCAGGGTATTGATCTCTCTCCCATCGATAAGGCATGGGAGTTAGCTCGGCAGGTGCACGGCGGTAAGAAGCACTTTTCCGGAGAACCTTATCTGCTGCACTCCCTGGAAGTTGCCTCTACCCTGGCATCCATGAAACTTGACCTCGATACTATCCTCGCCGGTCTGCTTCATGGCGTGATTAAAGATGGGGTGGCTATAGCTGATTTGCGCGCTGAGTTTGGCGATGCACTGGCAACCATTATCGATGGTTCGACGAAGATTACCGGCATGCGCTACAACAGTAAACTAGCGCATCAGGCTGAAAACGTTCGGAAAATGTTGCTGGCCATCGCCGCTGATATCAGAGTTCTATTGGTCAAACTCGCCGATCGTCTGCAGGATATGTGTGTGCTGGATGCTGTGAGCAGAAAGATGCAGAGGGAAATAGCCCGTGAGACCATGGATCTTTATGCACCGTTGGCCAGCAGACTGGGTATTGACTGGTTAAAACGTGAGTTGGAGGATCTCTCCTTTAAATATCTCCATCCGGCGGAATACGCTGATCTCACCGGCAGACTTGAGGGCTCTCTGGAAGAGCGGCAGAGATATGTTGATGAAGTTATCACCATCCTCAGGAATGAGCTTAATTCCAATGCTATTATGCCTATTCGGATAATTGGCCGGCCCAAACATCTCTACTCAATTTATAAGAAACTAATTGCTCAGAACATTCCCTTTGAACGTGTCTATGACAAGGTAGCGTTTCGGATCATCGTCGATACCGTCAATGAATGCTATGAAGCGCTCGGAATTATCCATGCCAACTGGGCACCCGTTCATGGCAGAATAAAAGATTTCATATCTGTTCCTAAATCGAATAATTATCAATCCATGCATACGACCGTTGCTGGTCCGCGCGGTCATTTCATTGAAATTCAGATTCGTACCGAGCAGATGGATCGTATTGCTCAAGAGGGTGTTGCTGCTCATTGGGCCTATAAGGAAGGACAGAAGGTCAGCCAGAATGATATGAGGCTTTTTCAGAAGCTCAAAAATCTGGTGAATTCATTACAGGATGTCGAAGACCCTAGGGAGTTTCTCGACAGCGTCATGGGTGAGCTTGATGACCCCGATGTGTATGCGTTGACCCCTAATGGTGAGGTCAAAGAGTTGCCGAAAGAGAGTAGCCCAATAGACTTTGCCTATGCCATTCATTCCGAAGTAGGTGATCACTGCTCCGGTGCCAAGGTCAACGGTCGTCTTGTTCCTTTGAAGTATAAGCTAAATAGCGGTGATATTGTTGAAATCATCACCTCACCTCACCAGACTCCCCGAAGAGGATGGCTTGATCTTGTAAAAACCAGCCGGGCAAAGGCCCGCATTCGCTCCTGGTTGAGACGGGAAGAAAAAGAAAAAGCATTGAAACTTGGCCGTGAAATCTGCGAACGCGAATTAAAGAAAAGCAGTTCTTCTTTGAAGAAGATGATAAAAAGCGGTCATATAAAGCTTCTTTTAAAGCAGCTTCACTGTAATTCCCTAGATGACATGCTTGTTAAGGTGGGAAGTGGTACCATAACCGTTCAGCAGTTGGAGAGACACCTGCTGCCACCTGAGATCGTCCAGGAAAAGGAAGGTGTTGAAGAAACTCTTTCTGCAGAGGAGAGCAGTGTTTTCAAGGCTAACCGGCAACCAGCAAAGACATCATCCGGAACAGCCGTAAAGATAGACGGCATAGATGGTATGCTGATAAAAATCAGCCAATGCTGCAATCCCGTACCCGGAGATGAGATTGTAGGCTTTATAACCATGGGAAGAGGGGTTTCCATACATAAACGGGAATGCGGGAACCTTAAACAAACTGATCCTCAACGCTGGCTTGACGTCTCCTGGTCGGAGGAACCAGGTCAGAGACAGCACAAAGTCGAACTTTTTGTCAGCGCCGAGAACAAACGTGGAGTTTTTGCTGAAATCAGTGCAGCAATCAGCGCCGATAATGCCAATATTGTGGAAATCTCGGCCCACACCACTCCAATTGATACCGCAGATATTCGAGTCGCCGTGGAGGTGGAAAACCTTGATCACCTGCAGACCATAACCCAGCATTTACGACAGATGAAGCACGTCATCAATGTGACTCGAAAATAAGATAAGTCCAAATATGATGCCTGGCACTTATGAGTACGCCGGGTAACCCTGGTTTTCATTGGCCAATGGTAAAGCCTTCTCCAGGGAAATGAACCTGCAATATGCAATATACGGGTGAAATAAGATAGGTATGCGTGTTGAATGTGACATATGCGGAAATGAAATTCCAGGCGATACTTTGCATTGTCCATTTTGCAACAACAGGCAAGAGCGTGAAGTTCATCGGAAATTACCGGGAACGCACCGAGTTATCAATATCGAAAATGGCAAACCGACCGTCGAGGCAGCCCTGCAGAAACTTGACCGTGATTTGGAGCTGGCCAGACGTGAGCATGTAATAGTGGCAACCATAATTCATGGTTACGGAGCCAGCGGCAGAGGTGGAGTTATTCGCTTAGAGTGCCGGAAATATCTGGCTCATCTCCAGGAGAGACGGAAGATCAGGACCTTCATCCCCGGTGAAGAGTTTTCGAAAAAGGAAGGCCGAACCCGTTCGTTAATGCGTCGTTTACCACAGCTCACCAATAGCGAAAATCTCAACAAAAAGAATAGAGGTATCACTGTTGTTGAACTTTGATATGTCGTCCTGCGAAATTGCAGCACGCTTTTCAAGGTTATTTTAGATTTAGTTAAAATATTATGTTATTCTAAAGATTTATTTTTACTAAGGCAGGCTTTGTCGATTCAATCTATCACCTTTTCTTGAAGATATATGGTGCTGAAATGGAAAAGGTAGTTTGTTGCCGGAAAATTTCAATTTCTGATGCTTGTGGGAATGGATTGAATGTTTAGTGTAAGCACAACTAATTGAGGAAAGAGGTATTTAAAAACTAAAGGAGTATTTCATGAAAAAAACGGCATGGCTGATTGCAGTCTCAATTTGCATTATTCCAGCAGTTGTTTGGTCAGACGACGCTGACAAAGATGTGGTAAAGCTGGAAAGTTTCAAAGATAAACTTGGCTATAGCATGGGGCTTGATGTCGGCAACTATTTCAAGAAAATCGATGACGAAATCAACTTTGAAGCTTTGATGCAAGGGGTAAGAGATGCGTATCAGGGAAAAGAGCCGGCACTCAGCGCTGAAGAAATTGCCACTGTTCAGAAAGATTTTGGCCAGAAAATGCAAGCCAAACAACAAGGAGAGCTGGAAAGAATAAAAAAGGAGAACAAAGAGCATGGTGCCGAATTTTTGGCTGAAAATAAAAAGAGAGAGGGTGTTATCACCACTGCCAGCGGCCTTCAATACGAACTTCTTGAAAAAGGTGATGGCGCTAGACCAACGGCTACTGACAGGGTAAAAGTTGATTATATTGGTACATTAATAGATGGTACCGAATTTGACAGTTCAATCAAACGGGGTGAACCCGCCATATTTGGTGTAGATCAGGTTATTCCCGGCTGGAGCGAAGCCCTTCAACTTATGGAAGTAGGTTCAAAGTATAAATTGTATATTCCCTCTGAGCTGGCTTATGGTGAAAAAGGCGCGCCACCGGTTATTGAGCCGAACTCGGTTCTCGTCTTTGAGGTTGATCTGTTAGGCATCGAAGAATAGAGAAACATTATCTCGAATTACAAGTAACAAAGGCCGTCCTGATTCAGGACGGCCTTTGTTGTTTGTATGAACCAGCAAAAAACTTGTAATGCAATGGTCAATAAAATCTCATTCGGAGTGGTCCAGGGGGTAGTTTTGGGCGTCGCCCAAGAGTCCATCGGCCATGATAATATGGTCAATGTCCTGCCAATTGCGACCTAGAAGTTTGGTGCCATAGCTGTCAATGGCCACTGGATCGAAGGAGGCAGCCAAGGTGTTTACAGGGGGAGAGCATTGTGGTCCCCATAGATGAGCCTTGGCCATGCCGATGGTACCGTCAAGCAGGGTAAAGTCCGGTGTACGATAGCGGTTGAGATCAAAAATCGCTTCGTGTATTCGAGTATGAAAGGCTGATTTATTCCACGCTCCTCCACCTCTGAAATGGTCCGGTGGGGCACACCCCATCATGTTTTTCATAGTTAGCGTAACCCCCGCAAGGGAATGAGCTTTCAGTTGCGGAACGGAGAGCAGAAAAGCCTCATCTAGAATTTTCGGCAGATACATCTCCGGCCATCTGCGGCAGTTGCTGTCTTTGAGATGACGAAGCTCTGCTGTATTCAGATCAACGAGTTCTACCTGGTATTTCTCTTTAAGTGCAAGGTATCCCAACTCTTTGAAGGCGTGGAGTGTAGTATAGTTGGTTGCACCACAGCCTTCCCCGACAATGAGCTTCTCTGCTGGTAAATAGTTTAGAAGATAATTGATGAGGTTGTCCACCAAGGCCACCGGTGTAGTAATCGGTGGGGCAAGAATCTCTACCAGATTCGGTTTTATGATTACCCGTTCATAGGAGACAGCAATTTTCCCTAAATTAGATTTCTCGAGAAGCTCGGGTATGGTCTTTTCCCAGGATAAGAAACGTTGTGAAAAAACACTTTTCTTAATGGTGAGGTCTTCCATGATGCGTTATTCGTGAGCGTTGGGAAAGCTTTTTCCAAAGGTAATAAGTATTAGCGATTTTCCCGATGGAGTAAGGACATCCCCAATCCTGCAAAAATGAGATGAATTGTTGTTGCTGAGATCAATGGCGAAAGTGCGCCGGCTTTGGCAAATGACTGTAATGCTCCCCAGAGGCCCCAGGCAACAAAGGCGAGCAAACAACTGGCAGGGATTGCTATGGCTAGGTCCCGGCCCCATTTTCTAAATGAAAACATAAGGACCGGTAGACCGAGAAGCAATAATGGTATACCAAGAAAAATATAGGATATGCGACTGTAGAAGTTTGCCCAGGCTATGTTCTTTTCTTCCTCGCTGGGTTTGTTGGATTGAGCATAGTCAAAAAGTTCGCTTATTGATAGTTCGGCAGCCTTGTACTCTGGAACGAAGAAGTCATCGGGTGACTCCGGTAGCACATAGTCCTTCTCGGAAAAGGTTTGATAGTCAAATGGACCATCATCACTCCGCCTTTGAATCTGCCCATCAACAAAGGTCCACACCCCATCTTGCCAGTCGGCACTGGCTGCATTTAATAGGAAGGTGAGTTCATAGTCATCCCCCCATTGTGAATAGGAAAACCGTGAGAAGCCGAATTGTTCTTTGTTCCGCCAGTGAAAAGAGTAGAATCCATTTTCTCCTTTATAGTAGTAGCGACCTTCACGAAAGATACCTAAGGGCACCTTGTCCTGAAGTTGCTCGTACCAAATCTCATTTGTTCTGCTGATAGTTGTTGGTAGAACAAACTGGGCATTAACAAAGAGCAGGGCAGTGGTCAGAAGCGCAGCATTCAATAGAGGTCCGGTAACTCCTCCAAGTGGGATTCCTCCGGCTTTTAAGGCCCTTAGCTCATTGCTATGATTGAGTATACCGAAGGTGATTACCCCGGCAAGGAGGATAATAACCGGTCCTAGTTGGTCAAGAATGAAAGGAATATTTAAAAGAAAAAACTCGAAAGCGAGTGAGAGAGAGCCGCCATGCTCATTAAAATTGTCGATTTTCTCAAAAAAGTCGACAAGTAGATAGATCGCCACTAATCCTGTGGATACAGTCAGAAAGTTTGCGGTAAATCTTGCAAATAGATATCTGGAGAGAAGTGTCATGGTGGTTTGCCTTACCGCAAATATTTATAACAAAGATAAAAACCGAGAGCGACAGCACCAAGACCAATTATGTTGGAAAGCAGCATATAACTGATGGCATGATAAGGTTCGTCAGCTTTGAGAAATTGGACAGTCTCTCTGGTAAAGGTTGAAAAAGTGGTGAAGCCACCGAGAAAGCCAGTAAAAATAAAGAGTCTGAATTCGTTACTGATATATATTCTATCAAAGTAACTCCAACAAATACCGATTGCCAGTGAACCCAGGATATTTACCAGAAAGGTTCCCGAGGGAAAATTAAGCGGTATTCCTTTTTCGCTTAAAATTGCAATTATATATCTGCCGATGGAGCCGAGTGCTCCGCCGAGACCGACTGCCAGTATTTTACTCATGTTACCATAATCCCTCGGGATAAATCATAAAAAAGGTCATTGTAGAAGCTACAAAATATTCTGTTCGGGTCTCATATGACATTCGAAGAGCATTTAAAAACGCTTCAGGATTGTACTTTTCGAAACGAAATGTTTATCTTAGGTACCATTATAGGTGTCAACCGTCAAGATTAAGCACTCTCGGAATTATGCCGGAAAATGAGTATTTCTGTTAGTTAATCACTCAATCACTGGTAAAAGATGATTGTGCTGTAACTATATGTGAATATGCAAATATCCCGAATTGAGAACCTGATTATTTAAGACAGCAGATTCACTGGGCTTGCGTTTTGCTTTTCTCATATGGTAGTGTGCAGCCTCGTGTTTGCTGAAAAGTATGGAATCATAGGATAAACAAATTCTTTGCTTCCATTAAAATTGTCGGTTTTGTAAAAAAACCACGAAACCAACGTTCCGGGCTTCGTAAGCTATCGATTTCGAGCGATTGTGTTCTTTGGTTCATGTTTCTTACGAGGTTGTCAAGGTTGGGACAACAAACTAGTCTGAATGGCACGAAAAAAGAAAGCGGGCAATGCCACAATACTTGAGCAATGTGCTCGCAGGACGGCAAAAGAACGTCTGGATGAGTTCTGGACTGTCTTTGAAAAAGAAGATCACGTTCTGGTAATTATTAACGCCGATCCCGACGCGTTGGCCAGCGCCATGGCCATAAAACGGTTATTGCGTTACCGGGTTAAATGCGTTGAAATTGCCCATCCGAATGAGATTCGCCGCCTGAACAATCAGGCTATGGTGGAACGTCTGAGGATTCCGCTGCAGCGCTTAAAGAATGTGAGAATATCTGATTATTCCAAGTTAGTTTTGGTGGATTCTCAGCCAAACCATCTCCCCGGTTTTGAAAAGCTGAAGTACAATGTCATAATCGACCATCATCCTATTGGCGGAAAATTTGAGGCGGACTATATTGATGTCCGACCCGACTATGGAGCTGCCTCAACAATGATGGTTGAGTATTTGCGGGCTGCCTCAATGAAGCCTTCGGTAGCCCTGGCAACCGCTCTTTTTTACGCCATCAAGGTTGATACCCAGGATTTCGAAAAACGTGGTGGTCTTGCCGATGGCATATCCTTTCGTTACCTTTTTGGTATAGCCAACAGGAATCTGGTCCGAAAATTTGAACTCACTGATTTGCGCAGATCAGAGTTGAAATACTTCAGTGAGGCACTTTCAGCTCTGAAATATTCGAAGAGGAGATACTACACTCATGTGGGGCGGGTGAGAAGTCCAGACGTTCTTGTGATAATAGCTGACTTTCTAAATCATGTCGCAGAGATTGATTGGGTTTTTGTTTCCGGGATCCATGGTGAAAAACTGGTGGTAATTTTTCGTTGCGACGGCTATCGGAAAAGTGCTGGCAAATTAGCAACTCGAGCTTTTGGAAGTCTG
>JAAUYI010218447.1_pt1 | contig 34943 bp, 28 predicted proteins | sample 7278041 | NCBI WGS metagenome assembly JAAUYI01 (sample SAMN14350216, study PRJNA611818) | marine sediment metagenome | isolation source: surface marine sediment (0.6m) | place: French Polynesia: Moorea | collected 2018-08
ATGTATTTCGCAATCTGAAAAAGTGTTTCACGTTGTGCAGCACGTCTTTAGACTGCGGAACAACATCAGCTTAGAATCCCCCGCGCTTTAAGCCGGGGTGAGTAGTCAACCTCTTCATCTAAATCCTGACTGGCTTCCAAATTGATACGTAGGTTATACAACAACTCTAATGCATTGGAACGAAAGGGATGATTTTCTGGAAGTTCTATCAGTTCCTCAATAGCCTGCTTCTGAACTTTACCCTTACCCAAAATTCTCAACCAAAGTGTTTCTTCGGTGCGTGGTAACTGGTGAATAGCTACTATAGCTGTTTTCAGATATTTTCCGAGAAAATATACCCCTGGTAACCAATTTTCTTCATCAAGAATAGCTCTAAACCCATCTAATGTTTTTGCTGAAGCTGTAGGAGAAAAAATCCATAACCAAGGTAAATCATCCTCCCTCACACGACTATTATCCCGGTTTGCCTGACGTTGTAAATCAGCATGAGTATCAAACAGCTTACTGATACAGCTACGAATCTGGCTTGGGGTAGCTGCATTGCGAAAAGGTTCAAACACTGAAGGAGTAGCCGCAAATCTTCCTAGTAAACCAATTATTTGTCCATTCCTAGTTGACTTTGATGGGTTAGGTGCAAACCAAACATCAATTTCTCGTACTTCAGATGTGACATCACGACTACTCCCTTCCTGGTGTTAAATTACCGAAAAATCGTAGGCTGGGGAGCCACTCCGTTGCGGAGGTTCCCTCCGTTGTAGGAAGTGGCGTTTGAGGAACGAAACCCAGCATATCGTTGGGTTGAACGGAGTGAAACCCAACCTACGTTATAGTTAATCTTCTAGCGGAAAGGGAGTAGTTTCTACCGTTCCCAAAGGAGTTAACAGTTCCTTGAGGTAGTCTTTTGCAAATTGATCATGGGGAAATCTAGTCATTTTAGCGATCGCAACTAGCGCGATTTATCAAATTTATCACAGTTTTACAGTTAAGTAGGTAGGCGTAATTAAATGTAAGACTGAACCTCGCCCCGCCTAGCGGCACGCCTCTCCTTAGCACCCCGCCAGTGAGGTTTTATATATTAATTTGATCATTATTTCGGATATTTCGTTTATGTAATATATTGGGAAATAATGCTGATAAGAACAACCATCATGTTAAAACATAGCTTGCCAATGGAGTCGGTTATTTCTCCCCACCAAGAAACAGAATCCATCAAGGAACTAGAACGGATACTCAGACAAGAACCTTCCCCAGGGAAATTAGTAACAAGTAAGGGAGAAGAAATTGCTATCCCGAAATCAGTTTACCAGGCATTACTGCAAGTGGTTCATGCTATGGCATTGGGTAAGGCTATATCTATAGTCACCCAAGAAGAGGAGATGACAACACAACAAGCAGCCGATTTTCTCAATGTTTCCCGTCCTTATCTAATTAAGTTATTAGAACAGGGGGAAATACCTTACATCAAAGTGGGTTCCCATCGGCGGGTGAATTTTCAGGATTTAATGAAGTATAAAGAACAACGGGATATGAAGCGTAGCCAACTTTTACAGCAGTTAATCGAGATTAGCGAAGAAGCTGGTTTGTACGACGACGAGGAATAATTGCAACCGTAAATATTCTATGCTTAGTGTTGTCTTAGATGCCTGTGTCTTGTTTCCTATGTACCTACGAGACACCTTGTTATCCACTGCTGAGGCTGGTTTATATGTACCCCGTTGGTCACAAAAAATTTTAGATGAAGCAATGGGTAATCTTGTCTTGAGAGGGAAAATTTCTGCTGAGAAAGCTCAAAGTCTTGAAGAAGTAATAAAAGCAGCTTTTGGGGAAGCAATGGTTGAAGTACCTATTGGATTAGAGTCAGCAATGACGAATCACCCAAAAGATCGCCATGTTCTTGCTGCTGCGGTAACAGCTAGGTCTGATATTATTGTCACCAACAATTTGACAGACTTTGATACCAATGCTTTGACTCCTTGGAATATTACAGCACAGTCTCCAGATGATTTTCTAAGTGACTTATTTGACAAATACCCTGAAGAAATGGTTCAAGTAATAGGGAAACAGTCTCAAAAGTATAGAAGACAACCCCTAAATGCTGACGAATTACTGTCATTGTTGAGTAAAACAGATGGGGCTAATTTACCAAAATTTGTGGCAAAAATTCGTTCTTTGGCAAACTAATAGCTTAACGTTACCCACTAATGTTACATCTATAATCGTTGAGCCATGAGAAATCAACGTGAAAGCACAAGTATTTAGAGGCGTTAAGCAACTTTCTTACGAAGAACTCCCCGTACCCAACCTAGAACCAGATGAGGTGCTGGTACAGGTGCGAGTTGTCGGTTTATGTCAATCAGATATAAAAAAGATCCTTTATCCCCTCTATGAACCCCCCCGCATCTTTGGACATGAAACCGCCGGAGTTATCACTGCGGTGGGTGCAGAGGTGAAAAAATGGCAAGTAGGACAACGGGTGGCGGTAATGCACCACATTCCCTGTATGCGCTGTGCTTACTGCATGAATGATAATTTTTCCATGTGCAATACCTATAAAAATATCGTCACAACGGCGGGATTTGCTCCCAGTGGTGGGGGTTTTGCTGAATATGTTAAGGTTCCCGGACATATTGTTCAAAATGGGGGTTTAATTCCCATCCCCGATGATATTAGTTTTGAAGAAGCCAGTTTTGTGGAACCCACTAACTGCTGTCTCAAAGCGGTGAAAAAAGCTCAAATTGCTCCTGGACAAACGGTGTTAATTACTGGCGCGGGGCCAATTGGATTGATGTTTGTGATGTTGGTGAAGTATTTTGGTGGGAGAGCGATCGCTACTGATTTACTTCCTTCTAGAATAGAGAAGGCGTTAGAAGTAGGAGCAGAAGCCGCTTTTTATGCCCGCGATGCTGATTTACCGGCAAAAATTCAGGCATTAACCGATGGTATGGGTGTGGATGTTACCTTGTTAGCGGTTCCCAGTGATAAGGCTTTCTTCCAGGGTTTAGATTGTACCCGCAAGGGAGGAAAAATACTATTTTTTGCCGAATTTCCCGATCAAGTAGAAATTCCCATTAATCCCAATGTGCTGTACCGGCGAGAAATTGATTTGATGGGTAGTTATAGTTCATCCTACCGCTTGCAAAATTTGGCGGCTGATATTGTCTTTAATCGCCGGATTGATGTTAAAGCCTTAATTAGCGATCGCTACCCCTTACAAAATTTATCACAAGCCGTAGAACAAGCGATCGCACCCACCGCAGATACTTATAAAATTTTAATTTATCCACATCAGGAATAGGGAAGGAGGGAAGGAGTGAGGGAGTTAAACCATCAACTAACAACTAACAACTAACAACTAACAACTATCAACCATCACTCCATGTTCCTCATCATCCTACTAGCCTTTTACGTAGCTTGGAATCTGGGAGCAAATGACGTTGCTAACGCTATGGGCACTTCCGTCGGTTCCAAGGCTATTACTCTCAAACAAGCATTAATCATTGCCGGAGTATTAGAATTTACCGGAGCAGTACTGTTTGGTCATCAAGTATCCCAAACACTCAGTACTAAAATTGCCAACCCTGTTTTATTTACAGATGCACCCCACATTTTTGTGACGGGGATGATAGCGGTGTTACTGGCTGGTGGTGTGTGGTTACAAATTGCCACATTCTTGGGTTTACCCGTATCCTCTTCCCATGCCATAGTGGGAGCGATCGCTGGATTTAGTTGGGTAGCTTTGGGAGTCAATGCCATTAATTGGTCATCAATTGAACGTATTACCCTGGCTTGGATTGTCACCCCAATTATTAGTGGTGCGATCGCAGTTTTACTTTATAGTCAAATTAAATACTGGATTTTAAATCAATCGAGTATAATTACGCAATTAGATGAGTGGATTCCCTGGTTAAGTGTTGTTGTAGTGGGAGTCTTTGGAGCGATCGCTTTACCATCACTCACCCAAGGGGTAACAAATTTTCTGAACCAGCAACTAGGTTTAAATCTTCCCAACCACGATCTTCCCATATTTATCGGAGCGATCGCTACCTTTGGACTAACACTTTACAGTTGGCGACAGTTGGAGGAGTTCGGAGTTCGGAGTTCAGAGGGAAGGAGTAGGGGCGGGGTTTCCCCGCCCGGAGGGAAGGAGGGAAGGAGGGAAGGAGTGAAGGAAATAATATCTTCCTCTGCTCCCCACACTCCCCACACTCCCCACACTCCCCACACTCCCCACACTCCCCACACTCCCCACACTCCCCACACTTCCCACTCCCCACAATCTCCTCCAGTTGAAAGATTATTTGCTCGCTATCAATTGCTGAGTGCTTGTTTAGTGGCTTTTGCTCATGGTTCTAATGATGTGGGAAATGCCATTGCTCCGGTGGTGGTGATTGTTTATATTAATCAAACAAATACAGTTCCTGTAGGAGAGTTAGCCATCCCCCTATGGATTTTAATTGTAGGTGCTGCTGGTATAGTTACGGGTTTGGCAATTTGGGGTAAAAAAGTAATTGCCACCATTGGCGATCGCATTATTAGCATACAACCCAGTAGTGGATTTTGTGCCGAGTTTGCCACCTCCGTGACAATTCTGCTTGCTTCTCGGCTGGGTTTACCAGTATCTACTTCCCATGCTCTGGTGGGTGCTGTGGTGGGTATTGGACTGCTACAAAAACCCCAATCTTTAGCATGGAAAACACTTCAAGGGATTGCTGCTGCATGGTTAATAACAGTTCCTGCAAGTGCTGCCTTGGGTGCTATTATCTTCAAATTTATGGAAGTTTTCTGATGGAATCTATAACTTCGGGTTTTATATAGGGTATCACCAAATATAAAAATATAAATACTCCATATATAGTTGAGAGTGTAAGTGCCGATCGAGTCTACAGAAAACTACTCGATTGTCAACAGATCAGAGGGTTAGACATTTATGGGGCGATTTGAGCAGCGATCGGAAAATTCACGCAAAAAAGGCGATCCCTTGGGAGACGCAGATACTGCTTTGCGGATTGTGACGGAAGAACTACAAATCATTCAACGAACTTTACTCAAGTCTTTACAGGAAGATGTTAAGCGGCTACAAGTACAAAAAGACCGTTTGACTGATGATATTAAACGCCTGCAAACGGAAAAAGATGATTTACAAAGAGGTAGGCAAATTAACGAACAACAGGCTTTAGTGCGACAGTTGGGTCAAGTTTTAGCCAGTCACATATCCTCTCAATTAAATAGTTCTCTGGAAAAGTTAGCCAATCAAGGAACCCAGGTAAACAATACCAAAGAAACATTGACTCCTGGGGATGAAACCAACCAGCTACCCTATCAACAGGAAAATATCCAGCAAATTCTCGGTACTTTAGACGACACACTGACTATTACCATTCACTCCCTACAACAGGAACTAAAAAGCTATCAAAATAGCCTTTCTCAACAATTGTCCCGGATGCAAAATCAACAGCAACAGGGAGAATTAATTTTGGTGGAGTTGGTTAACCGTCTCCGCAAGGAATTAGAAAAAAATACTTTAGAAAGCTCTATTAACCAGAATTTAGACTCAGATAACATTTTTACTGAAATACAACCTCCCCCACCCCTAGGAGGTACACCAACGGTGATTCAGCCTGATTTACCTTTGGGAGGTACACCAACAGTAATTCAAACCGATGAGCCATCCTCCACATCCATAACGGAAACACCACAGCAAATCCCACCAGATTTACCCCTAGAAACTACACCAACGGTAATTCAAACCGATGAGCCATCCTCCACATCCACAACGGAAACACCACAGCAAATCCCACCAGATTTACCACTAGAAACTACACCAACGGTAATTCAAACCGATGAGCCATCCTCCACATCAATAACGGAAACACCACGGCAAATCCCATTAGATTTACCCCTAGAAACTACACCAACGGTAATTCAAACCGATGAGCCATCCTCCACATCCACAACGGAAACACCCTTGGCAGGTATTCCAACGGTAATTCAAACCGATGAAACACCAGCCAATGAAATTTCTACAACCCTTCATGGAGCAGAATTAGGAACAACAGAGCCTACCGCGCCCCCAAAAAACTTACCCCAATCAAGTGATTCTGCAAGTTCTGTCCCTCCTACCATTCCTCCTCGTCAGCCAACACAATCATTGGGAATTTCCCAAATCATTGCTAGTTTATGGCAACGGCCCCAAGGTTTGCTCCTGATTCTACTATCAACCCTTGTGACTTCACTGTATAACGTTGCCATTCGGGTGATGTTTCAGCCAGTATCCCAGATTTTTGGTGTCTTTGAAGTAGAGCAGTTAATTTTGCCCACTTTGGGTAATTCTTTATTGATTTTAATGTTGCGGATGCTAGTAGTAATGCCATTGATGCTGGTGTTAGCTCCAATACTTCATCCCTGGGTATGGCAAGATTTACAGAATTTGGTTGATTCTTTCAAAGCTAGAACTAATGCAGATAACAATAATGGCAAAAAAGCATTGTTGTTATCAATTCTCAGTGGGTGCTTTTTGTTTTTGTCTCAGGTACTAATCTATATCGCCATTGGTCAAATATCTGTGGGTATGGCGATCGCTCTATTTTTCATCTATCCTACCATGAGTTCCTTGCTTTCCTGGTTCCTGCTCCGGGATATTCCTACTCCCTTTCGGGCAATTACCATCAGTACTATTTTCCTGGGTGAATTGTTGGTCTTAGCAGGTGTAGCTCAAGCTGATACGGGGGATCTATTTTTGGGTAGTATTAGTGCGATCGCTGCGGGTATAATGTTTGCTTTTTATGTGGTTCTAACCCGTATTTGCGCGACTCAAGTACATCCTGTCACATTCACATTAGTTAACTTTGCTACCATGCTATTTTCATGCTTTATTGGTTTAATGGTATTGCCATTTTTCCCACTCAGCAGCTTGAGTCTCCAAGTAAATACTAATAAAATTTTAGAACTCATCTTAACTGCCTTTCTGTTAGGAATGCTGACCCTTTGTGGCTATTTATTTAACAATTTTGGTGTTCGTAAATTGGGCGCATCCCGGTCTGCAATTATCGGTGCTACTGTTCCAGCATTTGTAGTAATTTTGGCTGGCTTAATTATTCAAGAAAGTTTACAGCCTCTACAGATTTTTGGCATACTATTACTAACCTTGGGAGCAGCAGCTGTTAGTTTTGAAAAAATTCGCAACAGTCAAGTCAAATCTTCCCAATCATGAGCATCACCCGAATTTCTCTGGCTACTCTATTTTCCTGTTATTCCTGTCTCCGTCCTCTCTCAAAATCTGTATGCATCAATACATATTTTTTGCCCCGATATTGTTAGTATTGGACATCATTCACCCTCGTTATTCATGAATCTAATGAATGAATATTTGACTTAGCACTTGTCCAATTTATCACAAACAAAAGTAATATAAATTACTACTAAATCGAGAATTATTAGTAATTTTTTCGGAAAAAATAATTATTCAAATAATGGATCTATTTTTGAGATAAATAATGATAAATCATCTTAATGATGAACCAGGTGTTACTGAGGGAATATATCAGTTTTTCCTGGTGATTTACAATTATTTAGCTGTATCATTTTATTCATAAATATATAGTATCTATACCACCTATAGTGGCTAAGATACTTGAATAAATGATTCAGGAGTGTTATATTCCAAAGTAATTTATTTGGTCTAATTTGTATTGTATAATACAAAGCAAAGGGTGCAATAGCCGCTACTAACAAAATTCATTTGTAAAAAATAATCAATTACTTTAAGTAGAGACATTACCTCAAGGCAGGTGTATACTATTTAATTTAATTTGACTGACAAAGTTGTAAAAGTGATATTGAATTGTCTGTAATATGAGTAACGACATCGATCTGATCAAACGTCTTGGTCCCAGCGCAATGGATCAGATCATGCTTTATCTGGCTTTTAGTGCCATGCGGACTAGTGGGCATAGGCACGGGGCATTTTTAGATGCGGCAGCTACGGCAGCAAAATGTGCAATTTACATGACCTATCTGGAACAAGGTCAAAACCTGCGGATGACAGGGCATTTGCATCACCTGGAGCCAAAACGAGTCAAAGCCATTGTAGAAGAAGTCAGGCAAGCACTAACAGAGGGCAAGTTACTTAAGATGCTGGGTTCTCAAGAACCACGGTATCTGATTCAATTCCCCTATGTTTGGCTAGAGAAGTATCCTTGGGTACCAGGACGTTCCCGGATTCCTGGAACCAGTTTGACAAGCGATGAAAAAAGACAAATCGAGCAAAAACTGCCTGGTGACTTGCCAGATGCTCATTTGATCACATCCTTTGAGTTTCTGGAATTGATCGAATTTCTGCACAAGCGATCGCAAGAAGATTTACCACAAGAGCACCAGATGCCTTTGAGTGAAGCTTTAGCAGAACATATCAAGCGGCGGCTACTTTACTCAGGGACAGTACTGCGGGTAGACTCTCCTTGGGGAATGCCTTTTTATGCCCTTGCTCGTCCCTTCTATTCCCCAGTAGATGAGCAAGAACGCACCTACATTATGGTAGAGGATACTGCTCGGTATTTCCGCATGATGAAAGACTGGGCAGAACGCAAGGGCAAAGTCATGCGAATTTTAGAGGAGATGGATATCCCCCCAGAAAAGTTAGAAACAGCAATGTCAGAGCTGGATGAAATTATTCGCGATTGGGCAGACAAGTACCATGAAGAAGGTGGAATTCACATGATTTTACAGATGGTATTTGGGAAGAAAGATGAAATGCCATAGGCATTTGGGCAATTGGCGATCAGTTATCAGTAAAAAATTCTGGGAGTCAAGCAGCGCGATTATGGGGAGCCACTTTTGTGGGGAGATTTTCTTCGCTGAAATTAAGTGGCGTGTTTTCCCCCTTCAGCCCCTGTGAAAGTTTTCTCGACATAAGCAAACTACCCTACACCAAAGTTTTGCTACAGTCTCCTGATGAATCTTGAACATAATATTTTAGCTTAACCCGCAAGAAGTCTGTCACTTCCCTTGCGGGTTAAGCTAAATCAACCACTTCTGTTTTGTTTTGTCAAGTCATCGAGCCAGAAAAAGTAAGTAATAAATAATAAATAATAAATAATAATTATAAGACTAAAGCTACGTGTCACAATTGGTGGTTGGTGCGTGACGCTATCAGTCTTATTGCTACGTTCAAGCTTTTTCGCAGCGTCACACACCCTACAACGAATAATATCAAGTCCACTTAAATAACCGTCATTGCGACCGTACCGTAGACGCGTAAAGCCTACGGCATAGCTAAGCGCAAAGCGCACGCTAACGCGTACCGCAAGGTCGTCCATAGGACTTACGCTTACCGCGCAGCGTGTCGCGGAAGCGACTCAGCGGCTTCTCGAAGAGTAGCAATCCCAAAAGCTTTGTGGCTAGTGCGTTACATCAAATTTAACCGCAACAAAATATTATGGGTAATTAATCAGACATCATATAACTATTATTTCTCAGTGTTTTCGGGAGTTGGTTCTGTGGCTTCGGGAGTTGGTTCTGTGGTTTCAGGACTTGGTTCAGTGTTTTCGGGAATTGGCTGAGTTTCAAAGGTGGGAGTAAATTTTTGTGATTCTTGACCTGCTGGGATGAAAGAAGGCTCAGTGTTGCTAATTAACTCACTAGCATCAATACAAGTATCCATTGCTTTGACAGGCTCAAATTTAATTTGCGATCGCAAGCCAACTACACAACTAGCAAATCTCACCGGCAATAAACTGCGACCACAATAATCTAAAGCGGCTGTCTTTGCACTCTCTTCTTCCAGGTTATGGCTAATACCATTGACACATTTAGCCATATTTCGGGGACGACGTGCTTTCTCGCAGGTGGCAAGGATGTCTTGAGCAGCTAATTTGGTTTTACGCTCAATTTTGATGACACAAGCAGATACCTCTTCAGGATGTAGAGCATTAGCACAAGCTTTCGAGGCATTTTCCTCCGCGATACCCGCCTTAAGCAGTTGAAATGCACAAAGGCGATAATCCTTATAAGAAGTATTAACTGCTTGTGCAGGTGAATATGCAGCAAACCATGTCAACATTGTGCAGGCAGAAAAGCATATTCCTGTGAAAGTAGCAGCAAAGTAATTTTTTTGGCTTAACATTTTCCGTTCTCCAAACACCCAAGATTATTATGCTATCTCAATATTACTGGAGGAGAATCGAAAATAATTGTATTTTAACACTCCTTGCGGGAAGTCCCCCGGTGAAGTCTTCGGAACCGGAGGATGAGAGCAAGGGCAGAGACTTGAACTCATAACGAATATATGGGAAGATAATTTTGGTTGCTGACCCATCCGACTGACTAAGAGGCCACCCTTTGGGTATAAAGTATGTACTCGGCAGAGTTCGGAAAAGGAACATGGTCACTGGCAGGCTATAGCCGTAAGGAATAACACCAAACTATGTTGTGCATAAAATAATCAAACTGCCTGCGGGAGGCGGGCGGCTGCGCGGGTTCCCCCACCGAGGGGATAAAGGCAGAAATGCCAGAGACGCTGTGTAAGACTCAGACCGGATTGAGTTCCGGATACCCATTTTTTGGGATACCCAACAGAGCAACGGCGGGGGAGACGCGAAGCCCCAGACGTAGCGTAAGCGGAGTCTGTGGGTACTTCACCCAGCAGGTTTGGCAAAATAAGCAAAAATTTATTTGTAATTATTCTATATACGATATTAATAATCAATGCTAAAATAAGCTATTTGGGTAAAGTTTAAACAGGAATTAGTCAAGGAATCTCATGTCCCGATATAGAGGACCTCGTCTTAGAATTACACGTCGCCTGGGTGAATTACCAGGATTAACTCGTAAAAGTGCTAGACGCGCTTATCCCCCTGGTCAACACGGTCAGAATCGTAAAAAGCGTTCTGAATATGCCATCCGTCTAGAGGAAAAGCAAAAGCTCCGCTTCAACTATGGTTTGAGCGAGAGTCAATTACTGCGTTATGTCCGTAAAGCAAGACGGGTGACAGGCTCCACCGGGCAAGTTTTGCTGCAATTACTGGAAATGCGTTTAGATAATACGGTTTTCCGGTTAGGTATGGCTCCCACCATCCCCGGAGCTCGTCAGCTGGTTAACCACGGCCACGTAACTGTTAATGGCAAGGTAGTGAATATTGCTAGCTACCAATGTCGTCCTGGTGAGGTAATTGGAGTCAGAAACAAAGATAAGTCTCGCCAGTTGGTGGAAACCAACTTGCAATATCCTGGCTTGGCAAACCTTCCCACCCATTTGGAGTTTGATAAAAACAAGCTGGAGGGCAAAGTTAACGGTGTCGTTGAGCGTGAGTGGGTGGCACTACAAATTAATGAGCTACTCGTGGTGGAATACTATTCACGGATGGCTTAAGTCAAATTTGTGGAGACGTGGTATGTCGCGTCTCTACATTTAGGAGGGAAGGAGTGAAGGAGGGAAGGAGTGAAGGAGTGATGGAGTGATGGAGTGATGGAAGAAAGAAATATAATCCAAAATCTAAAATCCAAAATCCAAAATCTAAAATCCCTTAACCGCCAATTTGTGACATGGTACGGGTATAAATTCCTGTATTAGTTCCAGATTCTCGTTGTTTGAAGTTAATTTCTGGTTTGATTGTTAATAAATGTTCGACCTGTTGGCGTAATTCGGTGGTGCTAACACCTCTACCCAAAGCACCTTTTAAGTCAATTTGACCCGCTTCATTTAATAAACAGGGACGCAACCAGCCATCTGCACTCAGACGCATTCGATTGCAGCGATCGCAAAAACATTCTGACATTTGACTAATAAATCCCAGGGTTCCCTTCGCTCCAGGAATTTGAAACACATCAGCTGGTCCATTACCACGAACTTGAGCTTCTGTCAAGCCCCAACGATTACGAATACGTTGGCGCAGTTGTTCAGAGGAAATCCAACCGCGATCGCCAAATAATTCACCATTACCTATGGGCATAAATTCAATAAAGCGGATGTGCCATTGCTTGTCAATAGTTAATGCAGCTAAATCCAGCACCTCTTGGTCATTCACGCCGGGAATTACCACCACATTTAATTTCAAAGGGTCGAACCCCACCCGAAAAGCTGACTGAATGCCCTCCCAAACGGCTTGCCAACGCCCTCTGCCACCATTACCGGCAATTAGGTCAAAAGTGTCTGCATTGAGGGAATCAAGGCTAATATTAATCCGTTTCAGACCAGCATCATACAGGCTTTGTGCCAGGGGAGCGAGTAAAAAGCCGTTGGTGGTCATTGACAAGTCTTGGGTTGCCCGAAGAGAAGCAATTTTTCTGACCAACTCCACCACCCGAGGACGTAATAGGGGTTCTCCTCCAGTCAAGCGAAACCGACTGAAACCTAGGGGGATGAAAACCTCTGTAATTAAGGTGAGTAATTCCTCATCTGTTAATAAATTTTGTTTGAGAATGTAATTTAACTCCGCTCCTTCTGGCATACAGTATTGACAGCGAAAATTACAGCGGTCTATTAAACTAATGCGGAGATAATCTACTTGGTTCATGCCTGCCTGATAGCTAATTAGTATTTTTTGTCAACCCCTAGGTTTTGGTGAGTAAAATTTGCTTATATATTCTTAAACTAACGTGTATTTAATCGGCAAAGCATTCCCTATAGTTGCCAATTTTTTATTGAATACATAAGAAAACCCGGTTTCATAGAGGAACCGGGTTTATTATCCCCTAGCAGTTGTATTGCAATTAGTTTATGTCAGGAAATTTGACTCCCCCAACTATCAAACCCCAAGTCCCAAATTTTTCTTCTGGTCCTTGTGCTAAACGTCCCGGTTGGAATGTTTCCGTCCTCAAAGATGCTTGTTTGGGACGTTCTCACCGTTCTGAAGCCGGAAAAGCTAAGTTAAAGGAAGTAATTGACCGTTCTAAGGAAATTTTGGGCGTACCCGCAGATTATCACTTGGGTATTGTTCCTGCTTCTGATACTGGTGCAGTGGAAATGGCATTGTGGTCACTACTAGGTAAACTCCCCCTGGATATCTTAGCTTGGGAAAATTTTGGTCAGGAGTGGGTACAAGATGTTGTCGATCAATTACAGCTAGCTGATACTAGAATCTTGAAGGCTCCCTATGGGAGCTTGCCAGATTTGGGTCAAGTTGATTTTAGCCATGATGTTGTATTTCTGTGGAACGGTACAACTTCCGGGGTAAGAGTACCCAATGGTGATTGGATTCCCGCAAATCGCACTGGTTTAACCATTTGTGATGCCACATCGGCGGTATTCGCTATGGATATCCCCTGGGAAAAATTAGATGTGATCACCTATTCCTGGCAAAAAGTGATGGGAGGAGAAGCACAGCATGGCGTAATTATTCTTTCTCCCCGTGCTGTGGAACGCTTAGAAACCTACCAACCACCCCGTCCCCTACCAAAGTTATTCCGTCTGACTAAAAAGGGCAAGTTGAATGCAGGTATTTTTAAGGGAGATACCATCAATACACCATCTATGCTGTGTGTAGAAGATGCTTTAGACGGACTGAAATGGTCAGAAAGTATTGGTGGCAGGGCTGGGTTAATCAGCCGCTCTGAGGCGAATTTAAAGGCAATTAGTCAATGGGTTGATAAAACTAGTTGGGTAGACTTTTTAGCCGAACAGCCAGAAACTCGTTCTTGTACTTCCATCTGTTTAAAAATTGTGGATGAGTGGTTTACTGCTTTAAGTTTGGAACAGCAAGCAGAATGCGCCAAAAAAGTAGCTAAACTCTTGGCAAAAGAAGAAGTGGCTTATGATATTGCTTCTTACCGTGCTGCACCTCCAGGATTAAGAATTTGGGGGGGGGCAACGGTGGAAACCTCAGATATTCAAGCACTATTACCCTGGTTAGATTGGGCATATGCCACGATTAAGGCTGAAATGGCTTAAATCAGTGAACAGTGAACAGTGAACAGTGTTAGCGCAGCTCCTCCGTTAGCGCAGCTCTCCCGGAGGGAGCAGGAGGCACAGTTATCAGGCGTTGGTGGGGGATGAAGGACTCTGCACCAACGCCTGACACCTCACTGGGCTAAAAGATCCCCGACTTCTGAATCAATATCCTTACCTCGTAGGGATTCTAAGGATAGAAGTCGGGGATCTAAACATCCCAACTCATTGGCATAAGTACGATAAAAGCCCGGTGTTAGCACCGGGCTTTTATTCGAGAAATAGTGGGACGATATTCCCCAAAGATTAGTTATAGAAAGTTAGTCATAGAATAGTTGCTCTGATATTAGCTACTAAGCTCAGAAGACTGATTCCGGAAAAATTACTATCAGTAAGCAAAATTCTCATGTAGGTGCAGCCTTCTCCTAGAGTACCCTTGCAGATAACCAAGGATGAAAATAATTCCTTCACTCCTTCACTCCCTCACTCCTTCCCTCCTTCCCTCCTTCACTCCTTCACTCCGAACTCCGAACTCCGAACTCCGAACTCTTTCCCTTTTGTGCCAGCCTTTGTTACTCCTTTTCACTTTGATATGTCAATAGTGCTTGACAATATGTAACATAATTGTTAAATTTGTTTACATAAGTTAACAAGCCAGGGAAAGGAATCATGTACACCACCACAGACGAAAGAGGCATTCTCAACAACTTCGCTAGGGAACCCAAGCTGTATTATGCCGAATACCCTTCAGTGGAACAGCAACGGCAATACAAGTTTTTGGGTGCTGCTGCTGTGCTTCTATTGACTGCAGTGGTTTTAGTTGCTTTCACAGTTAGCTAACAGAATTAAAATTTTGGTATCAATGTAGATTTCATCGTCATTTGGGCTTCTCCCATCTACCCTGGTTGTCAAACCGGGGTTTTTTGTGGCGAAATGGGGATGGAAAAAGTTTTAATAGCGATCGCTCGTAAATCAGAAATTGTAAAATGAGCTTGACTTAGCTGTTGATTTTGTAGACAAGGTTAGACCGTTGTAGACAATTGTCAACGTTTTTGATGTATTTTGTGCTTAATTTTTGGTATCATCAAAAAAATTAGCTTTAGCTTTTCTTGATAAATATGCAAAAACCAAGCAGTTATCAAGAAAAAAAAGAAGTTAACACGAATATATTCAAATGCGGAGGGCTTACCCGTATAAGCCTACTGAGGGATAACCGCTCCCATGCTCCCTATGAAGTAGGAAGTAATGTCCGGCAACTCCAGACTGTACAGAGCAGTGAATTCCCTTGTTCATAGGGTAAGATATTGAGTTAAAATAAGCGATCGCAAAGTTAGTTAGTTATGCCCGGACATTTCCCGGAGGTAATATTGTCCAAGTTTATTTTGAAAATTCTGTGGTTAGACGAAAATGTCGCCCTTGCAGTGGATCAAGTTGTAGGCAAAGGTACAAGTCCTTTGACTAAGTACTTTTTTTGGCCCAGGAATAATGCTTGGGAAGAGCTGCAAACTGAGCTGGAGTCCAAACATTGGATTACTGAAATTGAGCGCATAGAATTGCTCAATAAGGCAACAGAAGTCATCAATTACTGGCAAGAGGAAGGTAGAAACCGTCCTATGGCAGAAGCTCAATTGAAATTTCCTGAAGTTGCTTTTACAGGTAGCGCCTAGGGCGTGTTTTCAAAGTCGCCGTCACCCTGGAAGGGTGCGGCTATACGTACCAAGTCTGCCTGCGCGGACTACAAAAAATCAAGGTTTTAGCCCACGTAGGTGGGCTTTGTTCGTGTAGCTCCAGGCTAAGAGCTGAGAGCGGTTGGAGTTTGAAAACAGTCCCTAGTACCGCTGCTTTGGAAGTCACCCATTCAAAAGTCAAAAGTACTGTGTTTCCTTGCTTTGACCTTTTGTAAATGGTCTGCTTATTTTCGCCCAACTGTACTAGCTTTAAAATTCATAATTTTACTTTCTGAATGGCATATAATTTTGTGCCATTCAGATGCTGTTTTGCAGACTCTACAAACCGGGTTTATTTAATTAGAAAAACATACATAACTGCCCGTGCGGTATTCTCTTCGGAGATAGCACGGGCAGTTTTTAAGTGGAAATGAACGAAGGAAGAAGGAAAAAGGCATCTGGTGTTGGGGATTTAAACCTATAACTGAATGTACACTGCCAAAAAGTTTTGGCTCTTGACTTAAACCCAAAAGCTCGAAGGGAAGAAAGAGGAAAATACTTTGTTCTGGGAAAATGAAATTCTACCGCTCAAACCCTCTTCCCTCTTCCCTCTTCCTTCTTCCCTCTTCCTTCTTCCTTCTCGCGTAGCGAGTTAAAATTATTCTGAGGACAAAATAATTTTGGGAATGGGTAAGGTGTTATCTGCTTGCAAATTCAAACAGCCGACCTGTTCTGGGGATATTTGTTGGATAATAGACAACAAAGCTAGACTTTTATCTAACAATTTATCCACATCAATACCACCATATATTGATGGGTAACGTCGCAAACGATTACTTCCTTCCCCCAACAAAATTGCAGCACCCCGCACATTTTCATTTTCTAAATGGTAGAGTGCCACAGCAATTTGTAAAATGCCTTGATAAAAAGTTTTTTCTGGCTCTAATGCTTCAATCCATAGAGCTTCTAAAGTGTCGTGACAGGCGTAGAACTGTCCTGAGTTGAACTGTTCTACACCTTCCCAGAATTCTTGAGGCAGGTTTTCCATTAACCCATGTTGTCTCGTACTTCTTTGATTGCTTCTAGGGGTATTTCTTGTAAATCGCCAGCAAACTCATTATCTGGGGTAAGAAATAGCATACAGTGGCATTCTTTACGCTCCCGCATGGGGACACAAGGACAATTCCAGAAAGCGGCCGCAACTTCAGCTTCTTTATCTTCATAATGACGACAGGGACATAAAGGCGCGCCTAATTCATCTTTATGCTTGGCAAGTCCTTCAATCACCACCGCCGTTACTGAAGGTTCAGCACAGAAGTAAGTTCCAGTGCGCTTGGCGTATTGTTCGGAAAAATGCCGCATTGCATCTAAGCTTTTATCGCTGGATTTGCTATTAACTTCTGATTCAATCATCTAAAAAGCTCCGGGAGTGTGGAAACCGTGGTGTTGATAATTTAAATATTTCTTTGCATTGTACCGTAGTCTCGGCAAGCTATAAATGACAAAACATATCTTTGATTGAGTTTGTTAAACCTATGTGGTGTTATAGCACTACGCCTCCGCGGTTAGGACATTTCTAAATCCTGAAACCTTTTGACAGTCTGCTGTTCCCTGTTAAGAGTTCCCTGTTAAGAGTTCCCTAGCACGTAGTGCTATAACATCGACAAAATAGTAAATCCATCGCAGATTTTCAGGGATTACTCAGTTCATTACAATTTTGAATCCATAGCCTTAGTTTTGATTTATGTATGAATTGATTTTTGTAGTTCAGCTTGTAAGGGTCGTTCTGTGTCAATCACTATTCCCGGAATATCTTGCTTGAAGGTGATTTTTTCCCCGGATGATGCCGAATTTTGCCACATTAGCCAACGACTTCTATTAGATAGGGAAGAGAGGGTGAGGGGGTTTTGAGTTAACCAAATTAGAGGATAAGTAGAAGGTAGGGGATTGTTAGTGTCTTCTGATATATTAGCTTTAGCTAAGGTTTCTAATACTTGGCGATCGCCTTTGACTAAACCCGTGGATGCTGTCCACAATTGTACTTGCATTTGTTGTTTTTGGCCATAGGAATATAAGGATGCCGCAGCAATTACCGCTTGTTCAAAGTTTTCTGACAACCAAGTACCACCACTATCTAAAGCAATAATAATTTCCTGTCCACTAGTAACAATTTCTAATTCCCTTACCCGTAATTCTCCGTAGCGGGCACTACTACGCCAGTGAATTAACCTGATGGGGTCTCCCATACGGTAGGGACGTAGGGATCGGGTTAAACCTTCCGTAGCTGTATGTATAGGCACACCACAGGGATCGCCCCTGAGACTATCTTCTTGTCCCATGCGGTCTACTAAGGGACAATGGCCTAAGGGTAACACCGGAGGATAGACAATGGCACTTGCCTGGTGTTGGCGATGGCGACGGCACCAAAATAACCCCAAGGGTGCAGCACTTGCCAAGTCCACTGTGTGCCAGCGATATACCCCTCGTCGTTGGGTAGGGTGATAATAAGTCCACCGATAGCTCTGTTGGGGGGGAATGGCTTCAATTGCTTGTTGTACAGGCTTACCCAAGACAAAGGGCAGTATATCCGTAACTCGTACTAGGGCTGCCGCTTGCTTACCTTGGTTACGGATTTCTAGCTCTACCTTCAACTCATCACCCGCCGTAATCGCAGCAATAGGTAGTCTGGTAACAGTTAAACCCAAAAGCGATCGCGGTGGCAACAGGGCAGATAATACCAGTAATGCGGAACTAATACCGCTAATTACGTACAACCAGCCCGCCATGGTATTAATAGCCGCGCCAAAAAAACAAATAGTAATTCCTGCCAACACCCAGCCACTGTATGCCGGCGCAACAGCACGGGTTTCTAGCCAGTTGGTAATGCTCTTAATCATTTTTATAAGTCGTTGATTATAAGGAGTAGGCAATCTAAACGCCTTACTCCTGGCAAATTATTAAATAGTGTTAATCTGTTACAGGCTAGCTCATTTATTTTCTTTACGGTATTAGAAATCACCCAAGATATTTTAATAACCAAGTATGAAGAATATCTAATGCATCAGTAATTTTACTGTTTTATTTATTCAATTAAGTAAAATATTTACCCTAACTTTGCATAGGAATTATTCTTACTCCATCACTCCCTCACTCCCTCACTCCCTCACTCCATTTTTTCCCGATTTACCAGTCCCTGATTGAACAATGGGTTATCCTTGGAAGTACGAAAAGTTAAGCTACTACATTTATAGCTATTAAACTATTCATCTATCTTGAGTCAGAGATTGTAAAAAATCTTAACAACTGAAAATATGTGCGAAAATCGTCATCAATTAACATAGGTGAGATTTTCCAGAATAAATGGTGAGTTGAATGCTAGGTAAAACTCTAGGTGGACGCTATAAAATATTTCAGCAAATAGGGGAAGGAGGCTTTGGTGTTACTTTCCTAGCAGAGGATATACAACGCCCAGGAAATCCCCTGTGTATTGTCAAGCTATTTCGACCCCAGACTAATGATTCCCACACCTTAACTGCTGGTAAAATTCTCTTTAATAGGGAGGCAGAAACTCTAGAAAGATTGGGAATCCACGACCAAATTCCCCGACTACTGGCTCATTTACAAGAAGATAGACAATTTTATCTAGTTCAAGAATTTATTGACGGCTATGACATCAGTGAAGAATTACCTCCCCAGGGTAATTTTTTAAGCGAAACAGAAGTCATTCACCTGCTAATAGAAATACTAGAGGTTTTATCTTTTGTCCACCAGCAACAAGTAATTCACCGCGATATCAAACCTTCCAATATTCGCCGTCGCCAATCTGATGGCAAAATTGTCCTGATTGATTTTGGAGCAGTCAAACAAATTTCCACCCAGGTAGTGAGTCCCCAAGGACAAACCAGCTTTACTGTAGCCATTGGTACTCGCGGTTATATGCCGAGCGAACAAGCTAATGGTAATCCCCAATTCAGTAGCGATATTTATGCTTTAGGCATGATTGGGATTCAAGCTCTCACTGGTATGTATCCCCACACTTTACCCTGTAGTGCCCAAACCGGAGAAATTGATTGGCGCACTCAGGCACAGGAGGATTCCCAGTTAGCGGATATAATCGACACCATGGTGCGTTATGACTATCGCCAGCGCTACCCAACGGCAGATTTAGCATTGCAAGCATTGAGGAGTATTATAGTTCCCGTTCCTGAAACTGTAGAAATACCAGAATCAAGTACTAAACGCCAATCATCTGTTACCAAACCACCATTAACTCAAGCACCCCAGTCTACAAAAATCCCCAAAACTGTTGCAATTGGTATGGGTATCTCAGCAGTAGTAATTGCTATGGGTATTGGTATTTGGTCCTTGATTCGCCCTCCCATAGAAGAATTTTCTATTTACCCATATGAAAACTTGAACTACGGTTTCCAAATTAGATATCCAAAAAGATGGGAAAGACGAGATATAAATAATCCAATCACCGGGGAAGTAGTAGAATTTTTATCACCCAAACAAAATGAAAATGATACATTCCAAGAAAAAGTTACTATCAGTGTAGAAGGTTTTACCGGTACTTTAGATGAATTTGGCAAGTTATCCACTACAGAAATAAATAAATATCTCAAGCAAGCTCTAATTGAGAGCAGGAGTGATTTTACTCTCGCCCAAAGAAGTGGCAAAAAATTTATTTTTAGTGGCAGGTATGGTAATCATCTACTCAAGAATGTACAAATTTTTACTTTAAGGGGAGACAAAGCATATGTGATTATATATACTTCTGAGAAGGATAGTTTCCACCGTTTTCTACCCACGGCAGAAGCAATGATTAAATCATTGCAATTTACTAATCCAGAGGAACCTCCTGCTTCTGGCAAGTAAAAAAAGCAAAATTAAGATGGAATATCAAAAATTAACCTGAATATTGTAAACAATTGTAAAAATGAACCCTTGGGGACTAGAAACATAGTTTTTACCTAGCTACACTAAACAGGAAGTGTATCTACGCGGTTAAGTATTAAAAACAAGGTGTGTTTCTCTAGCTTCAATGATCCCAGTACAACTTACCTTGAAAAATTTCCTCAGTTATAGTGAGGCAACTCTGGATTTTCGCGGTTTACACACCGCGTGTATTTGTGGTTCTAACGGTGCCGGTAAATCTTCTTTGTTGGAGGCAATCACTTGGGCAATTTGGGGACAAAGTAGGGCTGCAACTGAAGATGATGTGATTCGTTCTGGTGCGAAAGAAGTACGGGTAGATTTCGTTTTTCAAACCAGCCAACAACAAACCTATCGAGTGATTCGCAGCCGCCATCGGGGGGCGAGTAGTGTGCTGGAATTGCAAATAGAAACTCCTGATGGTTTTCGGGCAATTACTGCTAAGGGCTTAAGGGCAACCCAAGAACTAATTTTGCAACATATTAAGTTAGATTACGATACTTTTATTAATTCTGCTTATTTACGCCAAGGACGTGCTGATGAGTTTATGATTAAGCGTCCTAGCGATCGCAAACAGATTCTGGCAGAGTTATTAAAGTTGGATCAGTATGATGAGTTGGAAGACAGGGCGAAGGAGTTGTCCCGTCATTTCAAGGTGAGGGCGGAAGAAAGCGATCGCTCTTTGTCAGAAATGAAGGTACAATTGCAACAACGGCAGGCGATCGCTCAACAAAAGGCGGAATTAGAAGGGGAATTAAATCAGCTGCAACAGGTACAGGAGTTTGATAATATTGAGTTACAAAGTTTACAAGTTATTCAGCATCAACGTCAAGGATGGGAAGAACAGTTAAACTTTGTTAGGCAGCAGTATCAGAACTTAATTCAAGATAGCGATCGCTTACGAAAAGAGGATTTGAGTGTAAATGCTCAGTTAGCAGAGTTAGCAACTATTTTAAACCAAAAAGCCGACATTCAAGCCGGGTACACCCAATATCAGAATCTGCAATCCCAGGAAGAAGCATTAGCGGCTAAATTTGAGGAATATAGCCGTTATCAACAAGCCAAGCAGCAAAAACAACAGCAACTCAGCCAAGAAATTCATCAAGCTGAAAAACAATTACAGCAGGCGCAAGCCACCTTAAATGTTTTAGAGCAGCAAGAACAAGAGATTCAGAAAACCCTGAAAAAGTCAGAGGAAGTGGAAGCAGGGATTGTTCAACTCAAAGCAGCGCGACAACGGGTAGTAGAGTTAGATCAACTGCAAATACAGGTTTCTCCCCTCCTGCAAAAAAGAGCTACTCTGCAAAGCCAGGTAGATAGGGCACAGGCTGGTTTAGTTGCCCGATTAGAACAGTTAGAAGTCACCCAGAACGAACTCCAATCCCGCCAACAACGCCAACCGCAAATCCAACAAGCAGTAATGGAAGTGGCAATGCAAATTGAAGAGTTGGAGAAGAAAAGGGTATATCTGCAACGGGTACAAGAAAAGGGGCAGGAAAGAAGGCACTTTATTGAACGGCTGCAAGCACACCAACGGGATTATGAACGACTTTTGGGAGAATTGGAACAAAAACTACAAATGTTGCAAACTCCCAACGCCATTTGTCCCCTATGCGAACGCCCTTTAGACGAGCATCATTGGAACCGAGTCATAGATAAAACCCAAGATGAGTATCAAGAGACGGAAGGGCAATTGTGGGTAGTTAGGGAACAAATGGCTTTCTCAGACAGAGAAATTCAAGTACTGAGACAGGAATATCGAGATGTATCCCAAAAGTTGTCTCCCTATGATTCCCTGCGAGAACAACGAGGACAATTAGCAGCTCAGTTAGAGAGTACCAGTGATGAAGAACAAAGGTTAGAACAAATTGCTAGGGAAAGGGAGCATTTAGAGCGATCGCTACATTTAGGTGATTATGCCCCAGAACAACAGCAAGAATTGCAACAATTAGATGCATATTTGCAAAAACTGAATTATAACGAGCAGGATCACGCTTTAGCCCGGAGTGAAGTTGAAAGGTGGCGTTGGGCAGAAATTAAACAAGGACAAATTAAAGACGCTCTCAAGCGACAGGCGCAAATAGAAGCTCGCAAGCCAGAAATTCAAGCTCAAATTGACCAGTTACAAGCCAGTATTAATCAATATACCACTGCTTCTCCCGTTGCCCAGGAACTTGCCTCCATAGAGCAACAAATTCACCATATTGGTTATGATCGAGAACAACACCACCAATTACGTCAAGCTGTGCGTCAAGCCCAAGGTTGGCAGTTACGCTATCAACAATTACAAGCCGCAACCCAGCAATATCCAGAATTACAAGCCAGGGTGCAAGAAGTAGCCGTATCCTTACAAGCCCGTTTATCAGAGCAACAAAGGCTAGGTGAACAAATAGAGCAAATCAACCAACAGCTAGCCACCACAGCCAACCCCCTGAGCCAAATTCAAGTTTTAGAACAAAAAATTATCAACCGCAGAAGACAGCTAGACGAACAAATTGCTCAGTTGGGGCGGTTAGAGCAGATGGGAGTGCAATTGGAGGCTTTACAAAACCAGTACGACGAACAGCAGCAACAATTACAAGCCACCCGTAGACAACACCGTATATACCAGGAGTTAGCCCAGGCTTTTGGTAAAAATGGTATCCAAACCTTAATGATTGAAAATGTCTTACCTCAGTTAGAAGCCGAGACAAATCAACTACTATCTAGATTGAGTGCTAATCAATTACACGTACAATTTGTCACCCAAAAAGCTGGACGCAGTGGTAAATCGAAAAAGAAAAATGCCAAATTAATTGATACCTTAGATATTTTAATTGCCGATGCCAGGGGAACCCGTGCCTATGAAACCTACTCTGGTGGGGAAGCTTTTAGAATTAACTTTGCCATTCGCTTGGCTCTAGCTAAATTACTGGCACAGAGGGCGGGTGCAGCACTACAATTACTGATTGTGGATGAAGGATTTGGTACACAGGACGCAGAAGGATGCGAGCGTTTGATTTCTGCTATTAATGCGATCGCACCTGATTTTGCCTGTATCCTCACTGTAACCCATATGCCCCATCTTAAAGAAGCCTTTCAAGCCAGGATTGAGGTGAATAAAACCCAACAAGGCTCACAATTAAGTTTATTGATTTAACCAGCTATCAGCTTCTATTTGTTTGATATACAATTTCATCAACTTGTTTCGCTGTGGTCGTGTATCTTGCAGCGACTCATAGATACTTGACCATTTACGCCGAAATACCGGGCATAACGATAAATCTGCCAAACTATCGGCTTTTCGGGTCAACATAGGGAGCATCCATCAGTTCAAATGTGGCATCCTTTGCTCGACCAAGATATGAGTATGCCTCTTGACGAAATGCTTTGAGTTCCGATACAAGTTCCATAACGAAAGTTGAGAATTGGTAGTACTCTTTTCATCTTCTATCGGGAGATGCTTGTTTTTAACACAAGTATCTCTCTATTTTTTATACCAGCTATTTGTACGCCGTGACCGCATCGCGGTCACGCGCTTTAGTCTAAAGTCCAGTCTATAAGAGAGCAGTAGCGGAGGCTCTACTTAAATTAATTAGGTTATTAGATACCAAACATTCACTGATAAATAAATAAGAGATATTAAGAGAGCAAATCCAAGAGGAGGTAGCAAAATAAAAGTCAAAACTGCACTATAAGAAAGCGGTAATTTAGGAAAGTAAAATTCGGGTCTTTTTCCAAAAAACCACCCAAAGGAGCCACCTAAATTTAAAAACTTAATCATTATCATCCGGAAAGAACCAATTTGAAAATCTGCACGATAAAGATAGCCGTCATGTAGTTTTTCTACTTTTGAATGATGAAGTTTATGAAATTCCTTAAGCTCGCGCCCAGTTTGATGCATTTCTTGCAAAGTAGGATTATTAATATTTATAGAAGTTGCAGATTTTCCAACTTCAACAAAATTTTCTGTAATTGGTAGACGATAGAAAATTTTTTCTTCAGCATTCTCAGTTAATTCGGGTGTAGGAATGTCAGGATGGGTAACTATAGGTATTAGCTTTTGCCATTGGGTATTAAGAATTTGAGTTTTTTTTAAGCGTCCGCTACCACCACATGTGCTACAGGTATGAGTTTCTGTAGTGGTTGAAGTTCGACCTTTTGAGTCTGTTTCAGTTTTAGTTGTGATAATTATTCCCGTTCCTCCACAGCTAAAACAAATTTCTACAATGTCCCATCGACTAGGAAGCCAGAGCGGATCTACCCAGTTCATATAACCATTGGGTGGGTGAAGAGGAAACAAACTATAATCCCACATAGGTACTGTGGGTCGCTGAAGCGGACGATGAGTACCAGAACTAACACTACAAGTCATATATCGCCGTACAGTGAGGTAGCGCAACATAGCTGTGGCGAATTCCTGGTGCTGAACCTCAATCAAGTTCAAAAATCTGGCAAAGTTGCGAACCACGAAGATTCCACGCTCTTCCAAATTTTGACATCCTCTACTAATGCGATTAACTAATTCATCTTTCTGTAGTGAACCTAGTTTTAATTGTGGGTCGGTGGAAATTTGATCTAGGTATGGTGTATGTTCTTTAATTTTTTCTGCAATAGGATTATATACTCGTTTATTTCTTGCATATCTAAATTCAATGAATAAATCGGCTATCATTCGTAACCCGTAAAAAGACACAATTATTGTGACTATTACTGTAATCGTGTAGAAACTGTATTTTAAATAGGTTAAACAAAAGATACTTAATAAAACAATTCCAACTTTGATAAGCAAAGATTGGTTAAAGGTCAAAATCGTATAATTCCTATTGTTAAATAGTATTAATACAATCAATGTGGGAATAGTTGCAATAGTTGCTAATATAAAAGGTGTTTGAATATAAAGAGTTTGCGACAAAATATTATTGATAGGTGTATCGAAATCTATTCCCAAGTTAGAAGTATCATTTATAAATAAGAGATAAAAGGATAACCCTATGCAAGCTACACCTATTATGGCAACCAAAAATCTAACGATTCGGTTTCTAATATTATGAGGAGATTTTTCATTAGGAAATCGTTCAAAACCCAAAGTTTTTAATAAGCGAGGATGAATTCCATAACGAATTGATAATCCATCTGCTTTTATAGGTAAAGGATTTATAGGAGGAATTTCAAGGATAGAAGCTTTTAATGATTTGAATATATTAAAAAATACGAACGTTAATGAACTGCTTAAAAGTAATTTCCATAAATCTTCAATTGAACGTGATTCAGAAAAAATTAAGTAACAAAGATTATTCAGAGTTGCAAACGAGGTGAAAACTAATACATAGCAACATTCACAAAATAGTCCCCAAAATAAACTGCGTATTGGTATAATTTCGTAAAACTTTGTTTCAATTAGTTGTTCAATCGTCGCACCAAACCTAAAGCGATAAATAAAACTACAGATAAGATTTATAAAAAAAACTATAGAAAGTATAAGCAGTGTTGCTTTAATCATCTAAATATTTACTCCAGTCTATTATTTTTGGCATTACTTATCTATCGAAGACTAAAATTTGGTGTTTTACAAATGCAAAATGAATAATACAAACACATACATTTATCTGTAGAACGGTAATGGTTACATATAAGAGAGATTAGGTTAAATTGATTACATAACTCACAAGCTAGACATAGGTTCTCTTCTGTATTTTCTCCTCCCTTGACAACAGGATAAACATGGTCAATTTGTAGCCTACCCATGATGTAATCTTGGTGACTCAGACAATATTCACAACGATTACCAGCTCTTTTCCTTACCCTTTTGCGGATAATTTCAGAAACATAATTCATTCAAGGGATTTCGTAAACCTCTGTTAACTGCTTCCACTAAGGCTTGTGATTTACGCAGTTGTCCTATTTGGTAAATTTGCATGAGGGCGAGTAATTCATAACGTTCTGCTGCGTTTAAACCTGTGCTTTTCCCTTTTGCTTGGAGTTCACCTAGTCGCTGATTTTGTACAGCATCCATTTTACCATCGGCTAAGGAGAGTATCTCTGTATCTGAGAGGGTGGATATGGGGGAATAGTTACTATCAGAAAAGTTTTCTAAGGTAGGACAGAGCATTTTTAATACATCAGCGAGAACAGTTGTCACATCTTGCTGTGTGACATCTCCAAAACGTTGAGCATATTCAAGTGACATACTCCCACACTGATGCAAGCATACAGTCTGGGCTTCTGTTGCGACTCCCGGTACCCCGTCGGACATTAACTGAGCTTTATTGACGACACGGGATGCCCCTCCGCACGGGTTTTAAATGAGTTCTTGTTTGACGCGCAGGCTGCATTTCTGCATTTAATTGGATTACACCTACATTTTTCATTTTATCATATTCATTGCCTTGTCTAAATATTTATTGTAATTAACTGTTTGCGACAAGTTTGGAAACAATTGCCAACCCAGTTTTTCTTTTAGTTCATACAGGCTGATATTATTCGCTTATTGACCAAATTTTTTGCAGATTGAGTACAAAACCAGGTAAAATATCTTCTCCAGAAATAGTTTGAGGTAATTTTACAACTTCCACCTCTTGTCCTGGACGATAAATTTCGACCTCCTGTTTTTTGCGGTTAATCAACCAACCTAGACGACAACCATTTTCCATATATTCTTGCATTGTATTCTGAGTTCTTTTTAAGCTGTCATTAGGTGAGAGTATCTCGATAACAAAGTCAGGACATAGGGGAATAAATTTTTCTTTTTGTTCTTTAGTCAACGCCTGCCAACGGTATTTTTCCACCCAAGAAACATCTGGAGAACGTTCAGCTCCTGAAGGTAAAGTAAATCCAGTTGATGAATCAAAAACTTCACCCAATTGATTTTCTTCATTCCATGATGCTACTTGTAAAATTAAATTAGCATTACTTCTCCCCGTTTCTCCCCCTGTAGGTGGCATTACAATTAATTCTCCTTGGGCATTGCGTTCTAATTTTAAATCGGGGTTTTCCTGACACAATTGATAAAACTGCTCTGTTGTCAGTTTAATTACAGAATTGAGGTTTAATGTAAGTGCTGTCATAGGATTATCTCCTATTTTTAACGGGATTTTTCATCAAAAATTCATCGCTTGTTTGGAATAAATTCTTGACCCAAAATTATACCAATTCAAATAATGTTTGCGACACATACATGATTCGTAAGGGCACGGCATCCACAATATTTTGGTGTATACAATTATCTCGCTGATGTTCCCTACCCATCAGTCCCATTCTTTTTTCAAAACAACTCTGACACTAACTATACCTGAGTTCGGAGTTCGGAGTTCGGTGTTAGGAGTTAAAATTAACGTCAGTTCCGTCGAACTCACACTGATTTACTAAGTTTAGGTTAATTGTTGACTTTATTCTCAACTATTCGGGAACTGACTCGTCACTTGAATTGTACAAATCCTTGACTCATAAGGGTTTTAGCCTCAAAATTTCGTCGAACTCACGTTAACTATTATATTTGTTTTTACTATTGTACTGATTCACAGCTAAAACAACTAAAGCATTAAAAATGGCTGCTGCTACGGGGGAACCACCCTTACGCCCTTTCACAAGTATTTGATTTACTGGGGTTCGAGCTAATGCAGCCTTAGATTCCACCACCGAGATAAAACCAACGGGAGCGCCAATTACTAAAGCAGGTAATACAGATGCAGTTTTCAACTCAGAACACAGTGCTAATAAAGCCGTGGGAGCATTACCTATGACAAAAATTGCCTCTGGGTATTGACAATAACATTCCAATAAACCCGTTTCCGTGCGCGTTTTCGGTGGAAGTGCATCTTGAGCAACTTCCACCGCACTAATTAACTGATTACCAAAAGTTTGAGCTAACAACCCTGCTATACCTTGTTTTACCATCCCCACGTCAGTAATTATGGGCACACCCTGGATAATTGCCTCAATTCCAGATGCGATCGCATTTGGGGAAAACTCCATTAATTGTTTAAAATCAAAGTCGGCAGTACTGTGAATTACCCGACGGACAATTGCATATTCTTGGGGAGTAAAGTTGTGTTCGCCAATTTCATCATCAATTACGGCGAAACTCTGCTCCATAATCGGGTGGATGGTTAATTTTATATCTTTATTTTCTGATGGATTCTCAGGTGTAGAGGAACTACTCATGTAGTTGTTTCTGCTTATGATTGCTCAATCTATTAGGCACTTAAACCACATCTAGCTAGAAAATGGTTGTTAGTTGTTAGTTGTTAGTTGTTAGTTGATGGTTGACAGCTTAGGTGTAGGAGCCGCAGTAGGGGCGTATTGCGTGCGCCCTTGAGGAGTTGTTAGTCACAAAGCATTTTCATGCTTGGTTGTGGGATTTTCCCGTGGGGGACTAATTTGAAAACCATAGTTTTTGCTTACGAATATTCAATCGGATGAGGTGGGCACGGCATGATTAAGCTTAAGGAGCAATGCAACAATATTGTGGATGCCGTGCCCCTACAGGGGAATTTCTTTTTTGGTACTTCCTAGAGGAAAAACTCCTGTTCTCAAGATGGATGAGGTTTAACTAGCTACAACTTCAATGTTGACTTTTGCTGTCACTTCCGAATGTAGCTTAATCTCTGCTTCATAAGTACCCAAACCACTAATATCGGGAATGGTAATACCCCGTCTATCCACTTCCATATTAATAGCACCGTGGATTACATCTGCCACATCTTGGGTGGTAACGGTACCAAAAATTGCCTCTCCTTCACCAGCCTGTTTCGCAATTTTAAATGAACCAGCCCCCTCCAAAGTGGTTTTTTGTTCTAATGCTTGCTGCTTCAATTCCAACTGACGCTGGCGTTCCTGTTCCCGTCTGCGTTCTACTTGCTTGAGGATCGCAGGGGTAGCCGGAATTGCCAAATTTCTGGGAACCAGGTAATTCCGTGCATAGCCTGGAGCAACTTCTACCAAGTCACCAAATTTCCCCAGCTTGCTGATATCTTGATTTAAAACTAATTGTATGCGTTTCGCCATCTTTGCTCTGTTTTCTCTGTATTTTCTATAAACTTGTCTTAGCTTGGGTTTTAGCAGGATATTGACACTCCCTATGGGTAAAACGCAGGGGATTCTTGTTTCATTGAGCTAACTTTAATACACAAGGGCACTGCCGTTCCTCGCACCAAATAACCGTGTACGAACGAATCATCTAGCTTGAGCATGTGTACCCAGGGGTTTGCTCTCCACAAGCTTACTGGAATACGTAGTCCAGGGTTTAGGGATGCCCTCCCTTACCATGCATTCAATCAAAACTCACTTTTCCTGGTGGTCGGTACTCTATCGAGTCCATGCGTATGAAAGGGTTGTTCGCGCCCTTGTTGCTAGTCTCGGCTTTACGTGGTTGTTGTGATTACCGCCTTCCCACGAACGGCGGATGGACTAGACCAACTGTCTAATTGTACCATTTGTGGACGGACAATAAATTGTCCGACGGACTCACCCCATGCTTAAAAAGCAGGGGCTTGCGTCCTGCGATTTTCGGTCACATGGTAGCTGTATCCCAAGAAGTAGGAAGCCTATACCCTAAAGCTTAAAGATTCTAGCGAAATCTGAGGGGCGATCGCAACCCATTGTCTCTTTTGTTTGAAAATATGAAACAGGAGTGGAGGAGTGAGGGAGTGAGAGATTGAGGGAGTGAAGGAGGGAAAATATAAAAGTTATATACATACATAACTATATAATGTAAATGTAGTTAAAATTACTTTTTAGACCGAATATTTAAGAGAATATTATATTCTCCAAGCAAATAGAATCACCAGTCTATGCTTTGATTCCTGACTACTAATGCTGGGAAAATATGGGTGCTGAGATTTTGAATATAAAAATGCTACACATGAACCAGTATTTAGGGTGGATTATACATAAATTGAACCGCAAAATTACTCAATGTGCTTGTGTAGCTATGATGCTACTTTATAAGTTGTTAGATATTTTGGTTGTGGGGTGGGAATTTTATATGCAAGATTTGTGGATGAAACAACAGCACAGCAGCGTTAATAGTCATTTGTGATCAACAACCGCTATATGTCTTTGCATGATTAAGTTTAGCATCCGAAAGCTGACATTATTATTTGTATTGGCATTAGCAGTTGTTTGTGCTAATGCTGCCATCTTCTACGGCAATACAATCGATTTAATCCATAGTCAAAAAGCAGTTACCTCCTCCCATAGGGTAATTGCCCAAATAGAAAATTTTCTGTCTCATTTTCAAGATATAGAAATAGCCCAGCGTAATTATTTAATTACCGCAAATATCAATGATTTTCAAACCTATGTAGCGGCAAAACAAAGTACTAACAAAAGCCTGGACAAGCTACGGAATTTAACTACTAATTCCGCCCATAAAAAACAGTGGTTTTTATTATTAAAACAAAAAGTTAATCAACGCTTAGATATTCTACAGACAGAAGTAGAAGTACGAAAAGAGAAAGGATGGAGTGAGGTAGCACAACTAGTTAAATCTCAGCAACCCCAGCAAAAAAGCCAACAGATTCAAACCTGGTTGGAAAATTATTTGACAGAATCACAAGATTTACTGCAACAAAAAGTTGAGCGATCGCAAGCTAATTTTAACAAAACTATGACAATGTTTTTCATTGCCACTGTTGTGAATATAGCTCTGGTTGCTTTACTTTACCAGCTGCTCAGAGGTTATATCGTTCGACTCAAACGCACAGAACTAGCTCTACGCCAAAGTGAGAATCGTTTGCGAGCAATGATTGATGCAGAACCAGAGTGCATTAAACTAATTGCCAAAGATGGTACTCTCCTAGAAATCAATGCCTTTGGAGTAGAAATAATGGAGGTGGAAAGTGGAGATATTTTAGTCGGTAAACCAATCGACACAGCAATCTTACCAGAGTATAGACCAGCTTTTGCCTCCTTACATCAAAGGGTGTGCCAAGGGTATAAAGGGAATTTAGAATTCGAGATTGTGGGGTTTAAAGGTACTCGTCGCTGGATGGAAAGCCATTCTGTTCCCCTACGTAATGAAGTGGATGGAGAGTTTTTACATCTATCGGTAACACGGGATATTACTCAACAAAAATTAGCAGAACAAAAAATCCGCGAACAAGCAGCCCTATTAGATATTGCGGTGGACGCTATCTTAGTCCAGGATATTGACGGCACTATCTTATTTTGGAATCAAGGAGCAGCTAACATTTATCGTTGGCAATCACAAGAAGCTTTGGGTAAAAAAGCTTGCCAATTATTGTACAAAGAAACATCAACCCAGTGGGAAGATGTCACATCCAAAGTCATGGGGCGGGGTTCGTGGCTAGGGGAATTATCCCAAATCACCAAAGATGGCAAGGAAATTATTGTTGAAAGTCGCTGGACTTTAGTCAGGGACGACAATGGTAATCCCAAATCCATGCTAATTGTGAATACAGAAATTACCCAGAAAAAGCAATTAGAGATACAATTATTGCGATCGCAACGTTTAGAAAGTATTGGCACCTTAGCAGGGGGAATTGCCCACGATTTAAATAATGTCCTGTCCCCAATTTTAATGTCAGTGCAGATGTTGCGGATGAAACTCCCCCAACAGCAACATCAACAGCTACTGCAAATGTTGGAAAACAATGTTAAACGGGGGGCTAGTCTAGTTCAACAGGTATTATCCTTTGCCCGTGGCGTAGAAGGTAAACGTACCCCGGTGCAAGTACAACAACTACTAGCAGAAATCGAGCAAATTATTACCCGAACATTCCCCAAATCAATCATTTGCCACACAGATGTCCAAGCAGACTTGTGGATGATTTCTGGCGATCCTACCCAGATACATCAGGTGTTAATGAACCTAGTTGTCAATGCCCGCGATGCCATGCCCGATGGTGGCTACCTACGTATTTATGCGGAGAATAGAGTGATTGATGAACAGTATTCTCAAATCAATATAGATGCCAAACCAGGTAATTATATTGTGATTACGGTGGAAGATACGGGTATAGGTATACCTAGTGCCATTCAAGAACGGATCTTTGAACCCTTCTTTACCACGAAAACGGTGGGTGAAGGTACGGGGTTGGGACTTTCCACAGCATTAGGGATTATTAAAAACTATGGTGGCTTTGTGAATATGCATAGCCAAGAAGATAAAGGTACCCAATTTCAGGTTTATTTACCTTCCTTAACTAACGGTGAAAATGACCCTCCCTGTCGAGCCATTATCCCCCTCAAGGGTAGGGGTGAACTAATTTTAGTGGTAGATGACGAAGCTGTGATTCGGGAAATTACCAGGTCATCTTTAGAACAACATAATTATCGTGTCCTCACTGCCAAAGATGGGGTTGAGGCTGTTTCTATCTATGCAAAAAAACAACAAGAGATTAGTTTGGTTTTATTGGATATGCTCATGCCTCATTTAGATGGAACCATAGCTATCCGTACCTTGCAAAAAATTAATCCCCATGTCAAAATTATTGCCATCAGTGGATTAATGGGCGATCGCAAAATTGCCGAAGTACAAGATATGGGAGTTAAAGCTATTTTATCCAAACCTTGTACCGCCCAGGAATTATTACGAACCATTAATACAGTAAATTATGGTAATGGATAATGATATTCATCTAAAATTCAAAATATAGCGGTTTTCAGTTGAGTAGAACACAAAGTTAATTCCTAATATTTAGAATAGGCTGGAATCCCATGTTACGAAACTGTATTTCATCCAAGTGAAAAATATTATAGTATGGCGATCGCTTCTGTAATTCATCATTCAAATCTGTCATTTCCCCTATTTGAGCTGGGAACAATAGGGTTATAATCTACCCTTACATTTTCCTAGTTATGTCAGAATACATCTACGAATCAGAATATACAAATTTCCAAGATTGCCAAGAAAAATTAAAGCGTAGTTCGGCATATCAAAAACTTTTAAATAGAATTATTGGTAAAATTCGCCTATCTGTAAATTTACAACCTCTTTGCCAAACTACCTGTCAAGATATTTGTTGGCTGTTAAATATAGATAGAGTAGCAATTTATCGCTTTGATGAAAATTGGGGTGGTAGATTTGTTAACGAACTAGGATTTGCCCGCGTCCCCTGGAATGAGATTAGTGTTTTTGGAGAAAATGCAGTTTGGGAAGATTCCCACTTACAAGAGAATCAAGGGGGAAGGTATCGTCGTAATGAGTCATTTGCTGTCACCGATATTTACCAAGCAGGACATTCACGCTGTCACCTAGAATTACTAGAACAGTTCCAGATTCGCGCCTATGCCATTGCACCGATTTTCATTGGTCGGAAATTATGGGGTTTATTTGCTGCATATCAACATTCTCAACCTCGTGATTGGTTAGAAGATGAGGTGGAATTTCTCACCCAAGCAGCGAGCCATTTGGGATTAGCAATGCAACAGGCAGAAACCCTAGAAAAATCAAAACAGGGTTCTGCAAGTTTACAAAATTCCATGGCTAGACAGCGAGCTTTGATGGAAGTGATGAATAAAATTCGTTCATCCCTAAATACCAACATAATTTTTGATACCACTTGCCAAGAACTATGTAAATTACTCAATCTGGAAAGAGCTGCCATTTACCGTTTTCATGAAGATTGGAGCGGAGAATTTATTAGTCACTTTGGCACCGTTGAAACCCAATGGCAAAATATCAATCCCTTTGGCAAAAGTTTGGTTTGGGAAGACACCCATTTGCAAGACACTAAAGGTGGACGGTATCGCAATAATGAAACATTTGCTGTTGCAGATATCTACAAAGCAGGGCATACCCGTTGCCACTTAGATATTTTAGAGCAATTTAAAATTCGTGCTTATACCCTAGTACCCATATTTATTGGTCCCAAACTGTGGGGATTATTAGCAGCTTACCAACATACAAGTCCCCGTCAATGGATGGATTATGAAGTTGAATTTCTCTCCCAAGTCGGGGCACAGCTTGGGGTTGCAATCCAACAAGCAGAATTATTAGAACAGTCGAAAAAACAAGCACTAGCCTTTTCTAAAGCGATTGCTAGACAGAGGGCTTTAACCGATGTAGTCACCAAAATCCGCTCTTTTTCCGATCTGGATGTGATTTTACAAACCACTTGCCAAGAATTATGTCAGCTTTTACAAGTGGAACGAGTTGGAGTCTATCGTTTCCATGAAGATTGGAGTGGAGAATTTGTCAGCCATTTTGGTATTCCAGAAATTCAGTGGATGGAGAGCAACCCCTTTGGCAAAAACTTAGTCTGGGAAGATACCCACCTACAAGAAACTAAAGGTGGACGCTACCGCAACAACGAAAGCTTTGCTGTCAACGACATTTATCAAGCCGGACATACCCGGTGTCACCTGGATATTCTAGAGCAATTTAAAATCCGCGCCTATGCTTTAACTCCCATTTTTGTTGGACGCAACTTATGGGGACTTTTGGGAGCATATCAACATTCCCAGCCCCATCAATGGGAGAATGTAGAAGTGGAATTTTTAGCCCAAGTAGCTAATCA
>JAAUYI010052080.1_pt1 | contig 34926 bp, 30 predicted proteins | sample 7278041 | NCBI WGS metagenome assembly JAAUYI01 (sample SAMN14350216, study PRJNA611818) | marine sediment metagenome | isolation source: surface marine sediment (0.6m) | place: French Polynesia: Moorea | collected 2018-08
CCCTCTCCTTTTCCCCCTCTCCCATTGGGAGAGGGGTTAGGGAGCCAGCCGCATGGGCGGGTTTCCCGACTTGTGCGGACTGGCGTGGTGAGGGTAGGAGAGGGGTGTCCGGACTCAGGGGGGTGAGGTTTTTATTGAAGATTCATACATTGATTCAGCAACGCCGAAAAAGGGAACCGGGGATTGGGGAAACAATTCAAAATATCCTTACACCTACAAAATTAATATAGCAGCTTTCACTTGGGTGAAATACACTCTTGTGAGATGTTGCTTTTTAGCCCCTCTTAAATATAGCGCTTTTCAGTTGAGTGAAGTACACAATAAACCTCACCCCTTCCCCTCTCCTTACTAAGGAGAGGGGTGGCTTTAGCCGGGGTGAGGTGAGTGTCTGTATTGCACCCAAGTGAAAACCGCTATATTAGACCTAGGCGTGAAAAAGAATGTTCCAGACGCGTTAGCGTAAAGCCTACGGCATAGCTTTGCTTACCGTGAAGCGTGTCGCTGTGCGACTCAGCTCCTCTGAAAGAGGCAATTTCGCGTCTGGAACAAGGGTTCCGGGTAACGCATAATTAATTTCCACGCCTATGTCTATTGTTTATGAATAGTTTCTACTTCCTACATCATGTCGCACGCAGCTTTTGCATTGCAGTTGGCTAGAAATACCAAGACTGGCTATCAAGGCGCGAGTGGCGCGGTGCCGTTTTTATTTTATCATAGCGAACAATTAATTTGACGGCGGATAAATCCGCACTGCACTACATCTCACCCTTAAAAGTGGTGGGCTTTGTGCGAATCTCTGTAAAAAACAAAATCCCCGACTTCTTGAATACAGCATATTTCATCTTGATGAGGTACAATAGGATGGGCATCCTTGCCCATCCCACAATCCCACAATAGTTTTACAATTTATTTTTGTAGCTTATTTAATTGCAAAATGCTGTAAGTCGCAGATGTGGCATCTTGCACAAAAGTGTTAATACTGAAAGCATTGCCTGTCAATAAACATATATTTTTATCATTAATACGTAAAATAAAGGTTTTGAATCTAAGTATGCAATAAAAATTTGTATTATAGCGGTTTTGGGTTGAGTGTAGACGCGCAGCGACTTCGGTGTAGGGTGGTACACAAAGTTTACCTCACCCCTTCCTCTCTCCCTGGCTTTGGTTCCGGGGTGAGGTTCTGAGTGTATTCCATAAGCGTGAAAAGCGCTATATTTTTTGATTAACCCTTGTAAGTGCAAGATATCAAGGATCTAACTACGAGTTTAAAACCTTCTTCAACCTTCAACCCTCAACCCTCTGCAAAAGCTCACCTCACCCAAACTTCCTCTTGCGAACCAAATAGCAAATATGAAAAAATGTATCCCAAACCGGGGTAATTAATAGCTATATTCTTAATCTTCATCAAGATATAACTCAACATATTAAGTTTTTCATAATACTTATGTCAAGTTGTACTTAAACACCGGACGTTGTGGCGGAAATTGTGTATCCTGAAAACAACTTTAATGATGATGCCCTGGAGGTCTTATGACTCCGAAAATTATGCGTCAGTTGTGGTCTGTAGTTGAAAATACTCATACCAGAACACTGCTACAACTTGATGATGCTAGCTTAGTACAATGGTTAGTAAAACAGACCTCAATGCAAGGTTTGTTAGATGGTCACGAAACAGATTTCTTAAGCGAATACATTCAATCTCGAATTCATCTCATCCGTGATATTGCTTATGAAAGACAGTATTCATAACCACAAAAAACAGGATAATTAGTTATTAGTTATTAGGATTAACAACTGTTATCTCCGAAATTACTAACAACTAATTATTTAATGAGTAATAATGACTAATAATGACTAATGACGAATGGGTAAATAACCTTCCACTAAACAGTCACCACCAACAACACGCACCTCTACACGTTCCAAAGAAAGCGCTTGGGTCATAGTTGTAAAACCCAAATCACCCACAGGGGTAGGAGCGTTATTACCACCGATAATTTTGGGAGCAATAAAAGCCATCACCTTCTGGACTGCACCACCAGCGATCGCCCTAGCGGCTAAAATACCACCACATTCCCACAGCACAGTGCAAAAACCCCGGTCATATAAATACACCATAGCTTCTTCTGGGGTCAGTGGAGTCAATTCCACTACCTCCACCCCTTTTTGCTGCAAAAATGCCTGAAAATCGGGATTAGTTCCTGGTTCTGTCAACACCAAAGTTGGAGCTACCTGAGTATCCCACAGATGTGCTTGTTTTGGTAAACTGAGAGTGCGACTCATTACCACCCTTAAGGGATTGTGCGCTTCTGGCTGACGACTAGTTAAACGGGGATTGTCCAGCCTTACCGTATTTCCACCGACAATCACCGCATCACAAGCAGCTCGTAATTGGTGAACTGTAGACCGCGCTTCTTGATTTGTTACCCAAGCACTGTGACCACTAGTAGTAGCAATTTTACCATCTAAAGTCATAGCATATTTCAAAATTCCCAAAGGTCTATGATGAAGGATACGATGGATAAAACCTTCATTGAGTTTACGACAGGCATCTGTTTCCACTCCTGTTATGACTTCAATTCCAGCAGCCTGCAACCGAGCAATTCCCCCTCCAGCCACCAGGGGATTAGGATCGACCATACCCACAACTACCTTAGCCACCCCTGCTGCAACTAACGCTTCCGAGCATGGGGGAGTGCGTCCGTGATGGTTGCAAGGTTCTAAACTAACATAAATAGTCGCTCCCTTAGCCTTTTCACCAGCTGCTCTCAGAGCAAAAACTTCCGCATGGGGTTCACCTGCACGGGGATGAAACCCTTCCCCAACAATCTCCCCATCCTTAACAATAACTGCTCCCACAAGAGGATTGGGTGAAGTGCGTCCCAAAGCTTGACGAGCAAGTTGCAAACACCGCTGCATCATTTGGGAATCAAACTCAGTTCCTTGCATATTATTTGGGTGTAAATCCGATGCTACTTTAAACTTCCGCTTCAGTGCGTCATCCTGACTATAATTGCTTAAAGATGCATTCGTTTGAGCTACTATAGGGGAATTATCCTTCATTGTGTCAAAGAAGTTAAATGTTTGGCAATATCTTGCAACGTAGCTACTTTCTCAGGAAAATTCAACATTCCCCCTCTCCCCTATCTACCCAATTTTGAATTCTTAATTCTTAATTCTTAACTCTTAATTCTTAATTCTTAATTCTTAATTCTTAACTCTTCGTTCTGCCCATTTTACTTGCCGCCACCAACGATTTAGGGGATAATAAACTACAGGTGCCCACAGGCTGCTGAGAATGGCAGAGGCAAGAGCAATTTTTTGATAATAAATCCAGATATCTTCCAGATTGCGATCGCCCACCAAACTCAACTGACAAGCAAAGACAGTTTCTGTAAAGATTGCCATCCCAAACACGATTAAGGCAACAGAGATAAAATCTTCTTGGATAAACCTTTGCTTTTGCAGCATCCCAGTGATTAATCCCACGAACCCCAGACTTAGAGCATGAGTTGGGTGTGGTGATGTCATAGCATCTTGAAGTAGCCCCAAAATTATACCAGCTAATGCCCCTTGCCAAGCAGTCCGGTTGACACTCCAAGCCACAACCCAGATTAACAGCCAGTTGGGTGCAATTCCCAATAATTCCATACCAGGAAAGCGATTAGGCAGAATCATCAGGAATAACAGTACAGAACCAATTATTACCGTCCAATCCAGTAGTTGACGGATAAAACTGGGCAATTTAGCAAGGGTTCTATTTTTGGATTTCCGGGATTTTCGCACTCGCGACTTTTTTCGTTTGCCCTTGTTGCTCCAAAATGCAGAAATTTTCATGGTATTAATAATATGATTGATATAATATAGGACTATATATGATTTGATTTTTGTTAGCGTACCCTGCCCTTACCCTTAAAAATCCGACTAAATTTTCTCTTCACCCATTCCCCATTCCCCATTCCCTATCTCCCCATTCCCCATTCCCTATCTCCCCATTCCCCATTCCCCATTCCCTGTTCCCATCTCCCCATCTCCCTATTCCCTGTTCCCCGTTCCCTGTTCCCTACCTCCACAAGTAATTTGACAAATCAAAGCGGATGACTATAGTATAGATTCATACTTATTTCGACTTTTTATCAAGTTGATTTTCTGGTTTGGGATGTACCGTTACCCAATCCAGAGAACCGATAGGTGTTAACAATTCAATTGTTGCCACTGATGCTGGTAGTTTCTTTAAATCGAGAGATTTTACCTTTCCGATTGCCAAACCAGCCGGATATTTCTGACTATAAGTAGATGTTGCCACCAAATCTCCGAGTTTGACATTGGGAACCTTTTCATAAAATTCCATTACTGCCTCAGCAGAAGAATCTCCCCGCAAAACACCTTTAGTTCCCGTGCGACTGATATTTACACCTACTTTACTTTTGAGGTCAGTTATTAATAATACACGGCTAGTACTGGGGGTTACACTTTGTACCAAACCCACCAATCCACCTTCACCCTTAACTACAAAACCTTCTTTAATTCCTGAGCGACTACCACGATTGAGAGTCACCAACTGCCACCAATTGTCTGCACCCCGTCCGATTACCCGTGCCACAATTCCTTGAGATGAAGAGGATTGTTTCTCAACATAACCCACTAATTTTTTCAGCTTTTGGTTTTGGTTTTCCAACTCTACTATACGAGTTTCCAACTCCAACATACGGGCATCCCGCAATTCTTCTAAATTAACGGGTTTGCTTTGAAAAGCTTGGAGTGGACGAGTAACTTGCTGGTAAATTTCCAACACCAAAGCACCTTGAGTCTGTCTGATAGTCCAAGCACCACCAATTAACAAAGCCAGCAGACCGATTTGTAACCCTTTACGCTCCCAGCCCTCACGTATTGTAAACATAATATACTCTCTTTTACCAATTTTTTACTAAAAATTATTTACAATAAGGGATTCTAGATAAATTTACAACCAAATAGAATCCCATAGAATACACTATCCGCAATTGTTATATATTCTAAATACTACGAGAACGTCCGCTGAAAACTCGTTCCATTTGTTTAAAGTTTTCTAACACCCGACCTGTTCCCAAGACAACACAACTTAAAGGATCGGTGGCAATATGTGTTACAATACCAGTTTCATGGCTGATTAATATATCTAGCCCTCTTAGTAAAGCCCCACCACCAGCAAGCATAATCCCCCGGTCAATAATATCTGACGCTAATTCTGGAGGTGTACGTTCCAAAGTCCGCTTTACTGCTTCTATGATCACCGACAGTGGTTCTGCCATACTTTCGCGGATTTCCGGACTTTTGAGTACCACAGTACGCGGTAAACCAGAAAGTAAGTGTAAACCACGCACTTCCATAGAAGCATCTTCCTCGTCATGGGTAGGATAAGCAGAACCCAGACGAATTTTAATCTCCTCAGCAGTACGTTCCCCAATCACCAAGTTATGAACTTTTTTCATATACTGGATAATAGCTTCATTGAGCTCATCTCCAGCAATACGTACCGATTCCGACAGAACTGTACCTTGAAGACTGAGAACCGCAACTTCTGTAGTACCACCCCCAATATCAATTATCATATTCCCCGTCGGTTCAGCTACAGGAAGACCAGCCCCCAAAGCAGCTGCCACCGGCTCATCAATTAAGTATACCTCTCTAGCTCCCGCTTGGGTAGCCGCATCCATTACAGCCCGTCTTTCCACCCCTGTAACACCACTAGGGATACCAATTACCATCCGTGGTAATACTAGGGATCTACCCTCATTGACTCGCTGAATAAAGCTTTTGAGCATCAACTCAGCAGTATCAAAGTCAGCAATTACACCATCACGCAAAGGACGCACAGCAATCACATTTTCCGGTGTGCGACCAAGCATTTTTTTCGCATCATCCCCCACCGCTAGCGCTACCTTTTCGTTTTGGTCAATCGCAACTACCGAAGGTTCACTGAGAACAATACCTTTACCAGATACATATACTAAAGTATTTGCGGTACCGAGGTCGATACCCATATCCCGTGATAAGGAAAACTTACTAAATAAACCCACGCCTATCCTTGCCCCCTATTTGCAATATATTATTTTTAACTGTTACCTTCAGAGTGAATTGTGGTGCTTATCCTGGATCTAGTCAAGCAAGTAACTGTTTAAATCTGTGAATTACATGCTTGATATTTATTTCAGGCTGATATACTTTTATATACCTTGATAGCGAAATCCTATCCGTATGGTTTTATATTTATCACAGAGTAAGTATTTTAGACCTACAAAAACTGTGTTTCTATAAACTGATGACTGCTGTAGACCTTTTGTGGTTTCCCGTAGGATATTCGTGATTACTCACCATCTAGGACATAAATTCATTAATCCCTTCGGTGTTCTAAGATTACCTATAAAAATTTCTCCCCCTCTTCCCCCTCTTCCCACTCTTGGTCGTCTGACTCAATTCGGTAATCTTCTAGCGAGAGGGGAGTAATCCCAGAAACCGAGTTTTGAACTTTGAACAAGGAAATTTCCGATTAATAGACATAAAAACTGCGTTTCTCAACCTCAAATTTCCATACTTAATCGGGTGTTCTAAGGCAAAAAATAATCTTAGAATAAATAAATACTTATGTACTGTAATCTACTGTAATGTAAAGTAAAAAAATATGAGCATTAACATTGTCACCTTAATTGGTCGTGTAGGAACCGACCCAGAGATGAGGTATTTCGAGTCTGGAACTGTCAAGTGTAGATTGACACTGGCTGTGAATAGACGGACACGCAATAGCGATCAACCAGACTGGTTCGAGTTAGAAATATGGGGAAAAACAGCACAAATAGCAGGGGACTATGTGCGCAAAGGCAAACAAATAGCCGTCAAAGGTTCCTTAAAATTCGATACTTGGAGCGATCGCAACACAGGTGTACCTCGTTCCAAGCCAGTAATTATCGTCGATCAGCTGCAATTGTTAGGTTCTAAACGAGATGCAGAAGCCGAAATGATGGACAGTAACCCCGAGCATTTTTAACACGGATTTTTCGATTGCACGGACAGAGAAATCAGTATAAGATGTGATACTTTTTTTGCTTCCTTGTACAGAGACTACCTGGGGCATCAGGAGTCTCTAAACTGCCTGGGTCGGAATCCAATATGACTAATAGTAATCTGGTGGAAATTAAATATGCGTCAGCTACAACCCTTGTTCCAGACGTAAAATTTTACGTCTGGAACATTCTTTTTCACGCCTATGACTAATAACTAATTTGTAACGTCACCGATGCTTCTACCTCCTGTTCACCCCCAATTACGGGAGTAGAAGCACCTTCTGATGCTAATGCTACCCCAGAACGTACAATTGGTGCTGGTGGTATCCTAGGGTTATTAATTTGAATATTGACTATTTCCTTCGATTCAAAACCCAAAGCCTTTAAAACCGCAGCAGCTTGATTTTGGGCATCTTGTGCAGCTTCCTTGAGAGCTAATTCTTGAGCCTTAGCGATCGCTTCTTCACGAGCAACAAAACTAATTCTAGTAATTCTGGTTGCACCTACTTTAACTAAATCATCCAATAATTCCCCCACTTTCTCCGTAACAATACGGAAACTAACAGTATTGGTAGCAGCATAGCCTACAATCCGCTGTACATTATTATTGTAATTGTAAGTAGGATTGAGAGTGATACCAGTTGTTTGTAATTTTTCCACATTCCGGCTTTTGAGTAATGCCACCACAGAAGACGATCTACGAGCTGCATCTTCCTGTACTTCCCGTGCGTTCTTACCTTGAACTTCCACCCCCAAACTGACTTGGGATAAACTAGTAGGAATTGTTTCCACTCCACGACCAGTGACGGTAAGAGTTCGCAACATTTTATCTTTCTCCTGGGACAACACAGGCTGGGTAAAAGTTAGACACACAAATATTGTTAAAGGTAAAGTTCCCCATATCCTTTGAGGACGGGAGCCAGAACGTAATAAACTAAAGATATTCATAAAATTGGCACCCTCTGAACATTTTGTACATAAGCCATGAACAGTACATATACAAAAAATATGATTCCTCGATCATAAATCTTTTGCTTAGTGAAATTTATATTCAGCAAGAGTTTGAGATTACACAAAATTTAATGTAAACTATGGCTTATTGGCTACTCAAAACAGAACCACAAGACTATTCCTATGATGATTTAGAAAGGGATAGAAGTGCAATTTGGGACGGAGTTAGCAATGCCCTTGCCCTTAAACATCTGAGGACAATGAATATAGGGGACTTGGCATTTATTTATCACACTGGTAAGGAGCGACAAATTATAGGTGTGGCGGAAATTATCACTCAACCTTATCCCGATCCGGCATTAGAGGATGTGAAACGAGTAGTTGTGGGAGTACAGCCAGTAGGTAGGTTATCTCAGCCTATAACCTTAGCCCAAATTAAACAGGATGACAACTTTGTTCAATTTGACTTAGTACGCTTGCCAAGATTGTCCGTAGTCCCTGTAAGTTTAACTTATTGGCAACGTCTAGTGCAACTAGGGGATGGGATTAGGAGTTAGAACGCGCGGAATTAGGAGTTAGTAGGGGCACAGCACTGCTGTGCCCCTACAGGAGGCGCAAAGTTACCCATTTTTAATTTTTAATTGTTTTAGGAGTTAGAAGTTAGAAGTTTGCATTTATTATTCTTCCTTGTCCTCCTTGTCCTCCTCTTCCCCATCTCCCCACAGTCCAATATTGAGTATAAAGTAACACAATTAGGAGTCAAAGGTACCATGAACTAATCTATAAATCCCATCCGTTAAGTATATGTAATAGTTGCTTACAACAAAGTACATTAAGAAGGAGAAGGATTTCCGCACAACTAAACCAAATGTATTTAAATCTCACAACCTTCTCATCTCCTCTGTTAGCAGCAGCAACGGAGACAGCAGATAGTTCGTTAATAGTAGCAGGAGTGCTACTTAGCTTAGTAGTCACTTACTTCGCCAGCAAAGTGGGTGGAGAACTTTCAAACCGCTTTGGTTTGCCACCCGTATTAGGAGAACTCTTAGCTGGTGTGATAGTTGGCGTCTCCTTTCTACATTTGTTGGTATTTCCTGAAGGAGGGGCAGATGGTTCCAGTTCTTTAATTATCAAATTCCTCGAAACCACTGCCGGTTTGAGTCCAGAGGCTGCCGATAGTGTATTTGCATCGCAGTCAGAGATAATTTCGGTTTTAGCAGAATTGGGTGTAATCATCCTCCTGTTTGAAATTGGATTGGAATCAAACTTAAAAGACCTGATGGCAGTGGGCATTCAAGCTACCATCGTGGCAATAGTAGGGGTAGTAGTACCTTTTACTGCGGGTACGGTGGGATTGATGGCTTTGTTTGGCATCCCAGCAATACCGGCAATTTTTGCTGGTGCAGCTTTGACTGCTACCAGTATTGGCATTACTTCCAAAGTCTTGTCTGAACTGCGATGTTTAAATTCCACAGAAGGGCAGATTATTCTCGGTGCAGCGGTAATTGACGATGTACTGGGGATTATCGTCTTAGCAGTGGTAGCAAGTCTAGCTAAAGATGGTGCCGTTGACATTGGTAATGTAGTCTATTTGATTATCAGCGCTAGTGCATTTCTAGTCGGTGCCATCTTGCTGGGTAACATTTTCAATAAATCCTTTGTAGCGATCGTCGATAAACTGAAAACCCGTGGTGAACTGGTAATACCAGCATTTATCTTTGCCTTTGTGATGGCATACTTGGCTTCAGTGATTCATCTAGAAGCAATTCTGGGAGCATTTGCAGCTGGTTTGGTTTTAGAAGAAACTGATAAGCGCAAAGAATTACAAAGACAAATCATTCCCATTGCTGATATGTTGGTACCAATTTTCTTTGTTACCGTTGGTGCCAGAACTGATTTGGGAGTTTTAAACCCAGCAATTCCCAGCAACCGGGAAGGTTTAGTCATGGCAGCTTTCCTGATCGTCGTCGCGATTGTAGGTAAAGTTATCACTGGCTTTAGCGTTTTTGGTCAACCCGGAATCAATCGTTTAGCTATTGGTGTAGGAATGATTCCTCGTGGTGAGGTAGGATTGGTGTTCCTGGGTATTGGTTCCGCTACTGGTGTACTTTCTAAACCCCTGGAAGCGGCAATCATTATGATGGTCATCTTGACCACCTTTTTAGCCCCTCCCTTGTTACGGTTCGTATTTCCAGACCCAGACAAGGTGGCTGCCGCTGTTGAGGAAAAATTCTTAGAAACTTCCTCTAATACAGCCTTGGCAATGAAAACTCTGGGTGCGATCGCACCTCCTGACAATGAAGTTGGAAATCTAGAAACTAACTCCGATTCTGGTGAACGTTAATTAACTCTCACCCTTTAGTGTTGACTATTCATTCTCAAGAGGCAACATAAATTGGCAGATGGGGTCACAAAAAACAAAAGGGAAACTCACAAGAAAGACACACCAGACACAGGAACTTATATCTTGGTGTCAGTGTATCTTCTGTTCACTGTTGTTTCCCCATCTCCTCTTTTCTGGATAAATAGGAAATGGGAAATGATAACTTTATAATCCAGCTAATATTCCCCCATATCAACTTTGCCCTTGTTAATTTCAGCAAAGCTTAGTTCCCCTCTCCCCCTACCTTTCCTATTTTCCCTACTCCCCCTATTTGACCTAACCCGTCAATTTTGGATTAGTCGAGTACAAGGGACAGCGGGAAAATACCTCAGATGGCGATACAGACAAATGTTACAACTGACAATCAAATCAGTTTGATATCATGGATGAATTATGTATAAAAAACATAATTTTGAAAAATAACTCAGTATTTTTATGCAAATAATCTGCAAAGTTAAGCAAGTTTTTACAAGTTTGTGGACTTTACTAAAGATCCCAGGAAACTTCTATGCTTACATCTGCGTCCCATGTGACTGTATATAGTTATGAGTGGTATTAGACCTTTTGATGTGTATTTGGTCTTTCCTCGATTTATGGCAAGACAGGTCGATTTGGTTAGCAATTGCAACAATAGCACCAGCAAATTTTAGCACATCAGCTTATGCAGCTTGAGGTGATTGCAGTGCATCAATTACCAGAAATTACACCACTCAAAACATCCCTTGTCGATACAACTATCCCTGACTAGGATTGACTATTGAGGTTAATTCTATTTGCCTACCTTCAAAGTTAGTGTGTTCTGATGCTTTGGAAATTAGATTTTCATGCTATAACGGCATGGAAAAACAACAAGTGCATCCTTTGTCAAGTGATTAATCCTATGTGGATGCAGGTACAAAAATATGAATACTGCATTGACATTTATGAACAGCAACGGCAAAGACAAGCTGGCAAGATGATTTCCTCATCCAAACTAAATTTAGGCGGTGACTGCATGAGGATTTGGCAAACATTGAACTTATTATTAACAGCTCCCACCCATACAAATCAGGAGAAAACGCTGTGAAACTACACTGGTTACTACCTGGTACTGTCGGAACGATCTTCATGCTATCGTCGTCTGCAATGGCGGCGAAACTGGAATCTTGGCGTTTTGATGCTAGCCAAAACCGACTAGTAATTAACACATCCGGTTCTGTTCAGCCCCAGGCACAACTCATTTTTAACCCCACACGTCTAGTAATTGATTTACCAGGAACTCAATTTGGACAACGACAAAAAACCCAGGTGATTGGGGGGGCAATTCGTGCAGTTCGTGTGGGACAATTTAATCCAGAAACAGCTCGTCTAGTTGTTGAATTGAGTTCTGGTTACACCATCGACCCCAACCAGGTAAAATTTGTGGGCACAACTCCCAATAACTGGACGGTACAATTACCAAAGCCAACATTGGAGAAAGTTGCCTCCTCTCAAGACAATGACTATACTGTGGTGACAGTAGACTCAAACTCCCAAACTAAACAAGAGTCTACCCAAGTTGCCAAAAATAAAACTGGAGAAACTCAAATTAAAAGATTACGAATTACTGGAGATGGGTTTTTTATCCCTACCAGTGGTGGTAATCCAAAAGTAAAAATCAAGCGTAGCCGCAATCGCCGTAGGATTCATATCGATATCTCCAAGGCGACTTTAGCACCAGAACTAGATAAAAAGGATATCAAAGTAAATAAACACGGTGTCAGGAGTATTAAATTTTCTCAATATAAAAATAACCCTGCTGTTGTCCGCATGACTCTGCGGGTAGATAAAAATAGCCCCAATTGGCGAGCAAGTGTAAGCAGTTTTGGTGGTGTGGTGCTTTTGCCCAACCGTACAGGAGGTAGTATATCTTCTAGAACTAGTAGTGGCAGTAGTGGCAGTTCATCACAAGTTACTGTACCCTCACGTCCTTCCAGTTCTTCTGGAAGCACTGCTGCTGTGAAAAATTCCATCTCCACAATTGAATCTGTGGAATTATCTAATGATGGCACCCAACTGCGAATCCGTAGCGATCGCCCCCTATCTGCTAGTGGTGGTTGGGATCGAAGCAGTGCAATGTTCCGGATCACAATTCCCAATGCCAAATTGGATCGCAAGGTTAAAGGTCCGAGTTTAAATGCCAATAGTCCCATCCTGCGGTTAAGACTGCAACAGCAAGATTCCAATACCGTGGTTATTTATATCCAACCAGCAGCAAGGGTACAGATTGGTAGACTCAGACAAATAGGTCAACTGTTGGCATTGGATCTACGACGTTCTGGTGCAGTTAGACCCCCCATTGGTTTACCACCATTACCAAGACCAAACCCAAGACCATCCCCAGACGTTGTTAGAAGACCATTACCCACCCCATCACGGCGACCTGTTCCCAAGGGAAGATTGGTGGTTATTATTGACCCCGGACATGGCGGTAAAGACTCTGGTGCCATTGGTAGAGGAGGAATACGGGAAAAAGATATTATTCTCCCTATTAGCAGAAGAGTAGCACAAATTCTGGAAAAAAATGGCGTGCGAGCCGTTCTTACCCGCAGGTCTGATTATTTTGTTAGTCTTAAGGGACGGGTAGATATGGCAGAACGGGTAGATGCTGATGTGTTTGTCAGTATCCATGCTAATTCTATTGGATTGAGCCGTCCAGAAGTTAATGGTTTAGAAACATACTATTACAATACTGGTCTAGGTTTAGCCCGCACCGTCCACAACAGCATTCGCCGTAGCGTCAATGTCAGAAACCGAGGAGTACGTAGGGCAAGATTTTATGTCCTCAGGAAAAGCTCTATGCCTGCTATTCTCGTGGAAACTGGTTATGTAACTGGTCGTGAAGATGCCGTAAAACTCAAAAATTCATGGTATCGCAATAAAATGGCAGAGGGAATTGCTAACGGTATACTCGAATATCTGAAGCGACGATAAGTAGAACAAGGGGTTACCCCACCCCTACTCAATTGAAAATAGTAACTAATATAGCGGTTTTCAATTCACTCCAATACATACATTAAGCTACCTGTGCATTTAAACTAGATAATCACTCATTAGTCTAACTCTTGTGGGATGGGCATCCTTGCCCGTCCAAATATTTAATTTAGGTTGCTTTTTAGCTTATTTTCTTGTTGTGGGATGGGTGTCCCACATTTTCTTGTTGTGGGATGGGTGTCCCACATTTTCTTGTTGTGGGATGGGTGTCCCACCCGTCCGGAAATACACAGATTATTTGATTTTTGTGGGATGGCTGTTCCACCCGTCCAGACAGATTATTTGATTTTTGTGGGATGAGTGTCCCACCCCTCCGGGACGGACAAGGATGTCCACCCCACAATCAAAGTATTATATCTAAGTGAAAACCACTACAATTGATGTCATTAGTCATCAAGGGAAGGACAGGGAACCTGAAACCCAAATTTTCGCTAACTTCTAATCCCCACGGAGTATTTTACATTCCCCATTCCCCGTTCCCTATTCCCCATTCCCCATTTATACCCATTATCTCTTCGTTAGTGTAATATGATGCTTTACAGGCAAAATGAACTGCCAAAAAGGCAGAAAATTTTCCTAGGGTGGTGCTAGAATTTGACGCCATCAGCTTTTACTCCAAGCAGAAAACTATGCATTCGGCTTTTTGGCTGAGATTCAGGCGGTGATGGTGTGAGGATTTGTCAAAACTTGGAGAGATGGAAAGCTCGCGCTAACATGAATCAGGAGAAAACTTTGTGAAGATCCACTGGCTGCTACCCGCTACTGTTTTAAGTGTCTGTGTGTTATCATCGCCGACCTATGCAGCACAATTGCAATCTTGGCGTTTTGATGCCAATCAAAATCGATTGGAAATAGAGACTTCAGAATCTGTTCAGCCCCAAGCACAACTGATATTTAACCCAACACGGCTAGTAATTGATTTACCTGGAACCACATTTGAACGTCCGCAGCTAACCCAACCAGTGGGTGGTGCTATTCGTGCTATCCGCGTTGGTCAATTTGAACCAGGAACAGCACGTGTAGTGGTTGAACTGAGTTCAGGTTACACCATTGACCCCAATCAAGTGAAGTTTGTAGAGACAGGTAGTAGCAAATGGATAGTGGAATTACCAAAGCCAAAGTTAGATACAGTGGCTTCATCATCCACAAATATTTACAGTGTGGTTACAACTAATTCTAAATCCACAATTGATAATAAAGATAAGGATAATCATCTGAAAAATATCATTAGCAGAAATTCTCAAACGACTCAAGTTGAGGGTCTGCTAGTGACGGGGGATGGATTTTTTATTCGTACCAGTGGCAGTAATCCTCAGGTTCAGATTAATCCTACGAGGGACAAAGACACCGTTAATATAGACATAGCTGGTGCAACTCTATCACCTAGTTTAAAACAAAATCACTTTCCTGTAAATCCCTATGGCGTCCGTCGCATTCAATTCTTTGAATTAGATACTAAACCCCCTACTGTGCGGATGACGTTGCAGGTGAATAGAAATAACACTGACTGGCGGACAATAACCAGCAGTAGGGATGGTTTTGTATTACTCCCAAATCGGGCTAGTGTAAAATTGCCTGCAAGCAACACTCCCATTTCTAATTCAAATTTTAGGAGTGGATTGAGTCTCGCCAAGAATTACCTAGGGACAATTCAAGCTGTAGAACTCAGTAATATTGGCAGACAATTGATTATCAGAAGCGATCGCAATATATCTGCTAGTGGTAGTTGGGATAGATCCACTGGTTTATACAAGATTACAATTCCCAATGCCCGACTCCCAGAAGCAGTTAAAGGTCCTTCTTTAAATGCTAATAGTCCCATCCTGCGGATTCGTCTACAACAGCAAGACCCCCGTACTGTTGTGATTTATGTCCAACCAGCACTAGGGGTAAAAATAGGTAATCTCAACAATATAGGCGATCGCTTTGTTTCTCTGGAATTGCAACGCAACCGTTCTAGTTTTACACCTCCAATTGCTTTACCCCCCCTACTAAAACCAAACCCCCAACCCCTACCTCCCATTGCTAATAACCCTCCTTGGCAAAAACCAACACAATCACTCCGTCCCTTACCCAAAGGACGAGTTTTAATCGTGGTTGACCCCGGACATGGTGGTAAAGATTCTGGTGCACCGGGTTTGGGTGGATTACTGGAAAAGGATGTGGTTCTATCTATTAGCAAAAGAGTGGCAGCGCTTTTACAACAAAATGGCATCCAAGCAGTATTAACCAGAGATTCTGACTATTTTGTTACCTTACGGGGAAGGGTAGATATCGCTAGACGCCAAAATGCAAATCTATTTGTCAGCATTCACGCCAATGCCATTGGTGGTCGTCCCCACGTAAATGGTTTAGAAACCTATTATTATCAGAATGGTCAGCGTCTAGCCCAGGCAGTTCACAAGAGAATTCTCCGCAGTATCAGCACCATCAAAGACCGGAGAGTACGTCAAGCTAGATTCTATGTCCTGAGAAAAAATTCTATGCCTGCCATTCTTGTAGAAACGGGTTATATGACTGGTCGAGAGGATAATCCCAGATTAAAAAACCCAGATTACCAAAATCGCATGGCAGAAGCAATTGCTAACGGTATCCTAGATTACTTAAGGCAGCGCTGATTGGGTAAAGACTTATGAATTATGAGTTATAAGTTAATAACTTTTAACTCCTACTCCCTTCTTGTTCTAAGATTACCTATAAAAATTTCCCCCCTCTTCTCCCTCTTCCCCCTCTTCCCCCTCTTCCCCCTCTTCCCCCTATGAATGAGTCTCACTCAATGAGGTAATCTTCTAGCGGGAGGAGAGTAACTTTTAACTCCCCAATCCCTAATCCCTAGTCCCCAATCCCCTATTTTCAAGCTAATCTATATAGAATTATCCGCTAAATCCTGTATCCTAAATCAAAAACTCAACCTCAAAATCTGCCTGTGTTTCCATCTTCTATATTTGAAGGCAACCTTTACAAATTTCCCAAGGGAGAACCCCAACGTGCCCCTATAGGAATTTTCGATAGTGGTGTGGGTGGTTTGACGGTACTGCGTCAACTCTATCGCCAGCTTCCCCACGAATCAATTATTTACTTTGGGGATACTGCAAGACTCCCCTACGGAATTCGCTCCCAAGGGGAAATTTTACAATACGTACGCGAAATACTCGACTGGATGCAACACCAGCGAGTCAAAATGGTAATTATGGCTTGCAATACCAGTTCTGCTCTAGCACTATCAGCAGTGCGGTCCGAATTTTCACTGCCAATTATGGGACTGATTCTCCCAGGAGCCAAAGCAGCGGTACAGCAAGGTAAGCGTGTTGGGGTAATCGCGACCCCAGCAACTGCTAAAAGCAATGCCTATAAGCAGGCAATTCTTGAAATCGCCCCCGATGCCAAAGTCTGGCAAGTGGGCTGCCCAGAATTCGTACCGCTAATTGAACAAAACCGCATTCATGACCCCCATACCACAGAAGTAGCACGCTCCTATCTGGAGCCTTTGTTAAAGCAGGAAATAGACACTTTAGTCTATGGCTGTACCCATTATCCTCACTTAGCACCAGTATTGCGATCGCTCCTCCCACAACATGTGAAGTTAGTCGATCCGGCTGTTCATGTGGTAGCAGCTTGCACCCAAGAATTGGAACTTTTGGGTTTGAAAAATACTTACCCTGCATTACCAACTCGCTTTGCTGTCAGCGGTTGTCCCCAACAATTTGCTAAATCATCGGTGCAGTGGCTAGGCTCTACCCCTGCAGTAGAATCTGTGCGCTTTTCTGATGCCACGAATTCTCCTGTCCGACAGGACTAGTATCCCTAGGGTCTGTTTTCAAAGTAGCCGACACCCTATAAGGGTGCGGCTACATGTACATAGACGCGGTAGACGAGGGTCACTCGGCTTCTTTTGAGAGTGCGGCTTCTCGCAGAGTAGTCCGCCTGCGCGGACTAGGAAAAATCTACCCTCACCCCTAACCCCTCTCCCAATGGGAGAGGGGGAAAATGTTTCTAGCCTGCGTAGGCAGGCTTTGCTTGTAGGGACCCCACCATGCGCGGGTGAGGTTTTTAGGGGTTTGAAAACACGCCCTAGGGGTCAGTTACCCATTCACCCATGCACCTTTTTGGATTAGAGACGCGACACATCGTGTCTCTAAGTTTTAACTTGATAATACTATTGAGTATTAAGAGCGGATTCCTGAGTTCCCACAACATCAGTCAATTGGGGTGTTACAGAAATATCCTGCAAAGGCTTGCCCTGAGCCGTTAAAGGGATATTTGTAGTAGCATGTTTTTTAAAGCTATGCTTTACTACTGCTAATAATAAGTAAACAGTAAGTAAATATCCACAAGCCAAAATAAAAGTAGTCATAGGCATCTCCCCATAAATCATCTTGTTCTACCAACACTTTTGTCAAACAAAGGAAGTAGAAACTGAGCCATCCAAGAACACTCTTGGTAGCTGTTTTTTCCAACGTTCAAACTCTCACCAGAAAAAACTATTGTTTCTGGCTAATAAATTTTTTATTTTTATGAAACAGACTACACCGAACAAAACAATACAACTACCTAACAGGAATTGCATTTTACTAGCTCAGCAGTCTACCTAGTCTGTTTATTTTTTTTTCGCACACCTCTCCTCACCATTAGCAAATGTTAGCTCTCGGTGCGCTAAAGACTGTAGCTACAGTCCCTAAAGGAAGTATATAGCTCCTAGCCAAGAGGTCCGCTCACCATAGATCAAGCCAACAAATATAATTCGTCGCTTAAATCTATGACTATTTTTCTAGAGTCACCCCACCTCATAAGTAAAAATACCTATTGGTTGTTTACTTTATCGGGGTGAATATCAACAAAAATTTGAATCCCTTAGAATTAAGAGTAACACAAATATCTAGACTTTTAGACTAATTTTTATGCTAAATTTAAAAATTTTATCAATGACAAGACAAAATCCTTGCCAAAATTAGCATTCAGCCTCAAAGTTCTAAAGTGTGAACAATAATCATTCACGAATCATTCGATTTACCCGGAATGTTGACAGCTTTACTCAGTTGCTGGTAATCAAATGGACTTATCTTAATTTTAACACAAGTAAGCATTAAATCATAGCAATTAACTGGCAAAAAATCAGTATACTAAGCTACTAAAACCTTAATAATTTTCATTCCCATTTTGTTGTAAATACTGATGACGTTAGTAGCGATTATGAAGTAGGTTCACCAAAACCGATAAAAAAAGGGAGTAGTACCGGTGGACAAAATTAAAAATTAGAAATTCAAAATGCTGAAATAGCAGGCTTTTGGATTGTTTCAAATGGTTGGTTTATTTACGCGCCCGTTGTACTAGGGACTAGGGCGTGTTTTCAAACCCCAAAAGCCCAACTGCGGCAGGCTGCGCCAAGAGGCTATAGACGCGGTAGACGAGGGTCACTCGGCTTTGAGCAGAGTAGCCCACCTACCTGGGCTAAAATCCCTAATTTTTCGTAGCCCACGTAGGTGGGCTTAGTTAGTAGGTGTAGCCGCACCATGCGCGGGTGACGGCTACTTTCAAAATACGCCCTACTTTCCCATCTCCCAATCTCAAGGTGTAGCCTACCCAAGGGAAAATCGAAAACCTCGTAAATCAATCAAAATAGGCTGTAAGACAGGAATAGAGAAGGTTTACAGCTATTGTTTGCTCACGTGCTAAGTGGGATTATCTAGGGAAAACTTTGCGCAATCACAGGGTTATCTTAAAATGAGTAAAGAATATGTAAACTTTCTTAACTTAAGCCAGAGTCCGCCAATCCATGACCCCAGCCACCTCCTTATTCTCCCCTGTGGAAGCAGACCTGCAAGTACTAGCAGATAACCTCAAGCAGCTAGTCGGGAATCGCCACCCCATTTTGTACGCAGCAGCCGAACATTTATTCGGGGCTGGCGGAAAGCGTATTAGACCAGCAATTGTCCTGTTAATATCAAGGGCGACAATGCTGGAGAAAGACATTACGCCACGTCACCGACGCTTAGCTGAGATTACGGAAATGATTCACACAGCAAGTTTGGTGCATGATGATGTAGTAGATGAATCAGAAGTACGGCGTGGTGTTCCCACAGTCCACAGCTTATTTGGTAACCGCATTGCTGTATTAGCAGGAGATTTTCTATTTGCTCAATCTTCCTGGTATTTAGCCAACTTAGATAGCTTGGAGGTGGTGAAATTACTCTCAGAGGTGATTATGGATCTCGCAGCTGGAGAAATTCAGCAAGGATTAAATCGCTTTGATAGCAGTATTTCTATGGATACTTACCTGCAAAAGAGTTACTACAAAACAGCTTCATTGGTTGCTAACAGTGCTAAGGCTGCGGGGGTAATCAGCGAAGTCTCCTCAGAAATAGCCGAACATTTGTATGGTTATGGACGTCATTTAGGTTTGGCCTTCCAAATTGTGGATGATATTTTAGACTTCACCAGTTCCACAGACACCTTGGGTAAGCCAGCAGGTTCGGATCTTAAAAGTGGAAATCTGACAGCACCAGTTTTGTTTGCTTTATCAGAAGCACCATACCTAGAAGTGTTAATTGAACGAGAGTTCGCCCAGGAAGGAGATTTAGAACAAGCAATGCAGCTGATTGCTGATAGCCAAGGTATCCAAAAAGCGAGAGAATTAGCTGCTGATCACGCCAAGGTATCTGTTGAACATATTGAGGTTCTCCCACCTTCAGAATCTCGTCAAGCCCTAATTAACATGGCTAATTACGTACTTAGTCGCCTTTATTAGGAGTTAGGAGTTTGGAGTTAGGAGTTTGGAGTTAGGAGTTTGGAGTTTTCTATTCTCCACTCATAATTCATAATTCCCAAAACGATTAAAAATTAAAAATTGGTAACTCCTGTCCTCATAACTCATAACTCCTCCTTAAGCAATATCAGGGGGTATTTGATTGTGGAAGGAGTTTTGTCGCAGTTGTTGCTGCATTAGCTGTTGTAGTTCATCTCGCCTGACTTCTACACCATTGTCAGTTACACCCGGAATTTCTAGAAAAACTATACTATCAACAGGTTCCAGTGCCATTAACTGAAACAGAATATGGGTAACGGGAACCGAAAGAGCTGTAACTTGAGGGTCAAGCCCAGTGGATGAACTCATAGAAACATCTTGTAAAGTAGGGAAAGCGTAGATTACATGCTTTTCCACTTGTGGATTGTTACGGTTACTTAATGTAGTTAAAACCCACCGTGACTCTAAATCTTGGAGAATATAGTATTGAGTATGGCGTAACTTTTGAGCGATCGCCTCCAGGACAGGGGCAATTGCCGTAATCAGTTGCGGTGTAATACCATCTTGGGGTGCATCATCAATCAGCGATTGAATTTGTGCTTGTAAATCCATAATTTAATGTTAACTCAAGAATGAGTATTGGCTATAACATGTATGAGGTATGCACAATCAAACTATGGTAGCGAATAATTAACTAAAGCTTTTTTTTGCAGGCAGTTGTAGAAGATGCATTTAGCTTACATATACAACCTAGTGTTTGATCGGCATAGCCAAACATTTTTTGATTAAGTATGTTAGGGTCGTTTTAAAAACTAAACTATGAATTTAGCCCCAACCACAACTAGTCAGGGAGAAAAATCTATTGGCGTGGAGGCGATATTTCAACTTCTATTCCAGGAGCTTCAGCACTCAACCAATGCTTCACAGCAAAATTGCTACGATGTAGCAAACCGCATTGCTGGGGAAGTCCACCGGATTTGTAGTGAGAGCAAACGTATCCAAGCTTCAGGTGCGATTCAAAACTCAGCCATGGCTTTAGCCCGCCATCGGCTACAACAGTGCCTGAGATACTACCAACTCGGTTCAAAACGCGGTCGGGTAGAATTACACAGTACTTTGAGTGCAATTATTTATCGTTACATTAATCCTCCCCAAAAGCAATTAAGCTATCAAGGAAGGCTAACTGTAATCGAGGATTTTCTCCAGAGTTTTTACCTAGAGGCTTTAAACGCATTCCGTCGAGAAAACGATGTACCTCCTACCTATCGTCCTCAAACTCTGCTGGAGTTGTCAGAGTACATGGCGTTTACGGAACGTTATGGTAAGCGACGGATTCCCTTACCAGGGCGTCAGCAACAATTAATTATCCTACGAGCGCAAACCTTTTCTCAACAACAGCCGCAAGAAACCTACGTAGATATAGAACAAGCGGCGGAGGGAAGTGGCGGTGAAACTGGAGATGGTAATTGGGAAGATCCGGCGGTACAGCAGTTGCGTAGTGCGATGGCAACACAAACTGAACCAGAACCAGAAGAAGAATCTTTACGTTCTGTGGTAGTTAAGGAGTTAATGAACTATTTAGAAGAACGGCAACAATCTGATTGTGCCGATTACTTTGCTCTGCGTCTCCAAGATTTATCAGCACAGGAAATAGAGTCTATTTTAGGTTTAACTTCTCGCCAGCGTGATTATTTGCAACAAAGGTTTAAATATCATTTAATTCGCTTTGCTTTGTTACATCGTTGGGAGTTGGTTCATGAGTGGTTAGAAGCGGATTTAAAGACAAATTTAGGCTTAACTCCCCAAGAATGGCAAATTTACACATCAAAACTGGATGAAAAGCAGCGTTCTTTACTAGAGTTAAAGCAACAAGGACAACCAGATGAAAAAATTGCCAAAACTTTGGGTTTGTCCATGGCACAACTGCATAAACGCTGGTTTAAAATTCTTGAACAAGCTTGGGAAATTCGTAACTCTTTAGTGTCCGGATCTAGTGCCTCTAATAATGAATAGTGACTCAGAATCCTTACAATACCAGTTACTGACTTGGTTGTTATCAGACGATAACAAAAGTAACGAGCAGAACTCAGTACAACGTGAGGAAATTAACCAACCACAAAACCCTCTTAAAGCCGCCGCCACTCCCCTGGATGGCGATTTGGAGTCGGTGTGGACACCTCAAACCTTTCAACTAGGAGATATTCCTACTGTGCAAGAACGTTTCCAAGCTGTGCTGAAAAGTCGGCTAAAAACCAAAATTGAACAACAACCACCACTATTCCCGTGGGAAAGTCAAATTAGAGAATATCCCGACTATGTAGACAATCCATCACTGACCTTTGTTCCGGGCTTGGTTTGGGCTGCACAAGCTACCCGGCTCAATTTACCTGTTTCACTGCCAGATAAGGTGTTCCAGCAATTGTTGTCAAAGTGTCAAGCGCTAGTAGCATCTCCTCTACCGTTGGGAGCGAAATTGGTTCAGGCAGTGGAAAGCTTGTTCCCTGATGATTCTCAAAGTTTGAACGATTTGGCAGGATTAGTACTGAGAAGTCCCTATCGTTCGGGAACATCTGTTGAAATGATGCCCAATTTGGACAACAATTACTCAGAATTACAACCACCTCAACAGATGGCGTTGTCATTACTAGCTGCTAAACAACTACTAGAAGATTTAGTGCTGCCAATTTCTGCTGATAATCCAGTGGTGGAAAGACAATGGCTAACTAGCGCTGGTGCTGTTACTCTCAAGGTAGAATACCAATCTACTGGTGAATTGATGCAACTGCGGGTTGAAGGTAATTTACCCACCCCAGGCAGTTTGCAGTTACAAGGAAATGGCTCCCAAGCCGCATGTGAATCTACCACCGCCGGAAGCCTATCTGTAGAATTATCTAGTAATCAATTTAACCAACATTATAGCTTGGCAGTGAAATTAACAGAAACTGACCAACAGCCTCTTGTGTTTGCGATCGTACCAACAATGTAGCGAGAACTGCCACCACTAGCACTTTTGGATGATAAACGCCGTAATTTTGCAGATGACGATCCTGGTAAGTGAAGTTTACTCTAGTTTACAAATAGAAATCATTAGGGCGTCTAGGTCAGGAAATATAAAATGATACGATAGATGCAAGTATATATACTGTACTGTAGCATTTAGTATCGCTGACGTCTACATCATCACTTGCTATCCCATCAAAATGTTTAAATTTTCCAGGATCAATCGGCGTTGGCATCTACCTTTTGGTATTGACTGGCGACAAAATAAGTCATTGTCGTCTTTGAAGGAAGTAGAAAATTCAATTGCCTTACGGGTGCTAGTGCTAGGATTGGTAATTGTAGGTATTGTGGCGACGGATATTGCCGCCGAAACAAAATTTAGTTTTTGGGCGGTGCCATCAAGTGTGCTGGGGGCAACTTGGAGTTATTACCGTCGCCGCGATCGCAATATTCCCACACAATTCTGTATCGCCATTGGCATGTTAGTTGCACTGGGTATGTTCTTTGGGGGCATACTAGGACAATTGCACGATACGCGGCTGGGGTTGGCAGAGTTATTAATTCAACTCCAGGTGCTGCACAGTTTTGACATGCCTCGCCGCAAGGATTTGGGTTATTCAATTGTCATTGGTTTAATTTTAATTGGTGTTGCTGCTAGCTTGAGTCAAACTTTGGCTTTTGCACCAATATTGCTACTGTTTTTAGCCAGCGTTTTACCAACCTTGGTGTTGGATTATCGCTCTCGTTTGGGCTTAAAAGAATTTAATATTAAGAATCAAAAAGTAAAGTCAAAAAATTCTTCGATTTTAGATTTTAAATTTCTAGTTTTTAATTTTTTGGCGATTGTCGGACTGGGATTGGTAATTTTTGCAGCTTTACCCCGCTTACCAGGCTATCAATTGCGGATGTTTCCTGTGAGTTCCCCTATAAATGTAAAAGGGGATTTTACGGGAGAAAATATTATCAATCCTGGTTATGTCCGCCAAGGTAATGGTAATAATCAAAATGGTAGCTCACAAGGGCAGAATGGTGAACCAGGCAAGGTAGATAGTAGCTTTTATTACGGCTTTAACAGCCAGATGAACCAAAACCTGAGGGGTGAGATGAAACCCAAGGTAGTCATGCGGGTGCGATCGCAAGCAGAGGGGTTTTGGCGAGTGTTAGCTTTTGACCGCTATACAGGTAAGGGATGGGAGATTTCTCGCAATGAGGAAGTAGAACGCTTTAAGCGTCCACCTTGGACTTATCGAACTGTTCTGGGTATGCCTCCCATTATTACTAGAACCAAAGAAGTGGTACAAACTTATACTATGGTTTCAGACATGCCCAATCTGATTCCAGCTATGGCTCATGCCAAGGAAATTTACTTCCCAGCACCAATTATTGCTGTAGATAAAGAAGGAGGCTTGCGATCGCCTGTAGGATTAGCAGAAGATATGACCTACACCGTAGTTTCCCAGGTGCCATATCGCAATCGCAATTTGCTAGGTAAAGCCTCAACTAAGTACCCCAAGGGCATTAAAGATTACTATTTGCAAGTTCCAGAGGAAATTAGGGACAAAGTACGTAAACATACTGAAGAAATTCTTGCTAACTATAACCAAAATATCGTCGGTAATTCCGAGAAATCTCTGGATTCTACCTATGAAAAAGTTCTTTATTTAGCTCAGTATGTTAAGCAACACTACTCTCTGCCCGATAATCCCCTTGATTTACCCTATTTAGGGGAAGACGAAGACTTGGTGGAGTCTTTCCTATTTAAGTACAAAGGAGGCTATCCAGACCATTTTTCCACGGTGCTAACAGTCATGCTGCGTTCTGTTGGTATTCCAGCTAGGTTAGTGGTGGGATTTGCCCCAGGGAAGTTTAATCCCTTTACGGGGATGTATGTTGTCCGTAATACTGATGCTTATGCCATGACGGAGGTTTATTTTCCTAAATATGGCTGGTTTGCTTTCGATCCAATCCCCAATCATCCCCTGATTCCTCCCTCTATAGAAGAAGATCAAACCTTTAGCGTCCTGCGCCAATTTTGGAATTGGGTTGCTGGTTGGTTACCAACTCCTGTGACAGGTTTTTTCAATTATATATTCGGACGCATTTTTGCTGTGATTGGCAAAGTTATATCCTGGTTTTTGGGGTTATTTTCCCAAGGTTGGCTGGGGGTATTAACTGGATCGATTGTGGCGACGATAATTGCCTTTTTAGGTTGGTTAAGTTGGGTTTTATGGAAACAGTGGCGCAATTACCGCACCCTCAGCAAATTAGCACCAATGGAAAGCCTTTATCAGCAAATGTTGCAATGGACTGCCAAAAAAGGATTGGGCAAGCATCCATCCCAAACTCCCCTAGAATATGCCAGAGTATCCCAACAGTATCACCCCCCAGTTATAGCTGAGGTGATTGATGAAATTTGTCAGGCTTATGTCAGTTGGCGTTATGGCGATAATACCCCTAATTTGCAGCAATTGCGCCAAAGATGGCAAAAAGTTAATAAACGTAATGGGTAATTAGATCGACCAAATTAAAGGTAAAACCGTAAAACCTCACCCCCAACCCCTCTGTTTTCCCCCTCTCCCATTGGGAGAGGGGTGCTGTTAGGGGGGTGAGGGTAGGAGAGGGGTGCCGTTAGGGGGGTGAGGTCTATTTTATGTTTTTTAGGGGTAATTTGTAATTGGTAATGGATAAGAGGAATCCAATTAGAATTATAAATTCGTTGTAACTCCAATTTTTTGGCGATAACATGGGGAATAGTACTATTATCAGAAGCGATTAATCGCATCTCCAACTCACACCACGTTTGGCGTCAGTTTTTTTATGGACATTCAGTTAATCAACATCGGTTTCGGCAATATTGTCTCTGCCAACCGAGTAGTTGCCATTGTCAGTCCAGAGTCTGCCCCGATAAAACGCATAATCACCGAAGCTAGGGAACGAGGTCAACTGATCGACGCAACCTATGGTCGTCGTACTCGGGCAGTAATTATTACAGATTCCAGCCATGTAGTTCTCTCAGCGATTCAACCGGAAACGGTCGCACATCGCTTCGTGGTTTCCCGGGAACATCATGCTGTAGATAATTAAATAGGGAAAGTTGCTCACACTCTGTTCCCTATTTCCTTGTCATCCGCAGTAATATCTGAATAAGACTGATTAATTAGTCACCCAAGCTACCAAACTCGTTAGTTACAGATTGAGCGGATGATACAAGTTTTATCCACCCAGAATAGTGCCACTACCAAAACATGCCAGTCTCCAGGTAAATTAATTGTCTTGACCGGTCCTAGTGGAGTCGGTAAAGGCACTTTAATGCGATTACTCCTCCAACGTCACCCAGAACTATATTACTCTGTTTCTGCTACCACTCGCCCTCCCCGCTCTGGGGAAGTTGATGGTAAACATTATTACTTTATCAGCCGCAACAAGTTTGAACAATTAGTGGCACAAAAAGAATTTTTAGAATGGGCAGAATTTGCTGGTAACTATTACGGTACTCCCCGTGAAAGTGTACTCAATCAAATTCGTGCTGGTAAATCTGTTATCCTAGAAATTGAGCTAGAAGGGGCAAGACAAATTCGTACCTCTTTCCCCAGTGCCCTCAGTATTTTTATTCTCCCCCCTTCTTTTCAGGAATTGGAGTACAGGATACGCAGTCGCGGACAAGACTCAACTGAAGCGATCGCCAATCGTCTGCTTCGTGCCCAAGAGGAAGTAAAAGCTGCTGATGAATTTGATCTTCAAATCGTTAATGATGATTTGCAACTTGCCCTCAATTTCATAGAATTAGCTTTATTTGGTTCCAGTCAAGGCTGAAACTCATTTGATTATTACTACCAAAGGACACAGAAAAAGAATTACTCCCCTCTCCTGTGTCCTTTGTATTTTAGTCAGCACTCAAGGGAATGCTGACTATTACACTTTACTGCCTAGTTTGTAATCAGCAAAAAAGACACTTATTTCAACGATAAATCCCTGAGGGACTAAGTTTAGCCAAACAGCCCTTTAATGAATCCCAGATTGGTAGCCAAGAAGTAAGCTGTACATGCTCCACCAATACCACCAATTAAGAAAGCACTGGCAAAGTTATTCCAGCCTTCTTTGTTATTAAAGTCTTGGGGTTGATTGGCTACGGTCACATTGGCGTAAGGCTTCTTGGGATTGCTGTTAGCATATAAGGATAGGGCTGCGGTGAGAATCACAACCAAACCGATGGCTTCCAATAAACCAGCTAAGCTAGCATTAGGTGCATTACGCAGAGGACCTAATAGAGCAAATGGTCCATAAATAAAGTAACCATGAGCCATGCCAATTTCTAACCCACGTCTAAAGGTAGTTAGACCAGGCCGATATGCTGGCAAGTTACTAATATACCATTTGCTAAAGGCGGAAGCATTTACCGGAGTTTCTAGGTTGCCTAACTGTGGATCGCCTCCAGCAGGAAAAACAACTTCAGTATCTCTGGGATCAACTGTTGCTGCTGCCATATTTTATGTTACCTCTAAATCAAATGTTGGCATTATTTCATATTAATAATAATGGTGGGGAATCCGGATTTTTTACTATTAACTTTAGAAAAGTTAATTTAGTTTTTTTAAGTTAACAGGAAACTCGCGTGCTGCCCATACCATTTTGACATGAAGATGCATATCATTTCATCTGCATCCACAGACTAACCTGCGGTAGGTTCCGCTACGCGTGTACATTTTACATCCCCAGGTTTGTGGTTCCTGAGGTGATGAATATGCAGCATCACATCAAATTGAGATGACAGCATCACGAGTTTCGCCAAGAAAGAATTTAGAAGTCAGACCCGATGAAGCAATCATAATAGAAGTGGATGATGAATCAAGAGCAAAAACTAGTATTTTTTCTTCTTGCTCACTCCTTATATTTCTTGCTTCTGGCTTTTGAATTGTGACTTCTCAATTCTTGTTCAACATTATTTTTACCAGCAATTTGAGAGATAGTTTTACTTCCATGGGCACTAAGCAATGCGATCACTAATTACCTTACCCATGTGGGGTAGTTACACCTGAGGCAAAACTATGAAAATTCCCGTTGACATTTCTTAGAGTGGGTGGAAAAGTAAATCGGGGAAAAAGCGGTTAAACTCAATCAAAATACCTGCTGTGATAAACATCCAGATGGTGGTTATCACTGGGGCAGTGCAAAGAAACTTAACAAAAGCGCCTTGCTTGTCCATGAATCAATCTCCAAAATTAATAAATCCGTGAAAGTTGATTAACGTGGCGACACGTTGATTTCCGAGTCTTTGGCTGTTAATTCTCCAGAGAGATATTCTTTGACTGCTGCTGCGGGCCAAGCAAAGCCAGATACCATCATTGGTAGCGCCATGCCAACATCGATGATAATTTCTTTTTCTTCGGTATTCTTGTCCTTACGGATGGCGATTAAGTAGGCACGACCTACCCAACCAATCCAACCAGCAATATAGAGAAACATGAGACCGGGAATCATAAAGTCACCTGCCCGATCCCAGCGACCATCAACAATCAGGTGAGGCAGCCCTTCTGGACCGCACAGCGCTTGAGAATAGCGCTCAAAACGCTTTTTACCTGACTCGGGGTCGTCGGTGGTATTGCGGGCAGTAGTAGCACGCTCAGCAAATGCAGGAGATTCGCTACAAGGTACTAGGTCAGCCCCTAAAGCTTGCGCTGGGGGGGCGAAATTGAACCACAGACAAATTGCTAAAACGAAAGCAAACAATCGATACATGGAATTGTTTCCTTTTATGACAAAACAAAAAGTTTTTTGTACAACACGAAGCGGCTTGTACATTTTTAATTGCAGAACTTCCCAGCCATAATACTCTTGCCTGGTAACCGAGTAAAGTTTAAGTAAATAAAAGTTAAAGCTTCTCAAACAAATTTTTGTTTAGCATCACCCCAAAATGGCAACCGTATTAGCAATTGAAACCAGCTGCGATGAAACTGCCGTGGCAGTTGTTAAGAATCGTGAAGTTTATAGCAGTATTATTTCCTCCCAAATTTTGGTGCATCGGCAGTATGGGGGGGTAGTGCCGGAAATAGCCTCTCGTCAGCACCTAGAAACGATGAATGAGGCGATCTCCCTGGCAATAGAACAAGCCCAACTAAAATGGGGGCAAATAGACGGGATTGCGGCTACCTGTGCCCCAGGATTGGTAGGGGCACTACTAGTGGGATTAACTGCCGCCAAAACGCTGGCAGTGGTACATAACAAGCCATTTTTGGGAGTGCATCACCTAGAAGGGCATATTTACGCCACTTATTTAAGTGAACCATCCCTAAAACCGCCCTTTTTGAGTTTATTAGTTTCTGGCGGTCATACAAGCTTGATTTATGTCAAAGAATGTGGTATTTACGAAACCCTAGGGGAAACCCGGGATGATGCGGCTGGAGAAGCTTTTGATAAAGTAGCACGGTTGTTGCAGTTGGGTTATCCTGGGGGACCAGCAATTGACAAAATAGCAAGGTCAGGCAATCCCCAAGCTTTTACCTTGCCAGAGGGGAAAATATCCTTACCGGGTGGAGGATATCATCCCTATGATGCCAGTTTTAGTGGATTAAAGACCGCAGTCCTGCGCTTGGTACAGAAGTTAGAGAAAGAAAGTGGCAGCTTACCAGTGGCGGATTTAGCGGCTAGTTTTCAGGATACTGTAGCGCGAGCCTTAACCAAACGAGCGATCGCCTGTGCTTTGGACTATGGAATTAATACCATTGCTGTGGGTGGTGGAGTTGCTGCTAATAGTGTCCTCAGACAGCACTTACAAACTGCGGCATCAGAGCATCAGTTACGGGTACTATTCCCACCAATGAAATATTGTACGGATAACGCCGCTATGATTGGCTGTGCTGCGTGCGAACACCTGAATAATGGTCATACCTCTCCCCTTACCCTTGGAGTGCACTCACGGCTAAAATTGAGCCAAGTTATGGAATTGTATCGCCACTAGTTGAGTTAGAAGTTTAACTCGTTAACTCGTTTCTGGGCTGCTGCCTGGAAACGCATCCCTTGGGGGCTGCTGCCTCCAGACTGAATGAGAGGCAACAGCCCGCCCGAAAATACATGATGCTGTTGGTCAATTAGTGATGGGTTTCATCCCCAACTTTGAGTGTCTCCTCTCGTTTCCAGGCGACCGCCTGGAAATGTACTCACCAGAGGCTCCCGGCGACCGCCAGGATTTGAGGCGGAAGCCTCAATCGCTGCATTCCTTGCCTCTGGCAAGGAACGAGAAATGAGGGGCTAGACCATTCATTGAACTCGTTTCTGGGCTGCTGCCTGGAAACGCATCCGTTGGGGGCTGCTGCCTCCAGACTTAATGGGAGGCAACAGCCCGCCCGAAAATACATTACAAGGTAAAACCTTGTAACGAGAGTTAGAGAGTTAACTGATCACTCATCACTCATAACTTTCTGACTCTCTGTTTGTTCACTTTCATGGTGGTGCTTGGTAACTAAAGAACGGATATGATTAGCGACCGTATCTGGCTGTTCTAACATTGCCAGGTGTCCACAATCAGGAATTTCGATGACATTATCACCACAATAATCAAAGAGTGGGTGAAAGCTAGCTAAATGGCGGACATACTTGGGTTCCATTACCTTGTCTTTAGCTCCAGCGATAAAATAAACCGGTTGCTGAAGTTGTGATACCAATTGGGGTAAACGGTTAATTTCCTCTTCTGTAGTGGAATTTAATAGGGTTCCTAGGGCTGCTTGTGGATCGGCAACCACAAAATCTCTGACTCGGCAACGTGCCCAATGGCGTTCCAAGGGACGTGCTACACTATTTTTGACAAACAGTAGCTCAATTAAAGGTAATTGAGACAGCCAGCGGGGACGGATTTGTAAAAAACGCTGACCAGCTGAGCGAAACTGTTCAAAGGCTTCTTTCAGATAGATTCCGCCACCGGCATTTATACAAATAACTCCCTGGACTTGTTCCACCATTGTAGAAGCTGCCCAAAGTGCGATGGTACCTCCCAAAGAGTGACCAATTAGCCAAGCACTATTAATTTCAAGTTCTTGTAGCATAGCGGCTAAATCTTGGGCATAGGCAGCTGGAGTATAAAGAGAATCAAAAGGATTGGCAACCAGACCACCATAACTGGCAGTCATACTCAAGGAAGTATTGTCGATACTATAATCTGTTTTAATATTGGACTGAGACTCCCCAAAGCCCCGTAAATCATATGACAGGCATTGGAAATCCTTTGAGAGTTGAGAAATGACAGGTTGCCAATATTCACGGCTATTGAGCCAACCGTGGATAAATACTAAAGAGTCTGGGTAGGAGGTGGGTTTTGTGAGTTCGTATGCGTGTGGAAAACCCAAGATGTCTATGGTTGCCATACTTCTATCCTACCCTGGGAGCATAAAAAGTTTGGAATTAGGAGTAAGGAGTTTTAAATTTTTCATTCATAACTGTTTACTCATAAACTATTTTCACTTACCTTTTAATCTCTGTAGTACCCCTTCAGCTATTTTATGACCGAGATATTCGGGAATTAGACTTTCATTAGGTCCGAGGAGGTAGAGAATAAGACGGGTACGTCCTCGCCAAACCAATAAATTGGCATTGACAACCAAAAGGTCTTCTTGCCAAACACCGTACATTACTTTGTACAATAGTCCTGGTTGGTTATCGGCTTCAATCACCAAAGCTGGAAGGTGAAATACAGGATCAACATAGAATTCTGTTTCTGCTTTTTCTAGACCAGCATCTAGATTGAATTCTACCGCCAGCATTTCCTCTACTTCAAATCTTCCTCCTAAAGCTTCGCGAATAGCACGGCTGACATTTTCTGCGGTTTTGTCACTTAGGGCTTTGTTGCCACGAGATACCAGTAGTTTAATAAAAACTAACATTGGTGGTTTAATTTGCCCGTAAAGGCTGAGACTGTGGATAGTCAAGCCATAAGCAGCCAGCACACCAAAGATATCGCTCAGGAGAAAAGACTGGTTGCGGTAGGCAAAATGCAGGGCTGTTTTGCTACCTTCCGGTTTTAACTCAATCACAGCGCGTTTAGATTTATAAAGGCGATAGGCTAAACGTAAATTTTGCAGTTGAATCTCACTGCTGACAAATTGTTCGTAAAACTGGGGAAAGGCTTGATTAAAGCGCTTTAGAAGTTCCAGGGTAGAAGATTTTAAACCAGAAGCCATCATTGCGGGGGTAGTTAAGACTAGTGGTCTGCCAACTTAGAATTGACAAGATGAGACAAGAGCAGGGAAAAATAACCAAAAAGCAGCAAAACTCACAGATCGATTCTGGGACATCTATCCGTGAAAGGAAGATAAAACAGATATATCTTTTGTTTTACTTATTCCAAGATAAGTCAGATTTCATCCCCTGCCTGCTGAAGGCTAGGGGCTGTTATGTTCCCGCACAGTTCTGGTAATTTTACTTTACCCTAGCCTCTGATAGAGCAATTAGGGCTACATCGTTGATATCTGACTAACAATTTATAGTTGGTGACGACGGAACGGAAATAGGGTCGCGTTTAGGTGGATGCTGAACTTCTATCCATTAGAAGCCCTCCAGACAAAGAACAGCTAAGGAAAGCCAGACAAAACCTTAGAAACCTTGTACGTAGCTAGCGCAGCAAAGTGCGAGTGTAGTTCATTGAAGTAACGAATAATCCTTTTTTATTGGTTAATTTCTCCTAGTTTCTACAACAAAGTGCTAAAGTTGAATTAAAATGTTGAACGCAGTCCTTACCCATAACAGTAGTTTGGTTAGGGCTAATCAATAGTTAGCGAAACCGCATAATGTTAAGATAATCGTGGTACGGCAAAGCGAATAATCGTGGAGGCACGACCAATTTATCTACAATTATTTGATTTTGCTTTACTGGGGTTCTCGTAGACTAAATTTTCTGCAGTTCACTGTGGACGCCAGTTTACCCGGTAACGTCTCGAAGAGGCGAACAAATTCTCAACTATAAGTTAGTTTATAGTTGGGGTGCGTTCAAAATGATTGATGTGAGACAAGTGGTTACTTTACTGCTGCCATTTCACTTCTCTAAAACACCAACTGACTAGTAACGTGTCCGGTGTAGTGTATGGTTAGCTTAGTTACAACTTGCTTCATCGTCTTTCAGTAGTAATCAATTTAGTTATACTAGCCGAACCGGGTTGGCATGGGTTTTTGGAAAGCTTGGTTTAGTGCTCCCGAAGCTATAACCACAACTAGGACAAATCCTTTTGAAGAGCAAGTTGATGCTGGAGACAACTCCACAGTCAGTAATGTTCGGATAATTTTTAGTACGGAGCGAGATATAGATTTATATGAATTAGAAGAACTTTGTGATGCCGTAGGTTGGTCACGTCGTCCTCTGCGAAAAGTCAAAAAAGCTATAGAGCATAGCTTTCTGGTTGCTTCCATGTGGCAAGTGCGAGGTAATCACAGACGGCTAATTGGTTTTGCTCGCGCTACCTCAGATCATGCATTTAATGCCACTATTTGGGATGTGGTAGTTCATCCAGAGTTTCAAAGTCGAGGATTGGGCAAGGCGCTAATGAAATATATGCTCAAAAAACTCAGGAGTGAAGAAATTAGCAATGTGACTTTATTTGCTGATCCGCATGTTGTAGACTTTTACCGGACTTTGGGTTTCATGTCAGATCCAGAAGGTATCAAAGGAATGTTTTGGTATCCTCAATAACCGAGAACTGGGGATTGGAGAGGAGGAGACTGGAAACTAGGAACTAGGGACTAGGAACGAGGAAGGTTTTAGCCAGCCTTCTGAAATTCAAGCACCCAAATATTGGTTTCCAGAGCTTTATTCATAAATAAATTCATAAACTAGTTCACAAAAAGTGATTAAATGTGTTAATATCGTAATGCTAGTTTGCAAAAGGCAAAACATGAAAAAGGTTAGCTACTTTTATCGTTGCCAGCCAAGGCTTTTATGGGTAATATTGCCCATTAATGAGTTTTGAGTCCTAAATATTTGACTAGCAAAAAAAAAATCACGGGATGTAGCGCAGCTTGGTAGCGCGCCTGCTTTGGGAGCAGGATGCCGCAGGTTCAAATCCTGTCATCCCGATTATGATCACAAAAATGGCACAATGTCGGTTAACCAAGGCTTCAGCAATCACCTCCTTCCTTCCCTGGAAGGAAGTCGCCCTACCTCCGCTCACTTTCACTCAAATTTCACTCATTTTTTAAACCTAGCACTAATTAATTGAGTGAACAACCTACGTTACAAAACTTTGTACAACTACTAAGCGATCTCATTTCCCAAGAAAAGGAACTCGTGCAACTATTCAGCGACCATTACTTTCAATACCTGATATCTGATTCCAATATTCCCAATCTGGTTTAGATAACTCCTCAGCCATCAGTTGCAACCGTTCATAATTTAAGTCCTTGGTCTTGCCTAAATAGCAATAACGCGACTTCCCCGCAAAGCGTCTGGAGGCATACCAATTATTTCCGTTACCGTTCCTCACAGTGATAGTGTGAAACTGGGATACGTATCTGAAAATTTTCACCTTCTTCAGCCAGTCGTACCAATCATCGGAACCAACGCGGATACAGTTATCCGCGATGCTGGTATGTACAACCGGTAACTTAGTATTTCTCATCCTGTTCCTTTGTCTGTTGTAATTACTGACAGTAATTTTTATAAACTTATAGAGTGGCATTCACCAGGTTGTAGTATCTCGTTATAGCCGAGTTACCCGTAAAAGTAATAGGTGGTCTACCAGAGGCAAAGTAAATTGTCAAGTAAGGGATGTTGTCTGATTCAAAAAGGACAAAACTTTCAATATGAACAAGATTTAAATGCC
>JAAUYI010223625.1_pt1 | contig 34688 bp, 36 predicted proteins | sample 7278041 | NCBI WGS metagenome assembly JAAUYI01 (sample SAMN14350216, study PRJNA611818) | marine sediment metagenome | isolation source: surface marine sediment (0.6m) | place: French Polynesia: Moorea | collected 2018-08
AAACCCAACAGCAAGTAGGTTTTTGTTGGGTTTCGTACCTCAACCCAACCTACAATAATTAATCCGTTTAGAGTATACATTATAGTTTCTACTGATAAGAAAATAAATCTAGTTGTTTGGGGTTATCTTGCTGAATTTTTACTTTTTTCTTTCCCCTAGCTGATTCCCATTCTTCTATTTTCCCATTTTTCAAATCGGTTAATCGTTTCACTGCTGGCTCAATATCGCCAATTTCTGTACCTAGCCAATATCGGTGCAATTTTTCTGCTGCATAGAAGGTAGTACCAGAACCTCCAAATGGATCTATCACAATTTGCTCTGGATTGGATGCCATAGCAATAATACGTTCGAGCATAATAGGAGCCAATTCATTAGCTCCCCTTGTCTTATGCTGGCGATGTCGCACTGGAGGGATATCACTCCAAATTTCCTCAATTTCAGTCCATAATGTTTCCTCTGTGCGATCGCTAGAGATTACATCTTCCCAGACTTCATCAGGAGAGTCCCAAATATCCATTAAATTGATTCCTTTGGGATTTAACTTTTTGCGGTGTCCACCATAATCTCGGATTTCTCCACCACAATGACGACAAACTTGAATTGGTGTATAAACTTTATTGAAAACTGCCGGTTCTCCTTTTGTATAGTACAACAATCCATAATGAGCAGGAGACATTTTTTTACCGCGAGGGAATGCTTTAGGCATTCTACAAGCTATCCAGTGACGAAAAAGCATACCTTGTTGATTGAGATATGCACCATATTCAATACACCATTTTGGCAAATTAAAAACAAATAAACTGCCCCCTGGCTTCAACACACGAATACTCTCACTCAACCAGTGTTTTGACCATGTAATATACTCTTGGGCTTTCATTTGGTCATTAACACCTTTGCCATAGTTTTTACCAAGATTGAAAGGTGGATCGGCAAACACCATATCTATACATCCATCAGGAAGAGCATTTAAAAAATTCAGACAATCTCCCTGGTAGAGAATTCCGCGATCGCTTTGATAAACTTCAATCAGTTGATGATTGGTAGCAGTGGAAGATGATATCAGGCTAAATGGTGTCATGAATGTATATTTTGTTTTTTTAGCACTTAAGGGACTTCCAAGAAATAAATTATCCCACATTGTAGGGGCGGGGTTACCCCGCCCCTACGAATCATACGATTGGTAAAATGACTTTGGGATATTTTTTAATCTGGAAGTCCCTAACTGGTGTGAATGTTGAGATTGCTGCCAATAAAGGGCTAATAAATTTGATACGACTTTCTTACTCATTGACATAATATGCTGGTTTTAGCATAATATGGTTGCATGAGCGATCGAAAAGAAAAACCTCTCAAATGGATAGCAAGTGCCCTTGACGATTTAACAATCCTTGCGGGAAGTCCCCCAGTGCAGTGAAACGGAACTGGGGGATGAGAGCAAGGGCAAGGACTTGAAAGCAAAACAAATAAATGAGAAAATACTAATGGTTGCGACCCACCCACACGGCTGCAAACAACAGGCTACAGTAGCGGTAAGACGCTTGCCAAAGTAACTAGCGTGAGAAAAGGGGAAAGATCCCGGTCACTGGTTCGCATGATTACGTTCTGCGGTAAAAGATAAGCCATACAGGGATGTACGGAAAAGAAATCTAACTGCCTGCGGAAGGTGGGCGGCTGCGCGGGTTCCTCCTTGAGAGGATAAAGGTAGTAATACCAGAGACGCTGTGTAAGACCATCATCGGGTTTAGTCCCGAATACCTTTGCGGTATCCCCAACGTGGCAACGGCGAATGAGACGCGAAGCCCCAGACGTAGCGTAAGCGCAGTCTGTGGGTACTTCACAAGAGTTTCCTGAAGACGTGCAAGATGTAATGGGTTACGCCTTAGATTTAGCACAACATGGCAACAAACACCCTGACGCAAAGCCTCTAAAGGGGTTTTCAGGAGCAGGTGTTTTAGAGATTGTAGAAAGTTTTGAGGGAAATGCTTATAGGGCGATTTACACTGTGAAATTTGATAATGCTGTTTACTTATTACACTCATTTCAAAAAAAATCAAAACATGGTATCTCCACGCCAAAACAAGATATAGATTTAGTTAAAAAAAGACTAAAACAAGCTCAGGAACATTATCAGAGAGAAAAATAAAATCGAAATGGAGTAAAGAAATGAGCAATCAAAACAATGTTTTCACAAGTAGCGGCAATGTGTTTGCTGATTTAGGATTGGCTAACTCTGAAGATCGTTTAATTAAAGCAAGGCTTGCATGTAAAATTAGTGAAATTATTGCTAGTCAAAACTTAACCCAAGTTGAAGCAGCTAGAATTTTAGGCATTGATCAACCCAAAATTTCTGCTTTGACAAGAGGTAAATTAAAAGATTTTTCAATCTCAAGATTGATCAGATATTTGAATGCTTTAGGTAGTGATGTGGAAATTACAGTCAAACCAAAACAAGAAAATTGCACTTCTGGTAGCACTACAGTAGTGTAATCTTAATCCACAATTTACAAAAAAATGAAAAGCGATCATATCAAGCTTTTAGGTATTCCTGCTTGGTATGCAGCTATGATTTGTCATACTCACGATAAATTTACCATGCCTACTGGTGTGAATGTTGAGATTGGTGCCAATAAAGGGGAAATACGTATGTTAGAGCCAGCAGTCGCTTAAATGACGGTAAGAAACGGGTTTAAAAAAGGTAATGCTGTCTAAGCTCCCTGCGCGATAATGGCTTTGGTTTAGAATGCGATCACTAAAAGGGCTAATCAGAAGGATGGTAAAATTAGATGCTTGATTAAATATAGCAACTTTTTATTGAAAAATATGGCTTTATTTGATGGACATAATCTAGAATTATTGAGATTACTTGATGCTTTAATTGATACACAAGAGCTAGCTCAGGAAAAAACAACAAAGCGATTTCTTCAAGGGATAAAGCTAAATTTAATGCACGATGTAGCTCGACGGCGAAAAACAAATTTATTTCACCATCTAAAGCTACTGCTATTGGCATTACTTGTATTCTTCATAATTTTATTTGTTTCTATAAAAAATAGATTTAGCTATGCGCCAATTGCTGAAAAATTAGTAAACTTATTTCGCTCTGGTCAATATTTATTAAGTACAGCATTAGGTGGCTCTTTTTTTGGGGGATTAATAGCTAATCTAGAAGGCTCAATTATTGGGGCAATGGGAGGATTTATTTTTGGTTTAATTAAAACAAGTATCAACAATCCTAACATTTGGATGCAAGGGAAAAACGTACTTGCTTCGGCTTTAGGAGGAAGTCTAATTGGTGGATTATTAGATGGTATGCCTGCTGCTATTTGTGGTTCCATTTTAGGTGCGATTTTTAGTATATTTATGCAAGTTCAATCAAATTCTTAATTAAAAATAGCTATGAATAATTCATCTAAATTAGTTGTTTGGGGAATCGTTAGTTTTATTTTTTTTATCTTGTATTGGCAGAGAAGAAAAGATTTGCCAAATTTATCAACTACAATTAATTTAGCTCTAGCTTCTGGTGGTTTAGTAGTTAGTATAAGTTTATTTTGGAGCTTAATTTATTCACAAGAGCTTATAAACATACTAGAAAAAGAAATTGGATTTGATATAATAGCTTTGTACATAGGCGTTTTTGCGGCTGGCTGGGTATCATTGCAACCTATAGTACAATTGTTGCAGCCAAGTTCTTTAGAGGGAAGGATTGAAGAATACAATATTTTAGAGAATAAAATATTTAATTACAATTTTCATTGCTCCAATAAACAAGTTTATAAAATTGTGATAATTGAAGATACAATTAACAAATTAATTTCAAGTAATACCCATAGGAACTTAATCAGCAACCCCAAGGATTTAATAGGTAAAAAAATTTCTATAACAGATGTAGTTCCTATTAATAATGGCAGTAAAAAAGAATTAAGGATTAATAGTATTCAACAAATATCCATTAAAAATTGACTCTGCAATATTAATATTATAGGATGCCTAACTATTAATCCAGAAAGTATTATATATTAACTTTTATATTAACTTTAATTAAAAATTCCAAATAGTATGATTCTATGCCGTAAATGCATCAGTTCAAATTTTTATCGCTGATCGCTTCACAGCTTAACAATATGGTGTGATCGCAATTAGCCAAGAGTAAAAAAATGTCGTGAAACTAATATTTACCGACTTTTAACCAATGGTGGTGCGATAAATGACTTAACTCAAGCTTTGAGTCCAACTTTACCCCAACACCAGTATGAATATTGTGAAATAAAAACGAAACACAGATAAACTACAGATAGACTGCAATATTCATCTACTCACCCATGTCCCAGTATCCCAATTTAGAACAAGCACTAAAATACTACTTTGGTTACGATAATTTTCGCCCCGGACAACGGCAAGTTATTGAAGGTGCAATGCAAAATCGGGATTTGATGGTTGTCATGCCTACTGGTGGGGGAAAGTCCCTGTGTTTTCAATTACCAGCATTGATGAAACCGGGGTTAATGGTAGTGGTATCGCCGTTAATTGCTTTGATGCAGGATCAGGTGGAAGCATTGCGAAAAAATGGCATTGCGGCGACTTTTCTTAATAGTAGCCTGAACCAATACCAAACGCGATCGCGGGAACAAGCTATTCTCGGTGGTAAGGTAAAGTTACTCTACGTCGCTCCAGAACGTCTGCTCAGTGAAAGGTTTCTGCCGTTTCTCGATTTAATACATAATCAAATCGGTATTTCCGCATTCGCCATTGATGAAGCACATTGCGTATCGGAATGGGGACATGATTTTCGCCCTGAATATCGCCAGTTGAAATTACTGAGAGGTCGATTTACCCATGTGCCTGTTTTTGCTCTCACCGCTACGGCTACAAATCGGGTGCGTAGCGATATCATCAGCCAATTGGGATTAAAGCAACCCAGTATTCATATTGCCAGTTTCAACCGACAAAACCTTTACTATGAGGTACGCCAGAAAAATAAAAATGCCTATGGTGAAATTTTAAGTTTAATTCGGGATACTGAAGGTGCAGGAATTATTTATTGTTTGACGCGCAAACAGGTAGAGGAAATCGCTTTTAAACTCCAGCATGACAAAATTTCTGCCCTACCCTACCATGCAGGGTTAAGTGATGAGGAACGCAGCCAGAACCAGACGCGGTTTATTCGTGATGATGTGCGGGTGATGGTAGCCACCATAGCTTTTGGCATGGGGATTAATAAACCGGATGTGCGGTTTGTCATCCATCACAGTTTACCCCGCAACTTGGAAAGCTATTATCAAGAATCGGGGAGAGCGGGGAGAGATGGGGAACCATCCCGGTGTACCATGTTTTTTAACTATGGTGATATCAAAACCATTGAATGGAGTATTAATCAAAAAACCGAGGAACAAGAACAGCTAATTGCTAGGCAGCAACTACGGCAAATGATTGATTATGCTGAAGGTACGGTTTGCCGACGCACCATCCAATTGGGTTATTTTGGGGAACGATTCCCCGGTAATTGTGGTAACTGTGATAACTGTCGCCATCCCCAACCAGTGGAGGATTGGACTATAGAAGCGATGAAGTTTTTATCCTGTGTGGCTCGTTGTAAGGAAAGATTTGGTATGAGTCACATTATAGATATATTGCGAGGTTCCAAGAACAAAAAAGTTCTCCAATATAAGCACCATGAACTCTCTACCTATGGTATTGGTAAAGATAGAACCCTGGATGAATGGCGGATGTTGGGGCGATCGCTACTCCATCAAGGTTTACTAGAACAAACTAATGATGGCTATTCTGTGCTGAAATTGAATGCTCTGAGTTGGGAAGTGATGCGACGACAGCGTACCGTTTCTGTGGCTATTCCCGTCAAACCCAAAGTTCCTGAACTCAAACAAAGTGTCAAGGCTGCTGCCGCAGATATGCTAATGTATAAATTGCGATCACTCCGCAAACAGTTAGCAGACGAACAATCCGTACCCCCCTATGTGATTTTTGCCGACTCTACCTTAAGGTTGATGGCACAGGTACAACCCCAAACCAGAGAGGATTTGAGCAAACTTTCCGGGGTTGGTAGTCACAAACTTTCCCAATATGGTGATCGTTTTTTGGCAGAAATTAGCACCTATCGTCAAGAACAAGGTTTGTCTGCATCCCAAGTAAAATTCACCCCTGGAAATAATTCTCCCTCAGGAACGGAATTATTAACCTTACAACTATATCAACAAGGTCTAAGCATTAGAGAAATTGCAACCCAGCGCAATCTCCGTCCCACCACAATTGTCCGCCATCTTTGCGATTTGATTGAGAAAAACCAGTCAGTAGATATTAATCAGTTGGTGCCCCAAGAAAAACAACAAAAAATATTACAGGTATTAGAAAGTTTAGGAGATGTTGCTCTAACACCAATCAAAGAGTATTTAGGTGAGAGTTATAGTTTCGATGAAATTCGTCTAGTACGCGGGAAATGGCGGCAACGAGATCGCCAATAATGCTAATAGAGATATAATGCCTATTGCTTTTTACCTATCAAATACATTATTGCAATCTATCAATTATGCATTCTCATTGAAGAAAGCAAACTCAGGGCTGCTAATGTGGTATGGTTTAACATCACTCACAGCTACAGGTTGTAAAGATGGCTTTTGTTTATAACTCAAAACTATGGATAACAGTCTAGGTAGAGCCAAACAAACACAAACGTTGACCACAGTCAGGATAATTACAGATATAAAATCCATAGGACAATTCCCTTATTTATTAATGGTCTAATATACTATTGTCTACTAAATAAGTTATTTTGGCAGTATTAATAGATAGATGTAATATTTAATTTACTTGTAATTATCATAAGTAATAGTTAATTACTCAAAAAAAAGATACATACATGTTAAGAAAAATGACAAAATATTAATTATCAAGGGAATAAAAAGTATGAGGAAGCACAGAGAGTTTCCCTATAAATGAAATCACCAAACAATAAACTGGATACAAGCCCCCCGTAGTGACTTAGCTTTCACTGCAATGGCTCAATGCGTGATTTTTGACTTTTGACTGACCTAAAGCGGTTGACTCCTTTGGTTAAGACATAACAGAGCATTGAGCGCAGAAATGTGGACTGAACTTACATGATGTATTTTTCCTTAACATATAACTGGTACAATAGGGAAAAGTGGTAATTTTTTGCCTAAATTCAACAGATTTTAAACCTTGATTTACAGGTTTAATATGGTTGGTTTGATGCGCCAGAATTAGAGCTATTGACCTAGGTAAAACCACACAAGCAACCCCGCTAGTTAGGGTTATTAACAGAGCATCCATCAAACCCATAAGTAATCACCTCCCAATTAAGATAAATTGCGATCGCTCTTCAATTCACAGCAGTAATTGTTGCTGCTAAATTAGCAACCAGAAAAATCATTACTATTTGTCTATATAAATATATATTATCATAAAGATTTGTAAATGTATTGATTGAAAATACTAGAAAGGCAATCCTAGATAAAAGCGGACAAAAACAATAGTGTCTATTGTGATGAGTTATTCTAGCCTCATAGGTAAAGATAGTGGAAAATAGGCAATTTACTACTGGGGTGATATGTGATGTTAGAAACCTCTACAAAACGCAATGGGTCTTTGCAAATGACTGAGCAAGAGCGTCTATTATTACAGGGTTTAATAGATTATTCTCAGGTACAGACCGTACCAGAAATCTGGTCTGTGGTGGCAAATAAATGTGGTAATACGGTTGCTTTACGAGACCCCCATGCAAAACCAGAAGTGGTTGTGACTTACACTCAGCTATATCAGCAGATGAGGCAGTTTGCTGGGGGATTGCAGGCTGTGGGAATAAAAGCGGGGGAGCGCATTTCTTTAATTGCCGACAATTCTCCCCGGTGGTTGGTTGCCGATCAAGGAATTATGATGGCTGGAGCCGTTGATGCGGTGCGTAGCTCCCAAGCAGACAAGGAAGAAGTACTGTATATTATGGCAAACAGTGGCAGTACTGCCCTAGTGGTGGAGAATTTGCAGACCCTGAAAAAGCTGAGAGGGGGTATTGATGATTTACCAATTGGGTTAGTAATTTTACTGAGTGATGAAGTGCCACCAACAGAAGAAAATTTCAAGGTGTTGAACTTCTCTCAACTGATGGAACTGGGGGCACAGCATAAATTAGAACCCGTACAGCAAAACCGGGATACCCTCGCCACACTAATTTATACTTCTGGTACCACGGGCAAACCCAAGGGAGTAATGCTCAGTCACGGTAACTTGATGCATCAAGTCGCTAATTTGGGGATAATAGTACAGCCACAACCGGGAGATGTTGTTTTGAGTATTCTCCCCACCTGGCATAGTTATGAACGTAGTGCGGAATATTTCTTACTTGCCCAAGGTTGTACCCAAGTTTACACCAACCTGCGCTCCGTGAAGAAGGACCTGAAACAATATAAACCCCATTACATGATAGCTGTACCCCGACTACTGGAATCAATTTATGAAGGTGTGCAAAAGCAGTTTCGGGAACAGCCAGAAAATAAGCAACGCTTAGTGAATAACTTGTTGGGTTTTAGTGACAAATATATTAAAGCGCGGCGAATTTCCCAAAAATTAGACTTAAATAACCTTAATCCTGCTATATGGGCGAGAATTACCGCTAGTATCAAAGCATCTGCTTTGCTTCCCCTCCATCTCTTGGCTGATAAGTTAGTTTATCAGAAAGTTCGGCAAGCCACCGGAGGTAGAATCAAGCAAATGATTAGTGGTGGTGGTGCCCTTCCCAAACACATTGATAACTTCTTTGAAATTATTGGTGTGGAGATTTTAGTTGGTTATGGTTTAACCGAAACCTCTCCTGTTACCCATGCACGGCGATATTGGGAGAATTTGCGCGGTTCAGCAGGAAAACCAATCCCCGGCACGGAGACCAAAATTGTCGATCCGGAAACTCGCCAGCAATTACCAACGGGGAAAAAAGGCTTGGTACTGTTGCGGGGACCGCAAATTATGCAGGGTTACTACCAAAATCCAGAAGCCACCAACAAAGCCATTGATGGTGAAGGGTGGTTTGATAGTGGCGATTTAGGTTGGATTACACCACAAGATGACCTAGTATTAACCGGACGGGCAAAAGACACCATTGTATTAACCAATGGGGAAAATATCGAACCACAACCCATTGAAGACGCTTGTTTGCGATCGCAATATATAGATCAAATCATGCTTGTGGGGCAAGATTGTAAAAGTCTTGGTGCTTTAATTGTTCCCAATCTTGATGCTTTAGAACAATGGGCGGTTAGTAAGAATCTGGAATTGTGCCTAGAGGATGCTAACCTGACACAGACCGAAGGTCAACAAATTAACCTGGAGAGTACAATAATTCAGGATTTATTTCGGCAAGAATTGAATCGGGAAGTCAAAAATCGTCCTGGTTATCGCCCAGATGACCGTATTGGACCATTCAAACTGATTCTTGAGCCATTTTCCATTGAAAACGGGACAATGACCCAAACATTGAAAATTAAGCGACACGTGGTCATGGAACGCGATCGCGATATGATTAACAAAATGTTTGCCTCATAGTCCCAGTTATCCACTAGGTAGGGAACGCTAAATTTATATGGATGTCTCCAATCAACAACTACTCTTAAAACGCGTTGTTAACGTCAAAGCCATTGTGACTCCTGTCTGGAAGGAGGAAATGCAACAACATCTGCAAGCTCAAATCAATCAACTAGATCAACAGCTTCAGCAGTTGGATATGCAAGGACAACGGGCAATCTCAGAAATTCAGAAACAAAGTCTGCAACCTCCCGGTCCCCAAACAACCCAGCAGATAGAGAATATTCAACTCCAAATCAACGAAAAGAAAAGTGAATTACTAGAGCAAAAAAACCAATTATTGCAAAACCTCCAACAAGTACAGATTCTGGAGTTAGATCAGGAAGTTAATCAATTCCAAATGGAAGGGTTCTTCCGTGTGGAAGTTGGCGACAACCTAATTAGCAAAATGCAAGTGGAAATTGTCATGCGGGATGGCGTTGTCGAAGAAATTCGCGGCGATCTTTAATACATAGGTGTTTGGGACTATCAGTCCCCACCCCATATACATAGTTTTACATCCACAACTCATAAATAATCTGACTCAACCAAAACCAAGATTATTTATGGGTTTTTATTAATTTATATGAATGATAATTGACAAAGAGACACAGACAGGCTTGTCAGTCATAATTGTCACAATTATGATCAAAATTCAAGTATTTGTGAAAAAATAGGGATAAAATATAAAAAAGTTTCCAACCTCTTAAATTTTTGTAAAAATTACTTAATATACAGAGGTATTATATTTATTGCTGTTAGCAGCACTGGTAAAGCAATCAGTCCTCGATGAAGGCGAACTAAAGTCCAGGAGGAAAAAACGGTGACAGTTGAAAATAATCAAAATCAGACAGTGAATACAGATAAAAGTAAAAGCGAAGAAACTAGTAACAAGCCAGTGCCGGCAGATTCATCAAACAAACTGGATATCCGCAATCAATCTGCTCTTTCTCTTCGTCCGATCAAATCTTCCGAGTTGAAAGTGGTAGAGACAATAAATGTCATGGGAATCCGCCCCATTGCCGCCCATAGCATGGAGGTTGTAAACACCATTACCGCTTCTGGGGTTCGTCCCATTGCCGCTAGTAACCTAGCAATTTCCAAACAGTATTCTTTGCTCGGAAATCGTCCCGTCATGATTAAGGTAGTTGATGAATCTGATTCATTGATGGGTTATTTGGATTAATCCAAAATCATTAATCTAATCTATTACTTCCTAAACCCGCTTTGTTCACAAAGTTGGGTTTTTAAATTTGTCTTGATAAATTGTTGCTTACTATCAGGGGAGTAGGTTGACTGACGACGAAGAATACTATAGTATTCAATTATGAAGCACAAGATTATTGACTTATTTTCTGGGGCGGGTGGATTGACCACAGGTTTTCACTTAGCTGGCTTTGAATCTATTTGTGCGATTGATGTGAATGCCAAAGCTCTAGCAACTTACAAGCACAATTACCCAAGAACTAAAATATTGCATCAGGACATCCGTGAGGTAAAACCTTCAGAGTTGCGATTAAGCCTGGGTTTACAGAGGGAAGAGCTAACAGCCTTGATTGGCGGTCCTCCATGTCAAGGATTTTCAAGAAATATTCCTGCTGGCTACCGCTCTCTAAGTGATCCTCGTAATCATTTATATAGGACTTTTTTGGAATTTGTACAGGAATTTAGACCTATTCATGTTGTAATGGAGAATGTGCCGGAAATTTTGAAAGCTTATGATGGTGTAATCAGACACGAAATAACAGAGCAACTTGAATTATGGGGCTATAAAGTTATATCGGCATCTTTAAATGCTGCACATTATGGAGTGCCGCAAACAAGATCCAGGGTTTTTTTCTTAGCAAGCCTAAATCATTTGCCACATTTACCAGAACAAACACATTTTGGTGATATTAGAAGTGATTATAAAAAAAATAAATCTTGTGTTCAGCTTACTTTACTAGAGCCACACATTTCTTCAGTTGTTACAGTCAAAGATGCAATTGGAGACTTGCCACCACTAGAAGCAGGACAGGAGTATGATGCTGAGGTCTATCCTTATGAGCCACAAACTACATATCAGTTCATGATGCGTAGCGGAAGCATGAAAATAGTCAATCACATTGCTCGTGCTTTAACTCCCATTCAAATGTCGAGAGCGCGTGCCCTTTGCGAAGGGCAAGATGCTAGGGACTTACCTCCTGAATTAGCCCCTAAAAAGCACTATAGTGGTGCATATGGCAGACTCTATTGGAGTAAACCTGCAAGAACCATTACTAGATGGGTTTTCCATCCAGGATCTGGTAGATTTTTTCATCCTACCCAGGATCGGACGATTACAATACGCGAAGCAGCAAGATTACACTCTTATCCAGATAATTTTCACTTTTTAGGCTCATATACCAACATGGCTTCTCAAATTGGTGAATCTGTACCTCCACTTCTGGGTAAAGTTGTGGCTGCATCTATTCTTCAAGATAGTTGTCAGGGGACTGCATCTTGATTTGAGCTTGTAAAGCTGAGATAACCGTCTCCACATATTGATCGAAGGTAAGACGAGTTCTTTTAACGGTAATACGAACTGCATCCAAAGGAATAGTTCTGGCTCTGAAAAGTTGTTTCTGATTTTTGTACCAAACCAACTCTGTTTTCCCTGCGATGCTTCCTTGTAGACCTGCACCTTTCTTTCCGGTCTTTTTATTTACTGTCCAAGCCCAAGAAAAAGTGTTTGGGTCAAATGTATACAATGGAAATTCACAGTAAACATACTCATAACCCTTGATGGTTTTCAGTAATATTCCCTCATAACTGTTTACAACATTCTGGGTTGCTTGACTCGATATAATTTTCTCATTCCAATGTTGGATAATAGCTGTTCCAAGCTCATGAGGTGAAGATTGCTCAGTCAAACCTGGAAAACCAAGTTGAACTGCCTTTTTGATCACATCTGCTCTCTGGATCACAAATAAGAATGAATCTCCAGTATTCAAGCTACTCAATTGAAGAGATTTTAACGACCAACCATCAGCAGTAGTCGTGTCAACAGCATCGTAGAGAAGTTTACTTCGCCCCAGTGCAGGATCGGATAGCGGTATATTTTTAACATAATGAAAGATTGCCTCCCAGGTATAATCCTCTATCGAGCCAATGACTGGAGATGCGACAGTAGCAATTATCGCTTGCTTCAATTTTTCAATCTCTGGTTCTGTCAGCACTCAGGGATTCCTCTACGGCTTGCAAAAATTCACTCATTGTTATGCCCAAAGCTTTGGTGATATGACTAAGAACCCTAATCGATGGACTTTTAAGTCCCCGCTCAAGTTGGCTGATATAAGTCCTGTGCAAACCTGTCGTTTCTGCCAGGTACTCTTGTGACCAACCTATTTTTATGCGACGACGCTGTAGCTCTAGTCCTAAAATTTCGTCTAGTTTACTGGGTTGCATGAATACAGATAGTAAAGTTTTGAATACCAAAGTTCTACAGACTAAAGTATTCAATATTTTTTTACACCGAATTTTCAGTGATAATCTTGTTTTCAAAGTAAACAGATGACGGCGAGGAAAGAAAACAGACCTTAGCGGTACTAGGGACTGATTCTGTCACCATCTCTTAGGTTCAGCAAACCGGATACAACTATTCTCTCTCCTGGTTGTAATCCTCCCAGTACTTGATAAGTATTACCCCTTATGTTTCCTAATTTAATGCGTCTTTGCCTAGCAATTAATTGGGAGTTATTTTGTGTCAATTTTATGGTTTCTGCAACATAGACAAAACTTTCTTCAGCTACACGAAAAATTGCCGCCCTCGGAATTAAAGCTCCTGGTCTTCGGTTAAAAATCAATCTAGCACGGACTAATTCATCTGTGCGTAATTTAGATTTTGTATTTTTTAATAGAGCTTTGACAACTATAAATTTAGAGTCACCTTTTTTTTGGGAAATTAAATATATTCGAGTTTTACCTAATTTCTTCCCTTGTTCGCTCATGACCTCCACGGGCATACCTTTACGTAACCGAAAACTAAGTTTTTTGGGAACATTAATTTTGATTTCTAAAGGTTGATTTTGAGTAATTGTTCCTATTTTTGTGGAGGTATTAATAATATCTCCAACCTTCACAGGAATACTAGTAATTATGCCAGTTACAGGAGCCGTAATTTTATAACGCTGAATATAGCTTGGTTGTTGAGTCAGTTTATAAGCCTGTTTTAGGGCTTGTTCCGCTTGTAGTACTCTCACCTGCTGTGCTTGAATTTTGGCATCGATCGCTCCTAAATTCATCTCCACCGCAGCCAAATTCTGGGCATATTCATCCCTTGTTTGTCGAGATACAGCACCTTGTGCGGCCAAAAGAGAATACCTTTGGTATTGTTGTTGATTTAACTTAGCATGAGCAAGTTGGGATAATCTTGCTGTTTGCAAACGATTGAGAACATCCCGAGCGCGGTCTAATTTTTGTTGTGCTTGATAGTAGCGTGAGCTAATTGCTGTTGACTGTTCCCCTTGGGAGTTAACTTGTATAATCGCGCTTCCTGCTTTTACCTTATTTCCGGATTTGACAAATACATGGGTAACTGTACCCTGAATTTTCGGCTGGAGTGTGATTGAATTAAGAGGTTCTAAGCTAGCAATATAATCATAACTTTCCTCAATTTTACCTACTCCAACCGTTGATATTTTTACTCGTTTAGTTTTAACTTGATTACTATTATTTGATGATATTTGATGTTCTGGACTCATTAACAGCCCTAAGGCTGCACCTCCAGTAATTATGATTAGAACTGCAAAAAACAACCATAGCCACCCTCCCTGTCTTAATGGTGGTTCAAAAGATGGTTCTGGAAAATTTTGTTCAAAATCAGATTGAGACTCAGAAGACTTCATAACTCCCAGGTAAATTAATAAAAAATTAATAGATAAATCAGCAAAATTGTCAGTTTTGATATGGAAATAACTAATTAGAAATGATACTTAACATTCGATTGTTAGTTACCTAAGTTAAATATATGGTTTTAACACATTAGAACTAATTTATCGCAATATTAATGATAAAAAGAAGCTTATATATACAATTTATAAGTGATATTGGTAATGTAAAAATATCTTTAAATAAAATTGATGGTAGTCTTAAAAACCAGAGCTTTTTCTTTGACGAGTCTCGGATGTGAACGATCCCCGACTTCTTTAAGAAGTCGGGGATCTGTGACCCAGCCTTCAGAATTAATGAAATGGAGTAAGTAGGTAAGCGTAATTAAATGTAAGATTGAACCTCACAGGCGGGGTGCTAAAGAGAGGGGTGCCATCAGGCGGGGTGAGGTTTTATATTTAATTTGACCCAGTTTCTTACTAGAGCAGTTAACAACGTTTTAGCTGGGTTAACAACACAACAATTTCATCCACAGCTTTTCTTATTGTTCGACTTGGTTGTCCCGTTTGATTCACCATAATACTAAAGTTAACTGGACTATACTGGGGAGGGTTAACATATCCAGAAAGGGTGACAACACCACTGAGGGTACCCGTTTTGGCTCGCACAATTCCCTCTGCAGGCGTACCTTTCATCCGATTTCTTAAAGTACCACTGACACCCGCAACTGGAAGGGAGGCGCGAAAAACTTTTGCTTGGGGTGATTTTGCCATTCCCTGCAAGGTTTGGACTAATGCTTCTGGACTAATTAAGTTTTTGCGAGAAAGTCCAGAACCATCAACAATTTGATAACTTTGGGGATTGACTCTTAACTGATTTAATGTTGTTTTGAGAACTGCTAACCCTACATTAGCCGTATTCTTGGGATTCTTTTGGGTACTTTTACTAGCTAAAGCCCTTAATAAAGCCTCAGCAAACAAATTATTACTGTTAACATTAGTCTCTACTAGCAACTCAGATAATGGTGGAGATTCTACAGCTGCTAATTCCCGTTCATTTTTACTCCCAGCAGCACTAAATACTCTAGTAACGGAAATTCCTTCCTTGGCCAAATTTAGGCGAAAATGACGCATAAAATGTTCAATGGGATCAAAAACAGCGATCGCAGTAATATCAGGTCGAGAATCAACCCCTAATTGACCGTTAATTCTTAATACCGGACCTTTTAAATCCCGGGTGACTTCCACAAAACCTCGTTCCCCTTTAGGAAGGGTGACAGAATTATTTTCTACTCGCCAGCGATATGCTTCGGTAAGTTCATCCCATTTCACTTTCAGAGGTTGACCCACCGTTTGGGGGAAAATCCTTAATATGGCAGCATTTTCATTCAAAATTAAACTATTTACCGGCGCACCATAATAATATTGCACATCTTCCCACATCCAACTAGGATGAATCCCATCCCCTTGGAAGTAACTATCATCAGCAATTAACTGTTTGATTTGGCGAATACCCCGTTGGCGTAACTGCTTCGCTAAACTTTGCAACTGAGCATCTTTCAAACTGGGATCTCCCCTACCTACCACCCGTAAAATACCCTCCCCATCTTGATAAACAGAAGTACGGATACGGAAATTAGCCCCTAGTGCTTGTAATGCGGCGGCGGTGGTTAGTACTTTAGTATTAGAAGCTGGAACAAAGTATTTTTGACCATTGCGATTATAGAGAGTTTGATTGCCATCCTGATTTGTAACTAAGATGCCCCAACGTACCCGATTAAACCCAGGTCGATTCACTACAGCATCTACAGCAGCAGATAATTGACTAGTACAAATAGTTTTTTTGCTTGGTATTTGTGCTGTGGCTGCTTTGGTATGAAAACCAATGTGAGTACTTAACAAGATGAGGAATAAGCCCAGAGAAATTTGATGAGACATGAGATAATTTACGTGTTTTTTCTGCTGCAACCGTCACAGTTGTGTTATGAACGTTGCCATTAAACCACAAAGCTCAATTATTTCTCAGGTATCTAGTCTTCCAGATATCAAGGACATATATTATCCTAAATTTGTGAGCAATAAAACCAGGTAATACCATTTTCAAAAAAGAATGGGACAAACAAGTAGGGGCACGGCATCAGAATGATAATTTTAGACACCAAAATCTTGTGGTCGCCGTGCCCTTGCGTATTATCACGGCATCAGAGGGATATTTTAGACACCAAAATCTTGTGGTCGCCGTGCCCTTGCGAATCATGTATGTGTCGCAAACATGATTTGACTTGGTATAAGTATTAGATTATTGAAGTAGGAGAGGAAATGCAACAAGTAGGGATGTTCTGGAGGAACCGCCTTCAGGCGATGTTCCTAAGGGGAACCGCCCAAAGGGCGATCGCCAAAAAATCACCAATTCGTTGGAGCAGTTTTATTGCTGACTTTCTGTTAACAGGGATGGTTATTGGTCCTGCGATCGCTCCAGTATTAGCAGCATCTGGGTTGCCAATTTTACCTGGGGTAGCTAACATTATCTACTTTATGGGCAATCATGTATGTCCCCAACCAGATATGGGTGTGGAGCTAGCACCACCCTTTATTATGGCTGTGTGTATGCGTTGCTATGGTACAGTTACAGGCTTATTAATCACTCGATTATTATACGCAGTTACTGGTGGTAAAGGTTTTTACTGGTTAGCTCAATATGGTTGGAGTGGTGTAGCGATCGCCAGTATATTAATGATGGCTTATCCTTTGGAGCTAGCAGCCCAAGTCTTTGATATTTGGAGTTTTAACAATTACTTAGTTACACCCTTTGGATTAGTTACGGGATTGGCCTGGGGTTTATTTACCATGCCTATTTTACATGGTGGTGATGGGAGGAATAAACCTGTTAAGAGCAGCCCCACAAGGGGGAAGTAATAAGTAATAAGTAATAAGTATAGGACTTACGCAACTGGCATCTTTTTTCTGTAGGGGAGGCAAAATCCGGTGTAGATTTTCTGCCCGCATTATTGCCGTTGCGTGACGCTTGTCAACCATCAACCATCAACCATCAACTAACAACTAACAACTAACAACTAACAACCATTTTCAAGCTAGTCCCCCACGGTCAAATCCCACAACCTGCGGATCTGAAAATGCTTTGTGACTAACTCCTCAAGGGCGCACGCAATGCGCCCCTACAAACTCTGCGCTGATTAACCATTTTCAAGCTAGTCCCCCACGGTCAAATCCCACACCTAAGCTGTCAACCATCAACTAACAACTAACAACTAACAACTAACAACTAACAACTAACAACTAACAACTAACAACCATTTTCAAGCTAGTATTCGCTTATTTCCTATTAGAGACGTGTAGATATTGGTCAACTTATTTACACGTCTCTAAATTTATTGTGTGACGAACTAAAGCAAGGGCAGAAATGAGATATAAATTACCCAGTACCTAGTCATTCAACTAGGGAAAGGAGACAGGTTCAGGGTCATTATTAGCCGTGGGAGATTCAATTTGCCATGGCAGTTCTTTATTATCTATAAAGAATCCTCCATCTAGACCAACACCATTAGCATCAAATTTCATTTTCCAGATGGCATTATCTCCAGTTCCATAATTACGCCAGAGAATATCAGGAATACCATCCTCTGTAAAGTCTGCCACACCCTCAATATCCCATTTCAAATCTTTTACGTCGTCCTCCAAGAATATTCCGATACCTGCCTCACGTCTAGGGCCAAGGGTATTGTCATCGTTCCTCAACTGCCAGATTACAGTTAAGTCAGGATCAGTAACTAGTTCAGGACCAAGAGAAGACTCATCTCTCATCAACCAGATAGCATTTCTCCCAGAATCAGGATTTGCTTCATTTCCATAGTGACGCCAGAGAAGATCGTCATTACCATCTTGGTTAAAGTCTCCTACACCCTCAATTTTCCAATTAATATCAAAAAGATCGTTGAGGAAGTATCCTTTATCAACGGAGAGACCATTCTCATCATTCTTCATCAACCAGATGGCATTTTCTCCTGTATCATCTCTGTGCCATACAATATCAGCAATGCCGTCGTTATTAAAGTCTCCTGAATCTAAAATTTTCCAATTAGTATTTCCGGGTTGAACCAGAGATGTTGACTCTACGCTGAAAGGCTGGGCAGTATTAGTACTATCAAATTGTATTTCCCAAACAGTATTTTCATCAGTTTCATTGTTACGCCACAGTACTTCTCTGATTCCATCGCCAGTAAAGTCAGCTAAATCTTCTATTTCCCATCCAGAACCAGGAAATGGATCGATGGCAACTTGTTGATCGAATTCAATGCCATTAGCACCATTTTTCATGATCCAAATGACATTATCTCCAGTTAGAGAATTGTGCCAGACAATGTCATCTATGCCGTCTCTGTTATAGTCTTCTATACCATCAGCCTTCCAATCCTCACCTGCAAATTGCCTCAGAGCGATTGGGTTTACGGAAAAAGGCTGGGTAGTATTGCTGCCATCGTAGTTGACTGCCCAGATTTCATTATCCCCTGTGGGAAAGTTGCGCCAAAGGATTTCTGGTTTATTGTCACCATCGAAATCTGGCTTAGTACTTTGATTCCCGCCGGCAGGATTGATAGGAGTACTATCGCTTGTAATATTAACAGTAACATTACCACTAATATTTAACTCAGATTCTCCCGGTAAACCACCATACTCTACTACGTAACCTTGAATGCTGTATGCATCAACAGCGCCGGTATCTGGTAAGTCATTCCATTTGTTAAGTAGAGAACCTCCTAGAGGAGTTGCCTGAATATGGGCATAGTCTTCACCATTAACAGTATCTACAAACTCAAGGTTATTTGGCTCCGTTTCAGACCAGTTATTATACTGATTTCCTACCGCAGTACCGCTACCATCTCCACTCCAAAACTGAGTACCGGCTTCTGGCCCAGTTTCCCAAAACCACTCACCTTCTGTGGCTGCATCACTCGCACCAATCCAAGCATTACCTCCGATGCCAGCGTTGGTTTGGACAAACTCCTGTTCGCCATCGGATGTGATAGTTACTAAATAGCCTTGACGTTCAAAATAAGTTTTTCCTTCGGCTTCAGATTTAGCCGCTGTCCAGGTAATATCAGCACTGTCAACAAATTCGTAGAAGTTACCATTTTCTGGGTTAATTAGCTTGGAACCCAGCGAAAATTGAATATTACGTTGTGTAGTGTCGGGAGTACCACTAGTATTACTATAGGTTATTTGCCGCAGTACATTCTGGTAGACACTATTATCAGCATCACCACTCAGGGTCAAAATACCAGTATTTTCGTCGTAACTCCAGGTTAGCCCCTCAATAGTACCACTAGTGCCAGTCTGACCCGCAACACCTAAAACATCACCAGATAATTTATTGGTAATGATTACTTTGGCACCATCTAAATTACCACCATCGGAGTCAGTAATAGCTAAAGTTGGAGCAAGAATTTGAGGGTCTGTATTTACTTCGTAGTTAGTATTACCCGAAACATTTAATACGGGGTTAGCCATGAATCAATCCTCTGCAAATGATTAAAAATAACTTTTTTAGAGTTGCTAGTCTATTGACATTGTTGAACTCAAATGATTTCCGTCAAGGCTGACATCGTTGCTACATAAATTGTAGAAGGTTTTTATTGCATTACATAATGATGCAAACAAAAAGGAGTGGAATTACATTTTTAAGTTGATTATAAAAAATTACTGATTTGCCAAGCAGATCCTTATTGTGCCGAAAAACACTCCAAATTTCGACGCGCAAACATATGTCTTTACAAAAACTTCATATTATTAATAGTGCTCTATATAACGGGAAATGAGTATAAAACAGCAATGATTGCTGGCAAAGTTATTTGGTCTTGCCCAATATCACAAATGTACACATGTAGCAATATACCTCAAACCCCTATGCTTGCATCTCTTGAAGTTTGGTTAATAGTTAAATCTTCATAATCAATTTGGGTTTGCTTAAGTAAAACTACGTAACTTGCAAGAATTTTCTATTACATATAGAAGAAGGTGTCAGGGAAGTAACTTCCGTATGTTTTTGTAATCTATGAACATCAAAAACTTCATGATGCCAGTGATGAAAACTCAAGCGATCGCAGCTAATACAATTTTTCAACCAGAATGGGACAGATTAATAGATGGGTAGACGGGTAGGGGCACGGTGTCATAGTGATAATTTTATACACCAAAAGATTATGGATGCCGTGCCCTTACAAAGAATTTATGTGTCGCAAACATTATTGAGTACTTGTCCATAAAAACAATGAGCATTCTTCATGGAGAATGCTCATTGCTAAAAATGTTAGGTAGAATACCAAACAGCCAATCTCACCAATTGAGGATAAATTTATGAACTCACAGCAACCTTGAGACTAGCGGGTTGTGCGAGATTACCTTCTAGCACTACACCACGGTGATTGGCATGGAGATGACGCACGATGGTGTATATGGACTCGATTTTCTCTGGCATACCAGTTTTTTGGGCTAAAGCTGCTAAAGAAATTGGGGCTGACTCTTGTTTGAGTACTTCCATCACCCGTGTTTGCAAGTCTAAAATGGCTGCGGCAGCTTTTTTCCCTGCTTCCACCCCTGGTTGGTGATAGGCGTTAATATTTACCAAGCTGGCATATAAACCCACAGCGCGATCGTACAAAGCAATTAATGCTCCTACGGTACGGGCATTCACCTGGGGAATTGTGACTGTAATGGAATCGCGGTGATTTTCATACAGTGCTTGTCTGGTTCCTTGGAGAAAACCGGAAAGATAATCCCCTGGGGTAATCCCCGGTTCGATTTCTAAAGATTTACCGGGACGATCTTCCAATACTTCAATCAAGGTAGCAAAGAAATTGGGCACACCTTCACGCAACTGCTGTACATAGGCGTGTTGGTCTGTGGAACCCTTATTACCATAAACAGCAATCCCTTGGTAGACGGTGTTGCCATCTAAGTCTTTTTCCTTACCCAAAGATTCCATTACTAGCTGTTGCAAATAACGGCTGAATAGCAGTAAGCTGTCCTTGTAAGGTAGGACAACCATGTCTTTTTCTCCCTTACCATTACCTGCATAGTACCAAGATAAAGCTAGTAGCGCTGCGGGATTGTTTCGTAAATCAGCCACGCGGGTAGCGTCATCCATTTCCTTCGCCCCTTGGAGCATGGCGCGGATCTCAATCCCTTGTAAAGCGGCGGGCACTAGCCCTACAGTGGAAAGTTCCGAAGTACGTCCCCCCACCCAGTCATACATGGGAAACTTAGCTAGCCATCCCTCAGAGGTGGCAATGTTATCTAATTTACTACCAGCCATAGTGATAGCGATCGCATTTTTGGCAAAGTCTAAACCCTTGTCAGCAAAAGCTTGTTTCACCTCCACCATGCCATTGCGAGGTTCTGGAGTACCTCCAGACTTGGAGATCACTAATACCAAAGTGGAAGATAAGCGATCGCCTAAACAAGAAAGGATGCGATCGATACCTGCGGGGTCAGTATTATCAATAAAGTGAATCTGAAGGGGGGGTACTTCTGAGGCTAAAGCTTCAGCCACAAATTGAGGACCCAGGGCAGATCCACCAATGCCAATGGAGAGAATATCCGTGAAACGGGGTGCTTTGGGAGGATGAACCCCACCAGTGTGGACTTGTTCGGCAAATGCTTCGATTTGTTCAATGCTATTGGCAATTTCTTGGGTCAGCTCTGGAGTTGGTGCCAAATCGGGATTACGCAGCCAGTAGTGACCAACCATGCGGTTCTCGTCCGGATTAGCAATGGCTCCTGCCTCCAGTTCTGCCATTTGGGCAAAAGCCTGCTTGAACTTTGGACTACACGCCTCCACAAAGGCATCATCAAAGCGCATCCGGCTCACATCCAAGTACAATCCTAATCCTTCGTGGAAATATAACCATTCCTGGTATCTTTGCCAAAGTGCCGTAGCGTCCATAAGGAAATATGAAGTAAAGTGATTTTCACCAACAAGTTTAAGCTAAGGTTAGTGCCATCCCCTGTGCCTCTGATACAGTTTTCAATGTTAAATCATGGGATTTGGGTTTGGCTCCATGACTGAAGGCTTCTGCCAACGGATACGACAGAAGGAGGATTTTTCCGCTCAAACCCTTCTGACTTATGGATACAAGCCCCGTCATTTACGACGGAAGCAGCTTGGACTCCTCCCAAACATAAAACCGCTCAAACCCTCTAGGGAGTTTGGAGTTCGGAGTTCGGAGTTCGGAGTTCGGAGTTCAGGAGTAGGGGCGCATTGCGTGCGCCCTTGAGGAGTTGCATTGCGTGCGCCCTTGAGGAGTTGCATTGCGTGCGCCCTTGAGGAGTTGCATTGCGTGCGCCCTTGAGGAGTTGCATTGCGTGCGCCCTTGAGGAGTTAGTCACAAAGCATTTTCAGATCCTTGGTTGTGGAATTTTCCCATGAGGGACTAGCTTGAAATAGGGTGTGGGGTGTAGGGGAAAGAACCCTTTTTCATAATTGGTGATGAAAAAATTTTTCATAACTTGGTACAGAAAATGTAGCTGGGCTAATTGCAAAAACAAAAATCCTATCCTCCCCTGCTCTCCTTGGAAGTCCCTAAGAGTCTCTCAACACATATCCCACACCGCGTACAGTTTGAATCAAGCGTTTTTGACCCTCATCTTCGATTTTGAGACGTAGGTAGCGAATATATACCTCAATTACATTGGATTCGCCCATAAAATCGTAACCCCAAACATTTTCCAGAATTTGTTCCCTAGTTAACACCTCGCGGGGATGCTCCATCAGGTACTTAAGCAGTTCAAATTCCTTCATGGTTAAATCTATGGCTCGCTCATTGAGGATAGCGCGGCGGGTAGCAATATCCAACCATAAATCCCCGAAGCGCAATTGTTCATTGGTATCCGTATCTGGTTTTAAATACAGTTTGACCAATTTTAAAAAATCTTCAGAGCGATAGGGTTTGAGAAAATAATCATCAGCTCCAGCCTCTAAGCAAGCTACCCTATCTTCAACGCTCTCCCTTGCCATTAACATTAGTAAAGGAGATGTATTCCCATAATGGCGGATACTTTTACATAACGAAATTCCTGACTCCCCCGCAAGCAAGCGATCGACTACTATTAAAGCGGGTTGATATTCCTGGCTATACTGCAAACCAATTGTTGCATCGTGAGCCTCAATTGGGTGATAACCAGCTTCTTTTAAATCAAAAGCCAATTTATGTGCCAGGTTTTCGTCACTTTCAATTACCAAAACACAAGGAGTGTGAGCAAAGGTCATATCAATTTTGACTTTGGATGAAAGGATTTTGACGGACTATAGTTATTAAACTAAGCTCCTCATATGCATCATATCCGGACATCAGCTCAAGGAGTGAGGGAGTGTAGACACGAATCATTTTGGGGGGAAGATTTCTTCTTCAGGTATCATGTACAATTACATCGAGCTTTTGTAATTTTGTGTTAACCGAACCCCATATTCTTGAATCATTAAGTCGAGCCTATATCCGAGCAGTCGCAGGTAAAGCAGGTTTGAATCTTTCTATCCGCGAATATGATTATGGGGTAGATGGTAACTTTGATGAAATTACTATTCGCAACAATCGACGGGTCGAATCAGGTTTTTCGCTCAGTTTTCAATTAAAAGCCTCAACCCAATGGCAGCGAGATGATAGTACTATTACTTATGACTTGGAAGCCAAAACTTATAATGATTTAGTTATTCGCCGCAATTTTCGGATGGCTGTACCTTGTATTCTCATCCTATTTGCCTTACCTCCAGATTCATCCCAATGGTTAACATACGATGAGGATGAAATGTGTCTGCGTGGAAGCTGTTATTGGGAATACATAAGCGGCAAACCAACCACCAATCGCCAAAGTGTTAGAATTAGGATTCCTCGACAACAACGCTTAACTCCAGAATTGTTGCTAGATTTAATAGAAAAGGTAAAAACAGGAGAGTGGTGATGGCACAACAAATTTCAACAGAGGAATTACAAACCCACTCTCTCAAAATCACTGATATCGTCAATTACCTCCAACAACAAGGATGGCAAACAATAAACCATCCCAACCCACGTTTGTTGGTATTCCAAGGTGACAAAGATGATGCAGGTAATCCTATCCAGCTTGTGTTACCCAGCCAAAACACCTTTGAAGATAGCTCACGCCTACTAAAAAAAGTTGTAAATTTACTAGCAGGGATTGAAGAAAAATCCCCACAAGAACTTATCGACATAATCACTCACACACCTGCCAAATCAAGTTGATTGAGTATTTGGTAGCGACTGTGTTAAAAGTCAAGGGCGGTCTTCCCGTTCTGTAGATGCGCTGTGCGCGAGGGAAGATGTTAGCTTGCTTAGGAACAACATCAGCCACCTATTTAGAAGAATTTATGAAGAGTTGATCAACTCTGAAGTACTTTGCCAAGTATGTCTAGCACATCGTGAATTGGCTTCCAAAACTTAGCGTTACTTCCATGTGCTTGTTTCTTAGATCCGACAAAATTGCATAGTTTTGGGAACTGAGAGAGCCTTATAAATGCTACACCGTCACTGAATAAACGATAAGACTTTTCATATTCATCAATAATCTCATCCAAATATTCCTTAATTGAGTCTAAGCTCTCTTCCAACTTTAATTCAGTGTTTTCCGAATTTTCCGATTTGAATAATTGAGGTTCACTCTGAACTATTCGGTGTGCATGTTCAATGGATAGTTCAGCATCAATTAGTATATCCATTTGTTTCTTGTCAAATTTGAAATTCTCTTCATGTTCAATATTTATAACTGATCTACAAATCAATACCTTCGCCAAAAGAATGAATGGCAAAAAGGTTTTTGCCGTCAAAGAAAAAGTACATGACATCGTCTCGAGCATTGTCCTGAGAACGTGGAGCAAGGAGCAGACAGTCTCTACCATAAAATTGGTCATTTCCCACGGATGAATCCCGGATTTCTCACCAAATTTCTCAAAGCCTTATAAACCTAGATTTATGCGTTTCACACTGTACCAAAATTTTTGACCATCAAAAATGCCCCAAATGGATTCTGGGTAAAGATTACGGGAAATGCGAACTGACAAGTCAGCGATCGCGCTATCACCAAACTTGTGAGAAATGCGGGGAATCCGGGGATTTATATCCAGTCTATTTTTTGGTCAAATATCAACTGTCAACTGATAACTGAAATTAAGGTAATTCCACAGAAGTTGGTTTCGCAATATGTGGTAAACCCCAACCTAACTTTTCTCGCAAAATACGGAAAAATTCCGGCGATTGCAGACGAATGAAGCGAGTCACGTATTGCGATCGCTCTACATATACCCTATCTTTAGGTAATACATAACACCCTCCATTCCCATCTACTGTCATGACTAATCTAGGTGTATTCACAGGGTAAATATTTACTGGTTCGCTATCTGGAAACACCAGTGCCCTAGAAGCCAAAGAATGGGGACAAATGGGAATCAACTGTAATGCAGGGACTCCAGGGGTTAATACTGGACCTCCCGCACTTAAAGAATAAGCGGTTGATCCAGTTGGTGTACAAATAATTACACCATCCGCAGCAATATCAACTGGTGCGTGACTACCCACGGCAATTTCAAAATGGCACATGGAAGTCAATGGTTCCCGATGTAACACCATTTCATTTAAGCAAAGAGCTTCCCACAGAACCACATCATCCCGAAACACCTGAACGGTAAGCATTGCCCGTTCTTCAATCTCATAATTACCAGCCAATACCTCCTCAATTGCTTGGGGTAGCTGATTGATGTAAGCTTCCGTCAAAAATCCCATATGACCAGTGTTTACCGTCAATATGGGGATGCCACAAGGGGCGACTTGCCGAGATGCGGCCAAAACCGTTCCATCCCCCCCCAATACCACAGCAAACTTCATTTCCCCATCAAAGCCGGGTGGTATTAGCCCCTCAATCGGCGTATGACACACGGGACTCTCTGGGCTAGAGTAGCCCAGCATCCCACCAACACCATTGGTGAGACACACATCCCAACCAACAGCATTGAGCTTTTCTTGAAGTTCCATAGCGATACGATTCGCTATTGGTTTCACGTCATTGTAAATAATGCCTGCTTTCGGCACACTCAAATATCCAAATCTAGGCGATGCTTTGTATTATGTTATCCTTACACATTTTGGACAATCTAGTCATTCGTCCAAAATTAATAAATAATCTTTGTAGTCCCCTGACTATTGATTATTAACATTTTTGAAGGGAGACCTTTTTGGTTTCTTGCTCTTCTTCTTCTGATAATCCAATTCCTTGAGCTTTTTCATAATCCGGTTAAAGTACTCTTGTAAATAGCTTTCTAGGGTTGTGGTTTCACTCACATCGAAACCAAAGACCTGATATACATCTTCCATCGGGGCATCAAGTGGTTTACCACTGGCAATAACTTCCGTAAATGCTAGCCTATCTGCCACGTTCCAACTCCACTGAAAGAAGCGCAAGCAGCTACGCACGGTACGTAATAAGTTAATGGGCATTCGGGTAATCTTTGCTTCTTTCCCAGACAAGCGTTCGCAGATGGCAATAATTTCTTCCGCACTCCAAGCACGAGTACCCACCACTGGGAATGTTTTATTTTCTGTTTCTTTGACAGACAAAGCCCGAATCACAAACTTGGCTATGTCTTGGGTATCCATGTAAGCGATGGGAGAAGATTTCCCTGTCACCCACACCGGTTGTCCTTCCAAAATAGGAATCCCATACTGACCAATTAAGCCCTGCATAAAGCCAGCCAGACGCAAAATAGTATAGTTTAAACCCGACTCAGCTAAAAATAGCTCTGTACACCGCTTAATTTCCATCAAGGGCACTTCTGGGTACTTCTCGGCATTTAAAATAGATAAGAAGATAAAACGCTCTACTTGGGCTGCTTTTGCCGCTTGAATCAAGGCTACCTTCCCTTCCCAATCCACTTGTTTAATACTCAGAGAATCCGTGGGACGAGCTGTAGCGGCATCTATGACTGCGGTTACACCCTCCAAAGCTGGAGCTAGGGTTTCTGGACGACACAAATCCCCCCGCACCAGCTCTGCACCCCATTCCTTCAGAAATGCAGCTTTCTTTAAACTCCGCACAAGACAACGTACCTTATACCCCTCATCAATAGCATGACGAGCCACTTGTCTTCCCAAGGTGCCAGTAGCACCGACGATTAATATTGTCATGGGGGTTCGTAACAATTAGTAAACTTTTATGAAAAATCTTATCAAAATTATATATGTAAACAAATGTTTACAAAAAAAATATATTCCTGATATGGTGCCGAGAGACTTAAGTTATGAGTCTCTCGCTTTTCAGGACTGTATTATGAGAATTTTTATTCTTCTACGCCTTGAATTTTCAGCAATAATGTACCTACAGCCCAACCTACGAAGATTAAGCCAAAGGACAATAGCACTGCATTCAACATTTCACCGCCCATTGGTATGATTCTCCTTTGCGAGTTTTTGCACTAAATTTGGTGGATTCTAGCAATGATTTGCGTCCTTTGCGGTCAAAGCTGTGATTCCACCGCTAAGGGATGAGACCAGTGTAAAGTATTTTAAACTAGTTTGGCAGTCTATCTGGCAGTGTGGGGAGGGAAGGAGGGAAGGAGGGAAGGAGTGAAGGAGTGAAGGAGTGAAGGAGTGAAGGAGTGAAGGAGGGAAGGACTTTTAACTGTCAACTAACAACTAACAACTAACAACTAACAACCCATCACTCTCCCATTGCTAATCCTGCTAAGTAACCTGTAGTCCAAGCACTTTGGAAGTTAAACCCACCAGTAATACCATCAATATTTAAAATTTCCCCAGCAAAATAGATTCCGGGAATCACTCGGCTTTCCATGGTTTTAAAGTTCACTTGTCTGAGATTGACTCCCCCACAGGTCACAAATTCGTCTTTGAATACTCCTTTACCTTGGATCAAATATTCGCCTTGGGAAAGTTCTTGAATGAGTCGATTCAATGTCTTTTTGGATACTTCTGCCCATCGCGTATCTGGAGCAATCTCAGCACGTTCAAGGAGATACTGCCAGAGGCGATGGGGTAAATTAACACCACGGTGTAGGGCGATCGCTCGTTTGCCCGATTCATGTTTCACCGTTAACAACTGTTGTCTTAGCTGTTCTTGATTCAAGTCCGGCAACCAATTAACCTGTAAAGTAGCTTGATAATTGCTGTCATGTAAAATTCTCGCACCCCAGGCAGATAATTTCAGTACCCCAGGACCGCTCATTCCCCAATGGGTAATTAGTAAGGGTCCCATTTGTTCTAGTTTAGTTTTATCTGATACGGATAAACGCAAATTAACCGTATTAACACTGACACCAGCTAACTTCCTCAGATTGGGTTCGGGGACATTAAAGGTAAATAAAGAAGGAACGGGGGGTTCAATTTTATGACCCAAGTCTTGGGCAATTTTATAACCAATGGGGTTGCTTCCTGTTGCCAGTAGCAAGCGTGAGCATTCTAGAATTTCTCCGGATTTGAGGACAACGGCAAACTTGGAGTCTGTGGGTTTTACTGACACAACAGGAGTGCCAATGCGTATATTTACACCCATAGTCCTGGCTGTATCCAGCAAACAATCGGCAATAGTTTGGGAACTATCGGTGACAGGGAACATCCGTCCATCAGCCTCAGTTTTCAACTTGACTCCGTGCTTCTTAAACCAGGCGATGGTATCTTTGGCTTGAAAGCGAGTAAACGCACCCCGCAGTGCTTTCCCTCCCCGAGGATAGTTTTGCACTAACAAAGCTGGTTCAAAGCAAGCATTGGTTACATTACAACGCCCACCCCCAGAAATTAAAACTTTGGCTAAGGGTTTACGACTGGCTTCAAGTAAAGTAACCTGGGCATAGGGATTAACATTAGCAGCTGCGATCGCTCCAAAAAAACCAGCCGCACCACCCCCAACTACAATAATTTTCTCAGTTTGCAAAGGCGATATATTTCCCAATCAAATTAACTTTAACCAACTTTGGGGGTTAAATTCCCCTGCTTCTACAAGCAGCGCGTTTTGCGTCCGGGTAAAATCCCCGTTGCTCTCACACAATTCGCTCATTCTACATTCTTTTAATCTTCCACAGGTTCAAAATCATCTTTCGTCGCCCCACACACAGGACATACCCAATCGTCTGGTAACTCCTCAAATGGTGTTCCCGGTGGTATTCCTGAATCTGGATCCCCAACTTCAGGATCGTAGATGTAGCCGCAGACTTGGCATTCATACTGTTGCATTATAGTTTCTCCTATTTTTGCCTGCTGTGATAAATCCTAGAAGCCTTGGGGAGTATATTTCTAGATTTGCATCCGAACTTTTACAAAAATTGACGATGGATGTTGATTACCAAGCTCCCATCCGTATATTAGTCTGGGACATGGGACTTAGAACCGCCACCAAGTTCGTTGAATATAGCTGAGAATTCCAAAAGCGATCGCCACCACAAATAACAGTGCTATGATTCCACCGGGAATAAAAGTGAGAATCTCCAAGCCTCGGAGAATATAAACTGCGATGGCTACCCCCAAAAATACACCAAAACCCTGAGTTAATCTGCGATTTAATTTAGATTGACTCACTTCAATTTTCCTCTACAATTGGCAAAATAACTATTGTAAATCCTACTTCTACTTCTACTCTACAAGTTCCCATAATTAAATCTAGGCGAAAACCCTCACTGTTGCTGATTTCTTCTCCCATGATTGAGTCAGGCAACCCACTTCCCCAAACTGAGTATTAATCTTTGTCAAAAATTTAACTAAGCTTGGCAAAAATCTTACGTAATTATTATGGATCTAGTCAATAATAGCTAAAGAATTCATCTTTACTATCAAGTTTATGTGTTGTACTGGAACTAGAATAATTAAGTTAACATCAATTGAAATCGTATCCGTCTCAATTTAAGTAATTACTACTATTGGTGTTGAGGATTAACTGAAATTATGGTATCTGCTATCTCGGACTCAATTCCTAGAGGATTAGAAATGCTTCGGAGTCAGGAAAACCACAATCTGCTAATTCAGGGTGAAATTTTAATCAAAACCAGAGCGCACACTGCTTGGGGTGGTTCTGTCACAGCTTGTATGTATTTACCCATGCTGCGTTCTCAAGTATGGCAACAACTAACAGATTATCCTCGCTGGGTACAATATTTCCCCGACTTGACAAAAAGCGAAATTCTACACAAAGGCGATGTTAAACGTCTCTACCAAGCAGCACAAAAAGCCTTTTTATTTTTCACAGCTCAAGTAGAAATTTACCTGAACGTAGTAGAAGTACTAGGCAAACAAATTCAATTTCAGCTAGAAAGAGGTAATTTTAAGGACTTTCATGCCAATCTAGAATTGCAAGATTGTGGTCAAGGAACTTTGTTAACTTATACCGTACAAGCCACTCCAGAGATTCCCGTACCATCGATTCTCATTCAACAAGCAATGAACTTTGATTTGCCCACAAATATGCGTAAAATGCGACAAGTGATTTGTAAGCATAAATAACACTCATGTCGCGGGCAAGAAAAATTTTGTACTTTTGGTTTGGTAAACCAGATGAACCAGGTTACGGCAAACCGAGAAAAATATGGTTTTCTAAACAACCCGAATTTGACGAAGAAATCCGTACCTGGTTTTACCCAGATTATCAACGGGCAGCAGCAGGATATTTAGACAATTGGGCAGAATTACCACAAAACTGTCTTGCACTAATTTTGCTGCTAGACCAATTTCCCCGGAATATGTTTCGCGGTACTCCTGATGCTTTTGCTACTGATTGGCAAGCATTATCTGTAGCCCAACAAGCGATCGCCAAAGGCTACGATCAACAGTTTTTACCAGTACAACGCTGGTTTTTTTATTTACCATTTGAACATAGTGAAAATATGCAGCACCAGCACCAGGCAGTGGAGTTATTTCAGCAACTAACTCACTCTAGTGATAGTGCTGCTAGTGGTACTGCTGTGAATTCTGCTATCCATCATCGTCAGATAATAGAACGTTTTGGACGTTTCCCCCATCGCAATGCAATTTTAGGTAGACCCTCTACCCCAGAAGAGAAAGAATTTTTACAACAGCCTGGATCGTCGTTTTAAAATTTATCGTCTATATATAATTTAAGTCAATGCCATTCCAAAAGAAATAATCAAATAGGAGCTAAAAAAATCTTTCAGGAACAATTGGATACCCAGCCAATCTGTTTCAAAGGAAGATTAGGACAAAAAAACAAACTTAAAGCCGTCCCCAACTGGCAAGAACGGCTTAGAGAATTTGTCGATCAAATTATTTGGGATCTACCCAAAAATGAGTAGCAATGGGTAGAAGTGAGTAGGACAGGACTTACGCAAGCCTTATTTGTCATTGTGAGCGGATTGCCGCGCTACTCTGCGAGAACGCTTTCAGCGTACGCTCGCAACAGGCTCCGTGTAGCGTAGACACGAAGTGGCTTCTCGTAGAGTAGCAATCCCAGCATTTTGGGGATTACGTCGCTGTCGTTCGTCCGTTCCGGACATGCTACGCAAACGTAATGACGTAATCACGTTACTTTTGCGTAAGTCCTATAGGAATTAAGTTACAGTTTCATACCCTACAAGGTCTAATTTGATCCCACACAACCCAACCTTGAGTACCATTGTTCAGTTTGACTTTAATAAAATCACCCTCCACTTGCATAAACAAAACTATATCTCCTTTGCTTAATTGAGCAAACCTATTGGAGTTTCTTTGGGGATTGACGTGTAACTCGGCTGATTCTCTACCGCGAGTAGGTGTAACCTCACGACATAGTTGGGATTGTGGAGAAATAAAATTCTGTCCGGGTTTAGTGGCGACTATATTTTCTGTTTTAAATAGAAGTAACCCAGCAATAGTGGTGATAAAGCCTGCTATCCCCACCCCAATCATTAAAAACAATTTGTTGTTCAACGAAACCGTAGGAGCAATGGTAGGTGGTACTACTGGAATGGATTTGGGCGCTAATTCCTGAACTGGTTTAGCCTGTTTCACTGGTTTTTGCCACCTCATGGTTTTCAGCATTGGCTCTTGCGGTACCATTTCGCAATCAGTCATGTACTCCATAGGTGTATAACCAGCAGGATAATCCCTACAAGTAATATCACTGACGGTAAATACCTGCTGTCCCAAACGAAGACTGCTACCAGTTGTCAAAGGCATTTCACCAGCTAAAAGCAATTGTCCATCTAAGATGGGAGGGTTTTTTTGCCGTAGATTCCGCAGGTAAAACTTTTGCTTTTGGGGATGAAAGAAAATTTCTACGTGTAGCCCGGATATAGTAGGGTCTAAAAGAACGATATCGCACTGTCCGGGGTCTCTACCAATGCGGATTCTACCAGGGTTTTTACTGTGCTGGTGTTCCAAAATTTTCCGCATTTTGATTTCCTCATCCTGTACCCACTCCAAGGTGAGTTCGTGCAGAGAGGTTGTCTCCAAACTCTGTTGGAGAATTGGTAAACCCACCTCAGAAGTTTGCACTAGTTCCTCTAGTGCTTGTAGAGCTTCCGTTGCTGTTTGATAGCGATCTTTAAAATGATAGCGTGTCATCTTGGTGAGAATGCCAGCTAACTCCGAACTCACAAAGGCTAAATGCTGCCATAAAATTTCCCCTGTGTGGGGATCGTCTTGGAGCTTGTGGGGATGAATCCCTGTTAATGCTTGAATAGCTGTCATTCCCAAAGCATAAATATCGCTACTGGGACGGGGAACTCGCCGGATATGTTCGGAAGGCATATAGCCAGGGGTTCCCACAGCAATAGTAATATGATTATTGCTGGATGCGATCATCGCACCTTGTGCCCCTCCCCCTGGTAACATCCCCTTGCGATTCCCCAAGGGCAGTACCCTTTGGCTGGCTCCCCTGGAAGCCATTGCAGCTTGGCTGCGTATTTGCTTAATTGCCCCAAAGTCAATCAGAAATAATTTATGATCTAAGGCATTTCTAATCAGATTATCAGGTTTAATATCCCGATGAATTACCCCTTGGGAATGAACGAATTCTAATATTTTTAATACCTCTATGAGCATCTGGATAATTTGGCTTTCTGTCCATTTTTTCCCTGGAGGTAACTCTTTACTCAGGGTATGGCCGTAGATAAATTCTTGTACTAAGTAAAATTCTTGGTTCTCTTCCAAATAAGCCAACAACCTGGGTATTTGGTCATGATTACCTAACTTTTGTAATGTTTCTGCCTCTTTACGAAATAGTCTCCTGGCTGCTTCTAAAACCTGGGGGTCGGTACTAGTAGGTTTGAGATGTTTAAGTACACACTTAGGCTTGCCGGGGAGGTGAATATCTTCCACAATGTAGGTTTGTCCAAAACCTCCTTCACCCAAAACTTTAAGGACTTTGTAATGTCCTGCTAGTAACTGACCAATCATATGTTGATGGTGATATATAAAAAATTACTTTTACCCTTCCCCATATAGCCTAATTAATCCCTGATGATTTTAAGTATTTGATAATATTTTATTGTATGATTTTAGCAATAATGGGGTCACAAAATAAATGTGATGACACTGAAACACTCTACATATAATGAGCTTAGATGTCAAAACGTAGATATAAATAAAATTACCCTGGTAATACATAAATAACAAAATATATAAATTCATGTTGCCAGTTTGGCACATTTTAAAAGCATTGTTTTTTTTGTCACGATTACATGATATTTATACAATTCAATGATATATAAATATTTTAGCCAAATAGTGTATTCAATAAGCTATCTTTGTTTTGGGCTTTATTAATGATATGATTATTTGATAATTTTCTGGTTTTTCTTAATACAATATGTCTGGCAATTTTTATATAATATTTAAGTTTTGTCTACTATCGGTATCCGTCAACCTAGTGCTAAATGGAGCAGCAGGTATTTACCTAGGACAATCGGCATTCGGGGGAAAAGCTAGAGGGAAACTCTATTCCACTGCGGCGGTGAAACGTTTCTGCCAAAAGGCACAGCAGATTATTGCCAATACGAAACTAAAAGCAAAGAATGTGAACTGGAAAGAACTGGGGACACCAGGGGTACCGTTCCCCGCTCCCGGTATCCCCGCCACAGGGTTCATTGGTTCCGATGCCACGCCCTATGATGGAGCTGAAAATCTGCCACTATCAAGGCAAGACGGGACGCGAGAACCCCTGTGTTTGTAACCAGGGGATGAAGCGGACGGGCAAGGTTTTAACCTTGTGTATTCCTGAATAAGCGTTCAGCCATTTCAC
>JAAUYI010191120.1_pt1 | contig 34641 bp, 41 predicted proteins | sample 7278041 | NCBI WGS metagenome assembly JAAUYI01 (sample SAMN14350216, study PRJNA611818) | marine sediment metagenome | isolation source: surface marine sediment (0.6m) | place: French Polynesia: Moorea | collected 2018-08
AGATAATCCCCATAAATAAATAAATTGAGGGGATAAGATTACGGACGTATTGTTTCTTGCACTACCTGTATCGAAACAAATGTTTTTACTTCGTTCCATAAATAAATTTACGGGCTTGGTGACCATTTTTCTTTTTCTTTACTTTTGCCTTTTTACTTTTTACTTTTGCCTTGTTCGGTCAAGCAACTGCAAGGTTACTTCAGTTTAATGTTCCCAATCGCGTGCTTGAGCGACAAGTTTTGATGAGTCAAGGACAATATCCGTAGGGATTGAGACATTATTACTCATTTTGATCGAAGCGATCGCACCAATGATGCATCTATATTATATATAATAGTTGATTTAACTCTTTTCTAGGCTCTGCCTGGAAACACATTAGGGGAGGCTGTGCCTCCAGACTTAACATGAGGCAGAGCCTCCTTAAAATGCGTTACAAGGTTGAACCTTGTAACGAGAGTCTGGAAGGTAAAACCTACTATTCGCCAGCAGCATCCTTTAGGCAGAAGAGTGTCAATTCTTATTATTCTCTAACACGTTAATACATTGCCACCAATCCCCAGCGTTGGCACAAAGATTGATACAATCCCCGCCCTAAATCTCCAATTTCTCCACCCTAAATCTCCCGTAAAACAAAATCCACTCAACATACAAATGTCAAGTGGACTTATAAAAAATTATTAGTGGATCCGAGCAGAGTCGAACTGCTGTCCAGACTGGGTATTGACTTCTCGCTCATTCACAGGTTTAGTCCCTTTGACCCTCGGAACGGGGAACGTTCATTATCCCGAACGCTAGGATGCTCTGGTGAGGTCTTTGCTAATTAGTCAACCAGAGGTAACTAATCAACGCATCCGTTGGGGTTGCTCCGAAGTCCTTAACGGAGTCAGACTAGGGAGGCTCGAACCTAAAAGAGGTGTTTTTGCCTATGCAATAGCTGCAACAGGCTTACGAGCAAAAGCTACGATGTTGTTCGCATTTACTTTTGTTTTGAGTCTTTGATTAGCGAGAGGAGACTCACTCTCGACCTGAATCACAAGGCAGCTTTCGCCAACCTGTCGAAACCGGTACGGACCCATGAGGTTCTTCTATTTATATTATAGTCCTCTGGGGCAAAAATGTGTTACAAGATGACAAGGGAATAATGAACTTTTATTCTTAACTGTCATGAGCCAGACTACGGACAGAGTTCGCTGGACAATTCAAGATGTGGCAGCGTTACCTGATAACGAATGGATTCGTTATGAAATTATTGATGGAGAATTGTTTGTGACGCGCTCGCCCCACCATAAACATCAACATGTCATTGGATGTATCTTCTCTGTACTCAACACTTGGTCTTTGTCAAGTGGTTTAGGTGAACCTTCCATTATGCCAGGGCTAATTTTTTCTGACTCCGATAATGTAGCCCCCGATGTGGTGTGGGTGAGTTATGAAAGATTGGCTCAGATTCAAGATGAAGCGGGACATTTTCGCGGCGCACCGGAACTGGTGGTAGAAGTACTGTCTCCGGGAAAAGCTAATGAAGATAGAGACAGAACGGCGAAGTTGAAACTGTATTCAGTTCAAGGAGTACTGCAGTACTGGATTGTCGATCACATCGCTCAAAGAATGGAAATCTATCGACGAGAAAATGCTCAATTAAAACTGGTGACAACCTTGTTAACAGGTGATGTGATTACTTCGCCTTTGCTGCCTAATTTTACCTGTGAAGTAGCGCGTCTTTTTGTGTCGCGCAGTTAGGTTAGGGTTTTATCAATCATCTTCTGAATCTTCAAACAGGTTGGGGATGTCTCTTACCCCATGTAGAACACGAACTACTTCAATTGCTTGGTTTATGGAAAAGTCTTAGGTAAAGGAGACCATAGCTTCACCCAACAGTCGCAACTCTTAATTTTTTTGACTTTTTATATCAAGATTGGCAAGATTAATGTATAAAATACTGGTAGTATTTCAGCTCATGCATTTTTTATGCAATTGATGCAAGGTCAAAAGCTCAACGGGCGTTACAAGATAATTAGGCTGTTGGGATTTGGTGGATTCGGTGAAACTTATCTAGCTGAAGATCAATGGTTAGAAGGTGATAATCGGTGTGTTATTAAGCGTCTAAAACCAGATGTCGTCAATGCTCTAACGTTAAAATTATTTGAAAGAGAGGCTCAAATTTTAACAAAGTTGGGTAATCATGAGCAAATTCCCCAGCTCTTGGATTACAAAGCTTGGAGTGGTTGGGGTGGTGCCTTATATGAGTTGAAAAGATATGAGGAGGCACTTAAATGTTCTGAGCAGGCAATTCAAATTAAACAGGATGATCCTGATACTTGGTACAATCGCGGTTGGCTGCTAAATAACTTGGGAAATTACAATGAGGCACTAGTATCTTATGACCGAGTTATTGAAATTAAACCTGATTACCATCTAGCTTGGATTGGTCGTAGCATAGCACTCTTTGGATTAGGAAATTATGACCAAGCACTTGTAGCTTGTAATCAAGCTATTGAAATTAAACCAGATTACCCAGAAGCTTGGAAAACTTACGGCGATGTGCTAAACGCATTGGAGAGATATTCAGAGGCACTTACATCATTTGATAAAGCTATTGAACTTAAACCTGAATATGATGACGCTTGGAATCGCCGTGCTCTTACTCTACTCACATTAGAACGATACGAAGAAGCACTTATATCTTGTGACCAAGCCATTAAAATACAACCAGATTTATTTCTGTTTTGGATAGTTCAAGGCGCTGCATTAGATAAATTGGGAAGATACAAAGAGGCAATCGCATCTTTGGACAAAGCTATTCAACTTGAGCCAGATGAGTCTTTATCTTGGTGGAGTCGTGGTGTTGCATTAAATAATCTAGGAAAGTACTCAGAGGCTATCACGTCTTTTAACACAGCACTTACACTTAAACCAGACTATCAATCAGCGATAGAACACTTGAAGTGGACACAAACACAGCTACGAAAAAAGAAGTACAAAGCTTTGGCAATCTTGACTATATTTGCTACGATGGCTATTTTTATTATTTATAGTTGGAATGAATACCAAGAACAACAAAAGATTCGTCAAGAGCAACAGCAAAAAATTCGTCAAGAGATTAATGATATTATGAAATCTATTCGTCAAAAATAAAGATCGAAATATTTCTAAGTTTATTTAGAAGATCTGCATCACTGAAGTTTAGAAAATTTTTTGGTATGCAGCTAGAGAAATAATAAAGTAAAAATAACGTCTTTAACGGATGACAATAAAGATAACACCGAGAGCGATAGTGGTAGCTAGTTAAATTGGTGTAATGATATAGAAGCTGCCTTTGAACACCAAGTTGCTGGAAGTATATTTAATATTTAAAACCAAAATAGCTAATCGCCAGTTCTCCAGTCACCAGCAATTAGCTATTAGTTATAGTTAGCAATTGAGTTTTAGTTAAGTGCTTCTGCTCCACCCACAACCTCAAGAATTTCTTGAGTAATGGCAGCTTGTCGAGCTTTGTTGTAACTTAATGTCAAAGTACCAATCAATTGAGCGGCGTTATCGCTAGCGTTGCTCATGGCTGTCATCCGTGCTGCTAATTCACTAGCTGCGGCTTCTTGTAATGCCCTCAACAACTGGTTACTGAGATACAAAGGCAACAACGAATCCAGTATTTGTACTGGATTTTGCTCAAAAATCATGTCCCGAGGCAAGGGACGAAATTCTGTGGTTACTTTCTGCCTTTCTACCTGGAAATCACCACCACGGGTTGTCAAGCGGAAGATTTCATCGTCTTGAGCTTCTAAACCTTGGGGGTCTAGGGGTAGTAAGGTTTGTACCACGGGATTGGAACTAACTAAGGAGATGAATCGGGTATAAATTAACTCGATCCGATCCACACTTTCTGATAAAAACAAAGAAAGTAGTTCGTCAGCAATTTTATTTGCTTCGTCGGCGGTGGGAATTTGCTCTAAACCAAAGTAGCTAGCATCAATGGGGTAGTTACGACGTTGGAAGTACTGGAGTGCTTTACGTCCAACAATTACGAACTTGTAATCCACCCCTTGAGCTTTCAGCTCTTGGGCTCGCATTTCGGCACGTTTGATGACGTTATTATTGTAACCACCACACAAACCCCGATCGCCGGACACAACTAATATGCCCACGGACTTAATTTCCCGTTTTTTCAGCAGGGGTAAATCTGCCTCTTCAAAACGCAACCGGGTTTGCAGGCCATACAATATTTGGGCTAAACGGTCGGCAAAAGGACGGGTGGATGTTACCTGTTCCTGGGCGCGACGCACCCTCGCCGCCGCCACTAGGCGCATGGCTTCGGTAATTTTTTTGGTATTCTTAACTGACTTAATGCGATCGCGTATTGCTTTGAGATTTGCCATAATCTGATTTTAGATTTTAGATTTTAGATTTTAGATTTGGAATTTTGGACTTAATCCAAAATCATTCTGGGAAAGTTGGGTGGCGGGGTTTTTCCCCGCCCTGGCAAACTTTCCCCAAAATCTAAAAAATTGCTACGCCGTTGCCAAGAAGGTTTTCTTGTATTCGTTAATTGCATCTTTCAATGCAGTTTCTTCTGATTCACCCAGTACTTTACTGGTTTGTACTCCTTGGGTGTAATCAGGTTTACCAGTCTTCAAGTAATCCCGGAAACCGGCGGCAAAGTCAACAATTTTATCCACAGGTACATCATCTAAGTAACCATTCAAACCTGCGTAGAGGATGGCTACTTGCTCGTATACAGACAGTGGAGAGTTTTGGGGCTGTTTCAGCAATTCACGCAATCTCACACCCCTTGCCAATTGGTCTTGGGTAGCTTTATCTAAGTCAGAGGCAAACTGGGCAAAGGCTTGTAATTCGTCAAACTGAGCCAATTCTAGCTTCAGTTTACCGGCAACTTTCTTCATTGCCTTGGTTTGTGCTGCCGAACCTACCCTAGATACGGAAATACCAGGGTTAATGGCAGGACGAATACCAGCGTTAAATAGGTCGGAAGTTAAGAAAATCTGACCGTCGGTAATGGAAATTACGTTGGTAGGAATGTAAGCGGATACGTCACCAGCTTGGGTTTCAATGATGGGTAGGGCAGTCATACTACCTTTGCCCAATTCATCACTCAATTTCGCAGCACGTTCCAATAAGCGAGAGTGGAGGTAGAATACATCTCCAGGATACGCCTCACGACCGGGTGGGCGGCGTAGCAGCAAGGACATTTGCCGGTAAGCAGCAGCTTGCTTGGAAAGGTCATCATAAATTACCAAGGTAGCTTTGCCGTTGTACATAAAGTACTCAGCCATAGCTGCACCGGTGTAAGGAGCCAGATATTGTAGTGTGGCGGGGTCACTGGCGTTAGCTGCGACTATGATGGTGTATTCCATCGCGCCCTTGTCTTGTAATGTTTGGACTACGTTAGCTACGGTAGAAGCCTTTTGTCCGATCGCTACATACACACAAACTACATCTTCCTCTTTTTGGTTGATGATGGTGTCAATTGCGATCGCAGTTTTTCCGGTTTGACGGTCACCAATAATCAATTCCCGCTGACCCCGACCTATGGGAATCATGGCATCAATGGCGGTAATTCCGGTTTGCATGGGTTCGTGGACGGAGCGACGGGCAATAATCCCAGGAGCCATAGACTCAATCAATCGAGTTTCTGTAGTATTGATGTCTCCCTTACCGTCAATGGGACGACCCAATGCATCTACAACCCGTCCAATTACAGCTTCTCCCACGGGAATTTGAGCAATCTTACCACTGGCAGTTACGGAGCTACCTTCTTGAATTTGGCGACCATCGCCCATCAGTACCGCACCCACGTTATCTTCTTCTAAGTTAAGGGCAATACCAACGGTGCCATCTTCAAAATCCAATAGTTCCCCAGCCATAGCCTTATCTAGACCATAAATCCGGGCGATACCGTCACCTACTTGGAGTACGGTACCAACATTAGCAACTTTGACTTCTTGGTCATATTGCTCGATTTGTTGTTGAATAATGCTGCTAATTTCGTCAGGTCTGATTGAAATACTCATGAGTCTATTCTTGTTTTTTTTGAGACAGAAGCAGTTATAAAGTGAGGAGTGAGGAGTGATTAGTTAAGAGTGATGAGTTAAAATTCCTAACTCCTAACTCCTAACTCCTAATTCCTAACTCTAGGAATTTAAGCGCAAAGAAAGGCGGCGCAACTGACCCCGTAAACTGGCATCAATGACTTGAGAACCAACTTTGATAATTACACCACCAATAATGTCACTATCAATTTTGGTGTCCAACTCTACTTGACGAGCAGCAGTCATGGCGATCACCTTTTCTTTAATGGTCTGCTGTTGCGATTCGCTTAGGGGTACAGCAGAAGTCACCTCTGCTAATACAGTTTGAGTCAACTGACGCAATAGTGCTAAATACTGTTGACAAATATCTGCTAAAAAAGAAATCCGCCGTCTATCGACTAGCAACATTAAGAAGTTACGTAGATAAGGATTAGCTCCTTCTCCCAAAACTCTACCAACTACCGCCTTTTTGTCATCCGCTTCGACAAAGGGGTTATCAATAAAGTTACGCAACTGGTCGCTTTCTTGCAGCAAATTCAACAAACCACGCACATCTTCACCAATCTGCTCTGTGACATTGTTGGATTCTGCTACGGACATCAAAGCCTGGGCATAGGGTTGGGCTATTTCAGCCAGTGCTACATTACTTGTCATCCCTAGCCTCCCAGTAGCGCGATGCTGTTATCTATCAGTTTCTGTTGGGTGTCCTCTGCAACCCCTGTTTGCAACTCAGACTCCACTTTTTGTAGGGACATTGCCACTACCTGCTGCCGCAACTGAGCGATCGCTCTGTCTCTTTCTGTATTCAAATCCCTAGCGGCTGTTTCTTTCAACCGCTCCACGTCTGCTGTGGCTTGTGCCAGAATCCCTGACCGACTGGCTTTAGCATTCTCTTCCGCCGCTTTGATAATTCTCTGTGCCTCGGCTTGCGCCTGAGTCAATTTCTGCTGAACTTCAGACAAAGCGATCGCCGCTTCTTTTGCCTTGGTTTCAGCTTCCACAATGGTCTTTTCAATATTTGAGCGTCGCTCGCTTAACGTATTCGTTAATACCTTCCGCCCAAAATAAAATAATATGCCAACCAGAAGGCCTAAATTAATAATATTGGTTTCTAGAATATCGAAATTCAGACCGAAACCACCTTCTGATTCTGTGGCAAGTAATAAGACGGTTCCCATAATACTCATCTACAACTGCGCTGCTCCCTTGCTAATAGTGTGGTTTTCCCCAAGGGAAAAAGTGTCATTTGACACTTAATTGGCGCGATCGGACTTACGCCCTGCTGCGCGTATTTTTTTGGAACCACCAGTTACTAACTATCTAGTAATTACTCTATCTAGCTAAACTTGGTCCCAAAAGTTTGTCTAGTATCTGCCGACTCAAGGCATCTACCTGTTGTTCTAAAGAACTTAAAGCTTGCTGCTTTTGTTCTTCTATTTCTCGAGCAGCTTGTTCTCTTTGAGCTTGAGCTTCTTGCTGTGCTTCGGCAATTCTTTGGGCAGTAATTTTTTTGGCTTCTTCCTGAGCCGCAGCCAAAATTGCTTGAGATTGGCGACGAGCATCTGCTAATTGCTGCTCGTACTCCTCGGTTAATCTCTGAGCTTGAGCCAAACGTTCGGTAGCACCAAGCTGATTGTCGCGGACATAATTATCCCGGTCATCTAGTGCCTTTGTCAGTGGCTTATAAAAAATGGCATTCAACAAAGCTGCCAATATTAAGAACTGCAATGCCATCAAGGGCAAAGTAGCATTGAAATCAAACATTTGTCTCCTTTTTGGATGGCAAGCAACATCATCCAAATTGCGATAATTTTCTCTGCCCCATCATCCCCAAGGATGAGAACGAAATTCACAAAACATACCTTGTCAATATTAGAGACGTTGTATCCAACGTCTCTAAACTAAGGCATCGCTTTAGAGCTTAAGAAAAGGGGTTAGCAAATAACAATACTAAAGCAATAACCAGACCGTAGATGGTTAGGGATTCCATGAACGCCAAGGTTAACAGCAAAGTACCGCGAATTTTTCCTTCTGCCTCTGGCTGACGGGCAATACCTTCTACTGCTTGACCTGCAGCATTACCTTGACCAATACCAGGTCCAATTGCAGCTAAACCGATTGCTAGAGCAGCGGCGAGAACTGAAGCAGCAGAAACTAATGGATCCATTTTATTTTCCTTACCTTGAGTACAAAATCAACTATTTGGATTTTCAGATTTGAGGTTTTCAATCCCAAATCTAAAGTTACATCAACTGAGGCACTTTTTAATGTCACTCATGTTCTTCTTCACCATGCCCCTCCATCGCCTCATGAATATAAGCCGCAGCTAAGGTGGCAAATACTAAGGCTTGAATGGCACTGGTAAATAAACCTAAAGCCATCACTGGCAAAGGTACAAACAGAGGAACCAAAAGCACCAATACCGCTACAACTAATTCGTCCGCCAGAATGTTACCGAAGAGACGGAAGCTGAGGGAAAGGGGCTTGGTGAAATCTTCTAGAATTGCGATCGGCAATAGTATGGGGGTTGGTTCTATGTACTTTTTAAAGTAACCCAAACCTCGCTTACTAAAGCCCGCATAAAAATAAGCCAAAGAGGTCAGTAACGCCAGTGCTACTGTCGTATTGATGTCATTTGTTGGAGCGGCCAACTCACCCGCAGGTAGTTTGATTAATCTCCAAGGTATTAGAGCACCAGACCAATTGGATACGAAGATAAACAAGAATAATGTGCCAATAAAAGGCACCCAAGGACGGTATTCTTTCTCTCCAATCTGATTTTTCGTCAAATCCCGAATAAATTCCAGGGCGTACTCCATCAAGTTCTGTATGCCACTGGGAACTCTCTGGATATTACGGGTAGCTGCTAATGAAGCCACCACCAAAATGGCAATTACAAACCAGGAGGTGAGAAAAACCTGCCCATGTATTTTGAGGTTGCCCAATTGCCAATAGAAGTGTTCGCCTACTTCTAAGTTGGCAAGGGTAAAGGAGTTTAAGGCATTTAAGAAACTAAGCATTTCCATGCGGCAGTTTCCTCATACAAGGAGGATTGGAGGATTTTCTTTGTGAATCTGAATCCATCAAGAATCAGACATAAAAACCGTTTGCAGCGTGTAGACTATGAGCGTCGCTTTATAAGTTAAAAACCCCAAAAATATGGGTAAAACTTGTAGCTGATGCCATTGGGTCGCAAACACAATTAACCCAATAAACAGAGCAAAACGGGTTTTGCTCAACCGCTTTTTCTCCTGACCCAGCCGCTCAACGTCTTTTGCCAGCATTTTTAGATAAAATACGCCCACACAAGCCCCAATTAAATAATTTAAGGCCACATTGAGGGAATAAAAAATCCAAACAGAGATAAAGATAATCCCTGTAATTACAAGGGTCACTATCAACAACTGCTGGGAGAGTTGATAAAACTCTTGCATGGAACTGTCTGGTTCTGGGTCCTCAAAACCAGGCTGAGCATTTTGTCTTGTTGTCGGCGTGGGAACTCTCGATTCGTCTGACAAGCTCACGGGACTTGAAACCAGCGCAACTAGTTGTGTTGACTGCACATTCAGTCAGTTGAATCATATCATGATTGGGTAACATTACTTTAGAAAAAAACAATTAACTTCTTGTTACCTCATGTGCAGCAGATTAAAAAGGGGCTTCTGGCAGATGCTGGGGCAGAAGCTTTGTAGGTAAGGATTTTACGAGGATAACACCAATAATCAAATAAGTGTATTCACGGACAACAAGGAGGAAACGATGTGTTGAGCCGTGTACTAGGTGACTGGGTTTGTAGAGACAGAAGACAATATAAGGTCTCTTACAGAAACATTCTACCCTTTAGTTTATCCCCTTGTCATGGAATTGATTCATATTTCCCCATATTTATTTGTTGTCGTAGAGTTAGGATGAACCCACGGGAAGGCTGAAACCGGGCTGCTAGGTTGATACTCCTACCAGGAGGAACCCGAACCTAGGCAAAGGCAGTTAGTGGAATAATGAATTAGGAAATGATGAACCGTTTTATAGAAAATGATTTAGCGCGATATATCGAAGCGTTGCTGTGTAGAGTTGGAATCGGTAATTAAACATAAAGTAAAGAAAATAAGGGGATGAAGCCAGAAACCAGAAATATATTGCTTAAAGCTTACGCACAATTGCAAGAAATCATTGATGAATTATACGAAGCTCATGACAGAGCCATAGAAAATAATGATTTTGATGATGCTAGCTTACTAGCTAGTAGAGCAGATAGACTTTATCAAGAGGCAGAAAATTTGGAAATTGTGATTACAGAACTGGAGGACAGATGAAAACAATTGAAGAATTAAGGACGCGGATCAAAGAACTCAGTAAACAAGCTGTTGAACTCAGGCGAAAAGGTTCCGAAGTATACGAAACTAACCAAGAGCAAGCGAAACTCTTGAGGCAACAGGCAAGAGAGGCGATGAAACGCTGTCAAGTATTGATACAGGAGTTAAAGCGATCGCACTAGATTTACTTCCAGGAAATTTATTCTTCTGAGCGATCGCTTTATTAGTATTGGGTATTTTGTTGTTTAGATATTTCCTATTTCCCTGGTATGATGTGTTGGGTTACGCTACGCTCCACCCAACCTACGAGGGATTGCTATTGCACTGGTTTGAGTATGCCAGCAAAAGATAGATACCATGATGCAGTAAAAAATGCCTTAATTAAGGATGGTTGGGAAATTATAGCCGATCCTTACTTGATAAAATATGAAGATGCGGAACTTTATGCCGATTTAGCAGCAGAAAAACCCATTGCCGCAGAAAAGCAAGGTAGAAAAATTGTTGTGGAAATTAAAAGCTTTATTGGGCGTTCTTTAATGTATGATTTCCACAATGCTTTGGGGCAATACATAGTTTACCGCAATCTTATCCAATTAACAGAACCAGAATATACACTGTATTTAGGCATTGACGATCTAGTTTATGGAGAATTTTTCCAAAGGAAATCTATACAAGCAGTTATTGCCCAAAACAATCTTTTATTGCTAGTCGTGGATACAGAAACCGAGGAAATTCGGCTATGGATAAGCTAGAAGGCGAAAAACTAGAAAAATACCGTAGGGTAATTCAAAAGATATTGACTGAATATTATGAAATGACTGTTGCTCAAACACCCACATCCGCAGAAATTGAAGCAAGCGATCGCATTGCGTTTGATGAGAAACACGATCAATATCTTTGGTTTCGCTTTGGTTGGCAAGAAAAGCAGCGAATCCAGCACATTATTATGTATCTATGTATCAAAAATGGCAAAATTTGGGTGGAAGAAGACGCAACTAATTTGTGTGTTGTCGATGATTTGTTAGCTGCTGGGATTCCTCAAACTGACATTGTTTTAGGTTTTCACCATCCCCGCAAGAGAAATTTAACAGAATTTGCGATCGCATAATATTATGTCTAGTGCTTCGCTATTAGCAGATAACACTGTAATATCATCAGAAACCCTTCTCCTCCCAACAGGGGTGAGTGTAAATCTCTCCATCGGGCAAGGTAATTCTAACGGCATACTCATAGATAGCAGGAATATATTCGCATCCGGTAAAATCAATATCGGTGAAATGAAATTGGGTATTGGGCGCAAGCATTGCGCCCCTACATTCCTATCAATATTTTCGTGAATTGGTATCATCATCATCCTCTACGAAACCAGACACCTACTAGGTATAATCAAAGGCAAACTAGGTTTTGACCCTTCCCTCCATCACTCCTTCCCTCCATCACTCCTTCCCTCCATCACTCCCGTATCTTCTGGGTTGACGGTGCTATCTCCTCAAAGCCAATCTGGAATGAATTTTAGAGAGCAGGGGTAATGGAGGCAGAACAATTACTCAAGTTATATCAGGGGAAGAGAAGGGATTTTAGTTGGGTTGATTTGCGTGGTGCAATTCTTAATCAAGCACAGTTATGTCAAGCCAATTTTTATCAAGCCAAGTTAATGGGGGCACAACTTGAAGGTGCAAATCTCAGCCATGCCAACCTCAGGAAAGCTGACTTGAATGAAGCGGTTTTGACAGAAGCCTGTTTACAAGGTACGCAGTTAATTAAAACCAATCTCAGTCAAGCTAAATTAAATGGGGCGGACTTGACAGGAGCAGATTTAATGGGCACTCAGTTGGTAAATGCCGATTTGAGCAATGCCAATTTAAGTCAAGCTAAATTATATCGGACTAATTTATCTGGTGCTGTATTGTTGGGAGCGAGCATTGCAGTTGATGATTTGGCAGAGGCTGATTTGACTGGGGCAATTATGCCAGATGGTAGTACTTATGAAGAATGGCGGTTGTTGCACCAAAATCAGGCAGCTACAGAAGTTGATGGTGAGAAGGAAATAGCTGAAGAGTTACCAGCTAATTTAACCTTTGATTCAGAAGTACCAGAAGAGTCTAACTTACCTGTTATTCCCAAAAAGCCATTAACAGAAGAGGAGATGTGGAAATACTTGCCATTCCCTTCCTTAGCTCTACTTTTACTTGGTTATATTTTCTTTGGTCAAATATTGGAGACTTTGCAAGCAGGTATTATCTATTGGTTATTGGCTTGGGTTGGTTCTGTGGGTTGGGTAGCAGGAGAGTCCTTGACTTGGTTTGTACCAGTTTCTGCTGCTGTGGCAATTTTTATGGCTTTGGTGGGCGCTTTGTCAGGAATGGGTGGTTTTTTCTTAATGCTGATGATAATCGCGCCAACTTTCGCAGTATTTAGCGATTTGTGGTTTGTGGGCTTTGGATTTGGTAAAAGTGTGAGAGATTCTCTGTGGGTGGGAGGATTAATTGTTAGTTTTGTTTTGTTTTATATTTTTCTATTGTTTGGTGGTTCTGTAGGTTTAGGTTTCAGCTTTGTGCTGGGAATAGTAGGTAGCGGTTTTGGAGCAATTTCTTGGATGCAAATGGAGGAAAGAGGTTTTAGTAAGAACCAAACACTACCAATTTTTGGCGGAGTCACTGCGTTCGGTTTGCTTTCTGGTTGGTGCTTTGGTCAATTTTAGATTGCTCAAGAAATTTTTTAATATTGATTGGTTATAGAAAAAGAAGTCGCTGAACCAAAGTATTAATTTATATCACGCAGAGACGCAGAGGCGCAGAGAACAAGATTTATGATGACCCCATTATTACAGAAAATTGCAGGTATATGAGGTAAATTTTATTACGCCTCTTATCTCAAGCATCTGTATTTTATTTGTTATTTATTGGACAATATAATCAACTGTTTCTGCTGAATTTTTCTGACTTCATCTAAATCCAGTCCTACATTGTTTAATATTTCCGCCACCGTAGATTTACCGTTGCAACCTTGCAAAAATTCAAACTCTGCATCTGATAGTTTTACTACTTGGTAATCATAATTAAAAATGCTCTGACTGGGCCATCCTTCCATACAAGGGTGTCTTTCTGGGATAGCTTTGATTAATACCGCATCATCAGACCAAGTATTTTTATTTAGGGGAGGACGGGAAAGGAAAAATTCGTAGTGACTAATTTCTGGATCGAGTAATTCTATTAACCGATATAATTGCCGATCGCTCAATCCTTTTGCCCGTTCTATTAATTCCGGTGCTTTACCCAAAAGTCTTTCTATATCCCAATAACCACTGTTAGAAAAACCCACAAAATCCAATCCAGAAGCGTCAATTAATTCAAATACTGTCTCGACGTTGTAGTCAATTTCCTGGGGATGTACGTACATATCAGCAAAGCACTCATCCCGCATATTCTCCATTGCCCAACGTCTTTTTTCATACTGGACAAGGCGGTTATTTTCTGGTAAGGAAGCAAAGACTTGTCGCCCCACATTTACACCATCCCGGTAATCGCCCCGTTTATCACCTTGCAACAGAGCGATCGCTTTTTGCATTAGTTGAATTTCCCACCGTCCCAACTCACCATACACAAATATATGTAATAATCCCCCCGGTGCTAATTTCTTTGCCAAGGCTTTGATTCCACCAATGGGGTCTGGAGTATGGTGTAGTACGCCCACACAATTAATTAAATCGAACTCACCAGGTATTTGCTCCACATCAAACAAGCTCAGGTGATGAAACTCCACCCGATTGGCTCCAGAACGCTGACAACGCTCCCTAGCCACATCTAAGGCTCCTGCACTGAGGTCGATTCCCACTACGGAAGCTTCTGGGTTCAAATGGACTAAATACTCTGTACCTACTCCCGTACCACAGCCAGCATCGAGGACCCGGATATCTTGCCGAGTGGGTTTTTCCCCCGTACAAAAATTGTAGGCACTAGTCCAATGCCATCGCCAGTTATAACCTGGAGGGGGTTCATCCAGTAATGGTTCCGGGGGAAAGGGATAGGTGTTGTAGAGGTTAGCAACCGCAGTACTAATTGTTTGTGAGTCGGACATTGGCATTCAATTTTAGATTTTGGATTTTAGATTTTGGATTTTGAAAGATAACAGTACCTAGTACAGTTGGGCGGAAATAAGCAGACCATTTACAAAAGGTCAAAGCAAGGAAACACAGTACTTTTGACTTTTGAATGGGTGACTTTTGACTTCCAAGGCAGCGGTACTAGATAGGTTAGGACATCATAAAAATGCCAAAACTATTTCACGGCACGAATTTTTTTGTATTCTGTTTATTTTTTAGCGATCGCAATTCAGTATTCTTTTATTGTTGATGAGAATGGGCAGGTTGAAAAGATAGGTAGGGATTTTTTTGGGCGGAGTACACAGATCCCCGACTTTTTCAGGAGCATCCCAAATTTTAAGAAATAATCTATCCAATACCCTAGAAGGGTATCGCTACACGAACAAAGCCCAGCGCCTGGGCTATAAAACCCTCTTAGCCCGCCTAATCGCGGGCTTGGTTCGTATAGCCCCAAGCTTTAGCCTGAGGGTTTTTTGAAAAAATGGGATGCTCCCACTTTTTCAAAAAGTCGGGGATCTAAACACCCACTTTATCCCTGTTATTTTTGGAGATATATTTTCGGATCTTTAGCAACCCAACCTAAAGAAGAACGCGATCGCACTTCAAAATGAAGATGTGGTTGTTTAAAATTTGGCACCCCTGTTGTGCCCACAGCTCCCAAGGTATCTCCGGCTTGCACTTGCTGTCCGGGAGCTACATTGATACTATCCAAATGGGCATAACGGCTTTGTAACCCTCCACTGTGGTTAATAATCACTAAATTGCCATAACTACCTTGTTCCTTAGCTAATACTACCGTACCTGGTGCGATCGCTTGCACGTTACTTCCTTTATTAGCTAACAAATCAATGCCACTGTGGAAAAATACTTCGTTATCACCTGGATTTATCTGCCAACCATAGGGTAAAGCAATTTTTCCCGGTGTTGATAAAGGATAACTACTTACCTGTATTGGTTGATTAGTTGCATTGGTCCTAGACTTAGCAATAGTGGGTCTATAACGTTTGCCATTGACCACGGGAATAAATGCTAAATTACCCGGCGGCTGACAACCATTCAATTCAAATAGTACATCTGGACGCACTTTGTACTGTGCCCCTAATTTTCGCCAGGTTTGTCCCCTAGGTACTTCTATGACTATGCCATTGTAGGGAGGAATCAAAATGTTGCTACCAACGGTAAGTCTACCATTTTGTAAGTTCGGATTCATGGCGATAATACTTTCTGGTTTGAGATTATAGCTTTGAGCAATCCTCTCTAAATTTTCACCTCGGTTAACTTGATGGCGTACAAAACTTTCTAGGGCTGGAGTGGGACAATTTATCCTGGTATTCTGCGATCGTGATACTTGTGGAGATATGAATGTTAAACCCAGGGTGTTAACTAAACCAAAAAGCAATAGGATATAAACTCGAAAATTTATCTTCATCTCAAATACAGCAATAGGTTGATATGAACTTTTAGATGATAAATAGGAGAATAAAGATTCTGGAGTTAGTGGAAGAAAAAAGAAAATACAGTCTCGACACCCCTGCCTAGATATTTTAATCATAATGCGGAACTGAAGGCGAGCGATCGCTTGATAAGCAATATAGTTGCCACGGACTGAGTATTACAGAATTAAAGAGACGTTATTAGGACTTACGCAACTGGCATATTTTTTCTCTAGGGTGCGTGACAGCGGGAAAATATTTGAACGTAGCAATAGGACTTATAACATCACGCACCAACCAACGATTGTGACAATTGCGTAAGTCCTGGTTATAATATGATGCCTCGATATATGTTGTTTTAATTTTCAGTCATTTTTGGATTGATATGAGGTTGGTATTCTTAAATTGATCAGAAATACTATATGGTTTTTCTCAATGTTTATATTAGTTATATTAATTACGCTATTCTCTGGTAAAAAATCACCATCTGAAAATTGATTAGATTGAGTTTTATAACCTGCTTCCTCAAGCCACTCACTAATATTTCTCCAATTTTCTATTTTTTCATCATATTTATCGAGCAGAACTTTAACATATTTATAGATAGTGGCGCACAAATCAGTTTCAACACCCTTAACATTCTTACCTAACTTTTCGGCTATTTCAGCCGGACTATAACCACAAAGCAATCCCCGCAAGTGTCGTTTTTCAGATGGTGTCATACGCTTTCCCTTCGCAGAACTCAAATCTGCGTATAGAGTTTCTAAGTCCCAGTGGTTTACTGCTTGGCTAAACTGTTCGTCATTTACCATAAATAAAATTCAGCAATATTACTGATGCAATCCTAGCATTATTCCTGATGTATATCAGGTGTTAGTTAGTATTTTAGATATTTACACTGAGATTAGACAGAAAAACAGATGTGAGTAAATGCCAAAGTCAAGTTAATTTGTGAGGAGGCAAACCTATGTCAGTTTTTGATCAGCGTGGTCAGAAGGTAACATATCAGTACAACGCTGCTGGCAACATCAATTTCAGTGATGTTCAAAATCGTGCAGACCTTGTGAGTGAAATAGAAAAGCTCAAAGCTGAGGTAGCAAAAGCCAGAGAAGCGGAGGTTATAGATGCTGATTTAGCCACAGACGTTGAGTACCAAATTACCAAGGCTGTTCAGCAAGCTAGTAAGTCTGAACCAGATAAGAAAACTATACTCAATCATATCGGTACAGCAAAAGACCTTATAGCTGGAGTAGCTCAAGCTAGTGGTATCGTCACAGCTTTATTAAAAGTTGCTGAACTGGTTCAGAGTTTGTTCTAGTAATCAGGTATTTCCTTTGTAGCTGTATTCCCACTAAAGATTATGACAAGCTATGACCAACGAGGTCAAAATGTTGATCAACAGTTCAATGTTAATGTTGAGCTTAATTCAAATCCAGAACCTCAAGAATTATTGAACAAAGGGATTCAATTACTCGAAGCAAAATCTTATCAGCAAGCAATAGAGGTATTTAAAGAGGTTATTAAAATAGATCATTCAATTAGTAATGCTTACTTTCTTTTAGCACTAGCATTACTCAAAGGAAAGCGACCGAAGGTATTAAAGAGTCGTGAAGTAGAAGAAATAGACGAACTACTAAATGCAGCTACTACTATGGGTGACTCAGATGGTACTGTTCAGTGGTTTCGTGTACTTCTTCGTGATGATTATTATAACGGTAACGGAATAACCAAATATTCACCACCATCTGTTAGTAATCTTATTGAAACTGCTAGCTTGTGTAATACAGATCCCAATAGATTGAGAGCATTACTTATAAGGTTACCTATGTATGATAATAGAATATACGGAATACTTGTTCAGCAACTATTTGAATTTAAGTAGATAAATTGAGCATGAAAACAGTATCTACAAATTCTTCAGAAGATAATAAACGAAAGCGAATTCGGAACTACTTTACTAAATCAAAATCAAATCTAATATGGGCAATAGGACTCATTATTATTGGAATGTTCATTTTATTTGCGGAAATAACGCAAATAGGCATAATTTTCTTGCTTTTTGGAGTAATATGGCTATTTTTCATATTTAATAGAGCCACACCAGGAGATCAGACAATAGATGCTTGGTTAATAGATGATATTGAACAACTTAAGAAGCGTTCATTAGAACGACTTAATCTAGATGAATCTGAACTCATTAGAGATTCTATTGTAGTTCGAGGACCTATTCTTTGGAATACGAATGGAATTCCAAATGATGAAATTGTTTGGAAAAAAGGTAAAGACAAGGGAATCAGATTTAGTGCTAATGCTATAACAATAGTGCATTTAACTGAGCATAAACTTAGCTCTTATCAATGTGATTATAATTTTATCAGAGGTGTTCCTCTCAATGAGCAAGATGATGAGTTTTACTACAAAGATGTAGTATCTGTTTCAACTCGTGATGAAGCAACTAACTATACCTTACCAAATGGTGAATTGATGAAGCACGCACAATTTTTCAAAATAACCGTACCAAATGATAGCATCAAAGTTATAGTTAATTCCGCTGATTTAGTAAAATTTACAGGTGGAAGTATTACTGAAACAGGACTTGATAATGCAGTTAAAGCTCTGCGTAAAGTATTAAGTGAAAAGAAAATATAGCTTGTAGTTTGGCTTGAAGCCTTTGCAAAATCCAACATCTATCATCATCGACCCCTTCCTTCAAAAAAAAACTCAAACTCTCTTGCTGCGACATTTGACCCAACCTGCCAAGCTTATTCAATATACTGCTATATAATAGTCATCGCGCCAAAGTTAGGAAAATGATACCTATTCTGAATTATTGAACTGCCCTATTCTCTCAAGGCAAAGGAATGCCACCAGGATTACAAGTCATATTAATCACAGTATATTGCTTCTCCAAGTTTCTAATTTTTTCATCCTGCGCTCTCAAAATATCCGAGTAATTTTGTGGTGGATTACCCCAACACCCTGCAAGTTCATAGAAGCGAATTTCTCTACCGGAACCATCGACGAGTCGATCATTTTTACAGCTTGCTCGTAACTCTGTGAGTTTCTGCTCAACCGTTACTTTCTTCACCGTATCACTATCACCAATTCCTGATGACAATGTGGCTGAAACAATATCTGTGAGTTTCCTTTCAGGAGGTAAACAGGTAATTTGCAAGGGTTTTTGACAAGCGGCTAGACTCTGAGAAGTAAAAAGAACAAAGCACAAGCAAGCATAATAGAGGAACTTATGTGTTGGCATAGATATTGTAAATTTATACTAAATTAAGTCAGCATAAGCCAATATGGTACTGCTCCGCAGAAGCAAGCTACAGTTAAAAAATAGTAGCGACTGCCTTGATTTACATAATTAAAGATTATTGATTTATCTATTTTGCTTTGATTTTTAAAAGTATACAATTTTTTACCATTTTTTTATCCATGAATACCAAATTTTATTGATAAAGATTCCTATGTATTCAACACATTTACGTTGTTTCAGCCTCTCGATTTTTTTGTATCATTTCGTGTATTTTATAATAGGGGCATTTTATGGCAACTTATTCAAATAACGGCTAAAACCCTATTACTGTCGTTGGATTTGGATATCAGTTTTGGATAGACTTGAATTGCTTTAGATTTGACTAATTGCATTTAATATGATATTTGGTTAAATTTTCATTAAAGCATAAGCGATCGCTCTCATCTGATCTAAACTTTAGATACAATCCACAATCAAGTGCAAATTTTCCCTACCAACCAGAAAAGATAAAATAGACTCAGCCTATTAGCAACATTGGCGACTCTGAGATGAAAACCCTAGCAAAATGGACTATCACTCCATGATAGAAGCGGGAATTTTGCATAATCGCCGTGTGGAGTTACTCGCAGGGGAAATAATAGAAATGACTCTAGAAACCCCCATACACTACAACACAGCGAAGCGAGGGGCAAAATATTTAGAGCAGTTATTAGCTGGTAAGGCAGATGTACGTTTTAATGGTCCGATCACCTTAGAAAATTCTGAACCAGAACCAGATATAGCCATAGTTCGTTTACCAGAATCAGAGCATAACAACCGTCATCCACAAGCAGAAGATATCTTTTGGTTAATAGAGGTGGCAAAAACAAGTCAAAAAAAAGACTTAGAACTCAAAACGACTATATACGCTACGGCTCATATTCAAGAGTATTGGGTTTTAGATTTATCCACCAAACAAATAACTGTGTTCCGCGAACCCCAAAATGGTCAATACATGACGCAGCAGATATTTAGCAAAGGTATGATATCGCCTGTAGCATTTCCGGAGATTCAAGTGTCAATTGAGCAACTTTTGAATTAAATAAAAATACTTAAATCAATTATTTTAAAGATTTCTCAAACTCCTTTACTGCAATACTAGACCCAACCTGCCAAGCTCTTTCAACATACTGGGGTATAACATTTATCACATCAAAATCCGGAAAATGATAACTAGTTTCACATTCCTGATAACCTTCCCCCTCAAACCGATAAATGAGTAAATTACCCCGGCGATAAATCCACAGTTCCCCAGGAGCAATAACTTGATAATCTTCAGGTTTAGTAGTAGAAGTTAAATCAATTTCGATCGCTAAATCTGGAGCTGGATTGACTGCTAAATCTAAGCGTTCCTTGCCCAAAATACCCTGAAGATTTTCGATATAAAAACAGTAATCAGGTTCTACTCCTTGCAAGCGATCGCGTTTTAAAGTAATAGGTGTAAAAGCATCCCAATCTTGACCTTGATGCTTTAGCAAAGCCTTGACCATATCAGCCAGAATATCAGCATTTTTACCATGTTCTGGCAGAGGCGACATAATTCTAATTACTTGGGTATCACTGCTATATTTAATCCTCAGTCCTGCTTTATCCAGCCGACGGGCAAGCAAATCTTCATAATCATCCCAACTGCGAAACCTGAGAATTAGCTCATCCCCCGGAGCCAGTTCAATTTTATCTGGGGTGATAGTAGGTAAAATCATATCAGCGATCGCCTGTGATATTCAACAATCATAGCAAACCCAAAAATCCTCCATAGTGGGGAGGAAAATTTTTGCCCCAGATTATTAAAATTACAGCGAAGAAGCAACTGATGAAGTTGACATAACCGCAATCAACCGTCAAGCTATTCTTGGTGAGCATAAAACTGACATCCAAGTAAAAAATCTTGGCTAATTTTGTTAGTTTTGACATACCCTATATAGAGTGCGTAAACACTTACGTACATTTTTTACTGTTTGAGGAACTATTTAATGACCGCAACCACTCCCCGATTAAAGCACGAGGTTAAAGACCTCGCTCTCGCTCCCTTGGGAAGACAGCGCATTGAATGGGCTGCACGGGAGATGCCAGTTTTAAAGCAAATCCGCGATCGCTTTGCCAAAGAAAAACCCTTTGCAGGTCTTCGCATCGTAGCTTGTTCTCACGTAACAACAGAAACAGCGAACTTAGCAATTACACTGAAAGCAGGTGGTGCAGATGCCCTGCTAATTGCTAGTAACCCCCTATCCACTCAAGATGACGTAGCAGCTTGTCTGGTCACAGATTATGAAATTCCTGTCTTTGCTATCAAAGGTGAAGATAACGAAACTTACAACCGTCACGTACAAATTGCTTTAGATCACCGTCCCAACATTATCATTGATGATGGTAGTGATGTTGTGGCGACTGTGGTTCAAGAGCGTAAAGAGCAATTATCCGAAATTATTGGTACTACTGAAGAAACTACCACAGGTATTGTTCGTTTACGGGCAATGTTGAACGATGGCGCTCTTCCCTTCCCCGCCATGAACGTCAACGATGCTGATACCAAGCATTTCTTTGATAACCGTTATGGTACTGGTCAATCTACTTTAGATGGTATTGTCCGTGCAACCAATGTTCTCCTAGCAGGTAAAACAACGGTTGTTGTTGGTTATGGCTGGTGTGGTAAAGGTACAGCCATGCGGGCACGGGGACTTGGTGCAAATGTAATTGTCACCGAAATTGACCCCATCAAAGCAATTGAAGCAGTAATGGATGGCTTCCGGGTAATGCCTATGGCAGAAGCTGCTCCCTTAGCGGATATTTTTGTGACTGTAACTGGTAACAAGCACGTCATTCGTTCCGAGCATTTCGATGTGATGAAAGATGGTGCAATTGTATGTAACTCCGGTCACTTTGATATTGAAATTGACCTCAAATCCTTACGGGAAAAGGCTACTGAAGTGAAGAATGTGCGTCCCTTCACTGAAGAATATCGCTTACCCAGTGGTAAATCTGTGGTTGTTTTAGGGGAAGGACGTTTAATTAACCTAGCTGCTGCTGAAGGACACCCCAGTGCAGTTATGGATATGAGCTTTGCCAACCAAGCTTTGGGTTGTGAGTACTTAGTGAAGAATAAGGGTCAGTTAGAACCTGGTATGTATTCTATTCCTCGGGAAGTGGATGAGGAAATTGCTCGTTTGAAGTTACAGGGAATGGGTATTGAGATTGATTCTCTGACTGCCGAGCAAATTGAGTACATCAATTCTTGGACTGTTGGGACTTAATCTTTACGGATAATTTACTTAAGTCGAAGCTGTAAAGCCTAAAGTATAGATAGGTTTTCTAAGGCTATTGTTAGGGGATAGGCAATCTGCCTATCCCTTTTTGTATGGAATAGGGTGTTTATGGAATTGAACCGCAGAGGCGCAGAGGGCGCAGAGAGAAGAGAGTTGGGAGAGATGAGTGGCTTGACAGGAGAGGTAATTGGGGCGGCAATTGAGGTACATCGGTTGTTGGGACCAGGGTTTTTGGAGTCGGTGTATCACCAAGCTTTACGGTTGGAGTTTCAGATGCGGGGAATACCCCATAGTTATAAGCATCGAGTGGCAATCAATTATAAAGGTTATCCCGTTGGCGAGGGTGAATTAGATTTTCTGGTTGGTAATGTCCTAGTAGTTGAATTAAAAGCTGTGGAAAAATTAACCCCCATCCACGAAGCCCAAGTCATCTCCTACTTAAAAACGACAAACAACTCCCTTGCTCTCCTCATCAACTTCAATGTCCCTCTTCTCAAAAATGGCATCAAACGCATCATCCTCTCCTCCCAATCCTCTCTCTGCGTTCTCTGCGCCTCTGCGGTTTTTTAAATCGGTAATATTTGGGCGGGATAGGAGTAATAAAAGTAGGTAAAAATAAAGATTTTGAATCTTGATATAGCGAGGAAAATTAAAGAGGATTAAACCGTAAAAAGTGAAGATAACAGCAGCATGAAAAGATATGGAAACCTGTGGAGTAGCATTACAGAATTTGATAATTTATTATTCGCCGCCAACAAAGCACAACGGGGTAAACGCTTCCAGGAAAACGTTTTAGCTTTCAACTACAATTTAGAAGCAGAATTATTTAAACTACAAGCAGAGCTACAATCAAAAACATATCATCCAGGGGCATACAAAACCTTCGAGATATTTGAGCCAAAAAGACGGATAATCTCAGCAGCTCCCTACCGGGATAGAATAGTACATCATGCCCTTTGTAACATAATTGTTCCTATATTTGAACGCACATTTATCGGCGATTCTTACGCCAACAGAATTGGTTTTGGTACTCACCGCGCCTTAGAGGATGTTTGAAAAGTATTGTTGTTAACATTAAAACCTAGGAAACCTAACCCCCCTATCCCCCCTTTCCTACAAGAAAATGGGGGTTTCAAAGCCTCTCTCCTACTAGGAGAGAGGTTTACCAGAGAGGTTTTAAGTAAGCTTTTAGACTTTCCAAACAACCTCTTACATCGCTTTACTGAGTTTGCCCGTTCCAGTAAATATGTATTGCAATGCGACATTCGTAAATATTTCCCTAGCATTGACCATGAAATTTTAAAATCGTGCCTACGTCGTAAAATCAAATGTCCCGAAACACTTTGGTTAATTGACACTATTATTGATAGTAGCAATCCTCAGGAACCAGTAATTAATTATTTCCCTGGCGATGATTTATGGTTATTGCGTACTTAGCGTGCTAAATTAGTCAGAGAATAAGCTTGAAACCCTTGCTGGAATTGATTTAAAATCATTATTTTTTGTGTTTCAATCAATATTGATTAAATTTAGACTATAAGCACCTGTAACCCTTGATTTTAAAGCAAAGTTATCGACTGTAATGAAACATTTAGCACGCTATCTACGAAAGAACCGCTTTTCAGGCTATTTTAGCAGGAAAAAGTGCAAGAAAATAGGGATATAAGGCTTAAAAACCTTGCATCTCCAATTTTTTGGATTCCAAAAACTTGGAAAAAATAGGGGTAAAACTGTTAAGAGTTCCCTACCCTCACAATCATGACTTTTTCAGCAAGCCCTAATTATTCATTCGCTTCAACAATCAAACCGGATTCCTATATAACTTTAATGTTTATGAATATCCAATTCGGGCAAGGGCACGGCGTGGGTAAGATTGTTACATATAGAATAATATTGTAGATGCCGTGCCCCTACGGGTAATTGATTTACGCTGCACAATACATAGGGGTAGGCTCTACACCTACCCCCATTGTGGAAATATTTCTGCCTACAGATGCGGCTACTGGTTTTAAACTCTCCACCAGATTTACCATCTCTGTCAAAGATAAAGCTTGTCTGGCATCGGAAACGGATTTCTCTGGCTCTGGGTGACATTCAATAATTAACCCATCCGCACCACAAGCTACCGCAGCTTTCGTCACAGGGGCTACTAACTCCCGCTTGCCCACGGCATGGGAAGGATCTACAATTACCGGCAAATGGGTGATTTGCTTCAACGCTGCCACCGCACCAATATCTAAAACATTACGAGTATAGTTGTCGAAACTGCGGATACCCCGTTCGCATAACACCACATTGGGATTACCGTGACTGAGGACATATTCAGCAGCCATGACAAACTCCTCAATGGTTGCGGCTAAACCCCGTTTGAGTAACACTGGTTTGCCTACACTCCCCAAAGCCTTGAGTAAATCAAAGTTTTGCATATTGCGGCTACCTACCTGCAACATATCAGCGTGTTTGGCAACAGCATCAATTTGGGAAATGGACATTACCTCAGTCACCACAGGAATATTGTAACGCGATCGCACTTCTGATAAAATTTCTAATCCACCTTCTCCCATTCCCTGGAAAGAGTAGGGGGAAGTGCGGGGTTTGTAAGCTCCTCCCCGCAAAGCTTGTATTCCTTTTCCCGATAGATTTTGAGCCACAGTATGCATTTGTTCCCTACTTTCTACAGTACATGGTCCAGCAATGGTTACCAGTTCTGTACCGCCGAAGGAAATATCTGCTGACAGTTTGACTATACTCTGGTGAGTGGGATGGGATTTAGCGGCAAGTTTGGCGTTGTTCATGATTAGATTCTCCTAAGATGACAAAATTGACAGTTAAAAAATAAAAACCCGAAACTTTATCCAAGTTCCGGGTACTAATGAAAAATTGCCATGAGGCTTTTTACCCGGAATTGATTCTGGGCCAAAAGTAAAAGCTATAAAACCAGCTACCTAAATAAATCATGGCAATTGTATGCTCTCCTAAAAAACAAAAACCGCAGAGTGCGCTCTGCGGTTCACCGGGCGGTTTCCAAGTGGAAACTATATTCACTCCCGGTGAACCACCTGAAACCAAAAATAAAAGTAGGAATAATTACTTAACATCTGTGCGGCAATTGATTGAATTTATCTCTATATTCCACGAACATAGCAAAGGTTTCTGATTATGTCAAGACCCATAGAACACTTAAAAAAACAGGTAGACTTGGTACAATTGGGAGCAATCAAGATTTATTCTGTAAATAGCCAATACAAGTACTAGTACTAGCAATTGACAGACAAAAAATCTTCACTCCTCAACCAGGACTATATAATTAGGGGAAATTTTTAATTTTTGTAAATCTTCACTCCTCACCCTGGGCAGATTCTGCTAATACACGTAAATTACCGGCTGCCTAAAACCTAACCCCTAGTCTCAACAGATAATTTTAAGTATGCCTAAATCGAAATTTTTCAAATCATCTTTCAACTATCAAGACGTATATCCATGCCCTTTATGTCGTGTAGGAACACTGACTCACATGACATTAATGGAAGCGATGTCATGTGACTTTTGTCAACAAATTTTTACTGCGGATATAGAGCAGCAGCAAATCAAAATGCCTTCTAGACAACCTCCTTTGGTTTGGCATTGGAACGGTTTCCATTGGACAGAAGCTCAGTTAGAAGGGGTTGAACTCGGTTGGGGTTATGCAGTGGCTGCATTGGCTTTTATCTTCCTGCCAACCACTTTAATTGGCAGCATCGCCTATCATTTTCCTCTTAAAGTGGATGTTCCATGGACCTGGATACCATATATTTGGGCAGGATTAACTTTTTTCTCCCATTTTGTGATTATATTTTGGTTAGTGCTGGAAATTTATCAGATTCCGGTGATGGCATATTGGAGAGCCATCCAACAGCGTTTGATTAGTGATTGAACAGATTTATGGAAGCAGATGGATGTTTGAGGAGTTGTCATCAATAGTGACTTGAAAAATAAGAATGTATAATTTTGGGAGATATATCTGAATGAGTCATCAAAAATCATCAGCATTAATAATATTCTTAATCCTCAGCGATCAACTGTAAATTATTAGCTATCTACAAGAACCTAAATTGAACCAATATTGGAAACTCTGATTCTTCTAATTTGATTAATTTACAGGAGTTCTACAACGGCTAATTTTTATGCTCAGGCCAAAATCAGATGGTTTCAAAAAGGAGCTAGAAATAAAATTCAATGGGAAAGTCACTGGGAATTTCACAATAAATTCCATCTCATAAGTTTTAATTGAAGTGAACTTAAAATTTAGTAAAAAAATGATACAAAATGACAAAATTATTTGTGAATCTGTAAATAAAATTAAATATCAATTTACAAATCATGGGAAAACAATAATTTTAGAGAAACGGATCTAAAAAATTACTGTACTTTAGTCTAAGGAATGTCAAAATAAAGTTAACCTTCCAGCAAAATGGCTTATGAGAGAGTTGGAGCGGTATTATCAAGTCCTAGAATTGCAGCCTGGAGCGACTTTAGAAGAAGTCAACCAGGCTTATAAAGATTTGGTGTTTGTGTGGCATCCCGATCGCATTCCGAGGGATAATCTCCGCTTACAAAAAAAAGCACAACAGAAATTACAAGATATTAATGAAGCGCGGGATAAATTGCGATCGTACAAAACCAAATATAAAACACACTCTTCTTCCCAACAGAGAGGAACTAAACCATACTCTCAAAGCCAAAAATCATATTCCTCCAGTCAAAAACCATATTCCTCCAGTCAAAAACCATATTCCTCCAGCCAAAAACCATATTCTCAAAGCCAAAAATCATATTCTCAAAGTCAAACAGCATCTTCCTCAAGCCAAAAATCATATTCTCAAAGTCAAAAAACATATCCTCAAAGCACCAGAGCAAAACCATCCAAAGATTTGAGTGGTAAAGACTTTAGTGGGGCAAATTTGAGTAATAAAGACTTATCTAGCAGGAATTTGAGTTATGCCAATTTGTCTGCTGCGGATCTGAGCGACACTTTTATGCATAAAGCAATTCTCAGAGGAGCAAACCTATCGGAGGCAACTTTACTCAGGGCGAATCTATTATTAGCAGATTTGAGGGAGGCTAATTTACGCTCTGCTAACCTTATGGGAGCCGATTTAAGCGGTGCTGACTTGCGGGGTGCTGACTTAACAGGCGCTCGCATTCGTTCCGGCAATCGGTTGATGGTGAAATTAATTGGAGCAAAGTTGTCTGGAGCTATTATGCCTGATGGTAGGGTTTATGCTTGAATTTACCAGAAGTGTAACGAGAGGGTGAAAGCCCCTGAAAAAGAGCAACACAGTTGTATGTTTCGTGCTTCAGACAGGGGAGCAGTCAAAGATTGCTAACTTGTTACAAATTTAAAAATGAAGGCAAACGCGCCCAATCTGTTGCACGCCAAATCCAAATAAAGGCAAATGCACAGATTATAGCCCCTAAGTTCCATTTAATGGATTTTCGTAGCAACTCCCTGCGGATATTACTCCTAACCTGCTTGACTTGACTAGTAACTTTATTTTCTATTTGAGTAATTTTTGCTATCACCTCACTTTTAATTTGTTGAGAATTATTTAATTTAGGTGTGTTGCCTTGTTGATTTAGAGATTTAAAAATAGCATTTATTTCCTGATTTGTTTGGGCGTTATTTAGCTGTTTTTTCAGCTCTTGAATTGGAGATAATTGTTGAGCAGATTGGCTTTAATTTACATCAAGATATAAAAACGCTAAAAAACGTGAGAGCTAATAATGATATCCTGATTTTTGTGGAAATTATTTTCACCCCTTATGCTCCAGTAAATTTATTGGTTTAGATTGACATTTTTTTGAAATAAAATGACAAAATAATCCAAAAGATAGAATAGAAAGAGTAGAGAATATTTCTTTTTATATAAAAAGCGGGCTTTCCGGCCCGCACTAAAAATTTAAATATTTGGGATGCTCCCTGCTGAGATGCATCAGGGCTTTGATATAGTCCTACGCGCAAGTCACGCATTCACGCATTCACGCATTCAAAAGTGGACTGCTCATGGGTTTGCTGCCCTCAAGGATGTCCTAACCTAATTTCGTAGCGCTATACAGGAAATTTAATTTGATGCTGACTGGGTTGCTTGGGCAGCTTTTGCACTCGCAGGTGCAGCACCCATACGAATTTCAGAAGTGAAGGAAGTAGCGCTGAAACCGCCAGAGTGTTTTGTGATGCTCACACGCATACGTAGATTGGGACTAGCAAACCATAATCGTTCTTCAGAATACATATTTTCTGATTCAATACTTAGGGTTAAAGCCTCATCTTCTCCTATTTTATAGCGACCGGGTGAGGGTTTGCCGTTATTGGGGATTTGATGCAGAAACAGCCCTTCCTGGGGATTGTCACTATTGGGTATTAAAACTACCACTGTGGAACCAGTATTTTTTTGATTCAGCCTGGTGATATCGTTCCAGTTAAACTTGGCAGCACAAGCAGCCTTTTTTGCATCAGTTTGATAATACTCGCAAACCCTAATAACTTCTGGATGATTTGTGGGTAAGCTCTCAATAATAATTTCTGACTTCCCTTCTCCTGATGTTTTACCTAGCAAATCTTTATTGGTACGATGGGCAAACCATTTACCAGCACTTAATTCAAAAAATTCTTCAATATTCATCTATACAAATTACTGGGCACTAACTAATTATGCAAATCCCATCTTTATAAGTTAGCAGGAATGGGGAGGGAAGAGGAGGGAAGGAGGGAAGGAGTGATGGAGGGAAGGAGTGATTTGGGTTGATTAATCCGGTGTGGTTAATCTAGATAGGGAAATTCTGGCAGCTTCAGCAACATTGTGATTGTGATCTTTCTCCAGGTATTTTAAAGCGGAGATGGTTTTGGGACTGGGAAGATTGCCTAATGCTTCTGCTAAACGCTGACGTACTAACCAATCATCAGATTGGACAAAACCAAGGATATGATCCACTGCATTAATGTCTTTAATTTCCCCCAAAGCAGCGATCGCAGCTTGTTGAATTACCACTTCTTTACTATCCAAAGCTTGAATCAGCACATCGTGGGCGCGGGGGTCTTGTAAATTTCCCAATGATACCGCCGCACTAAAGCGGATTAACCAGTTGGTATCTTCATAAAACAGGCGGGATAGGGGTTCAAAGGCTCGAATATCCCCTAAATATCCTAATGCTCCCACAGCATCGGCACGTACATTATAATCTGGTTCCGATTCCACAATTTGAATCAGCAAATCGTAGGATTCTGGGGTTGGTTTTAACCCTAGGGCAAATGCTGCCATTGCTCGTACTTGTAGGGATTCATCATCCAATACCTTCTTAATTAAAGGTACAGCGTCCTCTGGGGGTACGTCACGAAGATTTGCTAAGGCTACCATGCGATCGCCTAATTTTGGACTTTCTAACTGGGCGGAAATTTCTTTTAAGCTCAAAGATGACATCTAGTTTCCAGTGCTGTTTTATAGCAAAAGGCAGAAGGCAGAAGGCAGGAGGCTTAATTTTTACTAATATTTCCTTAATTTCAGCCATTCAATAAGTCCTAACCTGTCTAGCTAACGCCATACTCTTAATATTAAAGATAATTATGAAAGATTTCTGCTCCCCTAGGCACGGTACAGTTAATTTGACTCTATATGCCGAAAGATTGTAACGCATTCCCCACGCATGAATGCGGGGGCTTTTAGTAGCCCTGAAAAATAGCGGTTGGATTCGGAGTTGGTGGTTTGGCAACACTACCCCTGGGACCTCCTAGGCGCGGTTACGGTTAAACCAGTGAACAGTGTTAGCGCAGCTCTCCCGGAGGGAGCAGGAGGCTAACTGATAACTGATAACTGATAACTGTGAATGCCTTGCCCCGCCCGGTAGGGGCGGGGAAACCCCGCCCCTACTCCCTCACTCCATCACTCCCTCACTCCTTCCTTCCATCACTCCTTCCCTCCTCTGCTTCAATTTGAGCAAAATTTCCGCGTGCATCTCCCGGGTGATGGGGTAAAAATAGTTCAAAAACAGGCCAATAACTAGACAAATTGTGGGCAAAGGTGCGATCGCCATCCGGATAGCCATCAGGGCTGATTCTGGTTGTACTGGTAGCTCAGTTTGTCCTGGTATGGCTTCGCGAAAGCCAGAAGCTTCTAATGCTATTCCTACTAAAAATAACCCCAAGGCTAAACCGAATTTTTGCAGCAATACCATAAAACCATAAAAAATACCCTCACGGCGTTGTCCAGTTTGTAGCTCGTCTAGTTCAATCACATCCGGTATCATTGACCAGGGAACCAGGTAAGCCACAGACACCCCACAACCAGCCATTACAGCCATTACATACATCAATACCATTTGATTGGGCTGTAAGAAAAATAACCCGGCTTGGGCAATAATCCATAAAATCATGCCCATAAAATATACGATTTTTTTCCCCATGCGCTGACTCAAATTACTCCAGACAAACAGCATTAACAGGGCAGTTCCTTGGACACAAATTAATACCGTGGGTACATCTGATTCCTTCAACTCCATACAGTTAACAACATAGTAAGGAATAATACTCGCCGTTACTTGTACTGCTAACCAAGAAAAAAGATAAATACCAATGACGAATAAAAATGGTCGGTTAGAGAAGGCAATTTTTAACTGTTCCGGGACGGGTATGGATTCTGTCTCCTCCACTTGGGAACGTTTTGCCTCAAAAGCCAAAATGCGATCGCGGATTCCCCAAATACACCAATATAGGGATAGTACGGCTATGACTGCACAGATTCCAGCTAAAACTAAATATTGTTGTTGGCGGTTAGCAATACTATCAAAAATCACCTTTGCCAAAATCAGCGAGAGAATACTCCCACCAATGGAAAAAGCGAAGCGAAAACTATTGAGTTGGGTACGCTCGTCATAATCCTGAGTTAGTTCTGGAGTCATTGCCGTATATGGCAAATTGACCACGGTGTAAAATACCTGAGAAATTGTCCCAATTGCGACATAATACCAAAACAAGCCCCCAGCCTTGAGATTTGGGGGTACTATCCAGAGCAAGAAAAAGAAAATACCAAAAGGGACTGCACCATAAAACATCCAAGGAAGACGACGACCCCACCGAGATTTGGTTTTATCAGTTAGTACCCCCACAATGGGGTCATTCACCGCATCCCAAATTTTCCCAATCAGCAATACACTACCTGCTAAACCTGCTGGAATCCCAGCCACATTAGTCAGGAACACTAGGGTAAAAAAGATGGAGATATTGCCAGTAATTGCCGGACCTAAATCCCCCGCACCATAAGCTAATTTGGTGGTGAAATTCAGTTTTTTACTTTTACCAAAGTCTTGATAATTGCCATCAGAGGCAGAACCACTCATAATTATTTGCGCCCATCATATTAAAATAAAAAGCTTGCCATCCTGTCTTAGCCATAGATTATGTCCCTTATGCTAGACCTTAAAATTTCTTGGTCAGATTACCGCCAAAAAATTGAACAACTGGCAGTTCAGATTTATCAATCCGACTGGGAATTTAACCAAATTGTTTGCCTTGCTAGGGGTGGACTACGGGTAGGAGATATGCTTTCCCGTATATACAACCAACCGTTAGCAATTTTAGCAACATCATCTTACAGTGGTGCGGGCAAGCAAGAAAGGGGTAAGTTAAAATTTGCCCGTCACTTAACCATGACTGCAGAGTGTTTAGGTTCACGGATTCTGCTGGTGGATGACTTGGTAGATTCTGGGGTGACACTCAAGGAAACTATTCCTTGGCTGCACCAATATAGTGATACTCCCATTACAGAAATTCGTACCGCTGTCATTTGGTATAAAGCCTGCTCCGTTTTCGCGCCCGATTACCATGTTGATTATCTATCTGATAATCCTTGGATTCATCAACCATTTGAACCATATGAACTCATGCATCCAGGGGAGCTGTCAACTAAGTTCAGGGAGGGAGTGAGGGAGTGAGGGAGTGAGGGAGTGAAGGAGGGAAGGAGGGAAGGAGGGATGGAGTGAAGGAGCTAGATTAAATAGCCAAATTATTTACTCAACTTGCTCATAGTTGGTGAGTATGAGCAAGTTATACTCTAAACGGATTAATGATTGTAGGTTGGGTTTCGTACCTCAACCCAACAAAAACCCACTTGCTGTTGGGTTTCACTTCGTTCAACCCAACCTACGAAAAGTTAAGTTTTTAGCCGTTGGGAGTATATGTGGAAAATTAGAACTAACAACTAACAACTAACAACTAACAACCGACAACTAACAACTAACAACTAACAACTAACAACTCTTAAAACAGCCATAACCAAATAGGCAAAGTAAATAACAATACCAGAGTACCTAGTGCTAATGCTGTCACAGTCAAATCTTTGTCCAGATTAAAAGTTTCGGCAATTAATAGTGTAGAAAAGGCAGGTGGCATGGCCATTTGCAGAACAATTACCTGGATGGTATCAGTGGTTAAACCTAATAATGGTAAGGTCATACCTAAAATTAGGGGAACCAGTAACATTTTGATCCCCACACTCATACCTGCTAACCGGAAATTATGCCAAGAATTGAGCTGACTCAAGCGCATTCCTATTAATATCAAGGATGAACTTAAAGCAGTCCATGCCAATCCATTTAAGCTCAAATCTACGACTTTGGGCAAAGGAACTTGTCGAAACAGTAACCCAAATCCCAAACTCCACAAAGCTGGGTTGATTAATATTACTTGCCAAAACCGTTGTTGGGTTTGATGGCTACTACCAAAGTGAGTAGCTAATATTACACCTAATCCATAGGCAGCAAAAAGGGAACCCAATAGATCGTAAAACAGTGCCCAGGCAAAATATTTTGTACCTGCAACAGTGAGGATGACCGGATAACCAATGTAACCCGTGTTGCCAAGCATTGCTGCCAGGAACATACTACCCCTTGTCTGTTGGGGTGGTGTGGTATTTGTCCAGTAACTTTGCCCCTTAATTACCAACCAAGCTAAAAATATTCCCAGCAAAGTTGCCGTATGAGCGATCGCAGGTGCAATCCAAATTGGTCCTGACAGGTCGGTTCGGCGTATAAAAGATACAATAGTTATCGGTACACCTACCCAGAATAGAGTCTGTCCTAAACGCTTAGGAGCGATCGCAGGTAGTTTGCGTCCCAAAAAAAATCCTAACAGGACTAATACCAGTAATTTAGCGTACAGTTCTAGGATATTTGTCAAAACTAGACCCAAAAATCCAGATGTGAAATGATACCCATTGTATTGCGTTTATTTTTGTCCAGACTACAATCGGTTATGGTTATTACAAAAAAGTAGGAGTGGACCCTTGAATAATGCCGAGTTCCCTAGAAAACCGCAAAATTCCCTGGCTGCATCCAGTGACGATATTCCAGCAGCTTTACGGGATACTTCTGATGTCACCACATCCCAGGTACGCGTTCGTCCAAACATCTTGTTCATGGGAGGTATAGCAGGATTTATTTTTCTGGCGACAATTAGTGGTTTTTTGTTTGCTCTCACTTCACCAAAAACAGATATTGGCTCTCAATCTGCCCCTACTAACCCTACTAATAGGACTGCGGTGAAAAAATCCCCATCTGATAATACCAATCGGGTTTTAGGACATTTGGCATATGCAGAGGCTCCAGAATCAGAATTAGTCAGGATTTCCAGGGATGGACGGATCAGAATGCGGCAAGGTGCGGCGGAAAAGTTTCAGGCAATGGTAAAGGCTGCACAGGAACAAGGGGTAATTTTGGTTCCCATATCTGGCTTCCGCACCATCAAAGAGCAGGAAACATTGTTTTTTGGAATTGGCGCTCAACGCAATCAACAACCGACTCAAAGGGCTGCTGTTAGCGCTCCTCCTAAGTACAGCGAGCATCACACTGGCTATGCGGTAGATATTGGTGATGGAGCAGTACCAGCCACTAATCTCAGTACCAATTTTGAAAAGACTAGAGCATTTCAGTGGTTACAAGGTAATGCTGCTCGTTATGGCTTTGAGTTATCTTTCCCCAAGGATAATTCCCAGGGTATCAGTTATGAGCCTTGGCATTGGAGATTTGTTGGCAACTCCCAAAGTCTAGAAACTTTCTATAAGGGCAAAAATATTAAACCTGAACTCATAGAAAATAATCCATAATTCATAATTCATAATTCATAATTAATTTTTGTATAACACTACGTTCTTGGTTTCGGA
>JAAUYI010106388.1_pt1 | contig 34568 bp, 35 predicted proteins | sample 7278041 | NCBI WGS metagenome assembly JAAUYI01 (sample SAMN14350216, study PRJNA611818) | marine sediment metagenome | isolation source: surface marine sediment (0.6m) | place: French Polynesia: Moorea | collected 2018-08
CGATTAAGTTCTTCCTCGGTAACCTTTGGGTTAGGTAAAGGTGTAGGGAGGTCCATAACAAAGAATTCCGCCTCACTTTCCATGCCAACTGGTAATGCCCCACCGAAGGAGATTTTTGGAGATGGGTTGAAACCCTTGGAAAAGTTGGTGCGAATCTGTGCCCGCCGCAACGTGCGAAAGATGAGCTGCAGTATTTCAAGGTGACCCAGAAAACATATATCGCCGATACGCGAGTATGAAACGATATACTTAAAGTGTCCGTCATCCTTATCGTTTTCAACATTTTGAGGATCAGGTGAGAAAGATGGAGAAACACTCGTATCATGCTCTGCATCACTACCATGAACAATGGGCATGATTGTTGTAAAGTCACAGAGGCCGCAATTTTGGCAGCCATGGTATCGGCAATCGGGAGTGTAGGCTCCAATAAGAGCTTTTTCCAGCTCATCTGCGAGAAAGTTATGTTCGATACCACTGTCCAGATGTTGCCAAGGCAATACCTCTGCGACATCTCTGGCGCGAAGGTAGGTCGTTAAATCAATATCACATTGCTCTGCGGCTTGCTGCCAAAGTTCAAGGTCAAAATGGTCAGACCAGCCATCCAGCCGTGCTCCCAGAGACCAAGCCGTTTCGATAAGGCGGGCAAGTCGTCTGTCGCCCCTGGAAAAAACACCTTCCAGAAAACTCATTTCAGGGTCATGCCACTTCAGCTTAATTCCTTTTTTGGGAAGGATATCCTTTAACAGCTGGATTCGCTCACGGCTCTTTTCCAGAGAAAGCTGATCATGCCATTGAAATGGGGTATGGGGTTTGGGAACAAAGGTTCCCACACTCACGGTAATCTGTTTTCGTCTATTGCCAAGCTGCGACGTGCTCTCCTTTATCTTGCGGGCTAAATCGGCAATGGCTTCGATATCGGCAGTTGTTTCCGTAGGCAAACCAATCATAAAATATAGCTTGATCGTATTCCAGCCGAGAGTAAAAGCGTCTTTGCAGGTCGACAGAAGATCTTCTTCAGTAATGCCTTTATTAATAACGCGTCGCAGACGTTCGCTACCCGCCTCTGGAGCAATGGTGAAGCCGGTTTTCCTTACTCTTTTAATTTGATCCATAACCGCTTGTGAGAGTGTGCCGACTCGCATAGATGGCATGGAAACGGAAACGTACTCCTTGGCAAAGCGGTTCATCAGCTGGGGAATGATTTCATCTATGCATGAATGATCACCGGTGGAGAGGGAAAGCAGGGCGAGTTCTTCAAATCCTGAGGAGGCGATACCCCGGTCGGCTATTTCTAGAATCTGCCCTGTGGTGCGCTCCCTGACCGGGCGGTAAATCATACCAGCCTGACAGAAGCGGCATCCCCGCGTACAGCCCCTGGCAATTTCCACGCCGAGGCGATCATGAACAACTTTGGCATGAGGTACAATGGGATCATGGAGATGGGCTGTGGCGTTGAGATTGGGGAGAATGCGCCGCTGGACCGTTCCAGGCGAGCCATTTTTTGCTGAGATGCGGATTATGTTGCCACTATTGTCATATTCTGGGTGAAAATTTTCTGGACGATAAATTCCATTAATTTTTTCTATTTGTTGGAGAATATCTTCTTTCGACCATTTTTGTTCTTTGGCTATTTTCAGCAGGCTGGCAATCTCTACGACGGCTTCCTCACCGTCTCCTAATAAAATAGCGTCGAAAAACTGTGCAGCTGGTTCAGGATTCAGTGAGCAGGAACCTCCACCAAGAATGATGGGGTGGGATTCATTGCGCTCGCTACTATACTTAGGGATGTTAGCCAAATCGAGGATGGTCAGAATGTTGGTGTAACAAAGCTCATAGGGTAGGGTGATACCGATAATATCAAAATCATGAAGCGGGTGTGCGGATTCCAGGGATTCCAGTGGTACTTTCTTCAGCCGCAGGATTTCTTCGGCATCGAGATCAGGGGTAAAACAACGTTCTGCTAATACCCCGTCTTCCCTATTGAGAAGATGATAGAGAATCTGCAGGCCAAAATGGGACATACCTATTTCATAAAGATCGGGAAAGACTAGAGCGAAACGAGCTTTAGCAGATTGCCATGGCTTTTTGACAATGTTGAATTCATTGCCAATATAGCGGCCTGGTTTGGTGATATGAGGTAAGAGGGAATGTTTATTCATTATATTTGGTTATCTAGTGATTGTAGATATATGGAATTATTGCTGAAAAATGATACTTGGGCGATCTGATGAACTTCTCAATAGAATATTGTAGCCTGCCAAATGTATAGTACAAATGTATAGTAAGAATGTAGTGTATGCCAAAAAAACATCGCTCTGGATGAAGTAAAATCTGCCCCAAAAGCATGTAATACTCAGAATATGCTGCAAAAAGAAAGCGGTTCACGTGATGTTCTGCGGTACCTGGTTCAGGGCCGTTCAGGTTTACCGGAAAACGGTTGACTTTTCAAGTAAGGATGCATTATGCAAAGAACAATCAATTTTACCAGAATCATTTTTTCTTAAAATATCATGGAACAAAGAGATTTCAGTATGAAATATTTTTTGCCCTGCACACTCGCGGCAATGGCCTGTCTGCTCTCTCTGATATCGTTTCCGGCGATCCTCCAGGCAGATTCTCCTGCTCTTGAATCCATAGTGTTTCAGAAAGAAGATGAGCGGGAGTTGGTCGCTCTGCTGCTCAATACCGAAATTGAACCAAAAATTTTTGAAATTCCAGGAGAAAAGCCACGTATCGTCCTCGATTTTATCAATACCGTCTATCCTTTGAAAAAAAGCACGACTGTTCCGGCAGGCGGAAAATTCGTCAACCAGATTCGAGTTGGCAGGCATGCAGAACCAATCGCTAAAACACGGGTGGTCATCGATGTGGTTGCAGGAATTGATTATTCCTTTGTCAAGGAATTCAACGTATCCGAGAAAACCTTGAGTATAATCATTTCGCCAACAGCAACCGAAAAAAAAGATGAAACAGAGACTGTTGATCCTCAAGTTGATGCTAGTTTCGCCGTCGGAGACCCCAGCGAGCAAGAAGAACCGGCAGGCCATCAACAGGAAGGAGATAGTGGAATTGAGCCGGCCGACCAGCAACAAGAGGAATATCACGAATCTGAACCAGCCCTTGAATCATCATCTGAAACAGATCAACTACCACTGGAAACCATAGAACAATCAAAATCTGTTCAACCCCAGCACCAGCCTTTGGCAAGTGGGAATGAGAGTATTGATGGCGAACTTCTACAGGAAAAGCCGAAAGGACCGGAGGTTGTACTCTTTGAGGTAAGCTATGAAAAAAGCACCAGTGGAAACGAGATGGTGCTTTTTCGTCTCAATGGTTTTTTCCCACCCGTTGTCTACTCCTCTGAAGGAAATGATTTATATGTTGTCTGCGACTTTCTCAATGCGGTAACAGCAAAAGACCTGGCACCACCAGTTAGCAGCGGCGCGGATTACATCCGCAGTATCAGCACCACCGAACTCGAAGAACCGGAAAAGGTGCGGATCATCATCGAGCTATTCAATACCTACGACTATGACCTGAAACAGGTTTTTTTCAAGGAAGATAATCTTTTCGTTATCATTCTCAGCAGCCTGGGTGAAAAGAAAAATCAATAGATTAGGATTTAGTTACCGCGGACCATTTTTCGCTGAATACGGACTGTATCACTATTAATTTAGGGATAGAACTGCTGGAGGAAACCTCTGGGCGGCTTTAGATCGAAGTCCTTGGAGGAAAGAGTCTTATCGATTTTGATGTCCTTCAGATCGAGCTGAATGGCGGTTCCATAGGAAGGACTGCGTATTTCCAGAGATGTCGGTATTGGACAACCGTTTTGGCGTGTCCAGTTTTTGTAGATTACTCTGGCAGCTTCATTTCCATCCCTGTCGATTGCTACTCTCTCGAGAAGCTTGCCCGTTACTTGGTCGAGGAGCAGATACTCATCGGGGAACCTGCTCCCCGATGTATTAGTTGTCCTCACCCAAAATCCCCGTGAAGTAGTGTCCTGGTAAAGTTCTCCAATTTTCTCATCGTCCCTTGTTATAGTACCACGCAGCCACTTGGCGTATTCGCCGTGAAATACATTTTCTGGTACCGAGTGCTTTTTGACGAAACTGGCAACTTTTCCGTACTTAAACAATCCATCCTGAACATTGACTGCCTGGAATCTCTGGCCGTCGGTGGTAAAAACGAAGAGTGGCTGCCCCAAAGGATTTATGGCAACCAGTTTGAGAGTTGAGGGGTGCATGAGTTGGATATAGCCATTTAAACCGCCATCGGCCATGCGTGATTGCCAGGTGGTCTGGATTTCAGCATCCAGACAGCATGAACACAGGTTTTGCTCATCCATTTTCATAGCCAACAGCTGCTGTGCTTTTTCATCTTCAGCTTCAGCAAGAGAATCGCGCCACTCCCTCTGCGCACAGCCTCCGAGGAGCAGAATAAGACTGAGAAGAATACCTGTGGCTGTTTTGCTCGGTTCAACTAGCTTGAAGAGCACTGATTTTTTCCTGCAGGGCATTGATTTTTTCGGCGTCGCTGTGCAACTGTAAGGCTTTTTCATAGTGGATAAGCGCTTTATCTTTCATGTTTAGGGCATGGTAGGTGTCGCCCAGATGTTCGTGAATATAAGGGTCGTTTGGCTCCAGCTCGACGGCTTTTTCCAATGCCGTTCTGGCTTTTGTATACGCTCCCATCCGGAAGTATACCCAGCCGAGACTATCCTGGATATAGCCGCTTTTGGGCTTGAGTTCAAGGGCCTTGCGAATATAATCGTAAGCCAGGTCAAGCTTGATGTTTCGGTCAGCCCAACTGTAGCCGATAAAATTGAGGGCATCGGCATGATTAACATTCAATGAAAGGAGTTCTTTCATAATTTTCATGGCTTCAGCGTGATTTCCCCCTCTTTCGTGTGCAATAGCGTATTCGTAGAGCAGCGATTCATCCTCTGGGTAAGCTTCTACGCCTTCGGCAAACGCTTGCATCGCTTGTTCTCTGGCGCCTCTTTTTTGGTGAATGGCAGCGAGAAGTGAATAAAAGGAAGGCAGCCTTGTTTCCTCATTGGCGAGAATTTTATTAAGAAGTGCCACTGCCTGAGCGGAGCGGTCTGTCTCTTCAAGAATTCGAATCTGAAGGATAATGCTTTGCCTGAACTCATCTGCAGCTGCTGGAATATCCTTAACCACATTGAGTGCTTGCTCAAATTCAAGATCTTCATAGTATATAACGCCCAAAAGGTAACTTGCCTCGGACAGCGAAGTTCTGTCGAGGAGATCAAGGAGTATTACCTTCGCTCTCGCGTTGTCACCCATATTGATGAGAATCTGGCTTCTAACAAGATCGATTCTGTCTGGGTTGGAACTGAATTCTTTGATTCTGGCCAGTTCTTGCAGAGCGGCTTCTCGATCCTTGAGAAAAATATAGGTTTGTACCATCCCTAGAGCTGCTTTTTCGTCTTGCTCGTCCTTATTTAGTATTTCCTGAAATATTTCCTGAGCCTTTGAATATCGTTTCGCTAGGTTATAAAAATCAGCGATTTCATAGGCAAGATCGTTGGACCAGTTCAAGTTCAAAGCTTTTCGGTAGTATTGCTCAGCGTCATCAAATTTCCCTGTTTTTGCATATAGGCGGGCGAGGTAAAGAGTGGCGAAGTAGGAGTCTGGATTATCAATTAGGATATTCTGGAAGATATGCTCGGCAACTTCATGGTCACCTTCCTTGGCATGCAGCATACCCAGACGAAGTTTTATACTGGTGTTCTCGGGATCTATATCAAGAGCTTCCTGAAAGAGTTTAATCGCCTCATCTTCCTTGCCGTCTTGGATTTTTAAACGGGCAAGCATGAATCGCTGCACCGTTTTTTCGGGTTTATCCTGAATATAATTTTCCAGCCAGGCCTCTGCCTCTTTCAATCTTCCCAGACGAATCAGCAGGGTAGGGATCTTTTCGGCAATATACTCCGCCTTCGGATCGCAGATAATAGCCTTCTCATAGGCCTCCAATGCTTCCTCGTAACTTCGATTATATTCAGCACTATTTCCCCAGAGGAAATAGAAATAGGAGCATGAGGAATCTACTTGATTATCAGCCTGGGGGACAGGAGGTTCGATAACTTGAGCTTGCTGCTTAGGTATACATCCCGTGGGAAGAAGAATGAACACTCCCAAGACAAGGCAGAGTGATAGATGGGGCAGACTCAACATAGACATTTACCAATATATGGTAGGGTGGAATTTACTGTTTTGATAACATCGGCATGGACTCTATCAGCAGGTTGATTGCTGTCAATGCGCTGGATAAATGGAAAATCCATGTTGTCAAAAATGACCGAAACTTTGTTAAGCGAGCATAATTGTTCGAAATCATTAAGTAAATCACCTCTTTTTTCGGTGATTCTTTTGATAGCTATTGCTGGTTCCAGTTGAAAAACAAGGGCAAGCTCTGGAGTTGGGGCAAAATCATTCATGCGTTCAACTGCACCCAGATCAGCTCCTAGAGCACCTTGATATGCAATTGTGGAAAGATAGTAGCGATCGCAAAGAACTATTTTCTTCTGTTCAAGGGCTGGTTTGATGAGTCGGTCGACATGCTCCCGGCGATCTTTTATAAATAACTCCAATTCTTCTTCCATGGTTACATCATGTCTGTTTTGGTAGAGCGCTCTGATTTGTTGCCCATATTTTCCTTCCGTTGGTTCCCTGGTGGTTACGACCGGCAAACCAAAACCAGCAAAGCACTCGGCAAGCAGGCGGAGTTGGGTCGATTTCCCTGTTCCGTCAATTCCCTCAAATATAATAAGACACCCCTTGGGCAACACAATTTTTTCTTGTTTATTCATGGTAGAGAAGATTTGGTCTAACTATTCATCTGGATCTTGAGCAAGTTTTTTGGTACGGTTTGCGGAAATTATTTCAGCTAATTTGACTGCTTCAGTCAAGCTTTCCGGGTTGGCTTTACCTGTTCCAGCAATATCATAGGCCGTGCCGTGGTCCACGGAAGTTCTCACCACCGGCAGACCGATGGTAACATTGACACCGTCATGAAAGTGCAGGAGCTTGAATGGGATCAAACCCTGATCGTGATACATGCAGACAACAGCATCATATTTACCCTGTGCAGCCTGAAAGAATGCCGTGTCCGGGGGCAAAGGGCCAACAGCATCGATTTTCTCACTCTGGCTTCGCTTGATAGCTGGTGTGATTATCTCGTGCTCTTCATTACCAAAGAGGCCGTCTTCCCCGGCATGAGGATTGAGCCCGGCAACACCAATTCTCGGCTGATTTATACCGAAGTCTTTCTGCAATGAAGTATGGGTGGTTTTGATACATTCATAGACCTTTTCGATGGTCAGAATGCTGACTATATCTTTGAAACTGCAATGGATCGTGACCAGCGTAACTCGCAAGGAATTACCTGCCATCATCATGCCAAAGTCCTTTATCCCGCTGAGTTCGCCTAGCATTTCGGTATGCCCCGGATAGTTGTATCCACTTTTCTGGAGTGCCACCTTGGAAATAGGGCCTGTGGTGATGCCATTGAGCATGCCTTGGCTGACCAGTTTCATGGCAGTGAAAATATACTGGGCCATGGCCTTACCGGTTTGAGTGGTCGGGGCACCCCATTTCAACGACTCGACATCAAGCTCAGAGACGGAATAGACAGGAATGCCATTTGCCGGCAGGGGATTGTCCGTCTGCCAAGGGTGGCACTGGATATCAATACCGAGTTGTGCTGCAGTCCAGCGCAACACGCCAATATCGCCAATAACTACAGGACCACCATTATTTTGACCTGCTAGGTTCTTGAAGTATTTCAGAATTATTTCCGGTCCAATGCCCACCGGACATCCCATGGTGATTCCTATGCGCGCCATGATAATTATCCATTTATTACTGGTTGCAGTGCAGACATGATATCATCACCATATCATCACCCATAGCGTAAATCAAAAGCATTTTCAATATGTTCGATATGCGGAGGTCGTAGAGGCCGTACCTCCACGGCGATGACATCAAACCGACCATCCATGTCGAAGAGGTCTTCATTTTTGAGATATTCAAGTGCCACTTTGCTTATCTGGCGCTGTTTTTGAATTGTGACGGCGGCAAGGGGAGAGTCAAGAAATTTGCCTTTTCTCGTCTTTACTTCTGTAAAAACAATTACTTCACCTATTTTGGCAATGATATCTATTTCACCAGCCCTGGTGCGATAATTCTGTTCAAGGATGCGAAAGCCTTTTTTTCGTAAGTATTTGGCGGCTATTTGTTCACCGGATCTACCGAGATCGAGTCGTTTATGCGACAAATTCGCGTACCCCCTTAAAGGTCAACCTGTGAACAGGGCAGGGACCGAAACTGGCAATTGCCTGGCGATGTGACTTTGTTGGGTAGCCTTTATTGCTTATGAAACCGTATTGAGGAAACCGGTGGTGGAGTGACTCCATAATCCGGTCTCGATAAACCTTGGCAATAATGGAAGCGGCTGCTATCGACCCGCTTTTGTTTTCCCCCTTTTTAAGGGCCAGTTGCTGAATGTTGATGGGTATCTCAAAGTTGCCGTCAACAAGCAGGAAATCGACATTTTTACCACTCAGAGCAGCATGGTTAAACACGGCAAGTTTCATGGCAAGCAATGACGCCTGGAGAATATTGATGGTGTCGATTCGCCGATGAGAGACGACACCGATACCAATGCAGGCGCCATTATCTTTGAGAATCTTGGCAAGATATTGCCGTCTTTCTTCAGGAATTGCTTTGGAATCGAGAAATGGTGTCGGGTCGCAGTCGTCCGGCAAAGAGACACATGAGGCAACTACGGGGCCGGCCAAGGGACCTCGGCCGACTTCATCGGTACCGGCAACACATTGCAATCCCTGGGAACGCAATTTACGTTCAAAATGAAAATTGTCGTTCTCATCCCCAAGGATATGCAAGGGTGAAGCCGCCATGCCGAATGATAATAGTTTTGGGAAGGCCTGCGTTCTTTAATCTCAGGCCTCCCAAAACAGATTTGTCGGATTAGCGGATAGAACGCTCGCGAATACGTGCTGCTTTGCCGCGACGACTGCGCAAATAGAAGAGTCGAGATCGACGCACCCGACCGCGGGAGACTACCTCGATTTTTTCAATTCTGGGATTATGCAGAGCGAAGGTTTTTTCAACACCAACACCGTGGGATATTTTCCGAACGGTGTAGGAGGCGTTCATGGTACCTCTCTTTCTTTTAATTACTACACCTTGAAAGATCTGCACGCGCTCCTTGTTCCCTTCGATAATGCGAATATATACCTTGACATTGTCCCCGGGGCGAAACTCCGGATGATCCATTCGCATCTGTTCAGCTTCAATCTTATCAATTATTGCACTCATAGCGTTTCTGTTGGTTGAACTTTATCGGTTTATACTTCTCTTGGTAATCTCTTATCTTAACAATCTATCACATATAATGGCAACAGCTGCTCTTACCGAAAGGTGATTGTAGTCTGTTGGTCCAGTTATTGCCGGCAGAGTATAATCAGCCCTGGCGGTTATTTCAGGAGCCAGCCCATGGGCGGTGCCAAAAACCAGCAGAGTTTGCTCTCCCCTGGCAATCCTGGCGCGGCTTTCCTCATAGCTAATGCTGCCTGCCTGATTTTTTGCACTCGTCGTCACCAGCACCGGTGAAGTCTGGTTCTTGGTAGTCAGCTCTATCACCTCGTCAAGTGAATTTGCCAGCTTGACCAGGCTGAACGCCTCTTTCCGTGCCGGATTATATGTCGAGCCATGACCACCGCACCAATGCTCGAGAATTTCATCGACCAGTTTTTGCTGATCCTCATAGGGAGTGACAACGAAGTAATTGCCGATCCCGTAGGTTCTTGCCGTTCTGGCGATATCGTGCAGATCAAGGTTGGTTACGGCCGAACCAATTATTTCACCTTTTCTGCCAAGTACCGGATGATGCAAAAGCGCTATGTCGACATTTTGCTGCTTTTGCTTACCCATCATCCCTGTCGACCTGCTTGAAGTTCAGCGACCTTCTCATACAGGCCGTACTGCCTGAGGAGTTTGATCTCCTCGCTGGTAAAGTCTTCTCTACTCAACAGCTCCGGTCTCCTAGCCAATGTCCGTTGCACCGAGGCTATGAAACGGTATATTTCTATGCGCTGATGATCTCCGGAGAGCAAGTCTTCTGGAACAGACTCTCCCTCAAAACTGCGTGGTCTGGTGTACTGCGGATGCTTCAACAGGTTTCTGCTGAATGTATCATTTTCCGCTGAAGCAGTACAACCAAGCACGCCGGGAAGTAATCTGGTGACAGCATCGACGATAACCAGCGCTGCCAATTCACCGCCCGTCAGAATGTAATCACCCAGTGAAATCTCATCGTTCACATAACGATGGCTAAATCGCTCGTCCACCCCTTCATAGCGCCCACAGACAAGGGTGATGCGTGACTCACCGGCAAGTTCTGCAGCCAACGCCTGATTAAAAACTCTTCCCTGGGGTGAGAGCAGAATCACTCTGCTGGCTTTACCCTGTTGACTGCTTTTTAAGGCAGCGGTGAGAGGTTCAGGCTTCATCACCATGCCTTCTCCGCCGCCAAAGGGGCGATCATCGGTCATGGCATGTTTATCCGTGGCAAAGTCGCGAATATTGACGAGGTTTATTGCCACATGCCCCTGCTCCTGCGCTCTCCTGATGATACTCTCGTTTAATGGAGAAGCAAGAAGGGCAGGAAATATTGTTAAAATGTCAAAAATCACAAAAGGGTTACCCCTTATTTGTCATCCCCGTTGTACAACTCAAGGAGTCCCGGGGGTGGTGTAATGACTACACCTTTTTCATTATGCTCCTTGATGACTCCTTCAATAATGGGAATCAACAATTCCTGCTGTTGATTTCTGATCACCATAATGTCATGGGCTCCATTATTAAATATTGCTTGTATTGTGCCAATGGAGGTTTCAGCCGTTGTCTTTACTTCCAGACCGACGAACTGATACCAGTAATATTCATTTTCCCCAAGTGCAGGTAGATCAGATTTGTATACCAGTAGACCCTTACCGAAGTATTCTTCCGCACTGTCTCTGCTGTCTATACCTTGGAGCTTAACCACTGTTGTTTTTCCCTGTCGACGATGCCTTTCGACGGTTAAAGGCTCGGAAAGTCTACCTCGGTCATCAACCAGGACATATCTTTCGTGGCCAACAAAAGCCTCATCCTCGGCGGAAAAACTGTTCAGTTTGAGCTCACCATGAAGTCCGTGAGGTTTGGCAACTGTACCGACCAGGATAAATTGCTCTTCAGGGAAAACAAAATGCACGGCCATCGGCTCCGCCAAGAAACTATTCGAGAATGTCCAGCCGTGTTTTTTTATGCTCTTTTTCAGCGGCTGCCGAGAGCAGGGTACGCATTGCCCTTGCGGTCCTGCCCTGCTTACCGATGACCTTGCCCAGATCTTCCTGGGCCACGGTAAGCTCTATGTTAACATTGTCTTCCTCGTGGTTTATCACCGTCTTGACTTCTTCCGGCTTGTCTACGAGTGCTTTGGCTATGTAATTAATCAGCTCTTCCATTGCCTTAGCTATTCACTGACGACGGCCTTTTTGATCAGGCTCTTGACGGTTGTACTCGGAAGTGCGCCCCGGCCAAGCCAGTCCTGCAACTTATCATTGTCGATGGTTATCGCAGCAGGATCCTGTAGAGGATCATAGGTGCCAAGAATATCAAGAAATTTCCCATCGCGTGGACTTTCACTGTCAGCCACGATTATCCGATAGAAAGGTTTTTTCTTCCTGCCAAGTTTTGTCAGACGTATACGAACTGCCATTCCGGTTTACTCCTTCACTTGTAATATTAGTCCCTTGAAACGGGCCCTGTAGTATTGTTGAAATTATTCTATTTCCTTAAACCTTTTGGTAATTTCCTACGTTTTTTCCCCAGAGCCTTACCAGGCTTCCCACGCATTTTTTTCATCATTTTCAGCATGGCAGAATAACTTTTGAGAACCTTATTGACATCGGCAACAGTGGTACCGGATCCGTTGGCAATCCGTTGACGCCTGCTACCGTTTATAATCCGGTGATCACGGCGTTCCTGGGCTGTCATGGAACGAATAATGGCCTCGGTTTTACCGAGTTCTTTTTCATTCGGCTGAGGGGCATCTTTGAGTTGCTGCTTCATCTTATTGATGCCTGGAATCATGCCCATTATTTGCTCGAGTGAGCCCATCTTTTTGATCTGCTGAATTTGATCAAGAAAATCTTCCAGTGAAAACTGGCTTTTTTTGAGTTTCTGAGAAAGTTTTTCGGCCTTTTTCTTATCGACTACCGATTCCGCTTTTTCGATGAGGGTGAGCATATCACCCATGCCCAGAATTCGTGAAGCCACTCTATCGGGGTGAAAAATCTCTATGGCATCAAGACCCTCACCTATACCGACAAATTTGATTGGTTTGCCAGTAACATTTTTAATGGAAAGCGCTGCACCTCCCCGAGCATCACCTTCCATTTTGGTAAGAACCACACCGGAGATTTCCAGGTCCTGGTTGAACTGGTCGGCAACACTTACAGCATCTTGACCGGTCATGGAGTCGGCAACGAACAGTATCTCCGAGGGTTCAATTGCCGTCCGGACTTCTTTGAGCTCTGCCATCATTTCCTGGTCTACATGGAGACGGCCGGCTGTATCGATAATCAGGGTATCATAGCCCTGATTCTTAGCGGTGGTTACCGCCTGGTTGCAGATAACCGTCGGTTTCATCTCCGTGGTTGATGGATGGACAGGAATATCCAGGCGTTCGCCCAGAATCTGCAACTGTTCAATAGCTGCTGGTCGATAGACGTCGGCGGGCACGAGATAGGGGGTACGGCCCTTATCCTTGAGAAGTTTGGCGAGTTTACCGGATGTTGTCGTTTTACCAGAACCTTGCAACCCAGCCATCATGATTATGACCGGTTGTTTACCGTCCAGACGAATCTGTTCGGTACTGCCACCAAGGAGTTCGACAAGTTCTTCATGTACTATCTTGATAACCTGCTGGCCAGGGGAAAGTTTGGAAGAGACCTCTCTGCCAATGGCTTTTTCCGTTACCGAATCGACAAATTCCCTGGCAACTTTATAGTTAACATCCGCTTCGAGAAGGGCGAGGCGTACTTCACGCATTGCCTCCTGGATGTTGTCCTCGGAAAGTATGCCGTGGCCGCGAAGTTTTTTAAAAACACCTTCTAGCCGTTCAGTCAGGTTTTCAAACATAATCTTATCTTAAGCTTCTGATGAGAAGTACCGTGTTCCTACTAAATAGTTGAATATATTGGACAAAATATTACCTATCACCTTAGTATTCCCGGGTAAAAAGGCAAACATTTGATCAATCTGTTACTATAAACTCTCAAAAATACCTCTATTCTGGGAAGATGTCAAGGGATGAAGATAACCTCACGAGAAAAGATAGCATCCAGATAGGGCAGGTTTTTTGACTTTCATGGTTTAGATATCCACATCTGATTTAACCAGCGGCGAAATTAAACAAAAAGCATTCAAGGAAAGTTTCGAATTGTCCAGGTATATTTGCTGCCTGTGAAAACAGCATTGTCGGGGGACAGCAGCGGCGAGTGCAGAAAATTATTGTCTTGCTCTATAGTCTCGGTCATGCGGGAATACTGCAAGGTCAGTATGTTGAAGGGTCTACACTTTGTTTTTTAAATACAAAATTGCCACCCGCAACCTGCTTATTTGCATCCTTGGTAATTTTAAATTTTCCAGTAACTTTTTTTTCGTCTACATCCAGATTGATAGTAACAACCAACTCCTCTTCCGGGGCCACCATGGCTTTGAACTTCGTTCGTGTATATTGGATGGACGTGAGGGGAAACTGGACAGCTTGCTCGGTGAGACGGCGTACAACCGCCAGTTGAATGATCGCCGGAAGAACCGATTGGTCCGGGAAGTGCCCCTGGAAGCCGGTAAATGATCCAGGGAAAATACAGGATGCCGTGATTTTCAGACCGCCTTCAGCACCGGTTTCCATTCTTGTTTTGGTGATGCAGGACAAAATGTTTTGTTCAATTAATGAAGGCATAGTTTAATTCGCATGATTGTTCCGAAAGGATATCATCTGGATTGTATTATTTTCAGAGGTAATTGCTAGTCAATCGTTATGATGGGCATTTTTACTCTAACTATCATCCTCGTAGATTTTGAGTTCGGCGACGGCAAGCGAGATACTCGCTGCAAATACCTCGCCTTTCATTAACTTCATGGAGCCAAGAGCCATTACTTCTTCAACTGTTATTACAAATTCAAGGTAATTGACTTTATTTTCGCAAAGGCTGAAGGAAGATACCTCAGTTATGAAGCCGTTCTTAACCGGTGCTAGATTAAGGTATGCATCGAAACCGTTGGCGGCGGCCATGGTCTGGGCGATAATCTCAATGAAATATTCTGGAAGAATACCGTGCTGTGGGTCTTTGTATATGCTATCGGATTCGATAATGGCAGAGGCGGTGGTCATTTTCCCGTCTCGGCTGAGGAGCTTGTCGATGAGTAGCATGGGTGGTTCATGGGGAACAAACTGGCCAGCCGGGCAGGGAAGCTGAATGGGGTTTAGCTCGTTATCCGCCATAATAATCCTTAATTGAGAACATTGGTTTTGAATTGTTAGTAACTAAAGAGTATTACTACTCATTTCTTGGCTTGAAGCCATGTTTGGGCAAATAATAAATTACCGCAGGCCAAAAGAACAGGATTACCGCAATCCATATATATTTACTCATTGGATTGGCGAAGGATCGAAAGAATATATCGCGCAGAACCACAAACATTAGGCCTATATTTATGCTGACCCCCAGAAGGCTTAACGGCAGAAGCAGTTTCATCTGTCGTGTTTCCGGATATACTGAAAAGATGGTGATGAGAGTTATGGCAAAAACAACGGAGAAAACGGAAAAAATCTTTTCGAAGGTGTTCATGGCTGAAGCATAACTAGAGGATTGAAGGTCTCTGGTAACTGTTGTTTACCAGCTTCTCAGGTTGCAAAGCGGAAAAAATCATTGAGAAAACTGTTCCGCCAACCATCCATCTGCCTCACCATTTCTGTTTTGCCTGATTTGCTGAGGATTTTGACCAGTTTTTTCAATTCATCATTATTCCCGATGAGAGCCGGATCTATTCCCTGAACTCTGCTTTTAAGCTGAATGAACTCTTGTAAGCATTCGAGCATATGCGCATTCTTTTTGTTCATTCGAACCGGTCTTTCAAGTTCAGGTAAGTTGTTCTCCGGGCAGGCAAGACCAGCATGGACTGCAGCAACAAATTGTGAGCCCCAACGATCAATTACCGAGGCTGGTAAAGAAGTGGTGGCATAGAGCTGGTCGAGATGGAGTGGGCGGGTTTTGCTTATTTCAATGAGACTGCTATCTTTGACCACATGACCTCGAGGGCGATTGATCTTGCGGGCTATGCGTTCGCGACGAATGACCAGCTCCCGCAATACGGCCAGACCAATGCGATCCAGTCCTTTGGCTCCACGAATTTTTCGGTAACGATTATTTTCAGTTAAGCCATTATAATTGTGCGGACTGTTGAGCAGGTCAAGTTCTTCCTGAAGCCAGGCTTTGATCTCGGGACCAATAATTCTATTAATGAGAATAATTCGGGCAGCTCGTAAATAACGGACATCGTCAAGAGCATAACTGATTTGTTCCTTATCAAGAGGGCGCTTGAGCCAGTTCGACCGGGTGGCGTTTTTTTCGAGCTTGATATCCAGCAATTCTTCGATAAGGTTGCCCAGAGAAAGCGATGCAGACAGACAGGCGAAGCCAGCTGCTAGACGGGTGTCAAAAATATTCTTAGGAATCTGACCAGTGGCTTTATAAAGTATGGCCAAATCCTGAGGGGCATCGTGGAGTATTTTGATCGTTCTTTGGTCGGCCAAAAGTTCCCCAAATGGAGAGAGATCCTTGATGATAAGAGGATCTATCAGATAGCAATCTTCATCGGAGAGAGCCAGTTGAATGAGTCCTAGACGTGGGTAATAGGTACGATTCCAAACGAATTCTGTGTCCAGGGCCACGGCATCCTTCTGCCTTGCTTTTTCAACAAGGAAGCGGAGGTCATTTACAGAATTGATCATTGTCATACGTTAACCAGTGCTCATAATTTTCTGAGATAAAATAGATAAAGGGATAGATGAATATGAATCGGCACTCCTTAATTAAAATATCTATTCCGGCATCTGATTATTTTCTGACAACCGACCGGGGCGAAGCATCGGTTATAGATTGAATCTCCTGCAAAGCACAGATACTAAATTGAGCAGAAAAAACAAGCATAATGCTCTTGAGCGGCTGTCACAATAGTTTTTTATGGTCGACCAGTCATCTCCAGACACAACTAAAATCGTAGTAATTCAATAATAGATCCATTATTGTAGGACGCATTGAGCGGTTGTTTTTTGGAGAGCACCGCACATTCATCTCTGAGTCAGCATGCTGATATATATATGTAAACGAATACTCTTAATGGTCCCAACTCTTCTGGGTGTAATGGTGATTACTTTTACCGTCACTCAGTTTGTACCTGGTGGTCCCGTTGAGAAGCTCATTGCCGAAATGGAGGGCGTCGGTGAAGGCGGCGGTGAGGTGGGCAGGGGAGGTTCACCGTTATATCGTGCAGCTTCAGGATTGAACGCTGAACGTATTGAAAAGCTCAATGAATTTTACGGTTTTGATAAACCTCCGCTTGAAAGGTTTGTCAACATGATGCAGCGCTACTTCGTTTTCGATTTCGGATCTTCCTACTACTATCAAAGATCGGTGGCTGAACTGGTGATCTCCAAGCTACCGGTTTCCATGTCTCTTGGTTTGTGGAGTTTTTTGATTGTTTACGGGGTGTGCATACCTCTGGGTATTGCCAAGGCAGTTAGACATGGCTCCACCTTCGATATATTCAGCAGCTCGGTAATTTTAGTTGGATACGCTATTCCAGGGTTTGTTCTAGGTATAGCGCTGCTCGTATTTTTTGGTGGAGGCAGTTTCTGGAATATATTTCCACTGCGCGGCATTGTCTCGGATAATTGGGGAGAGCTGTCTTTTGGTATGAAAATTCTTGATTATCTTTGGCACATGGTATTGCCGATTATTTCCAGTGCTGTTGGCAGTCTGGCGGTAATGACCATGCTTACTAAAAACTCCTTTCTTGAGGAAATCGGCAAACAATACGTACTAACGGCAAAAGCAAAGGGCTTATCAGAAAAAAAGGTGCTATACAAGCACATATTTAGAAATGCCATAATACCTATTATTACAGGGTTTCCTGGATATTTTCTGGCCGCTTTTTTTACCGGTAGTCTTTTAATTGAGACAATTTTTTCACTCGATGGTATGGGCTTGCTCGCCTATGAGGCGGTGTTAAGTAGGGACTATCCTATAGTTTTAGGTACTCTCTATTTCTTCACTATTCTTGGTTTGGTAGCTCGTCTTCTCTCCGATATCAGTTATGTCGTTGTTGATCCTCGTATAGGTTTTGAGAAATTGGACTAAAAGCAATGGAAGTAGCCGAGCCTACAACATCAATGGGGGTACCTCTTTACAGGAGAAGATGGCGACGGTTTTACCAGCATAGGAGGGGATACTACAGTCTTATTCTCTTTACGTTTCTTTTTACTCTAAGTCTTTTTGCCGAGTGCATTAGCAATGACAAACCTTTTCTTTTGCGCCATGACGGAAAATATTATTTTCCTATCCTTTTCTCCTACCCAGAAACTGATTTCGGCGGTGATTTTGCCACAGAAGCGGATTATCTGGATCCATATATGCATGAACTGCTGGACTCCCCTGGCGACTTTATGCTTTTTCCCCCGAATAGATACAGCTATGACACAATAAACATGGGTATAGAAGGACCTGTTCCAGCACCGCCGAGTGGAGCCAATTTTCTAGGTACGGATGATCGGGGCAGAGACGTACTTGCACGTTTGATTTATGGTTTCAGGCTAAGTGTGCTCTTCGGACTCAGTCTCACATTTATTGGAACAACTGTTGGTATCATTGCTGGTGCAATTCAGGGATATGTTGGTGGCAGAACAGATCTTTTTGCTCAACGATTTATTGAAATCTGGAGCTCCATGCCGGAGCTGTATCTCCTTATAATTTTCTCCTCGATTTTTTCTCCCAGTTTGCTGTTGCTACTGATTCTGCTTTCTCTGTTTAGCTGGATGGGGTTATCCGATTATGTGAGAGCTGAATTTTTCAAGGGCAGGAACCTGGAATATGTAACTGCCGCAAGGGCGCTTGGGGTGAATAATTTGACCATAATGAGGCGTCATCTCTTACCCAATGCTATGACTCCGGTTATTACCTTCCTCCCATTTCGTATGTCAGCAGCTATTCTAGCGCTTACCAGTCTTGATTTTCTCGGCCTGGGAGTTCCTCCTTCAACGCCGAGCTTAGGAGAGTTGTTGGCCCAAGGAAAAGCCAATATTGATGCTTGGTGGTTGTCGCTTTCCAGTTTTGTCGTCCTGGTGGGTATGTTAATTCTTTTAATCTTCATCGGTGAAGCTTTGCGGGATGTCTTTGATCCTAGGCGCAAATAGACATTTTTACCGAAATGCATTAATTGCAAAAAAAAAATGAAGATATCTATATTGACACTTGTATGTAGAACCTATATGTTGTTATGCCCATATAACAGCGACTATTAATTGTTATGATTTTTTTTGATTTATCTATAATTATATCATGGCTTTGTGCTGATACATATGTGAGTTTGTACGCAGAGAAAACCTGTTAGAAATTTTGAATTTTAGAGTCTGTTCATCTCCTTGGATATTTTCAGGATGGATATTTCTAACTTACATTGGTGACGGGTATTTTCAAGGGATAGCTACGATTGCGAGAATAACTCTTAGCAAGTTTTTATGGTGGTGCTGGGCATATTGCAGTCGTTTTCTTCACAACTCTCTCGGCAACTATTTTCTTGAGATTGACAAGTAATCATCTCAGCACTTTCGGCGCCAAGAACCTTTTTAATGTGGCTTTAGTCCTAACATATACTATAAAGCAAGGATCTGTCCCGAAAGTTTTAAAGGAGGCTGGGAAGATAAATTCGGTCATGTATTTTGAACTTTGGGTAAAAGGAATTCGAAGGCAAATAGAGATTATTTAAAATACGGTATTACAAAAGATTCCACTAGCTTTCTAAGAGGATCCAAACTTAATTGTGTGCTGAATTCCACACCATTAATTGTCATAAAAAACCGGGCGTGCGGAAGAATTGGACGGTTGTACAGGTAGCAGGTGAGATGATCTGAAAAGTGACAGATTTTTTCTGATTGCCCAGGATGTACAAGAGGCCATGGAGATATATAATGGTTTGCAGAATTCTGAGGCTTTCTTTGTTAGTGTTAAACCTTAGAGTGTGACTGGCGATAAGTATATTTTGATCAATTTCGGAGAGGTGGAGGAGACGCTGTTGAAGAGATATGATCGTTGATATCGAATCCACCGGAAATATCGAATCGTTAATGAGGAATTTTGCCTTTGGCAGTGCCAAATTATGTATATTCTTTGTGGTGCTGCTCCGGCTTTGGAGATAAACATGAGACAGCGACTGCTGATGGTCCTTTGCCTTTTCTGTCTGGTATCCCCAGCAGTAATTATGGCAGCGGATTATGAAACAACGTATCCCGATCTTCTTGCAGATGAGTTTGCTGATTATGAAGATACTGAAGTAGGGAAACCGACCATTCATGATCCGTTGGAGCCCATGAATAGAGTTTTTTTTGAATTTAATGACAAGCTATATTTCTATGTGCTTAAGCCGGCAAAAACCGGTTATTCATATGTTATACCCGTTGAGTTTCGTGAGTGTTTTGGAAATTTTTTCAATAATATTAAGGCACCAATACGTATTATCAATAATCTGTTGCAGGGCCGATTCGAGGATGCCGGCATATCTTTTTCACGCTTTCTCATCAACTCTACAGCCGGGGTTTTAGGTTTTGCCGACACTGCTGCATCTGAATACAATCTGCGGCCAAGGATGGCTGATTTTGGTCAAACCTTGGGTTATTATGGTTTTGGAGAGGGTATATATATACTCTGGCCAGTCTTAGGCCCTAGTCATATTCGCTCTACCTTTGGCTACGCAGGCGATGTTTTGGCAAGTCCGTCAACCTACATAAACATGACAACTGGTGAAAGAGTAGTATATTCTGGAACGAGAACTATTAACACTCTCTCACTTCGACCAGGAGTATATGAAGAGATTAAAAAGTTTTCGCTTGACCCTTATGTTTCAGCACGGCAATCTTTTTATGATTTTCGGAGAAACATGGTGGAACGTGCCAGAAGCAATGGAAATGAACAGAATGCTATCAACAGAACGGTAGAGGAAACACTGAGACCATGATTGCACCATTATTAACAGATATGAGCTTTGAGCTACGAAAATTTACAAACGCCGCTATAGTGATGATTGCATTTTTAACTGTAATTGTAGCTCTTCCAGCATACGCTACTAAGGGTGGCCCCACAGACCAACTCAAACCAACGTTGGAAAAACTTATAAATATCGTCAAAGATCCCAATTTGGCAGGAGACTCGAAGAAAAAAGAGCGCAGAGAATTGATCATGACAACCGTAGCTACTCGTTTTGACTTCAGTGAAATGTCAAAATTAGTGCTTGGTCCAACGTGGGAGGAAATTACTGATCAGGAAAGACAGGACTTTATTGCTCAGATGACAAAATTGCTGGAAAATAATTATATTGGCCAGCTCGAAAATTATTCCGGCAATAGCGTAGAGTATATTGGCGAGCGAGTAAGGAATGGCCGAGCTCAGGTTTCAACACTCATCGAAAACAACGGTTCGGATTATCCCGTACACTATATAATGGCGAAGGAAGACGGTAATTGGATGGTTTATGATATCAATATTGAAGGAGTGAGCCTGATCCGAAATTATCGTGCCGAGTTTAAATCTATATTGCGTCAGCAGAATTTTGACGGATTGATGCAAACTTTGATAGCCAAGAATAAGTCTTTCAGCGAAAAGAATAATTAAGGTAGACCAACAGTTATTGTAAGCTAGAGCAAAGAGTAGTAAACAAAAAAACTACAATATTTCTGTTTGCTATTTTTGGTTTCATGACGAACAGTTTTGCTCAGCCTCATGATATCTCTGGAGTTATTCTAATGATATTTGGCCTGGGAGGCAGCTGAAAACTAATTTTAAGAGTAGCAACTTGTTATTGTACTTCTTATCCACCACCTGATCGGTAAAAAGAATTTACCTCAGCGGGGGGTCATTTTAAGGACATAAGGGCTGTATTCATAGAAAAACATTCTCTTTCCATTACCCAAGAAAGTTTAACAAAGCTTGAAGAGACACACTCAATACTTACCATAATCGTTTGATACTGAATGCTCATCCACTCAACATTGATAATTAAGGTACGTTCGGAAAGATTGTCATAAAAACTTTGACGCTTACTTTCTCCTGTCGTGCATTACTGACAACACCTAAGTGGTAAACCCGTATTTCATCTCCTTTGAGCTGGCAAAATTCCATAATATAGTTTTTTTTCTGGCCATTCCTTTCAAAATTGAGTATTTTTGCTCATTTCGTCTTTCGATTAATGGTCATTATGAGACGCAAAAGTGGCATAACATTATCGTTTGGTGATATCGTACCTGGTGGTGTTCACCGCAGCATCAAGGATGCTGGCTGGTCATCGGATTTAGGCTTGGCTTTCCAGAAAAAGCCTGAGGCAGAGGTGACCATTCACCTGCAGAATGAAACCACAGCGACACTACGAGGCAGTTTGGTGGCCGTCGTTGATTCATTTTGTAGCCGATGCGGTGTGGTGACTTCAATGACTCTTCAAGAAAAGTTCTACTACATCATCAAGGTAGGGCAGGACCAAACTCATTTTCTTGAAGATGTGGAATGCCCCAGTGACGACATTGAAACAATCTATGTTGACAAACCTGAGATACATCTGGAAGAGATTTTAAGGGAGCAACTCTTGCTGGCCATCCCGGAGAAACTGCTTTGTGACCCAAAATGCCAGGGAATCTGCCAGGGATGCGGCGTATTGTTGAACAACGATGATTGTTCCTGCGATGACACCAAGGTTGATTCGCCTTTTGCCGTTTTGAAACATTTAAAAAAGTGACAGGTTGCTACACCTGAGAAAAATACGTGGAGGAAATTATGGCATTACCTAAAAGAAGACATTCATATTCAAGAACTCGCAAAAGACGCTCGCATGATGCACTTAAAAAGCCAAGCATTTCAACCTGTTCTGAATGTGGTGAACCTAAAGAACCTCATCGTCTTTGCGGCAGCTGCGGAACCTACAAAGGACGCACCGTTTACCACATGGCTACAGATTTAGAGTAGGGGTGTAACGTGCACATAGCCCTGGATGCCATGGGAGGAGATTACGGCCCAGAACAATTGATTACCGGGGCAATACTTGCCATTAAACAGGCTGGAATCAAAGTTACTTTGGTAGGCGACAGTGAGCTTCTGCAATCCTATTTAGATAAGACAGCAGAGCAGGATGTCTGGCAGTCCTCCTTGGAGATAGCCCAAGCCTCCGAGGTCATCGGTATGGATGAATATCCGGTCGATGCCATCCGCCGTAAAAAAGATTCCTCGATTATGGTCGCCTTTGAACTTGCCAAGCAGGAAAAAGTGGATGGTGTTGTCAGCGCCGGTAATTCCGGAGCAACGTTGGCTGCAGCATTGCGAAAGCTTGGCAGGGTAAAAAACGTTTCTCGACCAGGTATTGCCTCTATGTTTCCCACGTTAAAAAAACCGGTAACAATTATGGATATCGGTGCCAACGTGGACTGTCGCCCTCATCATCTTATGCAATTTGCCGTAATGGCTTCAGCCTTTTCGGAATCCTACGATATTGAAGAGCCCAGAGTCGGTATTCTTTCGATTGGGGAGGAGACCGGCAAGGGTAATAATCTTGTGCGGGAAACCTATGATCTTCTGCAAAAGAGCTCGCTTAATTTTATTGGCAATGTGGAGGGGAGAGACGTATATAAGGGTGATGTTGATGTAATTGTCTGTGACGGCTTTGTTGGCAACAATATTCTTAAAGTAAGTGAAGGACTTGCAGATGCCATTTTGCAGATGCTGCGCAACGAGATTGCCAAGTCACCTTTGGCAAAAGTCGGTTATTTTCTCGCCAAGCCTGCTTTCAAACGGTTTAAGAAACGAGTGGACTATACGGAGTATGGTGGCGCGCCGATGCTTGGAATAAACGGTACAGGCATTGTCTGTCATGGAAAATCGAATGCGCAGGCTATCAAGAATGCCATTCTGGAGGCAGTGCGTCTGGTGAAAAACAATATAAAAGACAAGATAAGCAAAGATCTTGCCCATAATCAGCTTGAACCTGCGGAAAAATAATGGGCAATATTATTCTTGGTACGGGGGCTTCGTTGCCCAGCAGGGTTATCACTAACAAAGATCTGGAAAAAAAGATAGATACCACCGATGAGTGGATAAAGACCAGAACAGGAATTAAAAAAAGGCATATCAGTGAAGCGGGCGAGTATACCTATGTATTAGCCAGCGAAGCAGCTAAAAAAGCATTAGCGATGGCTGAAGTCTCAGCCGAAGAAGTTGATCTTATCATTGTCGCCACCATCAGCTCACACATGCTCATGCCTTCAACTGCCTGTTTTGTTCAACAGCAGCTTGGGGCAAGCAAGGCTTTTGCCTATGATGTCAATGCTGCCTGCTCAGGATTTGTTTATGCTCTTGATCTTGCCGATATGTATTTACGTGGTGGCCGGGAAAAGAAAATTCTGGTCATTGGTGCAGAAACTCTTTCAAGCAGAGTAAACTGGCAGGATCGGAATACCTGTATTCTTTTTGGTGATGGAGCAGGAGCGGTTGTTGTCGGATACGACGAAAATGACGAACGCGGCATTATTGGTGCCAACCTGTTCTCCGATGGTAATCTTTGGAAACTCCTCCATATGCATACTGCTGAAAGCTGCAATGAGGATATTACGGTAGAAGATTGGTCCGGTGCTCACATTGTTATGGAGGGAAGAGAAGTATTCAAACATGCAGTCAAGGCAATGGAAGATGCGGTTCGTGGGCTGTTACAACAAACAGGAAATGAACTTGATGCGGTAAAACTTGTCATACCTCATCAGGCAAATGTACGGATTTTAAATAGATTAGTTGAAAGATTGGAATTACCAGCTGATAGGGTGTTCATAAATGCACCGCAGTATGGTAATACTTCAGCTGCATCAATTCCGATCGCCCTAGATGAGGCTAATCGTGACGGGAGGATCACCGAGAATGATTTGATCCTGTTTTGTTCATTTGGTGGTGGATTTACATGGGGTGCTTCCCTGATAAAGTGGTAAATAGGAGAACGAGATGGATTATTTTTTGTCTGAAGAACAACAGATGATTGTCGATATTGCCAAACAGATAACAGACGAACGCATAATACCTGCAAGAGCTGAGCTTGATGAAAAGCATGAATTTCCCAGAAAAATACTTGAGGAAATGGCAGGCGCGGATCTTTTTGGCGTACCCATTCCTGAAGAGTATGGTGGGTTTGGCGGCGGTTGTTTCGATATAGTACTGGCGCTGGAACAGCTCGGACGCGGCTGTATCGGAGTTGGTACCGCCTTTGCTGCCAGTTCACTGGGAATCTATCCATTGTTATTCTCAGGTTCAGAGGAACAGAAGAAGAAATATCTTCCTCAGGTAGCAACCGGTGAGAAATTCTCCGCCTTCGGTTTGACCGAGGCAAATGCCGGATCAGATGCTTCAGGCATTAACACAACGGCTGTGCTTGATGGTGATGAATGGGTGCTCAATGGTACCAAACAGTGGATTACCAATGGCGGTGAGGCGCAGATATACACAATCGTTGCAATCACCGATCGCAGTAAAGGTGCCCGTGGGGCTTCAATGTTCGTTGTTGAAGAAGAAGACCCAGGTTTCAGTTGTGGCCCGAAGGAAATGAAAATGGGTATAAGAGCGTCATCAACCACAGAGCTTATCTTCAAAGACTGTAGAATTCCCAAGGACAGGTTGATCGGCCGGCAAGGTACAGGATTTATTACTGTTATGAAAACCCTGGATGCATCAAGGCCTGGCATCGCTGCTCTTGGAGTAGGACTCGGGCAGGCCGCTCTCGATGAGGCGGCTCGCTATGCGAAACAGCGCGTTCAGTTCAATAAACCAATCATCGCCTTTCAAGCCGTGCAACACATGCTTGCCGATATGGCCATAAACGTCGAGGCATCTCGTGCTCTGACCTACGGCGCAGCCAAACATATTGACACCCATCCTAAAAATGTTTCGAAAGTGTCCTCCATGAGCAAGGTATTCGCCACGGATATGGCGATGAAGGTGACTACCGATGCCGTTCAGGTTATGGGCGGTTACGGATATATGTGCGAATACCCTGTGGAGAAAATGATGAGAGATGCGAAAATACTGCAGATATATGAGGGCACGAACCAGATCCAGCGTAATGTTATTGGTCAGGAGTTGAACAAAGAGTACGCGTAGAATATTGACGGGCAGTCTATAATTATTCTACTCAGACTGGTATGATATATTTTCAATGCGTAATTACTACGCAATTTCTCAGATAGGTTATTCATGAAGATTGTTGTATGTGTCAAACAAGTTCCTGATGCCAAGGATGTCCGTTTGGACCCAAAGACTAATACCCTTGCCCGAGAGGGTGTTGAGTCCATTATGAATCCATATGATCAGCATGCTCTGGAAGAGGCGATAAGGCTGAAGGAGCAACTTGGTGGAGAGGTTACCGTAATTACCATGGGGCCGCCTCAGGCCGAAGCTGTGCTACGCTTGGCAATCTCCTGCGGTGCAGACAACGGCGTACTTGTTTCGGATAGGGCCTTCGCCGGAGCGGATACCTGGGCGACAGCATATACTCTTGGCAAGGCGATTGAGAAACTTGGTGAATTCGATCTATTTCTCTGTGGCAAACAGGCCATTGACGGTGACACCGCCCAGGTTGGTCCTGGGCTGGCCATGAGGATGGATGTGCCTTACCTTACTTGCGTACAGAAAATTGTCAGTGCCGACGAGGAAAGAATTGTTGCCGAGCGGATGATGGATGATGGCCACGATGTAGTAGAGGTTCGCTATCCTGCTCTTTTAACCGTCGTCAAGGATATAAACGAACCAAGAGTGCCTTCGCTTAAGGGCAAAATGAAAGCCAAAAAAGCGGTTATCACCACCCTCTCGGCTGATGATATTGACGCCGATCAAGGCTCTATTGGTTTACCGGGATCACCGACCCAGGTTGTCAAAGTTTTTCCACCGGAACCTCGAGGGGAAAGAGCTGTGTTTTCAGGTTCACTTGACGAGCAAATCGACCAGTTGGTGGATAAACTCAAACCGTATCTATAAGCAAGACGAAAACAGAGCGTTATATACATTTCGGTTTTAGCAGAAAAGGATATTGCCTTGGCAAGTGCTTTTCCTGGCTATCCTGAAATTCCAGGCAATAAATTAGCATAGAGACAAACGATGTTAAAGATAGATAAAGAATTATGTATAGGTTGCGGAATCTGTGAAGATCAATGTGCTTTCGCGGCCTTGGAAGTAGTTGACGGTGTTGCTGAAGCCGGCGAAAACTGTACTCTCTGCGGTGCCTGTGTAGAGGTGTGCGAGCCACAAGCGATCACCCTGGAGCTTGAAGGTGCAAACCTTAAAACCGATTTGGATAGCTGGTCTGGCGTTTGGGTCTTCTGTGAGTTTCGCAAGGCTGTTCTGGCACCTGTCTCCCTGGAGTTACTAGGTATTGGCAGAAAACTGGCCGACAGTCGCGGAGTAAATCTTGGAGCAGTGATAATTGGCAGTGGCGTAGGCAATACAGCCGATGAACTCATCGGCTATGGTGCAGATACCGTTTATAAGGTAGATCATCCTGACTTTGAAGTCTTTACAGAAGACAGATACGGCAAAATTCTTACCAGGCTCATCAATGAGAATCGTCCTGAGATAGTATTGGCCGGTGCAACAGCTATCGGCAGATCTTTCATTCCTGGTGTTGCCACGACCCTTGATGCGGGCTTGACAGCAGATTGTACAGGGTTGGAGGTTCGTCTTGAAGATGGAGCACTTCTGCAGACCAGGCCAGCTTTCGGCGGCAACATCATGGCAACTATTGAATGCCCACGATCTCGGCCACAGATGGCAACTGTTCGCCCGAAGGTCATGAAAGCAATGGAATACGATGACAGCCGACAGGGCGAGGTTGTGGAAGTCTCCCCAAAGGATGAGGAATTGCAGAGTAGAGTCAGCGTGCTGGCATCTGTGGTGGCGGAGCAGGGTAATGTCAACATTCAAGAATCAGATATTCTCATATCAGGTGGTCGTGGACTGGAGAATGAGAAGGGTTTTGAGCTCATCCGCAAATTGGCAGATGTACTAGATGCTGATGTCGCTGCTTCCCGAGCAGTTGTTGACGCGGGTTGGATTCCTTATCCTCACCAGGTTGGGCAGACAGGCAAAACAGTGGCTCCCAAACTCTACATAGCCTGTGGAATTTCAGGAGCGGTGCAGCATGTTGCCGGGATGCAGTCAGCTGAGGCGATCGTAGCAATTAATAGAGATGAGAATGCCCCGATTTTTAATGTTGCCGATTTTGGCATAGTTGGTGATCTCAATGAAATTATCCCAAAACTCATAGCGAAACTTGAGGAGCAGCGAAAGGCATGAGTCTTAAAGGAAAAGTAGCGTTGGTTACTGGAGGCAGCAGAGGTATAGGCAGAGCGGTCTGCACACGCCTGGCAGGTATGGGAGCACACGTTTACATAAACTACGTCAGCGGATCTGAAGCAGCTGAAAAAACTAAAAGGCTGGTTGAAGAAGCGGGAGGCACCGGGGAAACTATAGGTTTTGATATTGCCGATGCTACCCAGGTGCAGGAGAGTCTGAAGAAAATCATCGCAGATGCCGGCTCGTTGGATATTCTCGTCAACAATGCTGGTATTACCCGTGATGGTCTCATTGCCAGAATGAAGGAAGAAGATTGGGATGCGGTCTTGACCACCAACCTCAAAGGTGCTTTTTTATGCACCAAGTCTGCGTCCAAGGCCATGATGAAGAAACGTTGGGGCAGAATTATCAACATTACTTCCGTTATCGGCTTCTCCGGTAATGGTGGGCAGGCGAATTATGCTTCGGCTAAAGCCGGTTTGGTTGGGCTTGCCAAATCATTGGCGCGGGAATATGCCTCGCGGGAGATTACGGTGAATTGTGTTGCTCCGGGTTACATTCAAACGGATATGACCGCAGCACTTAATGCAGAGGCCCAGGAAAAAATACAAACTGAAATTCCCATGGGATCTCTAGGAACACCTGAGGATGTGGCTGCAGCAGTAGTATTTTTAGCAGGTGATGAGGCACGTTATATAACGGGACAGACTATTCACGTGAATGGCGGTATGTATATGTAGCAAAACGATGTCCATTTTAGCTTGCTATAAATTACGTATATGTATTACTTTAGGGCTGGTTTTTCGAAAGGGTTTAGAGATTAAAGAGATGGTGTGCGTCAGATATGTGACGTGTACCGATTATTTTAACAATTAGGAGAAATTGCAATGGCTATAGATAAAGAAATGGTCGATATTATTGTTGAACAGTTAAGCGTTGAAAAAGATAAAGTAGTGCCGAACGCCTCTTTTGTTGATGATTTGGGTGCTGATTCACTTGATCTTGTTGAGCTCATAATGGCAATGGAAGAAGGTTTCGATATTGAGATTCCCGATGAAGAAGCTGAAAAAATCGCGACTGTTCAAGATGCCATCGACTATGTCAACAATCTGAAAAAGTAGATTGTGGGCATTTGCCAAGACATCTTCTTTGCTGTACTCTTTTTTTTAATACTGAGTACAGCAGGGATCATGAATTGGCAACAATTGTGTTGTACTTCAGTTCATTTGTAAAGGAGTAGTCATCGTGAATCGCAGAGTTGTGGTAACCGGAGTAGGTCTTGTCACTCCCCAGGGTATAGGGGTTGAAACTGCCTGGAAAAACATATGCGATGGTGTCAGTGGTATCAAAACCATTACCCGGTTCGATACAAGTGACCATCCGGTGAAGATTGCCGGAGAGATACGGGATTTTGATATTGAGAATTACCTCGATAAAAAAACCGCCAAGCACATCGATTTATTCGCTCAGTATGGGTTGGCGGCTTCAATTGAGGCCGTTAAGGATAGCGGGTTTACCGTAACCGAGCAGAATAGTGACAGGGTGGGAACTATTGTTGGTTGCGGCATGGGAGGGTTACCAACCATCGAGAAGTATCATCGAGTACTTTTTGATCGTGGACCGCGAAAAGTTACCCCGTTTTTTATTCCGATGGTTATTCCGAATATGCCTGCCGGCCATATCTCCATGCATTTTGGTACCAGAGGTCCGAATCTGGTAATGACCACTGCCTGCGCTGCTGGAACCCATGCCGTAGGAGAAGCTTACAGACATATCCAGAACGGCAAATGCGATATGATCATTTCCGGAGGTACTGAGGCTGTTATCTGTTCCATGGGAATTGCCGGGTTCAGTTCGATGAAGGCACTTTCTACGCGCAACGATGAACCCACCCTGGCATCGCGTCCCTTTGATAAAGACAGAGACGGGTTTGTCATGTCCGAAGGTGCGGGTATTTTGATTCTCGAAGAACTTGAGTCTGCCAAATCAAGGGGAGCAAAAATTTATGCAGAGGTTGTTGGGTATGGTTTGAGCAGTGATGCTTATCATGTGGCTGCGCCTCCTGAGGATGGTGCGGGAGCTATAAGATCCATGCGTATGGCGATCGAGGATGCAGAAATCTCTCCCGATGAAATTGATTATGTCAATGCTCATGGAACCTCGACTCCTCTGAATGATAGGTGCGAGACAACTGCACTGAAAACAGTTTTCGGCGAACATGCCTATAAGTTTGCCATAAGTTCCACCAAATCAATGACCGGCCACATGCTCGGTGCTGCCGGTGGAATAGAATCTGTTTTCACAGCTTTAAGCGTGAGTGATCAGATTGCTCCACCGACGATAAACCTACTTGAGCCGAGTCCTGAATGTGATCTTGATTATGTGCCCAATACTGCCAGGAATATGGACATACGCAACGCCATGTCGAACTCTTTTGGTTTCGGCGGAACCAATGGTGTTGTGATAATGCAGCGATTTAGTAGTTAATCAGAAGCCTGGGAAAAACGATGAAGATAGCAATCGGTGCGGATCATGGTGGTTTTGAGTTGAAGCAGCAACTTCTTGATCTAGTCGAGACACTTGGACACCAGATTGTTGATGTGGGTTGTCACTCGAAGGAATCCGTGGATTATCCCCGGTTCGCTGAAGCTGTCTGTGAAAAAATTATTGAATCACAGGCAGATGCTGGTATTCTGGTTTGCGGAACAGGTATCGGTATGGCTATTGCTGCCAACCGTCACAAGAAAATTCGTGCGGCAATCTGTCATGATGACTACACGGCACGTATGAGTAGAGAGCATAATAACGCTAATGTCCTGTGTCTCGGTGCCAGGGTTATTGGCCATGGCGTTGCTGAAGAGATTGTCAAGATCTGGTTGAAGACAGATTTTTCAGGGGGAAGACATCAGCAGCGAATTGCCCAGTTTAGTGATTAATGAGAATTTACATTCGACTTACCTAAGGCTGGTAATTTCCGCATGGAATTACCAGCCTTTTGTTTTATACTAGCCCAAATGGTAATTGTTTTTATTTAGTTGGTGTTATCAAGTTATAATGGGTGAGGACCTGCTTGGTATGATATATACTCATTGAATAGTTCTTGATTGAAAACCTTATCCGTTAATTGTAAACGATTTTGCAAGGACAGCTGATAATACTTGTTTCCCTATAGTTACACTTTATAACTTTGGAAAAAATGCATATTTAGAGACTCAGAGACATTATGAAAAAATTATATGATGTAGATCCTGATGTATATCAATCAATCCAGGATGAATTCGAAAGACAGAACAGTCAGGTAGAATTAATTGCTTCAGAGAATATTGCCTCCCAGGCTGTTATGGAAGCTCAGAGCTCTGTATTTACGAATAAATATGCAGAAGGCTATCCCGCAAAACGCTATTATGGTGGGTGTGAAAACGCTGATGTTGTCGAGACCTTGGCTATTGAGCGGGCGAAAATGGTCTTTAAGGCAGAATATGCCAATGTTCAGGCCCACTCTGGATCCCAGGCAAACATGGCGGTTTATTTCGCTACCTTGAATCCTGGTGATAAGGTATTGGGGATGGATCTTGCCCACGGCGGCCATCTTACTCATGGGAGCAGAGTGAGCTTCTCCGGCAAGTTGTACAATTTCATATCCTATGGTGTTCGTAGGGATACGGAACAGATTGATATGGCTGAGCTTGAAAGAATTGCTTTCGAAAACAGACCAAAAATGATTATCGCCGGAGCCAGCTCATATCCCAGACACATTGATTTTGAGGGATTTCGCAAAATAGCTGATGCGATTGGGGCTTTATTTATGGTTGATATGGCTCATGTTGCCGGTTTGGTTGCCGGCGGTGTCCATCCTTCACCGGTTCCCTATGCAGATTTTGTAACCTCTACCACGCATAAAACTCTGCGAGGTCCACGGGGTGGTCTTATTCTCGCCAAGGAGAAATGGGGAAAAGCTCTGGATAGTAATATTTTTCCCGGAATCCAGGGGGGGCCACTCGTAAACACCATTGCCGCCAAAGCCGTCTGTTTTAAAGAAGCAATGTCTGTTGAATTTCAGGAAGCTCAACTGGATGTAGTCGATAACGCCAAGGTACTGGCCGATAATCTCATTAAAAAGGGATACAGACTGGTATCTGGAGGCACGGATAATCATCTTCTGTTGATTGATCTAAACAACAAAGATATCAGTGGGAAGGAGGCCGAAGAAATTCTTGGTCAAGCTGGCATTACTGTAAACAAAAACGCAATCCCCTTTGATACCAGATCCCGCTTCATCACCAGTGGCATTCGCCTTGGAACCCCGTTGGTCACTACCCGAGGCATGAAGACCAACGAAATGGCATTTATAGCTGACTGTATAGATAGGGTTATTACATATCGTGATAGCAAGACCATCGCAGCCATACGCGAAGAGCTCGTGCTTCTTTGTCGAAGATTTCCGTTGAGTGAGATTGTTGCCAGACAGACACCCTGAAATTTTGAGCAAGGAGGCTGTATGAAATGCCCTTACTGTGGTCATTTTGATAATAAAGTTACGGATTCTCGCCTGAATAAGGAAAGCACAATCACCAGAAGGAGGAGGTCCTGTCTATCATGCAACCAAAGATTTACCACCTATGAGCGTCTTGAGGTAATGATGCCGATGCTCGTTAAAAAGGATGGTCGTCGGGAGAGTTGGGATCGACAGAAAATGGTAATCGGCCTTGAAAAGGCGTGTGAGAAACGCCCTGTGAGTGTCGATAAAATTGATGAATTTGTCGATAATATTGAAAGAAAACTTCAAGATTTAGGGGCAAAAGAGGTTCTTTCCAAAGTTATCGGGGAGTGGGTCATGGAAGACCTACCGGCATTGGATGAAGTTGCCTATGTGCGTTTTGCCTCTGTTTATCGTCAGTTTAAGGATGTCAATGAGTTCATGGCAGAACTGAAGACTCTTCTTGATTCCAGAAACGGTGAGCAGCCGCAGGAAAACGATGACGATGGCCTCGTTGACAAGTGACAAAGAATATATTCAGCTCGCCCTTGATGAAGCCAAGAAAGCCCTGGGCAGGACTTCACCTAATCCCTGCGTAGGCGCTGTAATAGTTAAGAAAGGCAGAATTGTCGCTACTGGTTATCATGAAAGAGCGGGTGCTCCTCATGCCGAGATTCATGCCTTGGAACGTGCCGGAGAAGAGGCTGCCGGCGCCACTCTTTATGTAACCCTTGAACCATGTAATCATACTGGGCGTACGCCTCCCTGCAGTCATGCCGTGGTCCGCAGTGGTATAAGCAGGGTTGTAATAGGCATGCTTGATCCGAATCCTCTCGTTTCTGGAGCCGGGAAAAAATATTTGCTGGATCATGGAGTTGAGGTTGTGGATGGAGTTTTGGAAAAGGAGTGTCGCCAGATAAACGAATCCTTCATCAAATATATAACAACCGGTCTTCCTCTGGTAGCTCTCAAGGCAGGAGTAAGTCTTGATGGCAGACTAAATTATAAACGGGGAGAGAGTGGCTGGATTACTGGGCAGCAATCCGCAGTTAAAGTACATCAACTTCGCAATTATTATGACGCCATTCTGGTAGGTAGGACTACGGTTGCCATCGATAATCCATCGTTGACCACCAGGCTTTCAGATGGATCAGGAAGAGATCCTGTGCGGGTTATCCTCGACTCGCACCTCTCCCTTCCCGACACAGCCAAAATATTTCACCAGCAATCCGAAAGTTTTACCTGGTTGTTCTGTAATGCCAAGGTGGATGATGGTCGCATACGACAAATTGAGGCTAAAGGAGCAAGAGTGACCGTTGTTCACAGTGACAAGCACGGTCATCTTGACCTCAAAGAGGTGTTGCCATGCCTTGCTCAGGAGGATTTAACTTCACTATTGGTGGAAGGAGGAGCAAGGATTCATGGTTCATTTTTGAAGAGTACTTTGGCTGATAAAGCCTATCTCTTTTATGCCCCAATATTTGCCGGCAGTGGTGGAGAGTCACTAATTTCAAACCTTCAAATCAATGCTAAAAGGGAAGCTGTCTCCTTAACTGATGTACTCTACACACAATTTGGTGAGGATATGCTTGTTGAGGGAAAAATTAACTATCCAATAAGTGGGTTAGAACGATCTGATACTTAAAATTTTTTTCCCCTCTCTAATGCGCAATCTTTCTATTCTTCGAGGAATTCTCTAATTCTATTCCACTTTTCTTCAAACGATTCGTAGTTATTGAATTGTACAGCAAGTGTGACCTTTTTACTCTCAAACGACTGAGAAGGACTGAGACGGCAGTTTTTGGGGAGCCCAAGGTCTTTGAGCTTTTTGACGAATTCATCTTGAGCCGAGCTTAGTCTGGGCTGGTGTAGGTTATGAATTAAGGCAAATAATGCGGACGTCTTCCTGACATTATCAAGCTGGTCATCTCTTAGAATCTGCTGTATCGGCTTTTGGTTGATAAATTGGGAAAGTGAGATATCTTCGCGGTTAATGATATCGTCAAGCTGTTGGATGAGTTTTTGTTGATTGTTTGTTCCTAGTTGCAGAGCTTCTGAAAGGTCAACAAATTGATGCCTGTCTTCTTTTTTGAAATTGAGCAGATCTGCTATGATTTTTTCCGAAATACTGCCCGAATAAATCTTATACTGAAAACCAGCATCAAGTCTTGTAAGCGGTTGTAAAAAACGAATGCCTTTGGTAATCCTTCCTGGCAGCAACTGCCCAATGAACGATTTAAAACGATGTTCTTCTGGTAAATGCTTTCGGCATAACTCCACAAAACAGGCCTGTTCGATATTTTTAAGCTGACCATTGGAGAATTGATCCTCAATAACAAAAGTAAGGATTTCTTCAAG